>Ga0334884_1001690_pt1 | contig 31415 bp, 27 predicted proteins | sample GraSluR1_MG_7_FD_207215 | JGI IMG/M metagenome (GOLD analysis project Ga0334884, IMG submission 207215) | Sludge microbial communities from methane-producing bioreactor in Wageningen University, Netherlands - Granular Sludge_12_05 R1 | ecosystem: Engineered > Bioreactor > Anaerobic >...
CCAGGGCGGAAGGCAGCCTGAAACCGTGTTCCACCAGAGTGCTTTTACGTGAATAATCCCCCTTGAACATTCCATTTATCTGGGGAATAGTAATATGAGATTCATCAATCACCAGCAACATATCATCAGGAAAATAGTCAATCAAGGTTGCCGGGCGGCTGCCGGGCGAACGACCATCAAGATGACGTGAATAGTTTTCAATACCACTGCAAAAGCCTATTTCCTGCATCATTTCAATATCATAATTTGTCCGCTGCTCCAGGCGCTGAGCTTCAAGAAGCCTGTCCCTGCTGCGGAAATATTTTAGCTGCTCATGCAGCTCTTTCTCAATATCGGTAATCGCCCGCTTTAGTTCGTCGGGAGCAGTTACATAGTGCGTCGCCGGAAATATTGCAACATGCATCCGGTCAGCAATCACCTTACCGCTAAGTAAATCTATTTCCCTTATTCTTTCTATCTCATCGCCAAATAGTTCTACCCGCAGAGCTGCTTCCGAGTGTGATGCCGGAATAATCTCCACCACATCGCCCCTGACCCGGAATGTGCCGCGGTGAAAATCTATTTCATTACGTTCGTAGTGTATAGAGACCAGCCGGTCTATAATTTCTTCACGGCTGATCCTGTTACCCGGACGCAGTGAAAGAAGCTGGTCTTTATATTCAGCCGGTGACCCAAGACCATAAATACAGGAAACCGAGGCCACAATAATTACATCCTTCCTTTCCAGGAGAGAACTGGTGGCAGAGTGACGCAGTTTATCTATTTCATCGTTTATAGAAGAATCTTTTTCAATATAAGTATCGCTGGAAGGCAAGTAAGCTTCCGGCTGATAATAATCGTAGTAACTGATAAAATATTCAACAGCATTATCCGGAAAAAGCTCTTTAAATTCACTGCATAACTGGGCAGCCAGAATTTTGTTCGGAGCCATGACCAGGGTTGGCCGCTGCACTTCTTCAATAACATTGGCTATAGTAAATGTTTTCCCTGAGCCAGTAACTCCGAGCAGGGTCTGGTAACGGGAACCCCGGCGCAGACCTTGCACCAGGGCTTCGATAGCTTGCGGTTGATCACCGGAAGGTTTATGATCCGCCTTAATCTTGAAAGACTGTTTCTCGATCAGGACGCACCTCCATTTATCAATAACATTCATAGCAAACCAGTCCCATAAGTACTACCTGGCCTTTTGCTATTGATTTAAAATTGTTCCATTAAAATTATAACCAGGCCGATTACAATGAAAAGAGCAGCTGTACCTATTTTCAGGTAAACAGGTTTTAAACGGGAAACAATCCGGCTGCCCAGGTAAACAGCAAGCAGGTGATTACAGAGTATCGCTGCCATTGATCCGGCAAATACAGCGACGGGGTATCCTGTTCCTGCAGCCAGCATCATTGTTGCCAGCTGACTTTTATCACCGAACTCCGCCATAAAAACCAGGCCCATTGTCTGCAGCAAGCCATCTCTGCAGTTAACCTGCTCTTCTTTCTTTTCCCGGCGCAGGCCGTAATAGACACCGATAAAAATAAATACTATACCGGCAATAATAGAAACCAGGTTATGGGGTATAAAATTATAGATAAATCCACCGGCAATAACCGCCAACCCCATTACCGCCCCCATTGCGATCAGGGCACCGCCCAAAACCTGCGGCGCAGGGTAACGGCAGGCCATGGTCATGGTTATCAACTGGGTTTTATCACCAAATTCTGCAACAAATACTGATAGAAAAGCGGCAAAAGCTGCTGCTGCCAACACTAGCACCACCATAAATATTTAATTTCCGGATCCAGGGAGAGAAAGGCTGAACTGATCATCTTTCTTCTTACATCTTTCTATTAAAAGAAACGTCAAACCGGTTAACCGGCACGCCTGAATAAGTTTGAAAGCTTCAACTTCAGGCGATTAAATTTAGTCCGGGTGTCATTTCGCTTTAGCTGAAGATAAACTGGAGAATTGTCAGAGGGCACAGGTATTACTCCCAGGGCTGCACCCCGTTGAAGCAGGTAGCGAAAAGTGCTTTTATTAAGCCTGGATTGAAATGATTCACTAACTTCCCCTTCACTCCGGCTCTTTTTCTTGAGAACCAGGGAAAATGCCTCATTGCCCCGGAAACCTTCCAAAAGAACCAGAAAATAGCTGTCATCAATTTTACGAAGCAGTTCTTCTCCCCCGTTAACCGGGTCGGAGTTAATCCTGGTAATTCTGTCCCCCGTTTTTAATCCTGCTTCTTCAGCTGCCGTTCCGGGAACAACCATTAAGAGGATAACACCCTCACCATCTGCCCGATAACAGGGGTTATTTTTAGCATCACGCTTCTTACCGTATAGAATTAGCAGCTCATGACCCAGCGGGGCGAAAATAACCCCGGGCAAGATCAGGAACGATAAATATTCCGAGGTGACACCAATTATCAGCAAAATTATGCTGTACAAAGCAAGCCATTTTGATGAGAACAAAGTTTTTTCCCGGGGGCCGGCAGTAAAAGCCAGATCAGAATAACCAAGCCCGGCTGCCACCGGAATAACCATATACTGAAGGCTCTGCTCTTCTCCTGGCTGGATAACGGATTTAAGAATTGGCCACCAATCCGGCATTGTGACACCGACAATTTCAGTCTGAGCAACCAGTGTTACTAGCAGGGCAACAAGGGGAAGCGGCCAGAATCGCTGCAGCGTATAAGCCCCTACCACTTTGCCATCATCCTGCTTCAGGTAGATCGGGCTACTGCCCCAGTGCCCGCCAATATAGATTAGCATTGCTTCAACCAGGTGCAGCAGACCGATTAAAACCAGCAGGGCCGGTATATGAATTTTTAAAAGGGAATCAATGAACCCTATTTCAATTAAACCGGGGAAAAGAGGCAATAGTATATACTTCACCAGCAGCACTGCGACAGCGACGATACCTCCGGCATAAGAAAAACAGAGGTATCGCGGGTTTATCAGTAAGAGTAACAGGGCAACCGGCCAGATAAAATAAAGGCCGATCTGCTCAAGGGAAAGCCCCAGCAGAACCAGAATAACAGAGGCAATAAAGCCACCCAGAAGACCCAGCCCCAGGGAGGTAAGCATTTGCCTGCCTATGGGATTAATCACCCGTCCATATAGGCTTTCCTCGGTTGCAGCCACCCTGCGGTACTGCATGAATACCAGGAAGAGGACCACCCAGAAGATTGGCATTACCAGAGTTAGCGCATATGTAGCCAGGAATATCTGGCCCAGATCAAAGATAAACTGCACCACTATGTTATTCCCCTCCCATAACTGTCCACAGACCTGGTTTATCAAACATATCCAGGGCATAATTCAACTGATCGTCATTTTCACCAGCTGCCCGGTCAAGGGCCTCTCTTAAAACAACCCAGGTTTGATCATCGAAAGATCCGCTGCCACTGAGCCCGGCATCCTCCTGGAAAGAGGTGAGGGCGATTGAAGTCTGGGTATCAAAGAAACCTGTAACCCTGACGTTGTAACCAAGCTGCTCAAGCATTAACTGCAGCATCTCAACATCAGGTCCAAAATCTCCGTCTTCGAGGCTTCCAGGGAAAAAGTAGCGATAGTAGCGGAGTATTTCGGGCATATCCACTTCAAAATCAGGCTCGATACCGTGCTTATGAATATCATGGCCGGAAGGGGTAAAATATCTGGCCATAGTTAATAGTATGGCGTTATCACCCGAAAGCTGAGCCATTTGTTGAACCGAGGCTTTCCCAAAAGTAGTTTTACCCACCAGGAGAGCAGCGCCGCGATCCTGCAAAGCCCCGGCCAGCAGTTCAGCTGAACTGGCTGAATCTTCGTTGATCAGCACGGCAATGGGATAACGCTTCTTTTCCGCACTGGAATAGTAAATTGTCTTAACTTCACCATCGCGACCGACCAGTCTGACGATTTCACCTTCCGGAACGAGCAGTTTGGCTACTTCAACAGCCTGGTCAACCAGACCGCCCGGATTATTGCGCAGGTCAATTATCAGCCCCTTGTTTAAGCCCCCTTGCTCCATCTGGTTAAACTTGCTGCTGAACTCATTAAAGGTATTGCTGTCAAAGCTTTCAATCCGAATATAACCAAGCCCGTCGGCCAGCATTTCACCGAAAACCGTTGCGATACTGATCTCTTCCCTTTCTACCATCAGGGTAATTGGCTCATCAGCGCCAGGCCTTTTAACCAGGACTTCAACCCTGGTGCCGTCAGGCCCGCGCAGTAGTTCCACTGCACGTGAGATCCCCTGTCCGGTCAACTCATTACCGTCAGCTTCAAGAAGACGGTCCCCGGGCATCAGCCCTTTTCTAGCCGCCGGAGACTCCGGAAAAGTTTCATAAATAACTATATTCTGGTATGCCTCTATAATACGCACACCGATACCGCTGTATGAACCCCTTGTTTCGCTAATAAACTCTTCAAGCTCAACAGGATCATAAAACCTCACCTGGGGGTCATTCAGGCTTTCCACCATTCCCTTTACAGCGCCTTCTATCAGGTGCTGCTTATCCACAGGATCATAGTAATAATTGGTAATCACATCAATGGCTTCAAAAATAATTATCGCGTCAGGATCAACCTGGCTGGCAGCAGGTTCATACCTGATTACTGTTGAAGGTAGATCTTCAGCAGTTGAAATATCGTTATTCCGCACAGCCGAATAATAAGTGATCATATTAGTTGCGATTAATGCCACAACAAAAATAGCCAGCAACACAAATATGGTTTTTCTACTACCGTTTCCTGTCATCATAAACATCTCCAGACTGCGTTATCTAACCGTAATTGATGAAAATGCCTTCCTATTATCATATCATATATAAGCAAAAATATTAAACCACCCTGTTACCTGATTAGAGTGGTTTACTGTTTAAAGAATGATCGGCAATTTGCTTAAAACTCGCATGAGTTGACAGTCCGTGGAAAAGGAATAACATCCCTGATATTAGACACACCGGTCAGGTACATCAGGGCCCTTTCGAAGCCGAGTCCGAACCCGGCATGCCTGACTCCGCCGTAACGTCTCAAATCGAGATACCATTGAAGATCATCAGGGTTAATATTAAACACAGCCATTCTCTCAAGCAGTTTTTCAGGACGTTCTTCCCTCTGGCTGCCGCCGATTATCTCTCCAACACCGGGCACCAGTAAATCCATGGCGGCAACTGTTTTTTGATCATCATTTAGCCGCATGTAAAAAGCCTTGATCTCTTTTGGATAATCTGTAACGAAAACCGGGCGACCATACTCTTTTTCCGAAAGAAACCGTTCATGTTCTGTCTGCAGGTCACGGCCCCAATCAACCGGATATTCAAATTTTTCACCGGACTTTTGAAGTAAGTTTACCGCTTCACTATAGGTAATACGGGCAAACTCTGCTTTTTTTATACTCTCAAGCCTCTCTTTTAAACCTTTATCGACATATTGGCTAAAAAAATCCATCTCTTCGGGTGCGTTTTTTAGCAGATATGTAGTCAGGTATTTTACCATATCTTCAGCGAGATCCATATTGTCCTGCAGATCGGCGAAGGCTATCTCCGGTTCTATCATCCAAAACTCTGCAGCATGCCTCGCCGTATTGGAGTTTTCTGCCCGAAAGGTGGGTCCAAAAGTATAAACATTGCGAAATGCCATGGCAAATGCTTCTGCTTCAAGCTGTCCGCTCACGGTAAGATTGGTTTTTTTACCGAAAAAATCATTCGAATAATCAACTGCTTTCTCTTCAGAAAGAGGAGGAGAAAGGGGGTCAAGGGTAGTTACCCTGAACATCTCTCCGGCGCCCTCTGCATCATTGGCAGTAATGATGGGGGCGTGCATGTAAACAAAGCCCCTTTCCTGAAAAAAACTGTGCACGGCGAACGACAGGATCGATCTAACCCTGAAAACAGCAGTGAAGAGGTTTGTCCGGGGACGCAGGTGAGCTACCTCTCTTAAAAATTCCCTGCTGTGCCTTTTAGGCTGGATAGGATAATCAGGCAGTGAATCACCTTCAAGCTCCACTGCTGCAGCTTTAATTTCAAAAGGCTGCCTTGCATCCGGGGTCAGCACCAGGCGTCCGCTTACTGTTATTGCTGCTCCTACCCCGAGTTTCGCTATGCGATCATAATCACTAAGATTCTCCTTTTCATATATTATCTGAACTGGATTAAAATAAGTGCCATCATTGAGAGCTATAAACCCGAATGATTTTTGGTCGCGATTATTCCTGATCCAGCCGCTCACAACTACTTCACTATCACTGTATAATTCTGCACTGCCATAAAGCTGCTTCACTGTTATTTTCTTCATCATTAACCTCCCTGCCTTGAATAGATAACTCTATACTGTGCATTTAAAGTTTATTCGGCAATAAAAAGGGGCCGGCGATTTGCTTGAACAAACCTCAGGCCCCTGAAAAACCTATTGCAAGGGATACCTGTTAAAAGTAATTCATGGGGTTGTAACGATGATCCGCTCCCCCACTGGGGTAGGTACGTATAGCCGGTTTATTAAATTCCCTGACTTCAAAGTGGAGGTGAACACCGGTGCTGTAGCCGGTTGTTCCGGCCCGGCCGATACGCTGTCCCCTGGTAACTATATCGCCCACTTTAACCAGCAGGCTGCTCATGTGGGCATAGAGAGTAACCGTACCACCACCATGATCGATCATAATACAGTTACCATATCCACCGTTCCATCCCGAAAAAATAACTTTACCCTCTTCTGCAGCAATAATATAATTAGCTGCCCCGTTATGTGGGGCCATATCCACTCCACCATGCCAGGCCTGGGCGCCGCTGAAAGGATCTCTTCGCCATCCATAGCCGGAGGAAATCCAGGTCGGCGCTTCGATCGGATAATGAAGCGCTCCATGCAGGCCTGAGAATTGGCTGGCCGCTTCAGCAAGCAGCTTACGGATTACTTCATCCAGCTGCTGTGCTTCGTTCTCAAGGTCCTGTATAGCTTTCATATTCAGGGCTATTTCTCCCTGTAGCTCCGATAAAATTACATTGCGATCCCCGGCAGCCCGCTCCAGTTCATTTTCATTGGCTGCCACCTGGGCACGCATGTTTTCCAGGTTACGCTTCTTGGTTTCAAGTTCTTCTTTCCAAGTATGAATTATATCCCTTTCTACCTGAATCTCTTCAATTAACCGCAGGTCGTTTCCGGCAATTAAACTTAAATTATGCAGACGAATTAAAAAATCAGAAAAACTGCTTGATTCAAAAAGTACTTCCACGTAAGAAATAACACCATGTTGTTGAATAGCCCTGAGACGAAGTTTAAGCAGATCTTCCTGGTAGCGAAGCTGTTCTTCCGCTTCAGATAATTCTTCCTCAACCTGGCCAATTTCTACCTCAACCAGGGCAATATCTCCGGCCAGACGCTCCTGTTCCTGTCTCAATTCATGAATACGCGTTTCGAGTTGCTGCAGCTCTTCCTGCAGGGCGGCTTCACGATTTAACCTCTGTTCCAGTGCGCTTCTTTCTTCCCTCTGTTTTTTCTCTATCTCTTCCAGTTCCTGTTGTCTGGCTTCAATCTCTTCGGTCAGGTTAGCATAAACGGGCAACGCAAAAGAAATGATCAGAAAAACCGTCAGGATCAAGTAAATGAACCATTTAAAAATACCGGCTTTCATAACCTACTTCCTCCCTGTTATCATAAATCTTTAAAATATCTCTCTATACTCTCAAAAACCTGCCCATCGAAAAGGCACTGCCCAGAATTCCCAGTATTGTCCCCAGGGGCACCAGGTACTTAGCCAATTCTATCATAACCTGCTCAACCGGAAGCAGGCTGAGAAAGAGCAGGTTATTTACAGTTACCCACTCCACGGAGTGGATATAAATATAATAAAGGGCCAGCATTGGCAGCACCGCTCCTAAAAACCCCATGAACAGCCCTTCCAGCACAAAAGGCCAGCGGATGAACCAGTTCGTAGCTCCAACGTATTTCATGATGGCAATTTCTTTTTTGCGCATCATCACTGTAAGTTTGATCGTGTGAGATATCAAAAATACAGCCGTTATTGCCAGCCCTGCCATCAAAGCCAAAACAACCAGCTGGATTACCCGGGTAACAGAAAAAAGGTTCTCCACATAACCTTTCCCGTAAAAAACATTGGAAACACCCGGATATGTTCCAAACTCCGCTGCCAGTTCGGCAACAGTTTCAGGCACAACCGTTTTTACTTCATATGAAGCCAGAAGAGGATTGTCCAGCTCGCTGTCGTAACCCTCCAGCATCCCGCCAAGCTGGGGGCGCAGCCGGCTCATATGCTCTTCACTTGAAACATAGTGTACTTCAGCAACACCCTGGTGGGCGCCAATTTTCCGACCCAGTTCCGTCTGCTGTTCACTGGTTGCAAATTCATCGATAAAGACCACGATTTCAACCTGTTCCCTGACGGTATCAGTAATATGCCCGACATTCAATGTAAACATCATGAATAGTCCAAGCATTAAGAGCGTTACAACAACCACACCTGTAGAAGTAATGCACATCCAGCGATTCCTGTATAACCCCTTGAATGTTTCACCAATTACATATCCAATACCGCTAATGAACATGGGAATAAAACCCCTTTTGCTCATCACCAACCAGCCGGCCGCCGTCGAGATATAAAACTCGTTTTTTAAACTTATCCACAATATCCCTGTTGTGAGTGGCCACCAGAACAGTTGTCCCCCTGAGGTTAATACTGCGCAGCAGGTTCATGATATCAAGAGTAGTGCCGGGATCCAGATTGCCGGTTGGTTCATCCGCGATGATCATCGCCGGACGGTTGGCAATTGCCCTGGCCAACCCCACCCGCTGCTGTTCGCCTCCTGAAAGATCACAAATCCTGGCATCCCCTTTTCCCTGCAAACCAACCAACCCTAATACATGAGGAACACGTTTGCGGATTTCACGCCGCGTAGCTCCGGTTACCATCATGGCAAAGGCAACATTGTCATAAGCCGTCCTGTCTTCAATAAGGCGAAAATCCTGAAATACCATGCCAATATTGCGCCTCAGGTAAGGCAACCTATGCCTCGGCAGCTTCCCCACATCCCTGCCGAAAATTTTCAGCGTTCCTTCCGATGGTATCAATTCCCTGATTATCAGCTTCAAAAGGGTCGATTTACCGGCTCCGCTCGAACCGACAAAAAAAACAAATTCACCGCGATCTATAAAGAAAGATACATCTTCCAGGGCATTGTCCCCGTTTTTTGTATATCTCATGCTCAAATCTTTTGCTTCAACCATGCAGTCAGACCTTCCTGCGCTTACTTTACATAATATTTTTCTACAGTTGATTAAACCTTCCTGCTAGACATATTAATGTATTTTTACTTATTTTGCAAATTGTTGACAAACCAGCAGTTCACTGATTAAGCTGGGATCCAAACAGCATTTTAATAAAATTCTAATGCTGCTGTAATTTTTTGAAACCTTCCCCGTGAACCTCTGTAGCATTACCAATAATCACAAAGGCGCCCGGGTCAACTTCATGAATGATCTCTTTCAGTCTGGCTATCTGCTGCCTGGTAATAACACAAAGCAGCACTTCCCTTGATTCACGGGTATATCCACCTGAACCTTCTAACCAGGTTACACCACGCCCCAGTTCATAAAGCAGCTTTTCGTTAATTTCTTCACCGTTACGGGTTATAATAATTACTGACTTGGCCAGACCCAGCCCTTCAAGAATTGCATCGATAACTTTAACACTGACAAAGAGGGATAGTGCAGCATACATTGCTGCTTCACCTCCGAATACAAACACTGCCAGCGCCAGAACGATTAAATCGCCCATGAGCATTGCCTGGCCCGGACTGATACCCCACTTTTTAGCCAGAATTAAAGATAACAGGCTGGTTCCCCCGGTAGAACCGCGGTAGCGAAACACCAATCCGGAACCAACCCCCATCACTATCCCACCGTATACAGCAGCGAGCAGCAAATCATTAGTGGCAGGAGGCAGCAGAGGTGCAGATATTTCCAGGGCCAGCGAAAACAGTACGGTACCCAACAGACTTTGCATAACAACACGCGGTCCGAGTACCATGTAGCCGGCAATAAAGAGAGGTATGTTTAATACAATTACAGTGATCCCTATAGGAGAACTGATCAGGTAGTGCAGCACGACAGCCAGACCGCTGATTCCGCCGGGAGCCAGCATATTGGGCACCATGAAAATATTGTAGCCGACAGCAAGTATAACCGCACCGGCCATAATACCGAAAAAATCAATTAAAACCGTTTTCAAATTTTTTTTGTCGACTCTAACTTTTTTCATAGCAACCTCCTATTTCCTGATCGGTATCATCCCGCGGGCCTTCCAGCGAAGAAAAGCTTCGACAAAAGGATCAAGCCGCCCATCCATAACTGCTTCTACCTGGCCTACCTCTGCCCCGGTACGATGATCTTTTACCAGGGTGAAGGGATGAAATGTATAGGTGCGAATCTGGCTGCCGAAACCGATTTCCCGCTGATGGCCCCGTTCGGCATTGATCTGTTCTTCCTGCTCCTGCCTGTGCAGCTCGCCCAGCCTGGCCTGTAAAACGCGCATTGCCTGCTGGCGGTTGCTGTGCTGAGAACGATCATTCTGGCAGGATACAACCAGGCCGGTCGGTATGTGGGTTATTCGAACTGCCGAATCTGTTTTATTGACATGCTGCCCACCAGCTCCACTGGATCGATATGTATCTATTTTCAGATCATCAGGGTTGATTACCAGCTCTTCTTCTTCTACTTCCGGGATAACATCAACTGAAGCAAAAGATGTGTGGCGTCTTTTGGAAGTATCAAAGGGGGAAATGCGAATCATACGGTGCACCCCTTTTTCAGCCTGCAGGTAACCATATGCAGCATGACCCCGAACAATAAAAGTTGCGCTTTTTATGCCAGCTTCGTCATCTGGGAGCAGATCAACCAGTTCCACCTGGTAACCTTTCTGTTCGCACCAGCGCAGGTACATGCGCAGCAGCATTTCAGCCCAATCCTGAGATTCAAGCCCCCCGGCGCCGGGATGCAACGACACTATTGCATCGCAAAAATCATATCTCCCGCTAAAAAGTGTTTCGAGTTCTAATGAGTCAAGTTTTTCTTCAATTTCTTCAATCAGCGGTTCAACTTCCTTAAATACTTCCGAACCTGCATCTTCATCTTCTTCAGCCAGTTCCAGAAACACTCCGACTTCTTCAGCCAACCTGTCAATATCCTGGATTGGACGAACCTGCTCCCGTAAAGCACCCTGTTTTTTCATAACTTGCTGGGCACCGGGACTGTCATCCCAGAAATCAGGTTTTGCAGCCTGTTTTTCCAGATCGCTAAGCTTTTTCAGCTTACGATCATATTCAAAGAGAAGCCCTCATCTCTTCAAGCCGCTCCCGCTGAGCAGCCAGTTTGTCACTATACTCTTTCAGCATAAATACACCTACTTTCCACAACATTTTTTGTATTTTTTACCACTACCGCAGGGGCAGGGATCATTGCGTCCAATCTTCTCCACTGTGACCGGCTCCTGGCGCGATCCAGGCGATTTGCCCTGTCCGGCAGGCGGCGACCCACCGCTTTCATCGCGCTTATCAGCCGGCGGAGCGCTTCCACTACCCAGCCCCCTGATTGCCGGCCTGTAGCCGGTAGCCTCTCCTGTAACCGCTTCGCGACGGGGAGCTGCTGTTACCCGGACGTGATAAATGGTCCTGACCACATCCGCTTGAATTTGACGAATCATATCTTCAAACATGTCTGCACTCTGAAGACGGTATTGGACCAGGGGATCACGCTGACCGTAAGCCTGGAGATGAATCTCATGTCTTAATTGATGCATCACATCGATGAAGTACATCCAGTGCCGGTCAACTGTCCGCAGTAATACAACTCTTTCAAGTTCCCTCATGATTGAAGGGGTCAGCTCTGCTTCACGTTCTTCATAAAATGAGCGTGCTTCTTCGTATAAAACCGGGCGGACATCTTCTTTTTCTTTATCGGTCAGGTCCCTGACAGAAACAGTTCCCTTACGGATGAAAAGGTCTTCAGCTCTTTCAAGCAGAGCCCGAGCATTTTCATCATCCAGAAAGCCCTGCTCAATTGTAAACTCCTGGATGATCCTGTCAATAATTTCATCAACCATGTCGAGAATCGGCGGCTTCATATCTTCGCCTTCAAGCACTCGCTTCCGCTGGCCGTAGATTACTTCTCTCTGCTGGTTTAGTACATCGTCATAATCAATCAGGTTACGACGAATTTCAAAGTTACGCGCTTCAACCTTCTTCTGGGCATTCTCAATCGCCTTGCCAACCAGGCCGTGGTCGATAGGCATATCTTCATCGATACCGAATCGATCCATCATTGAAGCTATGTTGCTCCCACCGAAAAGCCTCATCAGATCGTCTTCCAGCGAAACAAAAAATTGTGATGACCCCGGGTCTCCCTGGCGTCCGGAACGCCCCCTCAGTTGGTTATCGATACGCCGGCTTTCATGACGTTCTGTCCCCAGCACATGCAACCCGCCAAGGTTAATTACTTCTTCACGTTCTTTTTTTGTTTCACTGAATGCATTGTCAATCAGTTCAGCATAACGTTTCTGCCATTTTTCCTGATCTTTTTCTTCCAGTTCTGTTTCTTCAGCCTTGAATTCATTCAACAATTGCTCCCTGACCAGGTATTCGGGGTTACCACCGAGGATAATATCTGTACCACGGCCGGCCATATTGGTTGAAATAGTTACCGCATTCCTGCGGCCGGCCTGAGCAATAATGTATGCTTCCCGCGAGTGATTAACCGCATTGAGCACTTCATGCTGCACATCCTGACGTTTAAGCATTTTGCTGAGCATTTCAGATTTTTCAACTGAAATTGTGCCCACCAGTACAGGTTGTCCACGATGACGGCATTCGATTATTTCTTCCACCACTGCCTTGAATTTGGCCCTTTCAGTTTTATAAATAATATCAGGCAATTCTTCCCTGATCATCGGCTTGTTGGTGGGAATTGCAACAACATCCATACCATAAATTTTACGGAACTCGTCTTCTTCGGTAAGTGCCGTACCGGTCATTCCGGCGATTTTACCATACATTCGGAAATAATTCTGGAAGGTTATCGAGGCAACAGTACGCGTTGCTGCCTGGACCTCTACCCCTTCCTTAGCTTCAATAGCCTGGTGCAGTCCGTCAGAATAGCGACGGCCCGGCATCAAGCGCCCGGTAAATTCATCTACAATAAGAACTTTCCCATCCTGCACTACATAATCGACATCGCGCTCAAAGAGGGAATAAGCTTTAATCAACTGGTCAAAATAATGACGATGCTCAGATGCTTTTTCAGATTCCTTTTCGTTAACCTTTTCTTCTTCGTCGGCACGTTCTTTACCCAACTGTAATAGCTTTAAGAGCTGGGGATTAACCCGTTCCAGCTCGCGATAACCTTTATCCTTGATATCTGCCAAACGGGAAGTTTCATCAATAATATAGTAGAGCTCTTCATCAAGGTGGTTGAGCCTTTTTTCTGTCATCAGAACATGCTTGGTTCGTTCTACAAGCTTTTCCATTCCCGGTTCTTTCATCATTTTCAACAGGTTTTTATTTTTTGGGGAACCCCGGCGGGCCAGTAAAAGCTTTTCAGCAGCCTCTTCGGTGTTTCCCTCCTCGAGATCGTGCTTCGCCTCGTTTAGCAAATCAACAACCAGTTTACTCTGGCGGCGGATCAAATGCTCAACCTCTTTTTTCCAGCGCCCGTATTCTTCTTTTGCTTCAACCCGGCTGCTGATTATTAAAGGAGTCCGGGCTTCATCAATCAGGATGCTGTCAACCTCGTCAACGATAGCATAATTTAAACCCTGCTGCACCATATCCTGTTTATAGAGGACCATGTTGTCGCGAAGATAGTCAAATCCGAGCTCATTATTAGTTGCGTAAATAATATCGCTGTTATAGTTTTCCCTGCGCTCAGCAGGTTCAAGACCCTGGACTATTAACCCCACCTTCAAACCCAGATATTCATAAATTGGCCCCATCCATTCGCGGTCCCGCCGAGCCAGGTAATCATTAACCGTTACTATATGCACTCCCTTACCGGTTAATGCGTTTAGGTATGCCGGCAGGGTAGCAACAAGAGTTTTCCCTTCACCTGTTTTCATTTCGGCAATACGCCCCTGATGCAAAACAACGGCACCAAGCACCTGCACATCAAAGGGTCTCATTCCCGTTTTTCTGTAGGCTGCCTCCCTGGCCAGGGCATAAGATTCGGGAAGGATATCATCAAGGCGCTCTCCAGCAGCAAGGCGTTCTTTTAGCAGTTCTGTCTGCCGGGGAAATTCATTTTCTTCCAACTCTGAAGCCCATTCTTCCAAAGCATTGACCTGGTCAACTGTTTTTTCCAGACGTTTAACTTCTTTTTCATTGGGGTCTCCAAATATTTTTTTCATGAATGCAGCCATAAGAATACTCCTTTCAGCAGACTGGAGCCAGTTCGTCGCACAGGGCCCACATGCTGCCCGAAACCAGGGAATGTCCTCCCAGCACCACGGGTATGGCACATTCCACCGCAAGGCGGGTAAAATCCCTCAACCAGGGATTCTCAACCTGTCTCCAGCAGCCCAGATCTGACAAAAAACGATCACTGTCACTCAACTCAAGTTTATAATGATACATTAAAACCCTGCTGTCAATAAAGGCACAACGCGCCAGCTCCGGAAGATAGTTGAAAAAATTATTTAACCCGGAATGTTCCAGCAAAAGACCGAGCAGAGATATTACCTGGCCGTTTTCAATGCGGCCCAGTGATTTCATGCCTCTTTCCTCGGAAAAAACCCGCAGGCGCAGCTTCAATAATTCGTTGAGCCTTCCAATAACAGGCGCTCCGACACGGCCGATTAATAAAACATCTTCATATTCAGCGGACAGTACAGCCTTGGCTTTTTCCAGTGTGCTGTAATCCAGGTCCAGGTTTTTAAAAACCTGCCTGGTCCGTGTCCCACAGAAAGGACCGGCACCAAGAACCAGCAGATCGGTTGGTGTATCTATGTCAAATAAAAGGCCCAGAGAATGAGGCATGAGCTCCATTTCAAGGCCAAGTTGATCTCTTAAAGTCAGGGCCAGGCTGTTATCCATTGCGGGCAATTCTATGTCCTGCAGGGACTGCGTAACAGTAAAAGCAACCATATCCGCTGACTGAGTGTTATTGGTATAAACAAATTGATCTCTCTGTGTTAGTTTCCGGCAGATCATTTCCAGTTCACTGACAGTAATCAGGGGACAACCCGCGCCATTCAGGCAAAAGACCTTATTCAGATCATGCTTTTTTATTACTGCTTTAAGCTGGTTGCCAAAGTGGAATTGTTCGGTTGTCAGCGAATTCAGGGACACTTCTGCTCCCAGGCCTTTTGCAGGCTCAACAAGTTCGGGCCGGTTAGTGTGCAAATATACCTGCTCAATACACTTAACCTGTTTCATCTTTTCAAGATTATCGAGCAGTGCAGCCTGTCGCACATCGGCCATAATATTTTCTACTTGACTGCGTGGGTTCGATCCCTCAAATATTACTGCACTGACACCCATCTTCATTCAGGCAGACCTCTTCTCAACCATTCCATACCACTTCGGGCAGTATAAATTCTTTATATACCACTGGTTTCTATTCTGGTTCTATTAAACCGTAATTGCCGTCTTTGCGCTTGTAAACCACATTTACTGCATCATTTTCAGCACTGGTATAAACAAAAAAGTTATGTCCCAAAAGATCCATCTGTAATATAGCCTCTTCCGTACTCATAGGTTTCAGGGTAAAGCGCTTGGTTTTGACCAGCTTTGGCGCTTCTTCTTCGCTTCTTTCCACTGCCTCGGTTGCTGCCAGTTTTTCACTGATCACACGTACTCCACGCTTACGCAACGATTTATTCATCCTGGTTTTGTATTTCTTAACCTGTCTTTCGAGCTTGTCGACAACCTTATCAATAGAAGCATACATATCACCTGTCGACTCTTCGCCTCTCAGGATCAGTCCGTTCAAATTCATAGTAACTTCAACAATATGTTCATCGCGAATAACGCTTAAAACAACCTGGACGTCGGTAGCCTTATCAAAATGCTTTTCAAGTTTGCCAAGTTTTTTTTCAGCATAATCAATAAGCGCCGGTGTTGCTTCAATGTTTTTACCGCGAACTGATATATTCATTTTATCTACCTCCCGCTGTATAGTATAAGAAACATAATACTACAAATACTATTCCCCAGTCCAGCACAAAATCCTGCCTGTAACAATTTAGTCCCGGGAACGGCGATTGTAAGCAACAGCAGCCGCATGAACAGTCGCCCCCTCTTCTTTCAATACTGAAGCTGCTTCATTCATGGTAGAACCTGTAGAAAAGATATCATCAACCAGTAGTATATTCATACCTGGAGTAAGTTCGCCTGTTAACTTAAAAGCTCCCCTGATATTTACACACCTCTCCCTGCGGGAAATAGTTGTCTGCGAGCAGGTTTTAACAATACGCTCTAAAATATTTTTGCAGGGCACTCCCATTACTCCCGCGATGCTGCGCGCCACCAGTTCACTCTGGTTATAACCTCTTTCACGCTTCCTGGACTTGTGCAGAGGCACGGGAACAACCATATCGAAAAATATTCGCGAGGTTCCGGCTAACTCCCTGCCCATCCACAAACCCAGGGGCCTGGCCAGGCTGCGCCTTTGACGGTATTTAAAATCATGAAGCATCTCACGCCATCCTGATTCATAAAAAGAAAGGCAGTAAAGGCTTTTAATGGGGTACCAACCCGGCAAACATTTACACGACAGCGCGGACCCGTGCTGTTCACAGTAAGGACAGACATACCCTGCACTTTTAAAGGCCCTCTCGCAGGTGGGGCAAAGAGGAACTATAGGACGGCCTGCCAACACAGCACGGCATACGAGGCAGCGTTCAGGATAGAGCAGAGTCAGCAGAGAATCGATAAAACTGACTTTCTTTTTTTTATTTACAGGGGCAGGATGATTGTTATTGCTCAATCGCTCCACCCCTGGTTAATCTTTTTCCCAGACTGCTGTATCTTTCCTCGGCTTTATTGTTACGTACCGCTATGGCCAGGGCTTTTTTGCTGCCTACCAGGACAGCCAGTTTGCGAGCCCTGGTTATTCCGGTATAAAGCAGGTTCCGCTGTAAAAGCATATAATGCTGGGTTAAAACCGGCATTATAATAACAGGATATTCACTTCCCTGACTTTTATGAACAGAAACAGCATAAGATAGAACTAATTCGTCAAGCTCGGTAAAATCATAAGAAACAGGCCTTGGCAGCAGCAACTCGCGAAAGGTTACAATGAGTTCGCCTTCTTCCCGGTCAATAGCTGTTATTATGCCGATATCCCCGTTGAAAACCTCTTTCTGATAATTATTACGGATTTGCATTACCTTATCTCCCAGACGGTATACTACTCCCCTGGCTGTTGTTTCGGGCTTATTCCCGGCAGGAGGATTTAAAGCTTCCTGCAGCATCAGGTTAAGCCGATCAACACCAGCAGCAGTTTTACGCATTGGAGTCAACACTTGCAGATCCAGCAGGGGGTCGTATGGCCCATAGTTTGGCAAACGTTCCCGGCAGAGCTGAACAATTAGCTTTGCCGCGTGTTCGGCATCTTCTTCATTGATAAAGAAAAAATCTTTATTTTTTACATTTAAGTAGGGCATTTCACCCTGGTTAACCCGGTGGGCATTGACTGTGATCATGCTTTCACGAGCCTGCCTGAATATGTGACCTAAACGGATACAGGGGATTTCACCTGATTCAATTAAATCACGAAGCACATTGCCGGCTCCAACTGCTGGAAGCTGGTCAATATCGCCAACCATTATCAACCTGCAGCCATAAGGAAGAGCCTTTAGCAGATTATACATCAGCAACAAATCAACCATAGAGGCTTCATCAATTACTACCACCTGTCCTTCGACAGGGTTCTTCTCGTTACGCTGGAAACGAAACCCTTCCCCTTCTGAAAAACTGTACTCCAGCAGGCGGTGAATAGTATAAGCTTCCTGTGAAGTAGCTTCAGTTATCCTTTTAGCAGCTCTCCCTGTGGGAGCAGCCAGAATAACCCGCTGCCCCATTTCCTGAAACACTCTTAACAGCGCTTTTATCGTAGTTGTTTTACCCGTTCCCGGACCTCCGGTAACAACCAAAACCCCGTTTTCGATGGCCCTGCCCAAAACCTCAAGCTGTTCACCGGTTAAATGAGAGCTGTCGTGCCCGACCTTACCCAGCGCCTGATTCGCTTCGAGGGCGGCAAAAGGTTTTACATTTCTGCCAAGCTGATGCAGAAAACGCGCCGCGCCCTGTTCAGCCTGGTAAAAAGGAGCATAATAAACACTTAGATCATCATCTTCTTCCAGGTGCAGCTTTCCGGCCTGAACCAACTTCTCCAACTGTTTAGAAAAAAAACTTTCCTCCAGTTCATTACCATCAACAGCAAGCAATTCTCCGACTCTATCAAGCAAAACCAGCGCCGGCAGGAATACATGCCCCTGTTCGGATGCACGACTCAGTGTGTAGGTGATTGCTGCCTGTACTCGTTCGGGAGCCCCTGCAGGCAGACCCATCTGACGGGCAATTTTATCGGCCGTCTTAAAACCAATGCCTAATACATCCTCAGCCATCCGATAGGGGTTCTCCTGAACACAGCTTACTGTTTCCGAACCGTAACGGCGGTAAAGACGCATGGCCTGGTTGACGGTAACACCATAACCCTGTAAGAAAACCAGGACATTCTGTACATCCTTATACTGGCAGTAACTTTTTATGATACTTGCCGCTTTAACGGTCCCGATACCTTCTATTTCCTGCAAGCGATGCGGTTCTTTTTCCATAATCTGCAGAGTATCGAGACCAAAAGCTTTGACAATACGCTCCGCGGTAACTGGGCCAATTCCTTTAATTAAACCTGAAGCCAGGTAGCTTTTCATCCCTTCCTCAGTTACCGGCATCAGCCTTTCCCATTGTTCAACCGCCAGCTGCTTCCCGTAACGTTTATGTACTTGCCATTCACCCTGTAACTGCAGGCTTTCACCTTCCTGCAGGGGCGGAAAATTACCGACTATAACCAACGCTTTACCATCGCTGCAACGAAAGCTGCCAACCAGGTAAGAACTATCTTCGCTATAGTATCTGATCTTTTCCAGGGTTCCCTCGAATTTTTCCAGCTTTCTATCCTCCAATCACTCACACTGTCGCCCGGATGCCGGTTTGTCTCTGTTTGTCCTTCACATTTTAAGAAACATAGCAAATTAACGGTTTTTTATCTCTTATTTATTTTTTAGCGGGCCTATTTTATTTTTCCGGTAGGCATTGGAAAATTTGCGGCAGTGACGATCACGACCCATCAGGGCTTCAACAGCAAGCATAGTTGCCATCATATCCCTGTTCAGCGGATCCATAATAGCTGAATCCATTCCCTCATAAAGAGCAAGGGCCAGGAAATTCTGGTTGACCACTTTGCGTAACGGCATACCAAAGGAAATATTACTTAAGCCCGAAGTGACTTTAATGGAGGGATAAATCTCTTTAACCGCTCTCAGGGTACCGACGAATCTTTTGAAGGATTCATTGTCGGTGGAAAGAGTCATTACCAGAGGATCAACATGGATACGGGAAGGGTCTATATCATAACTTATTGCTTTTTCGACAATTTTTTTTGTTATATCAACCCTGGTTTGCACATCTACTGGGATACCCCGGTTGTCGCAGGTCAGGGCAACTATATCCCAATTCGTTCCTTTTACGATCGGGAATAGTACATCGCACTTGTCTCCTTCATCGGAAACTGAATTAATTAGGCCGGGATGTTTTACTCTATTAAAAACCTGTTTAATAATATCGGCATTAGGGCTGTCAATGGAAAGTGGCACATCCACTGCTTCCTGGACCAGGTCAATCAGCCACTCAAGTGTTTCGGCCTCTTTTTCTGGTATAGTGCCGGCACAGACATCAATATAATCTGTACCTGCTTCAGCCTGGCGCAGCGCCAAATTTTGAATAAAAGCGGCATCTTTTGTATCGATTGCTTTCTTCACACTGGGGATAGTACCATTTATTTTTTCTCCTATAATTATCACAAATGTTGCTCCTCCTTTAATTTCATCAGTATAAATGATTGCTTGGTCATTAATTATATTATTTTTAATCATATCCAGCCCTCTTTTTATTGTCAACAAAACCCCCGGCTAATGGCTAATGCCTTCAACCGGGGGCAACTAATTATCTACTTTTATTTGATCAGAGAACTTCCCTGAGCAGCTCTGCCTTATCAACCCTTTCCCATGGCAGGTTTAGTTCAGGTCGGCCAAAATGACCGTAAGCCGCAAGACGTTGATATATTGGGCGGCGCAAGTTAAGCTGTTCTATGATCGCAGCCGGACGAAGATCAAAATTATTTTGAACCAGTTTTTCTATGACCGCTACCGGCACTTTTTCTGTGCCGTAAGTTTCAACCATAATAGAAACCGGTTTTGAAACCCCTATTGCATAAGCCACCTGCAGCTGACACTTTGCCGCAAGGCCTGCTGCAACGATATTTTTCGCCACATAGCGGGCAGCATAAGATGCGGAGCGATCGACTTTTGTCGGATCTTTACCTGAAAATGCTCCTCCCCCGTGGGCAGCATAACCACCGTAAGTATCCACAATAATTTTACGCCCGGTCAGCCCGGCATCACCCTGGGGGCCGCCAACAACAAAACGCCCGGTGGGGTTGATCAAGAACCTTGTTTCCTTATTAAGCAATTCAACAGGAACAATCTTCTTAATTACCTGTTCCACTAGGTCATTTTCTATCTGTTCAAGGGTAACCTTATCACTGTGCTGGGCTGAAATTACAATAGTTTCAACATGAGAAGGGCGTCCTTCCCGGTAAGCTATGCTCACCTGGGTTTTACCATCGGGTCGTAAATATTTAAGAATGCCTTTTTTCCGCACCAGCGCCAGTTGCTGGGCCAGTTTATGAGCCAGTGAAATCGGTAAAGGCATCAGTTCCGGAGTTTCATCACAGGCAAATCCAAACATTAAACCCTGGTCACCCGCCCCGGTAAGATCAAAAGGATCTGCCTGTTCACTGCCCCTGGTTTCCAGGGCCCGGTTAACTCCCTGGGCGATATCAGGCGACTGTTCATCAATCGAGCTGAGCACTGCACAGGTGTCACCGTCAAAACCAAACTTGGCCCTGGTATAACCGATTTCCTTAACCTTATCCCTGACCACTTTCGGTATATCGACATAACATTCAGTCGTTATTTCTCCTGATACCATGACAAGACCCGTTGTAACCAGGGTTTCAGCTGCCACCCTGCCCTGGGGATCCTGTTCCATGATTGCATCCAGTATGGCATCAGATATTTGATCGGCCAATTTGTCGGGATGTCCTTCGGTTACAGATTCTGAGGTGAATAAATAATTATTCTGAAACACTTATATTGCCTCCTTTAGAACTGGGTTATTTTTTATGAAAAGCGCCAAAATAAAAAAACCTCTTTCGGTCCAAGAGGCTTGATGGCACCCCTCATCTCCCGGAGTCTTTTAACTCCGCAGCAATTGGCACCGTGGCTTTTAAGGCCCGGTTGCCGGGATTCATCGGGGCTGTCCCTCCTCCGCTCTGGATAAGAGAATTACTATTTAGTTATATAAAATAATACATCAGCAGCAGCAGCAAGTCAACCGCATTTATTGTTGATGTTCAGTTACTCTTTCGTCGCTACTTCTCAATTGTTACAATCTTATAAAGTAGTAAGATGATATAAAAATATATTTAAAACAGCGTTCCCGGAGGAACTGATAAGAAATAACGGTTAAACTTTTATAGCAGGCTGGGACAAATTACGGGTTACCTTTAATTTTTATGCCATGCATCCTGAAGGATGGTAATCACTTCCCTGTCTTCAACCTGGCGGAAGTCATTGTAAAACTGACCAACTGCAGCGAAATCAACAGGAGCTTCAAGGTAAACCAGGGCATTAACTTCTTTTTTCAGTTCGCCCAGCGTTTCAGGTGGCCCTACCGGAACAGCTAATACCAGATCAGCGGGCTTCTGTTCGGCAATAGAACGAATGGCAGCCAGCAGCGTATAACCGGTGGCCACACCATCATCTACCAATATAATCAAACGCTCTTCAATTACAGGCAAAGGTCGATTGCCCCTGTAAAGCTCAAGGCGCCGTCTAATTTCTTTTTGCTCGCGCACAGCTGTCTTCTCAATATAATCAGGAGATACACCTAACCGTGAAATCAACTTTTCATTAAGCATAAGAAAACCGTCACCGCCGGTAGCCCCGATCGCCAGCTCATGCTGGTAAGGTGCCCCGATTTTACGTGTAATAATCAAATCGAGCTCACCGCCCAGAGCCTCATGGATCGGAGAGGCAACAACAATTCCACCCCGTGGAACGGCCAGAATCAGGGGATTGCTGCCCCGGTAACCTGCCAACCGTGAGGCAAGTTGTTCCCCTGCTCCCCTGCGGTCCCTGAACAGCATTTTTTACATCTCCTCTACACTAGAGATTTAGTTTTCCAAACAACTCTTCCGATGCCTTTACCGCCGGTGATTCCTTCGGCAGGTTAAACAGAGCTTTGGCGTTTAAATCGTATTCGGATACAAGAGGATCCAGAGGAACTTCACCAAACAGCTCCAATCCGCTTTTCTTAATCTCCTGATCCAGTTGGGTTGAGTCACCCTCCCGGCTGCGTCCGATAACCAGGCCCATCTTTGATACGGCTATTTGTACATTTTCAACTATATCTTTAACTCTTCCGGCAGAGCGTATACCGCGGGCAGTAGCATCACTGGTAACTATGAGCAGATCGATCATCGGTAAAAGGCGGCGGCTCAGGTGCTCCAGCCCCGCTTCATTATCAATAACCATATAATCATAATTTTTGCTCAGTTTTTCAAGGTATCTTTTTAAAAGATCATTTGGGTAACAGTAACAGCCCGGACCCTGGGGGTTGCCCATGACCACCAGGTCAAAAGCATCTTCTTCAACCATGGCCTGCATCAACTGCGATTCAATAAAAATATCCTTAGTCATCCCGGTCGGTACAGCATCCGGTTTTTTGGTATCCTCAAGGATGGTGCCGATTGTTTTATAAACTTCTACTCCAAGAGCCTCATTTAAGTTGGCATTAGCATCAGCATCCACAGCAAGAATACTTTTACCCGGGTTGTTTTCAATCAGGTGTCGAATCAGCAGCGCTGATAAAGTTGTTTTGCCGGTTCCACCCTTGCCTGCAACTGCAATACGTTTTGTCATCATTTCAGCCTCCTCTTCATTTTCGCTGACTATTTATCTTAACAGGTTGGCAATATCCTTTAAATTCTATTTGTCAGTGCTTCTTCAAGCTGGCCTATGGTGCTGCATGGCCACATTTCTGCCTGCCCGGCAAGCATAGCAACAGAGCGGTAATCAGGCCAACGTTCGGCTGCCAGCGGATTAAGCCAGATCACTCTTTTAACTCTTTCTTTCATTTTAGAAAGCGCCTTAACAGCGCTGTCGAGGGCTACTGTTTTAGTGTCACTAACAATTATTACTGTGGTCTTGTGATTCAGCCTGTGAGGCTCTTTTTCCTCCAGGGCCTTCAGCGCTGCGCCAAAGTCTGTGCCACCACCCCAGTTTTTACTGTTGCGAATAACCCGGTCCAGCAGGTATTGCAAACTGGTTCTGCCTTTCAGAGCATCAGTTAAATCTTCCAGGTTATCGGAAAAAGTAAAACAGAAAAGATCACGTACAACCTCATGCAGGTTATGCATAAAGTGAATAACAAATGTACTGTAGTTTTTCATCGACGCAGACACGTCACACAGCATCAGTATTTGCTGTTTGGAACGCCTTTTCGGTTTATATTTCAAATCAAAAATTGTTCCCCCGTACTGCATATTGCACCGCAGGGAGCGACGGATATCGAGCTGCCCGCTGCGGGGACCACTTCGCCTGCGCCTGAGTATTTTTACCGCCAGCTTACGCGACAGACACACTAAAAGATCTTCGGCGGCAGGTAACTCTGAGGTGGCAATTTTTTCGATATCCATCTCTCTCAGCAGCAGATCCGCACCGGTACCGGAGCCTGATCCGGCTCCGTCCGCATCGGTTATGGAAGATCCCGGCTGCTGATCTTCTTTAGAGCGGCAGTAACGGAGGTGACTCTTAACTATATTTTCCAATATAGGTTTGAAATGCGGCTCTACCTTGTTACCGTTTTCAGTTTTCTGAACAAAATCGAGAAGGCGGCCCCGGTGTTCAAGCGGTAGACCATTATATTGCTTCAGTTCTTCTTCGCTGAGGCCGAGCTGTTCACCTTTAAAACTAAGCTCTCCAGCAGCCTCGCTCAACTGCCTTGTTAATTCTTCACGGTCGGCCAACATCTCTTCACTACGCCTGCAGTGCTCATTATAGTGAATAAAATAATGTTCAAAAAGACGGTCAAAAACATATTCATCTTTTCTGCTTTTAACCATGGTTGCCAGCAAAGCTGTTTTAAACGAAGTGCGGGAGGAAATATCAGTTACTTCCAGGGCACGCAGCGCATCAATAATTTCCATTGTACCGACAGGCAGCCCTTCCTGCCTGAGCAAACCGGCAAAAGTCGCGAGGTTGTTCTCTATATAAAGTTGTTTACTATTTTTGCTTAACGACACCCGCAGATCTCACCACCGTTCGTCCCCTGGCGCAGCAATTTATTAATTCCATCCGGACCAACCTGCCTGGAAAATAGCTGCTGGTCGGAGCGAGTTTTTATAAGCAGATTCAGGGTATCGGCAACAAGCCTGCCGTCAAGACAATTGCGGTTCATAGATACCAGGGCGCGGGTCCAGTCCAGAGTTTCTGCAATAGAAGGTTTCTTACGCAGGTCATCCTGGTTGCGCAGATGGGCAACCACTCTCGCTGACTCCCAGGCCAGCTTGTCCCCAACACCGGGCACCTTGGCCTTGATTATTTCCACCTCTTTCTCAATTTCCGGAAAATCAAGGTAGAGGTAAAGGCACCGTCGTTTCAGGCCATCGGAAAGCTCCCTTTCATTGTTGCTGGTTAATACCACTACTGGTATCTCCCTGGCAGGTATGGTTCCCAGTTCGGGAATAGAAACCTGGAAATCAGAAAGCACTTCAAATAAAAAAGCTTCAAATTCGGGGTCGCATTTATCAACTTCATCGATCAGCAATACTGACTGATGCTCAGAGCGAATAGCTTTCAGTAAAGGGCGTTCAAGCAGATATTGGTCTGAGAAAAGTTCATCCTCGTTCATTTCTCTATCTTCCAGATCCCTGTTCATCTGAATCCTGAGCAACTGTTTCTGGTAATTCCATTCATAGAGGGCCTTCGTTTCATCAAGGCCTTCATAACACTGCAGGCGGATTAGATTCGTATTCAAAATAGCAGCAAGAACCTTGCCCATCTCTGTTTTTCCTACTCCCGGAGCTCCTTCAATAAGCAGCGGTTTTTGTAAATCAAGAGCCAGGTATACTGTTAAAGCAGTTTTTTCATCACAAATATAGCCACTTTTTTCAAACCCCGATCTAAGCTCTGTCATTGTCATTTTCATATTTTACAGCAACTCTTTTCTTCCTGTAATCATATTAAAGCTTCCTATTTAGGAATTATTCCTAACACTAATAATACTATAAAGGAAGCAGGCGGGCAAACAGAGAGAAGCCCTGTTAGCATTGTAGAATTCACAAACGCAAAGAATAAACGGAATGTGGTAGAATACAGGTGATACAGTGAATAATATTTAAAATGGAGGATATTATGATCAACTATAACGGACAGTCAGAAACCGGAAAAATCAAGTCTATTTTAATGAAAAAACCGGAAACAGCCTGGAAAAACCAGGATAATATCGAAAGACAGTGGAGAGAGCTTCATTACCCCTCTGCACCCGACTATAAAAAGGTTCTGGAAGAATACAGCGTTTTTGCCGGCATAATTGAGGACCATGTTCCCGAAGTACATTACCTTCCCGACGACAACAACACCGGGCTTGATTCAATTTACACTCATGACCCGGTTTTGATCACCAGGGGAGGGGCTATCCTCTGCAATATGGGTAAGGAAGAAAGAAAAGCCGAAGCTGCCGCCATAGGACGCTACCTGGATAAAACAGGCATTCCAGTTCTTGGTGAAATAAAAGCGCCCGGTAAGATTGAAGGCGGTGATGTGGTCTGGTTCGACGACGATACTGCTGCTGTGGGGCTTGGCTACCGGACCAACAGCGAAGGGGTAAAACAACTGCGCGAGTTGACCAGGGGCATGATTAAAGAAATAATAGAAGTGCCGCTGCCGCATGGCAACGGACCTGAAGAATGTCTTCACCTGATGTCGATGATCAGCCCGGTTGACAAAGATCTGGCTGTTATTTATTCACGCCTGATGGTAGTTCCTTTCCGGGAACTGCTGATCGAAAAAGGCATTAAATTTATTGAAGTCCCCGATGATGAATACGATAATTTTGCCTGTAATGTTCTGGCTCTTGAGCCGCGGAAATGTGTGATGGTTTCCGGAAACCCAAAAACAAAAAAAGCTCTGGAACAGGCAGGAGCAACAGTATATGAATACCCTGGTGAAGATTTATCGATCAAAGGCGGGGGAGGACCGACCTGTTTAACCAGGCCTCTGTTAAGAATCTAAACCTTGTACTTTTGCTTCAAAACAATAAGTAAAAAAGAGCAGGATGCACACAAAGCGCAGCCTGCTCTTTAATTTGCCCTCTTTAATTGAAAAACCTATAACTTAAAGTTCTCGCCGGGAGCGATAACAATACAGGCGCTGGCAGTCTTTTCCTCAACCTTCCGTTTAAATTCCAGGGGGTCAGCCTCAATCAGCGGCCAGGTATTGTAGTGATACGGAATTACTGTTTTCGCCTGCAGGAAAGAGGCCGCCACAACTGCATCATCGATACCCATGGTAAAGTTATCACCAATCGGCAGGAGGGCAACATCAAGCGGATCAAGCTCCCCAATTAGTTTCATGTCACTGAAAAGAGCCGTATCACCTGCAAAATATACTTTTTTACCGTAATAATCGACTACAAATCCACAGGCATGCCCGCCCGGCACACCGGAACCGTGAAAAGCCAATGTTAACTTAACAGAACCAAAGGGGAAACTGTGACGACCGCCCAGGTGCTGGGCATGAGCTTTCAGCCCTTCCTGACCGGCCTGACCGGCTATCTCTGCAGTAGATATGATTGTAGCATTGTTATCTCTGGCTATATCATATGCATCACCAAGGTGATCATGATGCCCGTGCGAGAGCAGCACGTAATCAGTTTTTAAATCATTCGCTTTAATAATAGCCTGGGGATTACCGGTAATATAAGGATCAAAAACCAGGATTTCTTTCCCTTCTTCACCGAGCATAAAGCTGGCATGGCCTAAAAAAGTCAGTTCTGGCACGTTGAAATCCTCCTCTCTGAATTCTAACCGTTAACAGGAAAATAATCTACTAAATTATAACAGTTTTTCCGTTACTTAATCAAATCAACCTGGAAGAGCAGTCAACTTAAATACGATTAAAAAGAAATATACCGGAGGTTTTAACCTTTTTCCGGTATATTACAGCCTTTGTTACGAAGGCTTCTATCTATCGGTTATCCTTAATCTCCAGTTCTTCTTCTCTGTTCCTGATAATCTTCAGCAACTCCCGGTGAACATGCTCAGGCAGCGGAACCGGCTTGTGGTTAGCCAGAATTTCTCTTGCTTTTTCATCGCAGACCGAACCTAAATCTTTAGCGCCCCTCTCATGCCAGAACTGACGCATACGCCGATCAATCAATTTTGGCTCGGAAAGCTTACGCATATTGTGATAGGTATGTTCCTCCCCGAGAAAATGGCCCCGGGCACCTACGCTTTTAATCACATCCACAGCCAGGGTATTGTCGTTGACCGGAATACCCTCAAGTATTTTCCTGGTCATAGCAATAATTTCGTTATCCATTACCAGCTGGCCAAAACTCATGGTTAAACCCATTTCAAGCATTCCCCCGCCGTAGATCATATTGGCACCTGCCAACGCCGGCAGCAGGGTAGTCAGGGTTTTTTCATGGCCAGACTGGGCATCCGATAATTTACTGTCGCCCTAAGTACCGGCAACATAGCTGGGCAGTAAGTACATCTGGGCCAGCTTGGCTACGGCAGCGCTGATTAAACCAAGCTCCGGACAACCAACCGTTGCTGTGGTCAATTTCAGGTCAATCATCGAAGTAGAACTGCCGTACATTACCGGTGCCCCTTTGCGGGTCAACTGGGCAAGCACAATGCCACCCAGTACTTCGGCATTATGAGTAACCAGAGTCCCGGCAAGGGTTACCGGAGATGTGGCCCCGGCCAGAGCCATTGATAAAATATTCTGCGGCAGGTTAGCCCTGGCATATTCAATGATAGGATCGGCGCACCCTTCAGATATAGTCAGGGGGCTCTGTGGACAAGTACAACCCGATACTATCGGCCTTTCTCTCAACTTGTCCCGTCCTCCGGCAACCGCCACGGCCATTTCAATCAACAACTGAGCCGAACGCTTATCATGGCATGGTTGAGGAACATGCTTGGTTGTGTTGGATACGGTTACCTCGTAGTTATGCAGGCTCTCCATTTCAGGGTGAACATCACGCGGGGCGACAGTATTTTCAAGCATGTCATATTGGTCCAGAGCATCAACCAGACGGGCTACATCGCCCTTATCTTTCTTGGTTGATTGGCGATATTCCCCGGTATACGGATCGATAACCATAACCCCTTCCCCAAAGGGGCAAAAATTAACTCTTCCGCTTTCCAGGACCAGGTCATGCTTCGGATCACGACCGGCCAGAAATACTTTTTTAGGAGAAGAGTTAATCGCATCCTCCACAATATGCGCCGGTATCTTAACATTCAACTTTTTACGATCAACCAGGCAGCCGCCTTCCTCAAATATATCCAAAGCATCTTCGCTTTGCACGTATAAACCGGCATATTCCAGAACTTCCAGCGTTGCATCGTGAATCATTTCTAAATCTGAATCAGTAAACAGGTTGATGCTGCACCCGGTAAAAGCGGTTCTCCCGGCCGACTTGTTCCTCTTCACAGTTGAATCAAACCTCCTTTTACTGTAAACCTGTTTTCTCTTTAAAACGCTCCACCGCATTAATCTTTAAGCCCAGTACCCTGGCAATATTTACTTTTGCCTCTATCCCTTTTGCCGCTCCGGGATCAGGCATGGGGTAGCCGATATCCAGAGACTGCCTGATTTCCCGCATTACCGAGCAATCATTTAGTTCAAAAGAAGTTACACCGAGGCAGTCGGCCACATACTGCTTTGCCTGTTCAATCTTCATACTTTTAGCAAGCTGCATCCGTAAAACCAGATCTCCGGCTGTCCGGATACCGCCCATTCCGACCGCTACTGCCTGGGCTGCTTCATTACCAAAAGGATCACCTGAACCTATCTATAACCCGTCGGCTTTTCCGATCTCTATCAAAGCTTTGGCCGCCCGTGTTACTGCATCAACTGGCGGAACAGGGGTCATCGGGGTAGCTCCGACACCCATTCCCACGTTGGCATGAACCGGAACAGGTGAAGTTTCACAACAGGTCTTGATAAAGGTAACCGCCCGGGCCAGATTCCAGGGGAAACTCCTGTTGCTGTTTGTGTTAATAACCGGGCCAAAAATATTCACCCCTGCGCTTGCAGCCAGTTCGGCCTGCCGGTGGGGGTATAACCCGGCAATCCTTGTTTTATTAAACTCAAGCTTACCGTGCATACCCAGGATAAACTCTCCTGCCATACCCATTTCAACCCCCAGGTTGGGATATTTCTGTTTTATTTCACGAATCGCCAGCAGGGCTGCCAAAACATCGGCATCACCCGATGCCCCACAGGTATCAAAGTTTATGCCGTCGGCACCGGCTGCATGCATGCCACCGGCGATATAAACCATATCCTTAACTGCCAGCTCAACCGCTTCTTCCTGGGCTGCCCGGGCCTCTTTAATCTTGCCAAGCGGCAGCAGCTCCGACCAGTTGTCGACAGGTCCGTCAGGCTTGGTATAAAGACCGAGGTTAGGCATTGCGCCATACAAAACCGGCATTATGGCACATAACTGAACGTTTTCCATAACTTTAGCTTCATCATGCATAATCGCCTTAACCGATTTATAGCTGTAATCAATATTACCAAGGTCAAGAGAATCAGCGGCCAGCACTTTTTCGTGGACCATAATTGCAGTGGCCCGGTCAAGCGATATATTGGCCTGGTAATTAATCTTAAATGCTCCTGAGTCCGACGAGGTTACCGTTTCCTGGCCCCTCTTAATACTTGCTGCGTTAACAGGAAGAGCAATAATTTCATAAAGGTACTGCAGCTCCTCTTTTTGCAGGGGATCAACTTTACCCCGATCTGCCGCATCGAGAGTGCCTTCATTAAGCTCAAACCTGACTTCATCCGGGCTGAGCCAGAGTGGAGAACCGTCACCCATCCTGGTAAATATTTTATTCATCAGGCTTCCTCCTTTCTCAGAAATAGTATACAATGTTAGTATACAATTTGCATGCTCGCCTGGCAACAAAAATAGTTTATACAGGAAGTAATCAAGAGGTGATTTTATTGGAACAGGGAAATGCCGAAAATTTTGTCTACGAAAAATTAAAAAGTGCCATCTTCAAAAGAACCCTGCGTCCTGAGACTCACCTGGTGGAATCCAGGATTGCCGACCAGTTAGGTGTAAGCAGAACCCCGGTCAGGGCAGCGATTAAAAGACTGGCCCACGACGGTTACGTCACTTACAAAAGAAACCGGGGCGCGAGTATTATTAAACCATCCAGCCAGGAGATCTACGACACTTTTGAAGTAAGGATGGAGCTGGAAAAAGCTGCTGTTCGTAAGATTGTCCGAAACAATAACAAACAAGCTCTTCAGCAGCTGAATCTGCTGCTTACCGAGGAGACAGATACTTTTAACAAGCGTGATATCGGCATCTATTATAATCTTAATTATGCTATCCACAGCGGAATCGCGGCCATGAGCGGAAATCCCGTAATGGAAGAGTATCTTAACAGAATAATTTACAGAAGCCAGATTTATTTAATTCTTTACGAGAACTTTTACCAGATGGAAGAGAATCCTTCCTACCCTGAACATCAGCATATTATTGATGCTCTTTCTCTCGGAAGCCAGACCGAGGCAGAAAATGCCGTGGAAGAGCATATTGCATCTACACTTAAAGGCCTCAGGCTGGATGAGCATGATAACGACCCTGACAGGAACAGATTGATCCTCTAAAAAAACAGACGATATCCAGGCAAATTTAAGAAAGAGGGTGTAAATATGCGTGCAGGATGTGTTTGGCAAGTAGGAATTACATAGTTCGGCAGCTAAAAAATACATAGGTAGGAAGGCTGCCATCGTTTGGTACGGTAGGGGGTGGCTGTACGGGGTCCCCCTTCCCTTCCCCCGAGGGGGAA
>Ga0334884_1001705_pt1 | contig 31217 bp, 31 predicted proteins | sample GraSluR1_MG_7_FD_207215 | JGI IMG/M metagenome (GOLD analysis project Ga0334884, IMG submission 207215) | Sludge microbial communities from methane-producing bioreactor in Wageningen University, Netherlands - Granular Sludge_12_05 R1 | ecosystem: Engineered > Bioreactor > Anaerobic >...
GGCAGGTGGTGCTGCCGCTGTTCGTCTTTCAAGTATTAAAGAATAAGTATATGCACCGGAACAAAGGTGATGAATAAAGATGGACAAAGCCAGGAACAGCTTCAATAAGCTGGGGCTTCAACCGAAGCCGGAGGCGAGCAAAGCCAGGAGGACAATCAAGCTAAAAGTGAGGGGAAGCGGTTGGACCAGGAGAGTATTTTTGCCCTGGATATTGGTACACGTAAAATAGTAGGGGTAGTAATGCAGAAGAAAACTGATGGATATGAGATACTCGGAAGTGCGATGCTGGAACATACTACCAGAGCTATGGTGGATGGTCAAATACATGATGTGGAAGCCGTTGCGTCTACTATCGAGAAGATTAAGCATATCCTGGAAGAACGATTGCAGCTGGAGCTGAAACAGGCTGCGGTTGCAGCAGCAGGACGATCCTTGCTTACCGCAGTTGGGAAAGCAGCCAGGCGGATAAGTATAATGAGCGAGATCAACCAGGCGGAAGTAAGCGCCCTGGAGATAGAAGCGGTACATTTTGCCCAAAACCATTTAACCAGAGCCGAAGAAAGCAATAATTATTTTTGTGTCGGCTACAGTGTAGTTAAATATTTGCTGGAGGGTCAGCATATGGCCAGTCTGGTGGGACAACGAGGAGAAGAGATCGGAGTGGAAATCATCGCCACCTTCCTTCCCCGGGTAGTGGTAGACAGCCTATTTTCAGCCCTTAATAGAGCAGGTTTGGAAGCCAGCAATCTTACCCTGGAACCTATCGCGGCCCTTTCAGTAGCCATACCTCCAGAAATGAGGATGCTGAATCTGGTACTGGTCGATGTAGGAGCAGGTACTTCTGACCTGGCTATAGTCAATAATGGCAGCATCACTGCTTATGCTATGGTTCCCTGTGCCGGAGATGAGATTACTGAATGTATTGCCTCGGAGTACTTGTTGGATTTCTATACCGCCGAGTCCCTTAAAAGACAGCTGTCAGGCGGGGAGGAATTAAAGTCAGCCGACATCCTTGGGAATATGCTGACTATCCCGGTTATGGAAATAATTGAAAAAATTAATCCGGTGCTCAAAGATATTACTGATAGTATTGCCAATCAGGTACTGGAACTAAATATGAAAAAACCTGATGCCGTAGTATGCGTGGGAGGAGGCAGTCTGACTCCCGGCTTTACAGAAGAACTGGCAGAAAAGCTTTCTATTGCCTCCAGGCGGGTAGGTTTAAGGACTCCTGCCCAGTTCCGGCAGATCGAAGTAGGGGACGAATATTTATTGGGACCCCAGGGAGTTACTCCTCTGGGTATAGCCTACCACGCTTTGTCTCATCCGCCCGCGCCTCTGGTCAAGGTCCGGGTTAATGATCGGGAACTGGCCCTTTGGAATGCCGGGGAGTTTACAGTAGCCACTGCTCTGTTAAGTTCCGGGTTGAATCTGGGCAACATCTATGGCAAGCCAGGTTTAGGCAAAACGGTAGAAATAAACGGCGCGGTAAAAACCATTAAAGGCGAAATAGGGCAACCTCCAGTTATTAAGGTTAACGGGCAAGACGCTTCCCTGGATGCTCTAATAAGGGATGGAGACCAGATTGAATTTCATCGGGGGCGAAGCGGCCGGGACGCTAAATTGCTGGTTTCAGATCTGCTTGAGGATTTATCGACCCAGGTGATGGTGAATGGGCAGGAGGTTCAGGTCACAGCCCGGGTGACGGTTAATGGGCAACCTGCTGCTGGAGAAGAGGAGATTCCAGACCGGGCAGTAGTTCAGTTCCAGCCTGCCGGCAGGTTGGAAAACATTCTTCAGCAATGCGGAATTCCAGAGCATCGGCTGGCCGAGAGTATATATTACTGCTACCTGAATGAAGAGAAAAAAGAATTGAAATGGAAGCCCCTGGAAGTAAAAGTCAATGGACAGGAAGCGCAGATGAATCAAGACCTGCCCCGGGGGGCAGAAATCATCTATACCATGAAACATGAGATACCTATGATCAAGGACTTCATAGGGGAATCAGGCAGCTACGATATACGAGTAACAGTGAATAAAGAAGTGATTACTATACGAAAAGAAGGAGCGGCAATTCTAATGGATGGACAGCCAGTTACCCTGGAGGACAGAATTAAACAGGGAGCAACTCTGAGCATGGTTAAAAGCCGGAACGGAGCCATTTTGAGTGATATCTTCCAGGTGGTAAACATCAAGCCATCGCTGCAACAGCAACGTCTGCTGATTAGAGTCGATGGACGGGATGCCGGTTATACTACTCCCATCTTTGAGAACAGCGAAATAGAAATTACCTGGGAGCAGTAAACAGATAAACTGCCCGGCGGTGTCTGGCAATGCTTAAAGGGCAGCCACGTCAGACTATTAATTTTTGTGTATAAGGACAGGAAAAATTATTAATCCTCTTAGGAAGGGGGTTTATTTTTTTGGGTATAAATATTATAATTAACAGACAAAGTCAAATATAGTCAAACAGGAGAAAGCCATGAAAAAAAGCTTGGCCGATAGGATTGAACAATATATAAAGGTATTGATCGAAAGAAGTGAAGAAAAGCAGATTGAGATACAACGAGCGGAATTAGCCGAAACTTTTTCCTGTGTTCCTTCACAGGTTACCTACGTTATTGCTACCAGATTTCAGGAGAAGTATGGATATCTGACTGAAAGCAGGAGGGGCGGTAAAGGTTTTGTGCGCATCACGCGTTTTACTATGAGCAGTGATATATGTACCATATCGGATGCGGACAAATTATTCGATTTTATCAATGAGTTGATGGAAAAGAAAATGCTGGATCATAAAGAAGGGAGCCTGCTGAAACACATTGTTTTGTCTGCAGGCAATGATTTGAGCAATGAAGAGAAAAAAAACCTATATAATTCTGTAGTCCGGGCCCTTACCGAATATCTGAATTTGTAGAACTGAGGAGGAAGAATATGTTTTGCGATGATTGTAAGCAAAATCCAGCCACGGTGCATTTAACTCAGATGCTCAACGGCAAGAAGATAGACATGCATTTATGCCCGGAGTGTGCTGCCAAAAAGGGACTTATGTTGTTCACTAATGATAAGCAGTTTTCCATTCCTAATTTTCTGGGTAGTTTTCTGGGCAGTGAGTTTAACTTAAAGGATATGCAGACCATGGCCAATCCCAAAACCTGCAATAACTGCGGTATGAGCTTTGCGGATATCAGACAGACCGGGAAACTGGGATGTTCTGAATGTTATGAAGCCTTTGACAGTGAATTGGAGCCAACCTTGCGGCGTATACACGGCAACAGTAAGCACCTAGGGAAAATACCGCTTCGAGGAGGAGAGAGGGTATTCCTCAAGAAAGAGATGGATGAATTAAAACTGGAGCTTCAGAAGGCGATAAGAGAAGAAAGCTACGAACAAGCGGCAGAGATACGAGACAAAATTAAAGAACTGGAGAAAGTGATAAATGAGGAGGGAAGCCGGTGAGCAACGAGGATATATTTAATGGCAACTGGGTAGCCTGGATGAAATCCCAGGCTGGCTTGGAAACAGACATAGTTATAAGCAGCCGGATTCGATTAGCACGTAATCTTCAGGGCATGCCATTTCCATTTTTAATGAATGCTGAAACTGGCAACAAATCAATGCAGGCAATAACTGAGGCCTGGCAAAACAGCGAGAATGATGCATTATCATCAATGGATATGATTACCTTTGATCAAGTGCCGGCCCTGGATCGGCATATACTGGTGGAAAAACATCTAATCAGTCCGGAGCATGGCTTGTCGGAAGATCCTTATCGCGGACTGCTGCTCAGCAAAGATGGTTCTATCGCCATAATGATAAATGAGGAAGATCATCTAAGGATACAGGTTTTACTACCCGGTTTGCAGATGGAACAATGTTATGAACTGGCTCAGACTATGGATGACGAACTGGAAAAAAGGCTTAATTTTGCTTTTGACGAACAGCGGGGTTACCTAACTTCCTGTCCTACCAATGTGGGGACTGGAATGCGGGCGTCAGTAATGCTGCATCTGCCCGCTATAGCCATCAGCGGGCAGAGGAACAGAATATTTCAAAATATTAATCAACTGGGAATGACGGTTCGGGGTCTGTATGGGGAAGGTACTGATATTATCGGTAACTATGTGCAGTTGTCCAATCAGATTACACTGGGACAAACGGAAAATGAAATTATTACCAACCTGGGAATAATCAGCCGTCAGATAGTGGAACAGGAAACAATACTGCGCAGAAGCTTGCAGGAGGAGATGAGATATCAGCTGGAAGACCGGGTAGGAAGGGCTTATGGGATATTGACCAACGCCCGGGTCATGAATTCCAATGAAGCTCTGACCCTGCTCTCCGACGTTCGTCTGGGAGTTGATCTGGGAATCATTGAAGGAATTAGCCCCCAGCTCATTAATCAACTGGTGGTGGCAATTAAACCTGCTCATCTGCAGAAGAGGGCTGGCGGGGAAATGGAAGCTTTTATGCGCGATGTGAAGAGAGCTGAAGTTATCAAAGAAATACTGTTGAAAAGCAGCCGATAATTAGGAAAGGAGGACTTTATATGTTCAGAAGATTTACTCAAAGAGCAAGGAATGCGGTGATCCATGCCCAGGAAGAAGCGCGACAGCTAAACCATTCTGCTATTGGAACCGAGCATATATTACTGGGAGTTTTGCGTGAAGGTGAGGGAGTAGGGGCTAAAGCTCTCCGGAGTATGGGCATTGATCTGGATAAGATTCGATCCGAAGTAACCAAATTGATAGGCGAAAAAGGCGATAACGGCCAGGCAGCAGGGGATCTGCCCATAACTCCGGGGGTGAAAAAGGTTTTCAATCTTTCTTTCGAAGAGGCCCGGGTTCAGGGGGTTAATTATGTAGGCACTGAACACTTACTGCTGGCCATATTGCATGAAGAAGAGGGTATGGCAGGACAGGTACTGGTATCCATGGGAGTAAAACCCGAAGATCTAAGGGAGCAGGTACTTATACTGCTGGGAGGAGAAAGTACCGCAGCTTACGATAATAATAACCTGGGAGAAAGTCAACAGGACAACTCAGGCTCAGCCGCTCAGGCCAAGAGAAAACAACGGAGCAAGACTCCTACCTTGGATTCCTTTAGCCGCGATTTAACCAAGGATGCCGGAGAAGGCCGCTTAGATCCGGTTATTGGCCGAACCGGGGAGATAGAAAGGGTTATCCAAATATTATCCCGACGGACCAAGAATAATCCAGTTCTAATTGGTGATCCGGGAGTGGGCAAGACAGCTATAGTGGAAGGACTGGCTCAACGCATCAATGAGAACCAGGTTCCTGAAATACTGGCCAGTAAGCGAGTAGTGGCCCTGGATTTATCCTCTATGATTGCCGGGACCAAGTATCGGGGAGAATTTGAAGATCGTTTGACCAAAATTGTTAATGAGATTAGAACTGCCGGTGACGTAATTGTATTCATAGATGAATTGCATACCATTGTCGGAGCAGGTGCAGCTGAGGGTGCCATTGATGCCGCCAATATTCTGAAACCATCCCTGGCCCGGGGAGAATTTCAATGCGTTGGAGCCACCACCCTGGATGAATATCGGAAGCATATCGAAAAAGATGCGGCCCTGGAAAGAAGATTCCAGCCGATAACGGTGGATGAACCTACTATTGAAGAGAGTATCGAAATATTGAAAGGATTGCGTGATCGCTATGAGGCTCATCACGGAGTCAAGATTACTGATGAAGCCATAGAAGCTGCAGCTCGTTTGTCGGCTCGCTACATCAGTGATCGCTTTTTACCGGATAAAGCTATTGATCTTATTGACGAAGCCTCATCCCGGGTGCGGCTGGCAAATTATATTTTGCCCGACGAGCTGAAACAAAAGGAACTGCGACTGCAGGAGCTGATAAAAGAAAAAGAGGAGGCTATTAATGGTCAGGAATATGAGAAAGCAGCCAAATTGAGAGACGAGGAGCAAAATCTTAAGAACGAGGTAGACAGCGAGCGCAAGGAATGGCTGAGCCAGAGGAGTTTGCAGTTCGGCTTGGTGGGGGAAGAAGAGATTGCAGATATAGTAGCCAGCTGGACAGGCATACCGGTCAGCAAACTGGCAGCCGAGGAAAGTCAGAGGTTGGTCAACCTGGAAGACTTGCTTCATAAGAGACTGGTTGGACAAAACGAAGCGGTTAAAGCCGTGGCCCGGGCAGTCAGAAGGGCTCGTGCCGGCTTAAAGAATCCCAAGCGCCCCATCGGTTCCTTCGTTTTCCTGGGACCTACTGGAGTAGGGAAGACGGAGTTGGCCCGGGCACTGGCCGAGGCCATGTTCGGCAGTGAGGATGCTATTATTCGTTTGGATATGTCCGAATATATGGAGAAGCATGCGGTTTCCAGGATGATAGGTTCTCCCCCCGGATATGTAGGCTATGATGAAGGCGGACAGCTTACTGAACGAGTCAGAAGGAAGCCGTATTCGGTTATTCTGCTGGATGAGATAGAAAAGGCGCATTCCGACGTATTTAATATTTTGCTGCAGGTGCTGGAAGATGGCCGATTAACCGACGGTCAGGGAAGGACGGTTGATTTCCGTAATACTGTAGTGATTATGACCTCCAATGTAGGAGCTGAATCCATTAAGCAGGGCAAGCAGGTGGGCTTTAACCGGGCCATCGATGAAGCTCAGAATTATGATCAGATGAAAAATCGGGTGATGGAGCAGTTGAAACACACTTTCCGGCCGGAATTTATTAACCGGGTGGATGAAATGATAGTATTCCAAAACCTCTCAGATGAAGAACTGGCCCAAATAGTAGATCTGCTCCTACAGGACCTGGAAAAGAGAATAAAAGATAATGGATATGAAATGGAGCTCAGAGAAGGAGCCAGAAAGCTGATTATGAAAGAAGGATATGATCCTAGTTATGGGGCGCGCCCCCTCAAGCGAGCTTTGCAGAAACTGGTGGAAGACAGCATTTCCGAAGAGATCCTGAAAAAAACCGTGGTTCCGGGAGACCGGATACTGGTAGATGCTGTAGAGGACCAAATCATCATTTCCAGAGCTTAGCTGCCGATGCTAAATGAAGTGAACTGCTCCCCTTTCCAACCAGCATATCGTGTTTATATGGCTGTCTGGCGGGGGGAGCAGTTGTTGTTCCCTCTGAAAAGCTGCTTTGATAGAGCAGGTGTTTCAGGATCAGAGAAGATGGTAAAGCTGGCAGGGCAAGCTTCAGAGCGATTTTAATTATTTTCCTGCTTATGACGATATTTATATAGAATACTATAATTAAGATAAATTAGCTTATTGGTCATAATTTCTGCCATCTTTGTTATGGGTCTTTAGGGTATAATGTTCTAATAAGGAGAGCATTATGGGGAAGATTGTTAGTAAATTTATCTGCAACGAATGCGGCTATGAAAGCATGAAGTGGCTGGGCAAATGTCCGGCTTGCGAGGCCTGGAACACCCTGATAGAAGAACGAGGGGAGAAAAAAACTGCTCGGATGAACAAAAAGAGAGTGGAATTGGTTCCCCTTACTTCTATTTCCAGCCATGATATCAGTCGATTCAGCAGCGGGATTGGAGAGCTGGATCGGGTACTGGGGGGAGGCATAGTTCCAGGTTCCATCATACTCCTGGGAGGAGACCCGGGTATAGGGAAATCCACCTTGCTTTTGCAGGTAGCTGACCATATTGGGACCAGGGGCGGAAAAGTAATATATCTGTCGGGAGAAGAATCCCTTAAGCAAATACGCTTGCGTTCACTGCGGCTTGATATAAGCAATGAGAATATATACCTGTTGAACGAACAGGAGATAGAATTATTGGAGGAATACATCCGGGATATTGATCCTAGTTTGATCATTATTGATTCTATCCAGACGGTATATTCCGGAGGGATATCATCTATTCCCGGCAGTGTAGCTCAGTTGAGGGAATGCACCGCTCGTATAACCGAGATAGCAAAAAAGACCGAAAAAGCCTTCTTCCTAATTGGACATGTAACCAAGGAAGGAGCTATTGCTGGTCCCAGGGTACTGGAACACATGGTCGATGTAGTTATATACTTCGAAGGGGAAAATAATTTCTGTTTCCGCTTGCTCAGGGGCATAAAAAACCGCTTTGGTTCCACCAATGAAATAGGATTAATGGAAATGAGGAGTGAAGGACTTTGGGAGGTTTTGGATCCCTCCGAAATGCTGCTGGGTTCCGGAAATGCTGTAGGTACCGCTATAACTTCCAGTTTTGAGGGCAGCAGACCGTTTTTAATAGAAGCCCAGGCGCTGGCCTCTCCCTCCGGACCAGGATATCCACGGCGCATGGCAGCAGGGATAGACCAGAACCGCTTATCCTTGATTATTGCGGTATTGGAGAAAGTACAGGGCTATAACCTATCTGTTCATGACGTATATTTGCGTATAACCGGAGGACTGTTTATTAAGGATCCAGCTGCCGACCTGGGTATTGCGGCGGCTATAATATCCAGTGTCAGAGACACCATGCTGCCGGCAGATACCATATTTGTTGGAGAACTGGGATTATCCGGCCAGGTACGATCAGCTGCGTTTCTCGAGGCCCGGCTGAAGGAAGCATTGAAACTTGGATATAAGCGGGCAGCCGTTCCAGCGGGAGTGAGCAGTTGGACGGATAAGGAATTGAAAGTTTATCCATTGGCATCATTGGATAATTTAATAGATTTTATCAATAAGGAGTGATCGGGGTGGAAGAGATCTATAAAGGCGAGTTTAGAAAATACCTGAAAATGCTGGCACCGGGGAGTATTTTCAGGGTAGGGGTGGAAAACATTCTTCAGGCCAGTACCGGGGGGTTGATCGTAGTGGGAGATTCACCTCAGTTAATGGATCTGGTCAGCGGTGGTTTTCACATAGATTGTGAGTATTCACCGGCCCGTTTGTATGAACTTGCTAAAATGGATGGAGCCATAATCATGAACTCCGATGCGTCACGTATATTAATTGCCAATGCTCAGTTAGATCCGGATCCTCAGCTTCCATCCAATGAAACCGGAATCCGCCATCGTACTGCCCAGAGAGTGGCCCTGCAGACCGGAGAACTGGTGGTGGCAATATCCCAGCGTCGGAAAGTGGTAACCTTGTATCAGAGCAACATCACTTTCCGTTTAAGGGAAATCGAACCCATTTTGATAAAAGCAAATCAAGCCCTGCAAACTTTGGAGAAATACCGTAATGTACTGTTCAAAGAACTGCAACGCCTGGGTGGTCTGGAGTTTGAGGATATGGTTACGGTATCCGAAGTATGTGAAGTGCTGAAAAGAGCAGTTAGAGTCTTAAATATCGCCAAAGAGATCGAAAATTATATCTCGGAATTGGGGACTGAAGGCCGTCTGGTAAAAATGCAGCTGGATGAGATGACCTCCAATGTGGAAGAAGAAGCGTTGTATATAATACAGGATTATTCCAATGCTGAAAAATCACCCCGGGAAATTATGGATAATTTATTAAAAGCCTTTGAAGAAGATATATCGGATTCCATATTTATTTCTCGTAATCTGGCCCTGGGAACTGCCAGCAGCCATATGGAACAGTCGATTTCTCCCCGTGGGTACAGAATGCTGCAGAAACTTCCCCGTTTACCGGTAGTAGTAATTGATAATCTAATGGGCAGGTTTTCTCTCTTGAGTGAGGTGCTGAAAGCCAGCATTGCTGAACTGGATGAAGTTGAAGGCATCGGGGAAGTGAGAGCCAAGTACATAAAAAATGGCTTGAAGCGTATGCAGGAACAACTGTTGCTGGAATACATGATGTAAGGAAATGACTCAAAAGCCCGAGAATTGAGCTGTAATAGACGAAAAAGGGGTCAGACGCGGTTGACTTATTCTCCTCGCTTATAAAACAAGTCAACCCTGTCTGACCCCTAATTTGTTTCGTTAAAATTCGCCCCGCTTTATTGAGGTCTAAGTCAGATTGAATACCCCCAGCGTACTGGCTTTTTTGTATTCCTCCAGGAAAACATCATACAGGTTTAGATCAAGGGTATTGCATAAAGCCGCTGAATAAAATAGCAGTTTACCCATTTCATTAACAATCACTTCTTCGCAATTGGGACATAACTCCCCTCGAAGGTGGTTATCCAGGCATTTTTTTAATTCCTCAAAGGAATCAATATGCTCCGGTACCTGGACTTTTTCTGCATTAATAGCAACACAGCCGCAGTCGGTGATGGATTTTACTACTGCTCTATTTACCCGGCAGGCAGATTCAGATAGCTTGGAAAGAATATCCAGAATGCTTCTATGCCTAATGAGCAAATCACCTACTACATTCTGAAACTCATCACATATCAAGTCTTTCACAAAAGACCTGCCCCCCTTTAATTCTGTGATTTTATTAATTATAGCCTTGTCGAAGAATATTTGTCAATTTAGGCCCATCGCGCAACTCGATACTATTTCCTCTAATTCGACTTAATAATTAGCGCCCCTCAAATCTTCCAGAATTTCTATTAATGTATAATACCTGGGTTTGAACATCAGAATAAGAGTATGGAGGTGCATAATATGTATAATAAGCTATTAATTTCCAGGAAATTATTTATCATGTCCCTGCTTATGGGAGGATGGGCAGCCTATACCATACAGGTGTTATTAAAGCCCGGTATACCATGGCTGGCAGGCTTCGGTCTGGCCTGTGCTGCTTTGTCATATGGCGGGGCAAACTGGATATTGGGAGCAGGCAAGCGGATACTCAGGACCTTGAACCAGAAGCTGGATGAGACCGCGATTGAAGTGATCATGGGTGGATTAGCCGGAATGTTTGCCGGCATACTGGTAGGGTGCCTGAGCAGTTTCCCTCTGTCTGCCCTGCGGGGAGCAGGCAGTTACCTGACCCTGATGGTATTCGTGATCAGTGTGTGGCTGGGATGGAAAATAGGCACCCGTCGTGCTTTTGATGTTTTTGGAATCATCCCCATGAGAATGGATACTAAGACTTCGGGTGAAAGCATGGATCAGGAGGAAAGCAACAAGGTCCTGGATACCAGTGCCATAATTGATGGACGCATCTATGATGTGTGTCTGAGCAAATTCCTGGAAGGCCGCATTACCGTACCTACCTTTGTTATAGAAGAGCTGCAGCACATAGCTGATTCCTCCGATTCCATAAGACGCAACAAAGGCCGCCGGGGACTGGAACTGCTATCTAAAATGAAGAAACATTCCGGCATAAAAATTGATATAATTGAAGCTGAAATCAATCAAGAAAAAGATGTGGATGGAAAGCTGGTATGTCTATGCAAAGAATTAAACGCCAGTATTATTACCAATGATTACAATCTTAACAAGGTAGCTGAGCTTCAGGGGATCAGGGTTTTGAATATCAATGAACTGGCCAATGCAGTAAAAGTGATAGTTTACCCGGGTGAGACCATGCAGGTAGCCATAATTAAAGAGGGCAAGGAATATGGTCAGGGAATCGGCTACCTGGAAGACGGTACTATGGTAGTAGTGGAAGAAGCCAGCCGCGAAATAGGGCAGGATCTGGAAGTGGTAGTTACTAGTGTCTTCCAGACTGCGGCTGGACGTATGATATTTACCCGTAAAGCCAGAGAGATAAGAAGTGATGCAGGTATTGCCGGTTCTCTGTCAGAGCGGGCAGAGGTGAATTTATTTGGATAACAGACTTAAAGTTGTTATTGCTGCCGCTGGTATGGGCAGCAGGATGAACAGCGGGATCAATAAACAGTATATGCTGATCAAAGGCCGCCCGGTACTGGCCTACTCGCTGGATCTGTTTGACAGTTTTCACGCCGTTGAGAGTATTGTAATAGTAGCCAAAGAATCGGAGCTGGGATACTGCCAGGAGGAAATTGTTAATAGATATGGCTATAAGAAGGTGGCGGCAGTGATTGCCGGGGGAAGGGAAAGGCAGGATTCAGTTCGGGCCGGACTGAGATTTTTTGATGATTCCCATGGATGGGTAGCTGTCCACGATGGAGCCAGGCCCTGTATAAGTGCGGCCCTGCTGCAGGAATTGCTGGAGGCAGCCAAGCAATGGGGAGCAGCTGTGCCCGGGATAGCAGCTCGGGATACTCTGAAAATAGTGGATGAGAAAGGCTTTGTACTAGAAACCCTTGACCGCTCAAGGATAGTGGCTGTACAGACTCCGCAGATATTTAGATTGGAAAAGATATTAGCAGCTTACGAAAAGGCTTATGCACAGGATCTATGGGGCACTGATGATGCCAGTCTCTTCGAGAGGTACGGAGGGCGGGTCAAGATAGTAGCCGGTGATAACCGGAATCTAAAGATTACTGCTCCTGAGGACCTTAAGGCAGCGGAAAGCTTCCTCTAATGCAGGCAAGGAATCTCTGGGGCAAGGTATATGGCAATGGTAAAAGGGGGAGAAGCATTGAGGATAGGAATCGGATATGATGTTCATCGCCTGGAGTCAGGCCGGAGATTGGTGCTGGGAGGAGCAGAAATACCCTATTCCAGAGGTTTGCTAGGTCATTCGGATGCTGATGTGCTGGTTCATGCCATATGTGATGCTCTGTTGGGGGCAGCTGGTTTAGGAGATATTGGACGGCATTTTCCCGATACTGATGACCGTTATCGGGGTATCAGCAGTCTTTTGCTACTTTCCCGGGTCAATTCCATGCTGGGTGAGGCGGGTTATCGGGTTAATAATATCGACAGTACCATAGCAGCCCAGGAACCCAGGCTGGCTGGTTACATAGAGGATATGAGGAACAATATAGCCCGGCAATTGAGTATAAATCCAGCCCGGGTCAATGTAAAAGCTACGACTACCGAAGGACTCGGCTTTGCCGGGCGGGGAGAAGGCATCTCGGCTCAGGCGGTGGCCTTAATCGAAGAAATATAAATATTTGCCTCCTGCATGAGGCAAGCTAAAGAAAATGCAGGAGGGCTGAGAACAGGTGATTAACAAGAAGAAGCTGATCTGGCTGGGAGTTATGGGGATCCTGCTGGCGCTAGGGTTTGTTAAGAGTGAGATAAGCCCCACGATAAGCGGACAGGAACAACCGGAAGCAGTTATCAGCCTGGGACAGGATCTAACATCTGGACAGAGAGATCAGGTGATGGAGTATTTCCAGGATTGGTCCCGAGGGAAAAGGGTGCGTTATATCAGCGTAAGCAATGAAGAAGAAAGGATGTACCTGGAAGGCACAGCAGACGAAAAACTCATCGGCAGCCGGGCCATATCTTCAGTCTATTGTGAGATATTGGATGACGGCAATGGCATAGAGGTGCAGACGGAAAATATTACTGCCATTACACCATTTATGTATGCTAATGCGCTGGTAACCGCCGGCATAGAAGATGCCCGGGTAATAGTGGCGGCTCCCTTCGAGGTTTCTGGTACTGCTGCTTTGACCGGAGTTATAAAGGCCTTTGAAACAGCCAGCGGAGAAATACTGAAAGAAGAAAACAAAGCAATTGCTCACGAAGAAATGGTACAGACCTCAGAGTTAGGACAACGCATCGGACAGGATCAAGCCGAGATGCTGATATTTGAGGTTAAGAAACAGGTAGCGGCAGAAGACGTCAGCGATCCGGAGGAAATAAGACAAATAATAATGGAGGTCAGCGCCGAGCTCAACCTCCGGATGTCTGAAGCGGATGTGGACCGGATTGTACAGCTGATGCAGAAGATTCATAAATTAAATATAAATGCCGGCCAGCTGGGAACTCAGATGCAGAATTTGGAACGTAGGCTGGATGAGATACAGAACCGTGGGGAAGAGGCAGTAGGATGGCTGAAAAAAATCTTAGCCACCCTGGAAGAACTGCTGGCCAGTATCAGAGCTCTGCTGGGAACCTGACTTGTCGGAACGTATGGATGAATGCTATAATTAGCTGTTGTTGGCAAGGGAGGGAGAAAATATGGGCAAGATAAAAGTTAGATTCGCGCCCAGTCCGACTGGACCGTTGCACATAGGGGGAGCCAGGTCAGCTCTCTTTAATTATCTGTATGCGAGTAATCAAAAGGGAGAATTTGTGCTGCGCATAGAAGACACTGATTTAGATCGGTCCAGAGAGGAATATGAAAAAGAAATCATCGAGTCTCTTCTCTGGCTGGGGATCAAATGGACTGAAGGAATGGAAATTGGAGGAGCCAATGGTCCCTACCGTCAAACCGAAAGGGTCGATATATACCGGGATTATGCCCGGAAGCTGTTGGGCTCGGACCAGGCCTATTATTGCTTTTGTACCGAAGAGGAATTAGAGCAGGAGCGTCAGGATTTGATGTCTAGGGGCGAGACCCCGCGTTACCTGGGTAAATGTCGGCATCTGAGCGAAGCCCAGAGAGCCGAGAAGATAGAACAAGGGATAAAGCCGACGATTCGGTTTGCAGTCCCGGCCAGTAAAATATACCTGGTTGATGATATAGTACGGGGTAGGGTGAGTTTTGACAGCGATAGCATGGGAGATTTCATTATAATAAAATCTGATGGACTGCCTACCTACAATTTTGCGGTGGTTATTGACGATGTCCTGATGGGAATTACCCATGTGATAAGAGCGGAAGAACACTTATCCAATACCCCGCGTCAATTAATGATTTATGAGGCCTTTAATTTCAAAAGACCGGAATTTGCCCATATATCCTTGATACTGGGCAGTGATCGTCAGAAAATGAGCAAGAGGCATGGAGCTACCTCGCTGATTCAGTACCGTGAGATGGGATACCTGCCGGAGGCCGTGTTCAATTTTCTGGCTTTGATGGGCTGGTCTCCGGAGGGGGAGGAGCAGTTGCTTTCCCCGGCTGAAATTGCCGGCGCCTTTACGCTGGAAAGAGTATCGAAAAGCCCGGCCGTCTTCGATATTGACAAGCTGAACTGGATTAATCAGCAATATATTAAGAAACTGGATTTAGATGAGTTAGGCATAATGGTCCGTCCATTTCTGGATCAATCCCCGTATGCTCAGGCTATTAGCGGTATGACCCCGGAAAAATTCCGGCTTATGATCAGCACCGTACGGGATCACCTGGTGTGCTTGAATGACATTAGCAGCGAGATCGGAGTATTATTCGATGAGATTTGCTATGAGGAGGAAGCTATACAGGTGTTGAAGGAAGAGGGTGCAGCCTCAATCTTACAGGCTGTGGCCGATGGATTTCCAGACAGTGAACTGCCTGAGGATATCAAGCAGCACCTCAAGGCAGTAGTGAAAAAAGTCGGGGTCAAGCCCAAGAACGTGTTTATGCCCTTGCGCAGTGCTGTCAGCGGAAAAGTACACGGACCGGATCTGCCCAGTCTTATAAGTATCTGGGGCAGAGAAGAGGCTCTGAAGAGGATAGATAACGCATTGCAAAAAATCAAATCTGGTTGTTAAATATTACCAATTGATGCTCAGGGTGTTGTCCGGGTGGGACAACACTTTGTTCTTTTCTGGACAGTAGCCGGAGATCACCATGAATTACTATAAACATTTTTCTTTGCAGGTGTTCTTGCGGTCAGATCGCGGAAACCCAGATCGGTCTACGGCTGAAGCTAAAGAGAAGGATATCCGAACCAGGCTAACCTCGGGCCGAGCAACGAAATATTACGGTCCCAACCAATAAAAATGGATAAAGGGCAGTTGGCACAAATATTGCATTAATATCAGTAAATCAGAAAATGTGTAACTCTGCCATGAGGGCAAGTGCCCAAACAGGTATAAAACACAACTAGGTTAGGTGATGACAAAGTGCTGAAAAAATTAGCTATGGTTAAGGGACCTGCTGGTGATTATGAAGGAAAAATGGGAGTTGTAGTAGCTATCAGGGATGACCGGCAAGATCATAGTAAAATGCGAACATGTTCATATAAAATACTGGTAGATGGCCAGATCAGCGGATGGTTGCCCGGCGAATGGCTGGAATGGGCAGAATCCCACCTGCGGCAGGGTGCAGCGATTTAGGCTGCAGTGGCTGTACCTGGCGTAAAGTGTTTACCAGGGTAACAAGATGAGTAACAGTTCAGGTTACAGTTGGTATTTGCAAACTCCTACTTTTGATAGTACCTTGATACCCAGAGACATGCTCTAGATACAATACCGGGTATCAAGGTATATGCCAAGGTTTTGGAGAAAAAAACCAGCGGCCAGATGGTAAAACGGTTTAAAGCTGCAGGGTAAGTTTATATAACCAGCATATAACTGCAGCATTAAATAATCCACTCTGTCTCAAGCAGTACAGTTGTTTAAGAATACTAAGCAATCAGATTTACCCCCTCAAATCTGATTTCCCATACTGTACCCTTTAGTTAACCATAAGCCTGACTGCTTGAGACACAATTTGATTAAGAATTGACCTGATTAAATAGTATGGTTTCACAAAACAATCACAGTATACCAGCGGGATAATTGCAGTATACAAGCAGCATAATCACAGCATGCCAGCAACATAAACAGGTCAATAATAACGGCTGTTTCCATTCGGGAACAGCCGTATTCTCCATTTAAGAACTGATGTAACAGGAACAGCGGACTGAAAAGGAGATAGCATTCCGTTCTGCAGGAAGGGTCATCCTATCATCCGGATTATTTCTCAGCAACTTTATGCTGGTGGTATCGTTTTATACCATTTAAGCAGGGAAGAGTTTATAATATGAGAGGGGTGCCCCCAGGCCAGCTGTATTATTATCCTTGGGCAGAATGCAGGCCGTTGATGTGATGATGATCTATGAGGGACAGATGAAGACTTGCATAATGGGGCCAATCGAAGATAATTTTCCAGTATCATTTAAGTGGCCTTGGTTAGGTGAGGCCCGTCCAAGCCCTTGAGTACCAATAGGAGGATGATATAATCTTAACTACGGCCGGATTATTTGCCCCAGAGTTCAAGCAGAACATTAATATGTAAGTATCAGTAGTTTTTCAGAGTTATTAGTTCTTGGGCAGAATCTCCGGCATGCAGGTGGAACCGGGGCTGTTAAGCAAGTTTGATAGCAGCAAATGCTGATAATAAATTAAGCATAAATCAGGATAGGGGGAGAGAGCATGTTTAAGATTGTCTTAAAGGAGGAACTGGCTCCGAAAATCAAGCTGTTCAAAGTAATGGCACCTGAGATAGCTCGAAAAGCCAGAGCTGGTCAGTTCATCATTTTGCGTATTGACGAGGAAGGCGAACGGATACCTTTGACCATTGCCGATTTTGATGCCCAGGCCGGGACTATTACCATAATTTTTCAGGAAGTGGGAAAGACTACCGACTTGTTAGGTGCCCTGGAGCAGGGTGGTTATCTGCAGGATTTTGTGGGACCACTGGGTATGGAATCCGAGATCGAAAGCTATGGAACTGTTGTGTGTGTTGGCGGCGGCGTGGGTGTAGCTCCGGTGTTTCCCATTGCCCGAGCATTGAAAGAGGCCGGCAACACAGTTATATCAATTATAGGTGCCAGGAATTCGGAATTGCTGATCTGGAAAAAAGAGATGAGCCATATCAGCAACAAGCTGTATATTGCAACGGATGACGGCAGCGACGGACAAAAAGGATTGGTCAGTGATGTGCTGGCTGAGATCCTTAGCAGCACCAGCGTTGACCGCATAATTGCCATTGGGCCGGTGCCTATGATGGAAGCAGTATGTAAGACGGCCCCGGAGAACATTACTGCCATGGTTAGTTTAAATCCTATAATGGTGGATGGTACTGGCATGTGCGGCGCCTGCCGGGTAGAAGTTGATCAGAAGACCAGGTTTGCCTGCGTGGACGGCCCGGAATTCGACGGACATAAGGTGAACTGGGAGCTGCTTAAAATGAGGGCCAGGATGTTTGTTGACGAAGAAAGGATAGCGCTCACTCAAAGCTGCGGGGAAGGAGAATGTTCATGTCACAGGAAAAACGCAAAATAATACCCCAAAAGCATCCCATGCCGTATCAGGACCCTGCTGCGCGCTGTTCGAATTTTGAAGAAGTAGCCCTGGGGTATTCTGAGGAAACTGCGGTACTGGAGGCCAGCCGCTGCATCCAGTGTAAAAATAGCCCCTGTATAGATGGATGTCCGGTAGGAATTGATATTTCCGCTTTTATAAAAATGATCTCGGAACGGGATTATGCAGGAGCCATTAGCAAAATCAAAGAGAAGAATTATTTGCCTGCCATCTGCGGCCGGGTTTGTCCGCAGGAAAGCCAGTGCGAAGCCAAATGCACTATCGGCAAGAAAAATGAACCGGTGGCTATTGGGCGCCTGGAACGCTTTGTGGCTGATTGGGAGATAGCCCGGAGCATGGAGTCAGCTCCGAAAATCACCCCCAATGGCAAGCAAGTGGCCGTGGTCGGAGCGGGGCCTTCGGGTTTGACGACAGCTGCCTGTTTGGCCTTGAAGGGGTACGGGGTTACTGTCTTTGAAGCCCTGCATGTAGCCGGCGGGGTGCTGGTTTATGGAATCCCCGAATTCCGTCTGCCCAAAAAAATTGTAGCCCGAGAGATAGAAAATATATCCAGGCTAGGGGTGGAAATAAGAGTTAACGCGGTAGTGGGTAAACTTAACCGTGTCGATGAACTCCTGGAACAGGGCTATGATGCAGTTTATATAGGAACCGGAGCTGGATTGCCCTACTTTATGAATATTGCCGGTGAAAATCTTAACGGAGTTTATTCAGCCAATGAATTCCTGACCCGGAATAATCTTATGAAAGCCTATAAATTTCCGGAATATCTTACTCCGATTCGGGTGGGTAATCGAGTAGCCGTCATCGGCGGAGGAAATGTAGCCATGGACAGTGCCCGAACTGCTCTTAGGCTGGGAGCTGAATCCCATATTATCTATCGCCGGACCTTAAAGGAAATGCCTGCTCGTCATGAAGAAATTGAACATGCCATAGAAGAGGGAGTGCAAATCCAATACCTGGCCAGTCCAATAGAAATCAAAGGTAATGAGGAGGGAAGAGTAAGCTCAATTTTATGTCAGAGATATGAACTGGGAGAACCGGATGCATCCGGCCGCCGGAGCCCTATTCCCGTGCCCGGAGAGATGTTCGAAATAGAGGTGGACACGGTGGTTATGGCTATCGGACAGGGTCCCAACCCTCTAGTGCCTCAGACCACTCCTGATTTGAAGACCAACAAGTGGGGCAATATTATAGCGGATGCCGAAACCGCTGCTACCTCAATGAAAGGTGTTTATGCCGGAGGAGATGTAGTAACCGGTGCAGCTACCGTAATCCTGGCCATGGGTGCTGGCAAGACAGCTTCTGAAGCCATTGATGCATATCTGCAGGGGAAATAGCAGGTAAGAGAGCAATTGCTTAAACCCACGTTGACATTGTAGTTATACCTGCATATAATAACAGTAATTGAATATATAAATGCAGCGAATGGGATAAGTAGGGCGGTTGTCACTGCCAGAGAGAAAGGGTCACCGGCTGAGAGCCTTTTCACAGTAAGAGATCGTCTGAATCTGCGCCCGGGAGCAGGTATGCTGAAAATATAATCAGGTAGGCATGTCCGGTGGAAGCCGTTATAAAATGAAGTGGAGTATATGTATTGCTATATGCTCAAATAGAGTGGAACCACGGAAGCGAAGCCTTTCGTCTCTAATAGAGACGAAAGGCTTTTTATTTAAGAAGGAGGACAGGTATGTTCAAGACATTGAGGGACGAGGTCAAAGTTGTTTTTGAGCGGGATCCGGCCGCTAGAAGCGTAGTGGAAGTACTATTCTGTTATCCAGGATTTCATGCGATAATTCATCATCGGGTTGCTCATTTCTTCTATCGCAAACGATGGTATTTCCTGGCGCGCTTCATATCGCATATAAGCCGTTTTTTGACTGGAATCGAGATCCATCCGGGAGCCAGGATAGGACAGGGTTTCTTTATTGACCACGGTGGAGGGGTAGTTATTGGCGAAACCGCAGAAGTAGGCGATAATGTTACTATATATCAGGGAGTAACCCTGGGAGGCACCGGGAAAGAAAAAGGAAAAAGACATCCTACCATTGGCAACAATGTAACCATAAGTGCAGGGGCCAAAGTGCTGGGATCTTTTACCGTAGGAGATAATGTAAAAATTGGCGGAGGTTCAGTGGTATTAAATAGTGTTCCCCCCAATTGCACGGTGGTAGGAGTCCCGGGCAGAATAGTGAATCGGGAAGGAAGCAGGCTAAGCCAGGGCGGAGTAGATCTGGAGCACCATATGCTTCCAGACCCGGTTGCTGATATGTTGTCCACTCTGCAGGAGAAGATCCGGGTCCTGGAAGAGAAAATAGACACTTACGAGAAGGAGGCTAAAGGGTATGAAGATATACAATACCCTCAGTGGGAAAAAAGAAGAATTGGCAACGCTTGAGCCCAATCGCGTCAATATTTATGTATGCGGACCTACAACCTACAACTTCATCCATCTAGGCAACGCCAGGCCTCTGGTAGTATTTGATACCGTAAGGCGATACCTGATATACCGGGGTTTTGATGTAAGCTATGTGCAGAATTTTACTGATGTAGACGATAAGATAATCAACCGGTCCCGGGAAGAAGGGATAGATGCCCTGGAATTAGGGCAGCGGTATATAGACGAATATTTCCGGGATGCAGATAAACTCAATGTCATGAGAGCAGATGTTCATCCATGTGTCAGTCAGCATATAGCAGAGATAATAGATGCAGTTGAGGGTCTGGTTAAGAGAGGCTATGCTTATGCAGTAGATGGAGATGTTTATTTTCGGGTAAAAGCCTTTTCCGAGTATGGCAAACTGTCGGGCAGGAGCCTGGAGGATATGATGGCTGGCGCCCGGGTGGAAATTGATGAACGCAAGGAAGAAGCGGTGGATTTCGCCCTATGGAAAGCAGCCAAGGAAGGTGAACCGGCCTGGGACAGTCCCTGGGGTAAAGGGCGGCCGGGTTGGCATATAGAATGTTCAGTAATGTCCACCAAATATCTAGGCGACACTTTTGATATCCACGGAGGTGGAAGCGACCTTATATTTCCCCATCATGAGAACGAAATCGCCCAGGCTGAGGCTCTCACCGGCCAGCAATTCGTAAAATACTGGATGCACAATGGATTTATTACTGTGAACAATGAGAAAATGTCCAAGTCACTAGGGAATTTCTTTGTTTTGCGAGATATACTGGCTAAATTTCCCGCTGATGCAATCAGATATTATCTAATATCCACCCATTATCGCAGTCCCCTGGATTTCGATGACGGAAAGCTGGAGGAAGCTCGCAAGGCCCTGGGCCGACTTAAGACGGCATTGATGCTGGCTGAGGAATTTGCCTCAGAAATGCTTGATATTATACCGCTGGAAGGACCGGCCAGGGAGTTTTTAAACTCCCTGGCTGAGCTTGAAGAGCAATTTGTCTCGGCTATGGATGATGATTTCAATACCGCTAAAGCGGTAGGATTTCTGTTCGAGATAGCCCATACCCTTAATTCCTTTGTAGCTGCAGGGAATCCCTCCAGCATCCAGGATCGGGCGGCAGCCTGCCAGGGCAGCGGCATGCTGAGAACCCTGGGAGAGGTGCTGGGAATCTTTATTGACGCTGAATATGAACAGCAGAATATAGTAGACAGGGTTATGGATATTCTCCTGGAGTTGCGCTCTAACGCTCGTAATGAAAGAGATTTCCCAACTGCCGACGGAATCAGAGATTTTTTGAACAGTTTGGAAGTCAGCCTGGAAGACAGCAGCAGCGGCAGTCGGGTTAGATATGAGAATCCACCGGAGCTGCAGGTGGTAATGGATGGGATCCTAGGCTTGCGGGATGACTTCAAGCAAAAGAAAAATTACCCTCGGGCTGATTACATCAGGGATGCCCTGCTGGAGCAGGGGATAGTGATAGAAGACAGCAGGGAAGGAGCTAGATGGAAATTTGTTAATGCATGACAAGCCGGATATTGATAAACTCAATCAGTATTCAGCCATAATCCTGGCTTATATTGGAGATGCGGTATTTGAATTAATGGTTCGTGAACACATCATTGCATCAGGTCCTAAAAAGATCAAAGATATCCATCACCATACCGTAGACATGGTCAAAGCGAAAAACCAGGCCCGGGCTATAAGGAGTATATACGAAGAGCTCAGCGAAGAAGAGAAAGATATAGCCAGGAGAGGAAGAAATGCCAAAAGCTCCCCCCCTAAACACGCTGATGTTATAGAATACCGGATGAGTACCGGATTTGAAGCCCTGATAGGATATCTGTATCTGAAAGGTGATCAGGAACGACTTTTGTACCTGATCCGCAAAGTGCTGGAGGAGAAGCAGGAATAACGGAAGGAGAGACTCAAGCCATGCTTATAATACCACCGGAAGTCAGAGTACCAGCTTCGCAGCTGGATGAAGGCGTGATGCTGCGTCTGGAGCGTTGTGCCAGGATTTGCTATAAATCAGAGGATAAAATGGACGATGAGTATAATACTGCTTTTCTGCAAAGAATTGTGGCCAGCGGTCATGAATCAGTGATAGAGCACGAAAAAGTAACTGCCCTGTTTATCATTGATCGCGGCATATCTCATGAACTGGTAAGGCATCGGATCGGCAGCTACAGCCAGGAGTCGACTCGTTATTGCAACTACAGCAAAGATAAATTCGGCCGGGAGATAAGCGTTATAGAACCGTTCTTTTACAGTCCGGGAAGCCTGAAATACCGGCTGTGGGAAGAAAGCTGTCTGGTGGCTGAAAAGAACTATCTGGAACTGCTGGACCAGGGTTCCACGCCCCAGGAAGCCCGTTCCATACTACCGACCTGTTTGAAAACCGAAATTGCCGTTACCTTTAACCTCAGAGAGTGGAGACACTTTTTCTACATGAGGTGTTCAGCGGCGGCCCACCCGCAGATGAGGCAGGTTGCTATCCCGTTGCTGTTATTGTTCCGGGAAAGATTCCAAGTATTATTTGACTCGGTGCCCTACGATACTTCTTTTCCCTTGGAACATTTCGCTTCGGTATATATAAGTGATGACTTGTTTAACCTATAGAGAGTAAACCGGGGGGAGCAATTAATGACCCCGATCGAAACCAGCCCGTGAGGCTGGCTTTATGAATTCCAAGCTTTAGCGGAGGAGTATATGAAAGAAAAACTTGCTGGGATTAACAGCATAATGGAAGCTTTAAAGGGCAGAAGAAAGATAGAAAAGATACTGGTACAGGAGAACCGACAGGGAAAAAGGATGGCGGAACTATTACAGCTGGCTGGTAAAAAGGGGGTTTATGTTCAAACGGTAGAAAAAACCCGCCTGGACAAATTATACACCATTGGCAACCACCAGGGTATTATAGCCCTGGTCGATGCTTATCAATACAGCACCCTGGAAGAGGTGCTTGAATATGCGGCATTGAGACGGGAAGATCCTTTGCTGGTAATTCTGGATGGGATAGAGGACCCCGGCAATTTCGGAGCTATTGTGCGAACGGCCGAAGGAGCCGGAGTGCATGCCATAATTATTCCCCGTCATAACTCGGTACCGGTAAATGAAACAGTGGGCCGGGCCTCAGCCGGAGCCATCGAATATATGCATGTAGTACAGGCCGCTAATCTGGTGAATACCATGAAAATGCTCAAGGAAAAAGGGTTTTGGATAATCGGAGCCGACATGGATGCAGCTTCAAGCTACTTTGAAGCCTCCATCCCTGTTCCTGCGGTTGTAGTAATAGGGGGAGAAGGAAAGGGATTGAGGAGGCTGGTTAAAGAGAATTGCGACCTGTTGGTAAAAATCCCCATGCAGGGAAAGCTGGGTTCGCTGAACGCATCGGTAGCCGCAGCCCTACTCCTTTACGAAGTGGTTCGGCAGCGCGCAAATGATCAATAAAGTAAAATCAGGCAATATGATCTGTGCCTGCATTTGCCAGTCGGCCGGATAAAGATGGTGATTGGCAAACCAGCGGGCTTTGATGAGCTAAATTATTTATTTTTGTCTTACGATAAGGAGAATAAATGGAATAAAATATCTAATTTATTGGATCAAGGGCGGATGGCAACCTGCGGAAGCCTTGACGACTCGGGGGTTACCGACTATAATGATTTATAGTGTTCCAAACGTAACAAACTATTTATAGACAAAATAGCTAATGGAGGCGACTGAATTGCTTAGTTCTCTCGCTGCACAGCAATACTATATTACCTACTCGGATATGACTGACGAGGAAATAGTGGAATTAGCTCAACAAGGCGAACAGTTTGCGGTTGAGTATCTGGTAGACAAGTATAAGAATTTTGTGCGAGCAAAAGCCAGATCTTATTTTCTTATCGGTGCCGATAAAGAAGACATCATTCAAGAAGGAATGATCGGCTTATTTAAAGCCATACGAGACTATAAACTGGACAAGCTTACCTCTTTTCGAGCTTTTGCGGAATTATGCATCACCCGGCAGATTATTACTGCTATTAAAACCGCCACCCGTCAGAAACATATACCATTGAACTCATATGTTTCTTTAAATAAACCGGTATATGATGAGGAATCAGATAGAACCCTTATTGATATTCTATCTACCACCAAGATCACCAATCCCGAAGAAATAATAATAAGCCGGGAAGAGTTTATATTTATTGAGAAGAAAATGGGGGAAATACTCAGTTCGCTGGAATGGAAAGTTTTAATGGCCTATCTGGAAGGCAAGTCCTACCAGGAGATTGCGGTTGAGCTGAAAAGGCACGTTAAATCAATTGACAACGCCCTACAGAGGGTAAAAAGGAAGTTGGAAAAATACCTGGAAGACAGACACGAGCTGTAAAAGCAGCTGAAAGGCAGCATGGTCCAGTCACCCCCTCCTACTCCCAAGGCCCATCCGTCCGGTGATAACTTAAGGGGCAAGATAAGCGAATCAGACAAAAGAGAATCAGGACTTAACTATTGACTTTGTAAAGCTCAGCGTATACAATATTACTTGCTGAGCCGAGCTAGCTCAATCGGTAGAGCAGCTGATTTGTAATCAGCAGGTTGCGGGTTCAAGTCCTGTGCTCGGCTCCAAAAGAATTCATGGAGGGATACCCAAGCGGCCAAAGGGGGCAGACTGTAAATCTGTTGGCGACGCCTTCGAAGGTTCGAATCCTTCTCCCTCCACCATAATCAACGCGGGATGGAGCAGTTGGTAGCTCGTCGGGCTCATAACCCGAAGGTTGCCGGTTCAAGTCCGGCTCCCGCAACCATGATATTTTATCCCGAAGGGAATGAGATAGGTGGTCCTCCAGAGGGCAACCATGATATTTTATCCCGAAGGGAATGAGATAGGTAGTCCTCGCAGAGGGCAAACATTGTACTTTATTTCCGCAGGGAAATAAAACATTTGGTCTATCCAGAGAGATCTGGTGAATTAGCCCTTATAGCTCAGTCGGCAGAGCGCATCCTTGGTAAGGATGAGGTCACCGGTTCAAGTCCGGTTAAGGGCTCCATCCGGCGGCGTAGCTCAGTTGGCTAGAGCATACGGTTCATACCCGTAGTGTCAGGGGTTCGAATCCCTTCGCCGCTACCATACGCTAAGAAGCAGGAGTGAGAAATATGCTCACTCCTATTATTTTAGTCATATATTGGGTAAAATAAGAACAGTTAATTCTTTGAAAGGGGAAAGGTGAGAGAAAAAATGGCAAAGCAGAAATTTGAAAGGACAAAACCTCATCTTAACGTAGGCACCATAGGTCATATAGACCACGGCAAGACAACATTAACTGCAGCGATAACCCAGGTATTGGCCAAAGTAGGGGGAGCAGTAGCCACCTCCTATGATTCCATCGACAAAGCCCCGGAAGAAAGGGAAAGAGGAATCACCATCAATACGGCCCACGTAGAGTACCAGACCGAAGGCCGGCATTATGCCCACGTAGACTGCCCGGGACATGCGGACTACATAAAGAACATGATAACCGGGGCAGCACAGATGGACGGATCGATCCTGGTAGTATCGGCAGCAGATGGTCCCATGCCGCAGACCAGAGAACATATACTCTTATCCGGACAGGTAGGAGTACAATATATGGTAGTATTCATGAACAAGATTGACATGGTAGATGACGAAGAACTGCTGGAACTGGTAGAAATGGAGATCCGGGAACTGTTAAGCGAATATAAATATCCCGGGGACGAGATACCGGTAGTAATGGGATCAGCCCTAAAAGCCATGGAATGCGGTTGCGGGGAGAGAGACTGCGAATGGTGCGGTCGGATATGGCAGTTGATGGACGCGGTAGACAGTTATATACCGCTGCCGGAAAGGGCAACTGACAAGCCCTTCCTGATGCCGATAGAAGACGTATTCACCATAACCGGTAGAGGAACCGTAACCACTGGCAGAGTAGAAAGAGGGACAGTAAAAGTAGGAGACGAAGTAGCGATAGTAGGACTGAGAGATGAGATTAGGAAGACAGTATGTACGGGAGTAGAAATGTTCCGCAAGCTGTTGGATTATGCTGAAGCAGGAGACAACATCGGAACCCTGTTAAGGGGAGTAGACCGTAAAGAAGTAGAAAGAGGCATGGTGCTGGCGAAACCGGGAAGCATCCAGCCGCTGACCAAATTCAGTGCTGAAGTATATGTTCTGACCAAAGAAGAAGGCGGAAGACACACCCCGTTTTTCGGAGGCTACCGTCCGCAGTTTTACTTCCGGACCACGGACGTAACCGGAATAATCGAACTGCCCGAGGGAGTAGAGATGGTAATGCCGGGAGATAATATCCAGATGAAGATAGAACTAATAACCCCGATAGCCATAGAAGAAGGATTGAGATTTGCCATCAGAGAAGGCGGCAGGACCGTTGGCGCCGGGGTTGTCACTGGGATCGAATAATAGCAGGTAAAAGCAATTATTGTTAGGATAAGGTGCTGGAAAACTGCAGCAGGAATGCTATCATTCCTGCTGTGTTTCTTCTTGTGCTGAACAAGAGATTATTGACACGGGCTCTTTCATTGTGATAGAGTATTGTAGGATTTTTGCGTACAGGATGGAGGTGCTGACACAATGCGAGTAGGGATTACTCTTGCATGTACTGAATGCAAACAACGTAACTATATGACCACTAAAGACAAGAAGAAACAGACCGAAAAATTAGAGTTCAGGAAGTATTGCAAGTTCTGTAATGCACATACTGTACACAGAGAGATTAAGTAAACAGGGATGTGAATGTCTTGGCTAATAAAACCAACAACAACACCGCAAATAAAGACGGTGCCGTGATTAGCCTGTATCAAAGAGCAAAGTCATACCTTACCAGCGTATATAATGAACTTAAAAAAGTCCACTGGCCAGGTAGGACACAGTTAATGGCATATACAGGAGTAGTACTGGTATCAGTAGTAATAGTAGGCTTCATCATTTGGTTGTTTGATACCGGCCTGGGTTTCTTATTGGAAAAACTATTTAACTTCTTTGCATGATGCACAAAAGGAGGTGGATGCAATTACCATAGAAGAACAACTCGATCAGAATCCACTGCCGAAAGAGGAAGCAGTCCAGCCAGATAGACAGGGCGAATGGTATGTGGTTCATACATACTCGGGATATGAAAACAAAATTAAGGTTGACCTGGCTAAAAGAGTAGAGTCCATGAATATGCAGGATAAAATCTTTGATGTCATTATTCCCGAAGAACAGGAAGTTGAGTTTAAAGGCGGCAAAAAGAAGGTTACCAGCAAAAGAGTATTTCCGGGTTATGTAATAGTGAACATGATTATGGGTGAAGACTCATGGTATGTTGTACGCCATACTCCTGGAGTTACTGGATTTGTTGGCAGTGGCGGCAAACCTATTCCTCTGCGGGAAGAAGAAATACAGAAGATACTCAAACAGATGGGCCTGGCTGACAGTAAGCCTAAATTTATCGATATTGATATTGGTGAAAGCATCAAGGTGAAGACCGGACCATTTGCCAATTTTACTGGAATAGTCAGGGAATTGCTTCCTGATCGGGGCAAAGTAAGGGTCAATATCACCATGTTTGGTCGGGAAACCCCGGTTGAACTTGATTATGAACAAATAGACAAAACAACATAAGGAGGTGAAATCGTGGCAAAAAGAGTCATGGGCAAAATATCTTTGCAGATCGCCGCAGGCAAGGCTACACCTGCACCCCCGGTTGGACCGGCATTAGGTCAATATGGAGTCAATATTATGGGCTTTTGCAAGGAATATAACGCCAAAACCGCTAACCAGACCGGTTACATTGTTCCGGTAGAGATAACGGTTTATGAAGACCGTTCATTTTCATTCGTACTTAAATCTCCGCCGGCATCAGATCTTCTGAAAAAGGCTGCTAATGTAGAAAAGGGTTCGGGGCAGCCAAATACAAAAAAGGTAGGCAAAGTACCCCGGGCTAAACTGTTGGAAATCGCAGAACTGAAGAAAGAAGATTTGAACGCGGCTGATGTTGAGGCCGCCATCAGGATGATTGAAGGTACTGCACGCAGCATGGGGCTGGAAGTAGTAGACTAAGTGGGAGGATAATATCCGTTTGACCACCAGGAGGTAATAATATGAAACGTGGAAAATTGTATCAGGAACAGGTCAAGAAATTTGACAGGAACCAGTTGTATGAACCGGCGGAGGCCCTTAAATTAGTTAAAGAATTATCAACAGCCAAGTTTGACGAGACCGTAGAAGTTCATATTAAACTGGGGGTGGATCCCCGTCATGCCGATCAGCAGGTCAGGGGGACCGTCAGCCTTCCTCATGGAACGGGTAAAACCAGGAAAGTGCTGGTTTTTGCTAAAGGTGAAAAGCACAAAGAGGCTGAACAGGCAGGAGCTGATTATGTTGGAGCAGAAGAATTAGCAGAAAAAATTCAAGGTGGATGGTTCGATTTTGATGTAGCAGTAGCTACCCCGGACATGATGGCGGTAGTAGGCAAACTAGGGAAAATACTGGGCCCCAGAGGCCTGATGCCCAACCCCAAGGCGGGGACTGTTACCTTTGATGTTGCAAGAACCGTAAATGAGTTGAAAGCGGGTCGAATCGAATACCGGGTGGACAAAACCTCCATAATTCACGCTCCCATTGGCAGAATCTCCTTCGACGCAGAAAAGCTGCAGGATAATTTGAACGTTCTAGCCGAAGCTCTGATCAAAGCCAAGCCGGCAGCGGCCAAAGGCCAGTATATGAGATCGGTGAGCGTTTGTTCAACTATGGGACCAGGAGTTAAAGTGAATCCTCTGGTATTGATGGCGGCCAATAAGTAAGCCAGTTACCAGTAACCAAAAACTGCAAATTGAAACTGTAGATAGCCGGTGGCTGATGCCTTAAAGAACCTGGTTCGCCTGCCGAGGTTATGATATAGAATGATTATTATCGTTAATATTCAACCTCTGCACGTCTGCAGAGGTTTTTGATTTGTAGTCACAACCGAGTAAGCTAAAAAGGGGGTGAACTTGAGAATGCCCAAAAGAGAAGAGAAACAAAAAGTGGTAAAAGAACTGGAACAGAAACTGCAGGATGCAAGCCTAGTGATATTCACCGATTACCGGGGAATAAATGTTGAAGAAATGACGGTTCTCAGAGATAAACTAAGAGTTCCTGGAGTTGAATACCGGGTAGTAAAAAACACTATGACCGAATTTGCTCTGCAGAATACAGGTTACAGCCAGGTTATTGAGAAACTGGAAGGACCCAATGCGGTTGTCTTCAGTAATGAAGATCTAGTAGGGCCAGCTAAGACAATATATGAATTTATCAAGCAGTATAAGAAGTTGGAAGTCAAGGTTGGGATATTGGAAGGTCAAGTGGTTTCAGCCGAAAAGATCAAGAATTTGGCTGATCTGCCGCCGCGTGAGGTACTGCTGGCTCAGGTAGTAGGTACTATGCAGGCTCCTATTACCAGTTTCGTATATGTGCTTAATGCCAATCTAACCGGCCTGGCTAGGGTGCTGGATGGTATCAGGGAACAAAAAGCGGCCGGTTAAATAAAATGAACAATTAATTAGGAGGTAATAATAATGAGTAAAGTACAGGAAGTTATTAATATCGTTAAAGAACTAACCGTTCTCGAATTATCAGAACTGGTGAAAGCCCTGGAAGAAGAATTTGGCGTAAGCGCAGCTGCTCCGGTAGCGGTTGCTGCTGCTCCTGCTGCTGCAGCTGAAGCAGAAGAAGAAAAAACCGAATTTGATGTAATTCTGACCTCTTCCGGAGACAAGAAAATCAATGTTATCAAAGTGGTAAGAGAAATCACCGGCCTCGGCCTCAAAGAAGCCAAGGCTCTAGTTGACGAAGCTCCCAATCCGGTTAAAGAGAAAATCAATAAAGAAGAAGCAGAGGCCATTAAAGCTAAAATCGAAGAAGCCGGCGGCAGCGTAGACGTAAAATAAGTATTAAATAGCACACCAAACAAGGGGAGGGGACGGTTCTTTTGTTTGCTTGCCCGCAAGCAAACAAAAGAACCGTCCCCTTGTTTGGTGTGTGTTTGTAGTTGAATTACATTATTTTCTGGTATAAGCTTTAACTAATGATATTTTGTGGAGAGGGGAGGGAACAAGGGGTGAAAAAAAATATTTTAGCTCTATGCCTGATCGGATTATTGGTTATAGTTTTTGCTCCTGATGCTTTAGCCGGTCAGTACCAATGGCAGATAGAGACTGACCAGCAGGGCAGTATCATTGAGACCGTAAGCATAGAGGGAATGCAGTCGGATTTCAACCTGGAAGGTTGGGAATCCCACAGCAGCGAAGGCATGCTGACCCTGGGCCGGGTTCATCAGGACTGGCAGCAATATGTCCAGACATCCAATGGTCTTCCGGTAAAAGCTCAGATAAAAAACTACTTGTTATTCTCAACTACGATATTGAACTACCATGGGCAGACAGATCAGTCCGGACTGTTCCAGCAACTGCTGTCTGAAGCGGACGGAACTATTAGTATTCAGACAGGGGGCATAATACAGGAGGCTCCCGATGCTGAAATTGATAATATGAGCCAGAATCCCACTGCCATCTGGTATTTAACTGCGGGGACTGGTTTAGACCAACTCAAGCAGTCACCGGTATTTATGGAGATATTGACTTTCAACGGGCTGGCCATAAGTTTGACCATTTTGCTGTTCGGGTTTATAGGCATAACCGTATGGTATTTGACTTATGTAAGGCGGGTCAACAAACTGATCGAGGAAGAGTATTCCCTGGACGATGAGGATATAGAAAGGCTGCTGCAAAAAAGCGAAGAAGAGGAAAAAGAAGACTAAAATGAGCTTACTGGCTTGACGTTCAAATATTTATGTGATAGCATTACCTGTCTTTGACAGTTGAGAGAGAAAAACCGCTTGGATAAAGCCGAAAATATGGCATCCGAGCGGTTTTTGCATGAAATAAAAAAGTGAGTAACTTTTATGGTTTCTTGGTAAGTTTAAACAATT
>Ga0334884_1001707_pt1 | contig 31207 bp, 25 predicted proteins | sample GraSluR1_MG_7_FD_207215 | JGI IMG/M metagenome (GOLD analysis project Ga0334884, IMG submission 207215) | Sludge microbial communities from methane-producing bioreactor in Wageningen University, Netherlands - Granular Sludge_12_05 R1 | ecosystem: Engineered > Bioreactor > Anaerobic >...
AACTTTGTGGCCAACCTTATTTCTGGGCTGATTGCATACTCATTCTTCCCCAAAAAACCTTCAATAAATTTAGAAAATATTGATAATCGATCACTTAAGCGTGTTGCTTAGGTCGAACTCACGTTATATTAATATCGCTAATATTCTTATTAGTAAGGGGGACAGCGAAAAGGCAATTGAGTATTTTTTTAAATCATTAAAAATTGGAGAAGAACTAGACAATAAAACGTTGATTTCTGATTCATTTATCAATATTGGTATTACTTATATGAATCAAGGTTTCTATGGTAAGGCCATGGAATTCTTTAATAAATCATTAAAAATAAAAGAAAAGTTGGGTGAAATTGCAAGAGAAGCTACTATATATGGCAATATTGCCAGTCTTTATATTAAACTAGCCGATTCTCTTTCTAGTGTCCACGAACAACCAAATACAAAGAAATTAGCTACTTCTTATTACGATAGTGCTTTATTTTTTGGAAATAAAGCTTACTTAATCTCTTTAGATATCAATGCTATACCTTTACAAAAAAAAATTTCATCTGTTTTAACAAAAGCATATAAACAATTAGGAAGGTATGATGATGCTCTAAATTTTTCTGAAATATTTATTGCTACGAGCAACATTATATTTAATGAGGAAAAAATCAAGGCCATCACTGAGATGCAGACCAAGTATGAGACCGAGAAGAAGCAGCAGGAAATTGAGAAACAACAGCTGGTGATTGAGAAACAGGAGATTGATAACAGGAGACAGCGCAACCAGCGCAACTTTTTTATTGTAGGGACTTTTTTCCTTGCACTACTTGCCCTAGTAATCTTCCGCGGATATCAGCAGAAGAAAAAAAGCAATGCCATTATTACTGAAAAGAACGTGCTTTTGGAGCAGGCCAATGAGGAAATTGCCGCCCAACGCGATCTGGTAACCGAGCAGAAGGAGCACATCGAGGAGATTCACGGCGAACTCACAGCGAGCATCCGCTACGCCAGACGCATTCAGGGTGCCGTGCTGCCCTCGCCCGTGCAAATGAACGAACTTCTGGGCAACCATTTCGTGCTGTTCAAACCCAAGGACATCGTAAGTGGTGATTTCTATTGGGCAACAAGGGTAAGGAACTACCTCGTATTCTGTGTGGCCGATTGCACCGGCCATGGGGTACCCGGGGCTTTTATGAGCATGCTGGGCGTTTCTTTCCTCAACGACATTGTGCACAAGGAGAGCGTAACTTCCGCTGCCGATGTACTCAACCATTTACGCGATAGTGTAATAGGAGCTTTGAAACAGAGGGGAGAGGGTAGTGAGCAAAAAGACGGCATGGACATGGGTCTGTGCGTAATCAACACCGAAACCAAACAAATGCAGTTTGCAGGAGGCTACAACCCCTGCTGGGTTATTCCCAACCCAGAATTTTCCAACTCCCGGATATTTAATGTAAACGAGGAGGAGGAGTCTGGGATAATCCAACTAAAACCCGACAAAATGCCCATTGCGATCCACAAGCACATGGAACCCTACACCAACCATCTCCTACAGCTTTACCCCGGCGATCAGGTCTACCTCATGTCCGATGGGTTTCAGGATCAGTTTGGTGGAAGTCAGGGAAAAAAGTTCATGGTTAAGAATTTACGTGAATTAATGCTAAGCAATTCGAAACTTACCATGGATCAACAGTGTAGTGCGCTGGATGAGGCATTGGAAGAATGGATGGATGGAGTTGAGCAGGTAGACGATATTACAGTATTGGGTTATAAAATAAACGAAAAGGAACTATAGCCTAATTCCAAGTACTGTTACATCATCAATTTGATAATTATCACCTTTCCAACTATTATAGGCTAGATCAAGCTGCTCCTTTTGCTGATTAAGATCAAGATCAAGATTTTTTAGAATCAACTTTTTAAGTTGACTTGAACCAAATTTAACGCAATTTTCACCACCCTGCTGATCGGCAAACCCATCTGTTATAATGTAAATACTTACAGTGTTTTTATTTAGTTTTATTGTGGCTGCATCAAAAGGAACCATCTTTGGAGAAATGCCAACGGGCATTGCATTCCCTTTAATTTCAGTAAGTTTATAATTGTCATGTATAAGAAACTCATTTTTCAATGATGTTTCAATATCAATTTTAACATCTGATTCTGATACTAACCATATAGAGATACGAGCACCAGCAAATTGCAGGATCCTTGATTTGGAGTTATAGATACAAATCCCTATGTCCATTCCGTCCTTATGGAGCTGTTCTGCATCGTTTTGACTTAAGGCTTCTATTACACTCTCGCGGAGAAAACCTAAAATGTCCGAAGGTTTTGTAACTCTGTGTCTTGCAACAATATCGTTCAAAGCAGTGATCCCCAATATGCTCATAAATGCCCCGGGTACCCCATGGCCGGTGCAATCGGCCACGCAAAAAATCTGGTACTCGTCAAAGGTGGTGGCCCAGTAAAAATCTCCGCTAACCAGCTCGCAGGGCTTCATCAGCACAAAGTACTCGGGGCTGATTTGCTGCAGCACCTTTTCCGAGGGCAGTATGGCCGCCTGTATGCTCTGGGCGTATCGAAGACTGTCTGTCATGTGATTGTGAACTTCCTCCAATCTGTCCCTTTGGGATATTACCATGTCCCGTTGTGCTTCAATCTCATCTCGTTGTGCTAAAATTTCAGCGTTGGCTTGCTCCAAATCAGCATTTTGGGATTTGATTAGCCTATTTGCTATGATCTTATTTCTATAACCTATGAAAATAGCAATAATAAGAATAATCATTAATAGAAATCCAATAATAAATGAATTGCGTTGAATTACTTGTTTTTCAATCTGTATGCGTTGCTTCTCAATTTCCTGCTGCTTCTTTTCGGTTTCATAACGGGTTTCAACTTCTGCAAGCGCTTTTGCTTTTTCGTCGGAAAAAAGGCTATCTTTTAGGACAATAAGCTGTTCTGCATATAGTACTGATTCAAAATAATTTTTAAGTGCTTTATGAGCATTAAACATAGCCTTTGCTGCATCGTAACGTCTTGGTAATGATCCTGTTTTTTCGGCCACAGCCTTGGACTTCTGCGCATAATCAAGTGCATTATCTAAATTGATTTTTGATTCCTTTCTATCTTCAGAGAATAATTTTGATAATTCGATATGAAGCATGGTAAGGGATTCATAAACCATAACGAGTCCGCTTTTATCATCAATTACCTGCTTGATTTGCTGTGATTTATTAAAACTTTCAATGGCTAGATCAAAGAATGCTTTTTTATCCTTGATCAATTCAGTGCATTTACCCTTTTCATAAAAAGCTGAACCAAGGTTTTTATGACACATCGAGATCAAGCGTTTATCGTTTAAATACTCCGATACTTCAAGTGCTTTCATATAATAATCTATAGCTTTTTCAAGCTTTTCGATTCGTTTTTCGTTGTTTTTATGTGCTTTCCCTTGATCTGCATATACAGCACCAATATTATTATAACATCCTGCAATATGTTGCTTATTATCAAGTTCTATTGAAATCTCCAATGCCTTAGAATAGTACTCAATTGCTCTATCCAGATTGCCTTGATCTTTATGGATATTACCAATATTGTTGTAATTTCCACCCATAATGACTTTATTCCCAAGTTTTTCGTTAAGTTTTAAAGCCTGCATGAATGCCTCTATTGCTTTCTCGTACTGTCCAATATTCCAATAAATAAGCCCAAAATTATTATGCGCTTTAGCAATAATCTGTAAGTCGTTTATTTCATTTCCAATATCAAGGAATTGTTGAAAGTACTGTTGTGCTTCTAAATATTTACTTTGACTTGCATATATAACTCCTATAGTATTGATATTATCGGCCACCCCAATATTATTGTTTAAGGTTTTTTGAATTTCTGCGGCTTTCCTAATATTATCTACAGCTAAATCATTCTTCCCCTGACGCCAATATGCATTTCCAACATACCTTAATGCCTGAGCTTGCAATTCTCTGAACCTTTTATGTAATCGACTATTCTCTTCTGCAATACTAACAGCCCATTGGAAGTAAAAAAGGGCAGAATCCAAGGATTGTTTTTGTATTTCAATACCATGGTTAATGATATCTTGAATTTTTACTGTATCGTGAATATTCTTTCCTTCCCAATTACTTACGATTTTAGTATTCTGGGCAGATATATTTGAAATGAAAAGAAATCCAAAAATTGCAAAAGCAGTAATTGATCTCATTAAATAACGAATTATTTGATTTACAACCAAGGAGAAGTGCTTGTAATTAAATTATGTTTAATTTTCTTTTAATATGTAAAATAAAAATATAGTGACAACTCATTATACAATGATATTTTTTTATTTGTTGAAGTGAGTCCTCAAAATAACACTCATTTATCAGTATATAAATATAAAACTTTTTTTGAACTGAAAGGTTATTGTTTTAAGGAATTGATGATTTCTCTGTATCTTGTTTATAATCTATTTATTTGAACCATTAAAGTGATTGAAATCTAGCATTTACAATGCTTTTAAATGTATTTAAAATATATTTTTATTGTTAGGATAAGGTTATTTGAAGGTTATTATTCTTTTGCATAATTATTTGATTATCTTTTGGGTAGAGTGAAAAAGAAAGTTGTTCCAACTCCCACTTTGCTTTCGACCCATATTTTACCATTGTTGCGTTCAACAAACTCTTTGCAAAGAATTAATCCCAAGCCTGTTCCCTTTTCTTGTGATGTCCCTATTGTAGTTGGATTGGAGTCCAGTAAAAAAAGCCTTTTTATATCATTTTCATTAATTCCAATACCATTATCTTTTACCGAAATAGTCCAATAACCATTATTTGATTCAATATTTATATTAATTTCACCATCATTTGCGGTAAACTTAATGGCATTGGAGAGTAAATTCCTCAAAACAGTTGTGATCTGATTAATATCAACATATGCATAGCAGCTGGTGCATTTTTTAGTTTTTATACGAATATTTTTTTGTTTTGCATTTCCAGTAAGCAAATCAACGTTTTCCTGAATTACATCTACGACATTAATAATTGCAGGACGCATTGGCATACGTCCTGTTTGTAACATGGACCATTGAAGTAGATTTTCTAAAAGATTGTATGTGTTGTTAGAATATTTATAAATCTGTGAAATGAAATTCTTTAGACTTTCAGGATCAAAAGATTCAAACTCTCGAGCAAGTAGTTCGCTGATTCCCAGAACAGTGCTGAATGGATTTTTTAAGTCGTGAGCTATTATGGCAAAGAACTTATCCTTTGTTGAGTTAAGAGCCTCCAATTCTATACGCTGCTTTTCAATATCATTCTTTTGTCTTTCGATCTCAACATTCTTTTTGGTAAGTTCAGCTTCTAGCGTATTATAATCTCTTAGCCTATGAACCAATCCCTGGAGCATTGATTTAGAAATATCTGGTTGCTTATCAATTAAATTTAAAAAATCTTTCTGGTCGAAACGGAGCAAATAAGTTGGTTCAACTGCTGTAACAGAAGCACTACGTGGAGAAGAGTCAAGAAGGGAGTACTCTCCTAGATAACTATTTTTTTCAAAATAAGCATAAACGTGACTCCCAACATGAACTTTAACCCTTCCCTTTACTATGAAATAAAGAGCATAGTCCAAATCACCATTTTCAAACAAAACCTGATCTTTATTAATACTCACAGGGATCAGTGTTTTTGCAATTTCCAACAACATCGATTCCTCCATCGTGCTAAAAAGATGTATTGATTTCAGCATCTTAATCCTCTCTGCAGTATTTTGTTGAATTTTATTGCTCATATACTTTTCGTTCAAAATTCAAAAAGAATTCAAATTTATTAATAAGCTTTGAATATTCATAATGCTGTTATTATATTAACTTCAATTTTTTATTTTTTGATCTTGCTTTATATAAAAAAATTGATCCATAAATTTTATTTATTTTTATTATGTTTATAGTTTAAAAACCTTTTTTGTTCAAAGAACAACAGCAATGAAAATAAAACTCACTATTCATCAGAAAATATTAATCTTCATTTTGGGTGCTGCTGTAATTCTTTTTTCGTTTACCATTGGTTTTCTTAGCTTATCAAACAAAAAAGCCTCTTATAGCAACGTCACCAAACTTACCAATTCTTATACTGATCACTATTCTGCCATAATTGAAAATTGGTTGAATAGCGACATGGTTATCGTGAGAACTCTCTCACGATCATTTCTCGAGCACAAGCAAATGGATTTTGAAAAATGGAGAGAGCTCATTATGGGTATTTACAGGCAGATTATGTTGGACAATAAACATATTGATGCCATTTGGGACAGCTGGGAATTCTCATACCTTGATCCAAATTGGGATAAATCCTATGGAAGATGGATACATATTTTCTACCACGAACAGGGGAAACTTTTATCAAAGTACGAAAAAAGAAGCCTAGATGGAGATCCCCCTGTTTATGCAACAATAAAGTCTGCTGGCAGAGAATCTATAGTAGAACCCTACCTATCGAATTTGCAAAAAGGGGGCTTGATGACATCTCTCACTTCACCCATGTATATTGGAGGACGTTTCATTGGGCTAGTGGGTATTGATCTATTCCTGGGTCGTTTTCAAACATTAATAAATGAAATTAAGCCCTATCCAGAAAGCAATGCTTTTCTTATATCATATAACGGAACTTATATTGCACACCCCGACACGTTAATATTTGGCAAGAATATCGTAGATGTTTACCCTCAACTAAATACTACTCATCGAATTTTAGAAAGGATAAAAAAGGGTGAAAGATTCAATTTTACGTTTACAAAAGACATTGAGGGAAAAATATATTACTGTTTCTCACCCATCGAAATTGGCCGCACACAAACCCCATGGTCTCTTGGGATAATGGTTCCTGAGAATGTTATTTTAGCAGAATCTACCCGTAGCCTTAATGTTGGTATCATTGTCGGTTTGCTCGGTCTCCTGATACTAGTGTTGATTATTATATACCTTGCAAATAATATTACTCAGCCCATAAAGTTCATCACAGAATTGCTATCTCAACTTTCCAAAGGGAAAGTTGAAAAAAGCATGATTCTTGAATTAGAAAATGGTGATGAAATATCTAAAATGGGAAAAGCTCTGAATTTATCAATCGATGGACTGCTTGCAAAAACTGAATTTGCCAATTCTATTGGCAAAGGAAACCTTGATCAGGAACTTGACCTTCTCAGCGAAGAAGATATTTTAGGCAAATCTCTTCTAGAAATGCGGAATAGTTTAATGAAAGCTCAAGAGGAGGAGAAAAAGCGAAAGATTGAAGAAGAGAAAAGATCGTGGATAAACGAGGGGCTTGCCAAATTTGGTGAGATCCTCAGGCAAAACAATGATAATCTCTCAAAACTTGGTGATGAACTGATCAAAAACATGGTTTGGCATCTCAAGGCTAGCCTTGGAGGAATATTTGTTGCCAACGACACAAACAGCCCTATAACCTATGACTTGGTATCTGCTTTTGCTTATGATCGAATCAGATATCTTGAGAAGAGTTTCGAGGAAGGTGAAGGGCTTATCGGCTCATGCGCTGCTGAAAAAGAAATTATTTTTCTGGCTCAAGTTCCTAACGATTACATTGAAGTTACTTCTGGTTTGGGAGGAACGCAGCCCAATTCGGTTCTACTAATTCCTCTGAAAATTGAGCAAGATGTATTGGGAGTTATAGAATTAGCTTCTCTTAACAAATTTTTACCCCATGAGATTGAATTCTTAGAAAAACTTGCAGAAAGCATTGCGTCCACTCTTCGAACAGTAAAAATCAATCAGAAGACTGCGGAATTACTTAAAATTTCTCAAGAACAGTCCGAAATCATGAAATCGCAAGAGGAAGAGATGCGCCAGAACATGGAAGAACTTCTGGCAACCCAAGAAGAATCGGCAAGAAAAGCTTCTGAAATGGAGGGGCTTATTGATGCGATTAATGCTTCATCGTATGTGGCTGAATATGATGTCAAAGGCAATATTATTAATATAAATAAAGCATATCTTGATCTTCATGGGATGAAACGAGAAGAAATTATTGGCAGGCATCATTCCGAAAATATGGTTATGACCGATGAGCAAAAGAATAGTTATGATAAATTTTGGTCAAAACTTCGAAATGGTATAATACAAAAACAAACTTCTCAAATAATCATTGCAGGGAAAAAGTTTACATTTCACGAAACCTACACACCTATACACAACACTAATGGAGAAGTGTATAAAATTTTAAAAATATCTACGGATATATCCTCTACCTCTGAAATGAGCTAATACATTTAATAACCAGAATTGAATTGTTCAGATTTTTGAAATTCTTTTTTTTTTTTTCATAAGAATTTAATTTGAGTTTTAAAGGTCGATCTCCATTTCTACATGAAACCCCGAATGCTTTCGAATGTTCAGCACTTCACCGCTGGTAAAAATGATGTATTGCCCCTTTATCCCCGCTATTTCACCCTCTATTACTGGAATAGCCTCAAGATTTATTGAAATTACTTTTGGGGGAAATGAAATTATTGGATATTGAATGAAATATTCATTATTGTCTGTATTTTGAAATTGAAGATTCTTCTTTTCAAGCAATTCAAGTGCTTCTTCTTTTTTCTCAATAAGATTTTGATCTGAATCATTCTCGGTAAGCATTTTTCTCCAGTTGGTTTTATCAGCAAATACCTTTTTGAGTTCAACTTCAACTAAACCTGATAAATACCTATTGCTTGTTTTCACAACCTTGATCGCTTTCACCGCTCCCTGATCAACCCATCGAATAGGAACCTGATGATAACGAGTTACACCAACTTTTAACCCCCCTGATAGGGCGAAATACGCATACTGATCGATAAGACAATTTTCTTTTGCATATTCCATATCCCTTGCTTGTCCCTCATGTGCCCTGCACAACTCAGGATGGAAAACACATTCCTCAGTTTGAGGAACAGACAAAAAACAAGGATAGCAAAAACCCTGTCCGTATGACTTTTTAGTATCCCTTCCACAGTTAATACATGATATCCTGTTTAAATATTTGAACCTAACTGTTTTTCCAATTTGATCTTCCATGTTCAATTTCTCAGTGGAAAGTTCTAATATATAGTTAGGAATTATACTGTATTCATTCCCTGTGTTTGTGAATAAGAATTTTTGAAGCCTACCTTTTATCTTCATAATATCATTTTTTTCCTCTTAAAGATATAACTTTTAATGGTCAATTAATCTCTTAACATTTTTTCACAACTATCAATTGTTTGATATACACAACATTAAAACAAAATGTTGTTTTATTTTTTAAATATTATTAATTATTTTGTTCTATGTATTGCATATTACTATATCGTTTTATATATTTGCAAAATAATATTACTATCCCTAACCAAGTATATTAAAATGAAAAAAACAGTAAACGTTAGCCTTGGAGGTGTGGTTTTTTGCCTTGAAGAAGATGCTTACCATAAGTTAGCAGCCTATCTTAACCGGCTCGAAACCCATTTCCAAGCAGAAAAGGACCGGAAAGAGATCCTTGCCGACATTGAAGCGAGAATGGCTGAGCACTTCAGGGAAAAAATAACATCTTCTGATGGGGTTATCTCCCTAAGCGAAGTAAACCGTGTAATAGAAATAATGGGAGAGCCTTTGGATATTGACGGTGAAAACAGCGCTAATGATTCTAAATCTTATAATTTTAAAAGAACTAATAAACGACTCTACAGAGATCCCGATAACTCTGTAATTGCCGGTGTATGTTCAGGATTGGCTTACTATTGGAACATTGACCCTTTAATAATCAGAATAATTTTTATTGTAGCTCTTATCTGGGGAGGTGGAGGATTTCTGGTTTACGTCATTCTTTGGATAGTAATACCCCAGGCAAATTCTGTTGCCGAAAAACTAGAAATGAGAGGAGAGCCAGTAAATGCTGAAAATATTGGTAAATCATTTCAAGAATAGAAACATAAAAATATATTGCGATGAATGTTGAAAATGCAAATGCACAGATGCGCAAAGGTGTGCTTGAACTATGTATTCTTTCTATGCTATCGCGTGGAGATGCTTACACCACAGACCTTATAAACAAACTTAAAGAATCACAAATGATAGTGGTGGAAGGCACATTGTATCCATTACTAACACGACAAAAAAATGCTGGGTTGCTCAGCTATCGATGGGAAGAGTCAACTCAGGGACCACCACGTAAATACTACTCAATTACTCTAAAGGGCAAAGATTACCTTGCAGAGTTAGAAAAAGGATGGGACATTCTTGTTGAAACTGTTAATGCCATTAGAATAAACCGATAACACCTACTTTGCCATGAAAAAAACCATAAGAATTAGTCTAGGAGGGATTTCCTTTAACATCGAGGAAGATGCCTATGGTTTGCTAGACGATTACATCAAATCTTTGAAAGTTCACCTAGGAAGTACACCCGAAACAGAGGAAATTGTTAAGGATATTGAAGAAAGAGCCGCTGAACTGTTCTCAGAAATGCTTGATGGCTCAGAAACATTAACCAGTGATATGGTAAACAATGTGATAAAAATACTAGGTAAACCAGAGCAAATTTCCAATGATGAAAGAAGTGGAACAAGTCAAAATACAGATTTTGTCTCGAAGGATAGTATCAAGAAACGTTTGTATCGAGATGGTGAAAATGCTATCATTGCGGGAGTTTGTGCTGGGTTGGGTACATACTTTAGAATCGATCCATTAGTTTTTCGCATATTATTCCCAATACTTATCTTTGCTAATGGTTTGGGTTTAATTGCCTATTTAATCCTTTGGATTGCTTTACCAAAAGCAGAAACTGCCCGACAACGTATGGAAATGCGTGGCGAAGAGATTAATTTCGAGAATCTTGAGAAAAATATTAGAAAGGAATACGAACAGGTTAAAAGTAATTTATACAAGCATAAGGATTCTGGTTTTTTTGATAGAGTGTTTTCTGCATTTGGAAAATTCTTCATTGCCATTGGAAGGGTATTTGAAGGTTTGTTTAAAGTAATTGGAGTTATTTTATCCATTGCATTTATCACCATTGGTTTACTCGGTTTAACAACAGCTGTTGGGTCAATCTTTTTTGGAGGTATTGTAATCTCTGGTCTAATACCAAGCTATAGCGAACTTGCGTTAAGCGAATTTTTGAGCTCAACATTCGATATAGGCTCATTGCTTTGGGTATCAATTCCTGTTTTTCTAATCATTGCAATACCCTTAATATCTTTAATTTACTTAGGATTAAGAATGGTTCTACGTTTTAAGGTTAAGGATAGTGCATTCTTTGTACTAGCAGCATCAGTTTGGATTGCTTCTGTAATAGCTTTAGCATTTATTGTTTTTTTTCAAGCGCATAGTTTCACCATTCGTGAAAGCGTAAAAGAAAATGTTGAACTCATTCTATCAGAAACTGAAAACGAAACATTAATTATTAAAACCCTTGAATTTGATAATTATAAAATTATTCCTGAAAAACCCATAAAATTTGACCACTACACTATAGCAATAGATAAAGGAAAGTCAACAATAGTTGGCAAGCCTAAAATCTATATAGGCAAAGCATTAGGGAATGAATTCGAAATGGAAATTGTGAAAAAATCGAGGGGGAGTACAAAGCAGCTTGCAAAAAATAGTGCAAATAGAGTGTCGTTAAGTTACGAATTTACTGGAAATTCTCTTTGCATTAGCCCATACTTTTTCCTTTCAAAAGGAGATAAATGGCGAGTTCAAGAAGTTATTATTACCATACTTGTTCCAGAAGGAAAAAGAATCTATATCGACTATAGCGTTGAAGAATTATTGAGCTCAGACCAAGACTACTCTTTCAAATGGCCCGATGAAATGGTTGGTAAAACGTGGATAATGAAAACCAATCGACTTGTTGAAATGTAGTGTTTTTTTAAATAAGAACTTTGATACTCAAAAAAAAGATTCTATATTTGCACCGCCTAAAAAATGGCCATAGGATTGACCTATGGTGTAATGGTAGCACAGCAGATTTTGGTTCTGTCGGTCTAGGTTCGAATCCTAGTAGGTCAACTATCCCCTATGTAAAATTGAAATTACATAGGGTTTTTTAATTCTAGAGAAAACCTTTTCATCTTTTTATTAAATTGAAATATGTATTATTTTTTTATATTCTTTAGCTTTATCTGAGAAGTAATAACCCAGTTTTTAAACCAATAAATAAAATATTTATCTAATTTCGTGGTCTCTATTCCAATGCAATACAACACCCAATATGCTAAAATTCATTTTCCCTAAAGCAGTTGCCCTGATTATAGCGTTTTTTTCAATTTTTCACTCATACTGTCAGGAGCCATGGAGTCTTGAGCAATGTATTGAATATGCCCTTGACAATAACATCAACATTAAGCAACAAAAGCTTAATGTTAAGATTAACCAGAACCAACTTACGCGTGCAACGCTAAATGCTTACCCCAATCTTAATGCCTCTGCAAACCACAATTATAGTTTTGGAAGGGCTATCGATTACGGAACTAACACGGTATCGCAGGATATGGAAGCAACAAGTTTTTCAATCAACTCATCTGTAACATTATTTAGCGGTTTCCAGATAATTAACACTATTAGGCAAGAAGATTTAAATCTATTGGCATCACTAAGTGATGTTGAAAAATTGAAGAATAGCATTGCTCTGAATATAGCTGCAGCATACCTTCAAATTCTTTTTAGTCAGGAAATACTTGAAACTACAAAAAAACAGAAGGAGTTAACCGAGTTGCAACTGGAAAGAACCCAACAATTTGTTAAGGCTGGGAGCCTTCCAGAAGGTAATCTATTAGAAATAGAAGCACAACTTGCCACGGATGAATTGCAATTGGTTAATGCCCAAAACCAACTAGATATAGCATACCTTACCCTAACCCAACTGCTTGACATTAAATCTTCTGATGGATTTACCATACAACTACCCGATCTTTCAAATTTTGAGGAGAGAATTCCTGTCGATGCTCCTGTCAACTTATTCAACCAAGCACAAGATTTGATGCCTCAGATAAAAAGCGCATCGATAAGAGTATTAGGTGCCGAAAAGAGCGTTCTTATTGCTAAAGGGGGGCGCAGTCCAAGGCTATCATTAGGAACAAGTTACAGTTCAGGTGCCAGAAGATACCTTGATACTCCTCCTCCTGGATTATCGAACGACCCATTCAGGGATCAGATTCGTGAAAACTATAGCTTGGGCATTGGATTGAGCTTATCAATCCCAATTTTTAATGGGTGGCAGGTTAAAACATCCGTGTCAAATGCTTACATATCGCTCCAAAACGCTAAGCTCAATCTGGAGCAAGAGAAAAACTATCTTTTTAAAGATATTCAGCAAGCCTATGCCGATGCCCTCGGCTCCCTTAAAAAGTATAAGGCCACTGAAAAGAATGTTGATGCTCTTCAGGAAGCCTTTCGATACTCAGAGGAAAGGTTTAATTTGGGCTTAGTGAACTCTCTTGATTATACCACTTCTAAAACTCGTTTAACGAAAGCACAAGCTGATTTGCTAAGTGCAAAATATGAATTTATCTTTAAAACTAAAATTCTTGACTTCTACAAGGGCATCCCTATAAGCCTTTAAATGATTTGAATATTATGAAGCGAAAAAGTATTCTTCGGTATCTTATAGCAGTTGTAGTTATTCTGCTAGTAATTGCAGTAATTGGGAAAAAGAAAGGTTGGTTTGGCAAACCTGATTCCATTGAGGTTGTTATTGAAAAGCCAGAACTTCGAACAATCACAGAGAGCATTTCGGCAAATGGAAAAATTCAACCTGAAGTTGAAGTAAAAATTAGTCCTGAGGTTTCCGGTGAAATCATTGAACTAACAGTTAAGGAAGGAGATTGGGTTAAGCAAGGAGATTTGCTTTGTCGCATAAAGCCTGATACGTATATTTCCATAAAGGAAAGGACGGTTGCTGCTGTAAACTCGGCAAAAGCAAGGTTAACTCAAGCAGAAGCCAACCAAAAACAGGCTGAATTATCATACAATAGGAGTAAACAACTCTTTGAACAGAAGGCCATCTCTGAGTCCGACTATGAGAATGCCAAAACAAGCTATCAGGTTGCTCAGGCTGATGTAAAAGCAGCCCTGTTCAATGTTGAAAGCGCAGAAGCTTCACTTAAAGAAGCTAATGAAAATCTTAAGAAAACTACCATTTATGCACCCATGAGCGGAACCATTTCAAAACTTAGCGTAGAGTTGGGGGAACGCGTTGTAGGTACTGCACAAATGGCTGGTACTGAAATTCTTCGTGTTGCAGATCTTTCTCGAATGGAAACACGTGTTAACGTAAATGAGAATGACATAGTAAGGGTTAAGCTAAATGACACCTCATTAATCTATGTGGACGCATACCCGGATGAAATATTCAAGGGAGTGGTTACTCAGATTGCAAATTCTGCTAGTATTACCGGTATTACAACTGATCAGGTTACAACCTTTGAGGTTAGAATATTTTTACTTGATGTTTCTTACAAACATCTTGTTTTGCCATCTAAACCAAACCCTTTCCGACCAGGAATGTCAACCACAGTTGAAATTCAAACCAAAACGCGAAATAACATAATCTCTATTCCCATTCAAGCTGTTACCACACGACCTGATTCTTTAGGATCAAGCGATAGAATATTCTCAACAACAGATCAGGCATCTGAAAGTACAACACAAGCCAAACAAAAGATTAATCAAGTTGTTTTTGTTGCAGTAGGCGATACCGCCCAAATGTTTGTGATACAAACAGGTATTCAGGATAACCGTTATATTGAAGTTACAAGTGGGCTCAACGGGGAAGAAGAAGTTGTAATAGCACCCTTTAGCGCTATTTCCCGAAGACTTGAAAAAGGTAAACTTATTACCCGTGTTGAAAGAGACAAACTTCTAAAATCGACAAAATAAGCATGAGTTTGATTCTATCCATTGAGTCGGGCACAAACACCTGTTCTGTTGCTCTGAGCAATGGGATTAAATTGATCGACTTTGAAGAATCTCATGATCAGGATTATAATCATGCAAAAAAGCTTACACTATTCATTGACACATTATTTCAAAGGCAGAGAATTGAAGCTAAAAGCCTTAAAGCCATTTCAATAAGCAAAGGCCCCGGATCTTACACCGGCTTAAGAATTGGCGTTTCGGTGGCCAAGGGTATTTGCTATGCATTGGGTATACCACTTATTGCATTGGGTAGCCTAGAGGTGATGGCCTTTGGTGCTATGGAATGGTTAAAAAATAACCCAAAATCTTCAAATCCCGAGTTGCTTTGCCCTATGATTGATGCTCGAAGAATGGAGGTTTACACGCAGATTTTTGATTCCAAACTTAATGCTCTAACAAAAGTTGAAGCAAAAATTCTTGATATTACAAGTTTTTCAAACCAACTTCAGACAACACGAATACTTTTTTTTGGCAATGGCTCCATCAAGGCAAAAAACATTCTAAACCATGAAAATGCTTCCTTTTGGGATGACTTTAGACCCTCGGCACGATTTATGATATCTCTAGCATGGAGAAATTATAAAGATGAAATATTTGAAGATGTTGCATACTTTGAACCCTTATACCTTAAAGACTTTGTTGCCTCAGTGCCAAAAAACAAAGTACTTGGAAATGAGGAGCAAAATAATATATAGTATTCTTTTCCCTTTTACTATTTTATTTGTCCTTTCCCTTAGAGGAATTAATCCCTGCTATGCTCAAAAAAATTCAGCTTTTAAGGCAGGAGAACACCTTAAGTATTCTATTTACTATGGACCCATCCGTGGAGGAGAAGCCGTAATGGAGGTTAAGCGTGGAATTTTTGATGGCAGTCCGGTAAACCATCTATATTTAAATGGAAAAACCGTTGGAATTGCCAATGCTCTTTATAATGTTAACGATATATACCAAAGTTTTACCAACATAAAAACAGACTTGCCTTATAAAGCTATTCGCGACATTAACGAAGGTCGTTATTCAAAGTATACCATTCAAACCTTCGACCACTGGTCAAGAACAGATTCCTCAATTGTAAACAGCACTTCCACAGGAGATATAGTTGTCCCCAAAAATAGTCACGATATCCTGTCTGCATTTTATTACCTTAGAAATCATTTAATATCTGGACCCCTGAAGGTTGGTGACACGCTTGTCGTTGAAACCTATTTCGACGATGAACAATATACCCTTAGGGTTCGATTTGTGGGATATGAAACCGTAAAAACAAAGCTCGGAAAGATTGAGTGCTTAAAATTCTTGCCAATAGTAATAACCGGTAGGGTATTTAAGAATCCCGATGATATGGTTGTATGGTTCTCAAAGGATAAAAACTTTATTCCAATCCGTATTCGGTTTAATATTGTTGTAGGTGCTGTTTACTGCGATCTTATCGACCACAAGAACTTGTTACATCCATTCGATGCACTTAAATAGGATAATTTTTACCTTCCCAGAATTTTCTCATTATCTAAGGTTAAGATTTATAGTATTTTAAAAAATGCATTGCGAAAATTCTGAGAAAAACCAATGAATTACTATTTTTGCACCGTAAAAGAAAAAACGATATATGGCAACTACAGCTGATTTTAGAAACGGTTTGTGCATTGAATTCAATGGCAAACTCTACACAATTGTTCAATTTCAACACGTTAAACCCGGTAAAGGAGGGGCTTTCGTTCGTTCTAAATTAAAGAACCTCGAAACAGGTAAAGTTATTGAGAACACATTCACCTCCGGGGTTAAGATAAATACAATTAGGATAGAGCGACGTCCTTACCAATTCCTATACAAAGATGATCTAGGGTTTCATTTCATGCATCAAGAAACCTATGAACAAATTAGCCTTGCTGAAGAACTAGTTGAAAACAGTGACTTAATGAAAGAGGGTCAATATGTTGAAATGATGGTTCATGCAGAGAAAGAAACAGTGCTTACATGTGAACTACCTCCATTTGTTGAACTTGAGGTTACCTACACAGAGCCTGGCTTAAGGGGCGATACCGCTTCCTCAACTGCCCTTAAACCTGCCACCATTGAAACGGGAGCCACAATTAATGTTCCTCTCTTCATAAATATTGGTGAGGTGATCAAAATTGACACCAGAACTCGGGAGTACTATGAAAGGGTGAAGTAAAGACAATCTGTTGTAATCCCTTTTTTATTTTTTTACTCATTTTTTTCGAAAAGGGAGTGTATGGTTATTTTTTTTTGTAACTTATTCCCAATTATTTATTGATTTTTTGTTTTTCAACTTACTTATAAGAAATGTCCTTCAACGCTTCATCAAAAAGGCTTAAGTTAAGTACGTTTAAGTTAAATGCACTGCTTAGTATGGCACAAGCCATTAGTAGTGATATGAAAATTGAAGATTTACTGGAAAGATTTCGCGTTATTCTCAACGATGATTTAGAAATTGATAGGGTAGCATTTTATAAGTTCGAAAAAACATGGGAATTAATTCTCTCTACAAACTGCTCCAAATCCATAACTAGCCAAATAGACGTGGAGCGGGATCTTATATCATTAACGGATATATCGTTTGTAAGCACTTCGTATAACAATGTCCTTCAGGAATTTGATATAATTATTCCTGTTGTTCAGAACAACTTACCACTTGCCTATATTTTAATTGCTGATACAAAAGAAGAGGCAAAGGGAGTAAGTGCTACCATTAAACACTTAAACTTTGTACAAACTCTTTCCATAATTATTTTTGTTGCCATTGAAAACTTAAGGCTTTTTCACAAAACACTTGAACAAGAAGCGATTAAAAAAGAGTTAGAGCTTGCATCTAAGATGCAAAACCTACTTGTTCCTGATAACAATTCTATTCCTCAGTCAAAAGATATCAAGATTCACACATTCTATCATCCTCATTCTGAGGTTGGTGGAGATTTTTACGATGTAATTGAACTTGGGAAAGACGAAATTGGATTCTGTATTGCTGATGTTTCTGGAAAAGGAATGGCTGCAGCACTCCTCATGTCTAACTTTCAAGCCAATCTAAGAGCTCTTTTCTCTCATGACATTACCCTTACGGGATTAGTTGAAAAGTTGAATGAAAGAATTATGAGCACGGCAAAAGGAGAGCGATTTATTACTATATTTATTGGACGATATAATAAATCGCGCCGACAGCTTGAGTACGTAAATGCTGGGCATAACCCTCCCGTTTTGTATAACATGTCCAATAAAAGCATCTCCATGCTTTGCGATGGTTGTGTAGGTTTAGGAATGTTAGATGAAATTCCATTTATTAGTGTTGGTTCTAAACGCCTTAACGATAGTTGTAAGTTATTATGTTATACCGATGGGCTAGTGGAATACATTAATGATGATAAGGTTGAACTAAGTACAGACATAATTGAGCAGAACATATCTAACAATGAAGCTATCGGTAAAAATGTACAGGATATCTTTTTAGCTCGTAAAGAGAAGGAGAAAGTTCAGGGATTTGGGATATTTGACGACATCTCAATGCTTGGACTTGAATTTTGTTAACCGATTTTCGACTCCGACTCAGCAACTAAAGGCACATCTTTCTTTCCATATTTCATATCCATTGCTACAATAACAGCAATATATCCCCAGAAAAGCACTGCAATCTTATCTGCGTCCAAGAAATTATTAAGAAATCCATGAAAAACATAGGTTATTAAACCAATCATGCATGCCACCATAAGGTTTCTATACTCTCTATTGCTAACTTTAGGGATTAATGAAAATCCTCGGTAAAGTGCAAAAAATAATACTAAAACATACCCCAACATAGCAAGAAATCCCGACTCGGACATTAATCCTAAATACTCGCTATGAGCATTACCCCCTGTTCCAAAGTTTGTGCTTATAACCGTTTTTTTATAGCTCTTTTGAAACGGAGCATAAAGAAACTGATATGATCCTGGTCCCCATCCGAAAACAGGTCGTTCCATAAACATGCTCATGGCTGCATCCCATCGGTTCAATCTTTCCAAATTTGATGCATCAGTATTAACGTTGGCAACGGACTGCATATGCTCTACAAAATCTCCGCTTGAATCGGTTGTATTGCGTTGCAAAAGCCAAAAAATGTCGTTGCTAAAAGTAAAAAAAAGTGCAGCAGCTAAAGTGCCGATTATAATAAGAGTCCTGAATTTAATTTTCAACAGTATTATAAACCATATTCCCGCTCCAAAAACTAAGCTTAACCATGCAGCCCTTGAATAAGAGAAAACTAGAGAAATTAAAAAGAACCCCGATAAAGCCCAGCATATATACTTCGCTGTTTTAGATCGAACATTAAAAGAAAAAGCAACCATTACTGGTATTGTAAATGCTAACGCTGCACCAAAGGAAGTATGATCAATAAAAAATGGGGCACTCGCTTGATGTGCTGCGTAATGATCCAATAATCCTTTGGATGCATGTTTCAGCAATGTATAGACAGATACAATAAAAATTCCGACAATGTATGCCCAAAGAAACCATTTTATATTTACCTCATTGCGTCGGAAAAGAATATATGCCAAGTAAAAGAAAATGCCAACGAACCAAAAACGAACCAAAAAATACTTGATTGAAACTATGGGCAATTCGCTGGGAACAATGGCAATAAGTATCCAGCCCAGGTAAAAGAGAATGGAGATAAATACTGGATGGCTAAACAACTCCTTTCTGAAATAGCGTTCTTGCAAAGATTTTAAAATAAGAAGACCGAGAAGAAATACTAGGATTGGTTCAGTGGGAAACCAAAAATCGAAAGTCAAACCAGGAATTAAACGCCTTAACGTTATGGATAAAGGGGCTAAAAAAACTAGAGCAAAAAATAGTTTCTCTGGGGCAAATAAAATCCAAAATCCGGCAAGGAGAATAAAGGGTATGGCGCTTAATATCCATCTTTCTTTAAAGGCAAAATAGGAGTTGGCCGCAATGAATAGCAAGCTAAAAACAACAATAAAAACGATTTCGAGTTTATTCCTCACTTTTTATTGGGTTAATCGATTTCCTGAAAAAATCAACTAAAACAAACAGGAAGAAGGCAAAGAATAGAGCCGAAAGGGTAGAAATGATAACAATAACCGACTTTTTTGGTTTAGCCTTCATATCGGTTGGAACCGCCCAATCAATTACAAACTGGGAAGGAATCTCACCTGCTGCTTCAATTCGCATGATGAAAAGTGCTTCCTTAATCTCTTTCAATTGCTGCGATGTGTGTTCCATTTCCTGAAGATAACGGGTAAAAGAGCCACCACTCTCTGCCAAATTTTCCATGGCTTTTTTTATCCTCTGTGCCGAGGCATTATCGCCCGATTTTAGTGCCGAGGCATATGCGCTGGTATACTCTTTTGCCTGAAAGGGTAAGTCTAATACTCCTCTCTTCATAACGGACGAAAGACTATCCTCAACGCGTTGTATTTCCGATAAAGCAAATTGATACTGCTCTTCAAATAATGGAAGTGCCCTCAAAATAACCTCCTGCTTCGTCTTTCGCATTAAACTATCGGCAATAACAATAATTGAATTTGCTAGCATAGCTGCATTCTCAGGATGGCTATCCAAAACCTGTATTCTAACGCTTCTAAATTTTGAAGGGCTAAAAGAAATATTTTTGGCGTATGTTCCATTAACCTTGTACCAAGCATGTTTTTCATTTGGGTCAATACCATAATGCTTAAAAAGATTGTGCTTTATTATCATTGTTCTTCTTAGTGTTTCCGAGGATAATATCTGGAGTAAATGCTCCAACTCCTCATCCTCGCCAAACATTGTGATACCCTTAATGCGGGTGGGTACAACAATATCCTTGGATGGTTGAGTTGATACAGCAGGCATTAGTATTGCCGTTGATTGGTACTGAGGGTGAATTAGAAACGAAACGATCAGTGATGCGACAAAGGCAACTAATCCAACAAAAAGGAATACTTTTTTTCTATTCCAAACCATTCGAACCAGGTTGGTTCCGTTAAGGTTGAAATCGTGCAACGATTTTTCCATGTCAATCGAATTATAAGTAATAGTTTATTTTGCTCTAATCAAGTTGAAACTTTTTTTGCCCTTTTGAACTATTATGTACTTCCCGTTTATAAGGAAAGATTTATCAATAACCATTTCAGAATCAGAGATTTTCTCCTTATTAATGCTAACTCCCCCGCCATTAACGGTTCTCCTAAGTTCTCCCTTTGAGGAGAAAATATTACACTGCCCAGCTGCAAACTCTGAAAAGGGTATGCCTGCTGTGAGAATCCCTTCATCGATATCGAATTGAGGAACACCTTCAAAAACGGAAAGAAATGTATTTTCGTCTATCCTTCGAAGTGTTTCGGATGTTGAATTGCCAAAAAGAATTTGCGAAGCATCCACTGCAGTATTGAAATCCTCTTGCGAATGTACCATTATAGTAACCTCTTTTGCCAATGTCTTCTGTAGTATACGGAGGTGTGGATTTTCGTTATGCTCTTGAATCAACTTTTCTATGCTGGGCCTATCTAAAGTGGTAAAAATCTTGATATACTTTTTTGCATCTTCATCAGAAGTATTCAGCCAAAACTGATAAAATTTGTATGGCGATGTCAACTTCGGATCAAGCCAAACATTCCCTTCCTCGGTTTTTCCGAACTTCCCTCCGTCGGATTTGGTTATTAACGGACAAGTTAAAGCATAAGCCTCCCCTCCTAACTTACGACGAATAAGTTCTGTTCCTGTGACAATATTTCCCCACTGATCAGACCCTCCCATCTGAAGTTTACAGCCTAATGTTTGGAATAGGTGAAGAAAATCTGTCCCCTGAACCAATTGATAGGTAAACTCTGTGAAAGACAGACCAGAACCGGCATCTCCGCTTATTCTTTTCTTGACAGAATCTTTACTCATCATATAGTTCACAGTGATATGCTTTCCAATATCACGTATAAAATCTAGAAAAGAATACTCCTTCATCCAGTCGTAGTTATTCACCATCAAAGCAGCATTGGGTTCCGATGAATCGAAGTCGAGGAAATGGGCAAGCTGCTTTTTAAGGCATTCCTGATTATGTCTTAAGATTTTCTCATCGAGAAGGTTACGTTCCTGAGATTTGCCCGATGGATCTCCGATCATTCCAGTTGCTCCCCCAACCAACACAACGGGTCTGTGCCCACAGCGTTGAAAATGTTTTAACATCATCACAGAAACCAAATGCCCAATATGGAGCGAATCCGCTGTAGGGTCAATTCCCACATAAGCAGTGGACATCTCCTTCGTAAGCTGTTCTTCGGTTCCGGGCATGATATCGTGAATCATCCCCCTCCAACGAAGTTCTTCAACAAAATTCATATTCAAAAAATTTTTGGCAAAGATAACTATTGCACATTAAATGCAGGCATCAATTTGTTGCTGTAAAAATTTTAACCTTAAGAAAGTGATCTTATGTTTCTTTAATCGGTTTTAAAGTTTTTTCAACAGCCCCTTTTATCTCATCGAAATTTAAGTAAGGGAAAATACGGGGGGCAAATCTTTCAACAGGTCCATAAAGAATGGATTTTTCCCCAAATGTATTCGGTATAATGCTTACTCTATCCCTTACCTTCCCCATAAGCAATAGTATTACGCTCATAATTAGAGCTACTTTGAGAACAGAAAAGATCACCCCAAGCAGTTTGTTGGCAAGTCCCAAAAAAGCCAGCTTAAAAATACCTTCGACTAAAACCCCCAAAAAATGAACTCCAACCAATATTACCGCAAAAGTAATGGCAAATGCAATGAGTGAAAGGTATGGGGTTGTAAGGGAAAAATGCTCAGTAAAGAATCGAGCAGTTATATCGGAAAAATGAATGGCTCCCCATATCCCCAGTAAAAGACCTATAAGCGCTGCAACCTGGCCAATAAAACCCTTTTTATATCCTCGAAATCCTGCGAAGATAAAAATAATTAAAAGTATTATATCTAATAGACTCATGGTAACTATTTGGATTAATGTGTTATTGATTCCGATTAGTTATGAACTCTGCAAGTTGGAAAAGCGATTGATTGTATGAACTACTGGGAAACTGTTTTATAATTTCTTTTGCCTTATCCCTATACTCAAGCATCTTGGCTTCTGCGTAATCAATTCCATTAGCAACTTGAACAAAATTAATTACATCGCTAAGCGATTTCGCATCATGTCGGCTTTTCTTTACCAGTTTTATAACTTGGCTTTGAGTTGAACTATTTGCTTTTCCCAAAGCATAGATTAGAGGTAAGGTTAGCTTTTTTTCTTTAATATCATTCCCTATGGGCTTGCCTAGAATTCCTTTCGTTTGGTAATCGAATATATCGTCCCTTAGCTGAAAAGCCATTCCAAGGTTCATCCCAATTTCTCTAGTCTTCTCGATATTTTCAGCAGAAGCACCCGAAGAAGTGGCACCATTTACAGTGCATGAAGAAATTAAAGTAGCCGTTTTCTTTCTAATTATATCGAAATATGTTGTTTCATCAATATCCATCTTGCGAGAGCGTTCTATCTGCAATAATTCTCCCTCGCTCATCTCTTTAACCGCTTCGCTCATATTTCGAAGTAATTCGAATTCGTTGGTTTCGATAGCCAGAAGCAATCCCTTGGAGAGCAAAAAATCGCCAACCAGGACCGCTACCTTTGAGCGCCATAGCGCATTGATGGAAAATGAACCCCTTCTCTCATAAGCCTCATCAACAACATCATCGTGGATAAGGGTTGCTGTGTGCAGTAACTCTATCATCCCCGCTGCAACATAGGTCGATTCTTTTATCCCCCCTGTCATTCCAGCAGTAAGAAATACCAAAAGAGGACGTAACTGCTTTCCTTTTCTTCGGTAAATATAATTGGTAATAATGCTAAGAAGAGGAACTTTTGTCCTCATGGCTTTCTGAAAATAGACCTCAAATGCTTCAAGTTCTTTTTTAACCGGTTGCTTTATTTCTTTGAGTGTTGTCAATATTTATTGTATTAATAATTACACAAATTAAGTACTTTTTTCATTCAAAGAAATCCTCTTTTTTTGCTTTTTGCTCTTAAACCAAAAAATATTGAAGTTTTTTGTTGTATTACTTGAGAATTGTCAAATGTTTATATATTTGCATCAATTAAATATGTTTTTTGTTATGCCAAAAGTAAAAGACTTAAAGATTGATCAGTTGGAGCGAGTTGCAAGCATGCTAAAGGCAATTGCTCACCCCATGCGAATAGCCATCCTTAATCACCTAGAAGATGGCAAGCGCATGACCGTAACTGAAATTCACGAAAAGCTAAAAATTGAGCAGTCAACTACTTCTCACCATTTAGGAATACTTAAAGATAAAGGCGTTTTATCTTCAAAAAGGGATGGGAAAAATACATATTACTTCCTTCGAGACGAAAATCTTTCAAAAATAATGGATTGCATTAACAGGTGCAACTCCTAAATTATTCCTAATTCTTTTAGTTTTCTTGTTGTTGGGATTCCTTCTGAAGTCCAACCTCTCAAATTATAGTACTCTTTAACCAAAGCCTCGAGATCAATTTTTCTGTTTTTTGAATGTCCTGACTTAAACGGCTCATTAATTATCCTATTAGGCAGTGTGTCATCTTTACTGGTAAAACCTTCTCTGTTGTTGTAAATTCTCTCGATATTCCAGATTCTCTCTCCAATTTTTAAAAATTCTTCGCTCGGTATATCTACTCCAATCACAGCACCCAGCAATTCAGCATAAAGATCGGGGTTTAAAGCAAAAGATGTGAACAAACAAACGCCCAATGAGTCAATCATTGCTGTATTATCCTGATAAAGCTTTACAATCCTTGCTTTTCCGGTTTTTGAGAAACGATCAATGGCAAACGGTGTAGCAATGCCTTCGGGTCCAATTATATAACTCCGCAGGTGGCACCCCCCTCTGTTACTGGTTGAATAAGTAAGCCCCATTGCTGTAAATGCCCTCGCATCGTAGGCTGGTAGTTCCAAACCCTTTACCTGCATGGCAAATTCAGGGTGCCCACATTTCTTGGCAAACCACTTGGTGCCATTCCCCAAGTATTTTCCAATACCTTCTCCTTTTCCCATCAATTCGCTTAACTTAAGCAGGGCTTCGGCATCTCCGAACCTGAGTTCCCTTCCTAAAGTTTCGTTAATAAGCCTTTTCGACTCCTCATCGAGCAACCCTCTTTCCGATAATTCCATTGCCATGGCAATGGTGCTGCCTGCCGAAATTGTATCGATACCCAACTCGTTACAATTGTAATTGGCATGAATTATTGTTTCAAAATCGTTGATATTACAAAGCGCACCCATTGACCAAAGGGTTTCAAACTCTGGGCCTTTACCTCTTCTGGTTGAGGTTTTTGTAAGGTGAGCACAGCCAATTGTACACCCACGACAAGGTTCAGGTTTTTCATGATATAACTCCTTGAGGGTTTCGGGGGAAGTTGAATCGACATCATTGAAAACTCCCTCCTGAAAATTTTTTGTTGGGTATCCTCCATATGCATTAATTGTTTTAACCAGGGCAGGTGTGCCATACTCCTTAAGAACATCCTTCGTAAGGGGAGCTTCTCCAATAAAACTCTGCCAACGCTTCTTCACATCGTTTACCTTTTCTTCATTGGCAATGGGTGTTTTCTTATCGCCAGAAACAACCAGCGCTTTTAACTTCTTCGAACCCAGCACGGCTCCTAACCCTCCTCTTCCAAGTGCATGGTGCTTATCGTTAATTATACATGCGAGAAGAAGTTGCTGCTCACCTCCGGGACCAATGCACGAAACGGCTGCCTTTGGATTGGTCTCAGCCAGAAGAGTTTCTGTAGTTTCTGGAATAGAAAGTCCCCAAAGGTGCTTTGCGCTTCGAATTTCAACGTTATCTCCATCAACAAAGATATAACAGGGGGCTTGTGAAACACCTTCTATTGCAATTACATCATATCCGGTAGACTTAAGCACCAAGCCAAAATGTCCACCCGAGTTACAACCACCAACGGTTCCTGTTAGGGGCGACTTTGTTACAGCAGAAAAGCGGCTACTTGTTGTTGCTCCTGTTCCATTGAATGGACCTGTAAGGTAATAGAACTTATTTTCGGGTCCAAGGGGATCGATACGTGCTGGAGTTTCTTCGAGTAAAAGCTTTATACCTAGCCCTCTGCCACCAACGTAATCTCTCACTAATTCCTCAGAAATATCTTCTTTTTTAATGGTTCTAGAGGTAAGATCTATTCGGAGTAACCTGCCGTGATATCCGCCTTTTATATGTTTGTAGCTGTTCATTTTCTTTTGATTTGTTTTATTAATCTTTCGATTTATTAAGCTAAATGTGCAGTAGCATTTCTAAAAATCCTTATGTATTCGGTATGCTTTATGCTTACATGTGCCACAGCGTTTATTGCTATATTCCCGTAGTTCAACTCTATGCTTGCTTACATGGTGATAAGGACAGATTAAGCATGGAATAATCCCGGCATCAACCCATGCCTCGGTATTCTGTAACAGCCATCCCATGGAGGAGATTATATTTAATGGTCCACTGGAACCAAACCTGAACTTATTGGGGTTTTGAAGTGATTTATCATTGGCTGCTGCCCACATACACCTCATGGCAGTCATTGCATCGGCAACTCCTCCCGAGGCTTTAACCCCTTTCTCGCTGCCAACCACCTGGCGCATAATCCACATATGGTCAGGTAAAGCACCGAAGGCATCCATTCCGGTTGAGTTTTTAATAAACTGAGCATTGGATTCTGCTACAATCTCCGAAACAGCCCAAACCTCCTCTTCGGTTAACTCCGATGAACGTACTATAACCTTTACCAATTCTCCATCTGCAGCATTGCAAACAGCATTTATTTCCTCAAGTGCATACTTATGATCACGCTTAAACCTTCCAACGTTAATAACCATATCCAACTCCATCTTTCCTTTTCCTTCCCCCCTGATTTCACGATTCCTCTTCACCACATGCTCGGTTTGCTTAGCTTTAGATTCTATGTCTAATTTTCCTAAGGGGAAATCAATTACATAGCAATTCTTCACGTTGCTCCCCTTAAGCAATTCTGGCATAATATCGGCCGCTTCAACCGGATTTACACAGACCGAAGCACAATCATAAGTTTTTGCCCAATCGGCCATCTTCCTTATTTTGGGCTCTTGTGTATCAGCCTTAAGGTCTGTTACATCAATAAATGTTGCTAACTTTTCGGGTGTAAAACCTTTAATTAGTGCCACAAGTTCATCTTTGGGAATATCAACTAATGGCTGACGATTGGGTAGAAATTGTGCCATAGTAATCTTTTATGATAATAAAAAATCTAATATTTGTAAAAAAACAAATATACACAGCTATAATGAGAAATTAGAGGAAATACTGTTGAAAAAACAGCTTAATGACTGTATTAAATGTTTAATCCTTTTTTAAAAACTCAGCCTAAATCTTAGGAAAAACATATTAAGTGTCTCTTCCTGTCCATTGAACTTTACCAAAAATCGTTGACCAAGCAACGAAACATCCATGCTATTACTGATAGAGTATGTCAATGAAGGCATTATAAAGTAGCCATCACCTAGCGAAGGAAAATACATTACTGCCAGCGACGAGTTTAGCAATGGATGAATAGGATAGGATGCCTGTGCAAACCAGGTAAATTTGCTGAACGAAATGGTTTTCACCGTTTGGGGAATAAAGTACAAATCTGTAAAGCTGTTCGTGTTCAGCTTGCTGAAGTAACCATTGTAGATCCCCTCGAAGTTTAAGTACAACGAATTTCCAAATAAATAGCTAAACCCAGCTGTTACAAGCACAACTCCAGATGAATCCGAAGCATTCTTTTGGGGATGGAAATAGCTGAGTTCACCATTGAAACAAATCTTTTTAAGGTTTCCGCTCCAACCTGTTCCAATAACGTAGTCGGTTGAATCTATAACCCCTCCTAATACTTGGATGTCGTAACCCCACCTGTTAAATCTGTACAATCCTGCTACCGTAATATTTTTATCCTCATCAATCTTAATGGCAGCATCAATAGTTGACGAAAAGGTAGGGTAATACTGAATACGGAGTGCATCGCTTCCGGGGCGTTCCTCGTAATCAAAATCAAAAAAAGAGTATGAATTGAAAATATCATTAGGATTCCATGCAAAAGATTGTCCCCAGTTAATCCGCTGGCGTCCAGCGGTCATTGTCAATCCTTCGGTATTGTACTCCAAAAATAGCCTGTCGAAATTGGTAACCAGAACCGAGGATGGATTTGAGTATATCTTATTTGTAAGAAAGTTTAGGTAGCCATTATCAGCAGCGAGAATATTATCGTAACCTGGAAAAAACTTTACGTAATCGCCGTAGACAAAACGGTTTCGCATATCTGTGGCAAAAGTAAAATTATCGCTTAAATACCACTTAAAATTGATTCGGTTATGTATAAGGTTATCGATTAGCCATGGTGAATCCATCTCATCAAAGATAATGGTATTCATATATTTAGCGTAGCCATTGAGGCTGTATTTTGATTTGTCGTTTTCTTGTCCAAATGCTGACAAAGCAACCATAAAAACGAAAAAACCAATGGCAAAGCGACTTATATGCAAAAATTTGAACATCGATTAAGGGCTCTTGATTGAAGTTAATAATAGTGAGAAAAATTATGATTATGATTTGAAAGAGATCTGCGATACTTCTTTAATCATAAATCGTTAATCCTTATTCGATAATCACTTCCTATCATCGGAAACCACACGCCCATCCTCAAGAGTAATGACTCTTCGTGCTTTATTTACAACCCTCTGATCGTGAGTGGAAAAAATAAACGTTACGTTTTCCTCACGGTTTAGCTGCTCCATGATGTCCAGTAGATTCTCGGTGGATTTCGAGTCGAGGTTGGCGGTTGGCTCATCGGCAAGAATAAACTTAGGCTTCGAGGCCAAGGCCCTTGCTACAGCAATGCGCTGCTGCTGCCCGCCCGACATCTTCGATGGTCGGCTGTTTGACCTATCGCCCAGCCCAACTGCTCTCAATAGCTCCATGGCCCGCACGTCACGAACAGTACGTTTCTTTCCCTGCAGTTCCATGATGAATTCTACGTTCTCCTTGGCAGTAAGCACAGGAATCAGGTTGTATGCCTGAAAAACAAACCCTATATTCCTCAGCCTAAAGTCGATAAGTTTCGAGGGTTTAAGCTTACCAATATTTGTACTGTCAATATTGATTTCTCCCTCGGTAATGGAATCGAGTCCACCAATCAGGTTCAGCAGGGTTGTTTTTCCGCTGCCCGATGGGCCAACAATGGCAGCAAACTCACCCTCATCGAAACTTAGGTTTACGCCATCAACAGCCCTTACCTGAACCTCTGACCCATTGTAAACCTTTACAAGGTTTTTCAATTCTAGTATTTTCATGAGTATGATAGTTTTGTTTAATCAATTAAAAAGAGAGACTCTATTCTAAACAGCGGCTGAATAATTTACGATTACCCTCGTAGAAGGTAAATAGCGATTGAACCTCTGTGTATTTGCTAAGCGCTTCGTAGATGCGCAATAAATTATTGTCAATTTTTTCTTTTATTGCACCCCGCTGGGGTGCTTTATTACCATTAAAAATCATTTCTATCACTATATCACCCCTCCGGTGTGAAGAATAATATGGTTTTTACGTCTTAATATCAAAATCTATCATTCTTTTCATTTTGCTGAGTTTCCATGTCTGCCCTTCACCCTTCACTTGCTCAATCGACCAATCATTCAATCAACCCTACCTGCCGTAAACGCTAGTCAGGCAGGGCAATCCTCCAATACACCACTACATATCTATCCTAATTGCCTCTGCGGGATTAAGCTTTATCGCTTTGCGAGCAGGGTAAATTGCTGATATCAACCCTGTGAAAATAACCATTACTGCTATAACGATAATGGAATCAAAGCCTATGGTAGGGTAAACCACTGCGTCAAATCCCAGTGAATTTAAACCCTCTGCCCAAATACTTAAGTCAAGCCCTGTTTTCTCTGTCACCGAAACGAGAACCTTTGCAATTACAATTCCAATAACTCCACCTGTTAACGATAGAAAAACAGTTTCGAGAACGATCATGGTAAAAACCCGAACCCTGTTCATCCCAATGGCCATAAGCATTCCCAACTCTTTAACCCGTTCAAGAACTACCATAAGCATGGTGTTGACGATACCGAATCCTAAGGCGAGAAGTATGATCCCCACAAAGATGTACATCATCAGGTTCATGTTTTCGTTCATCATCTCCATTTCGGGCATGATCTTCATCCATGAAAGAACCTGCATTTCAGGATATTTACCTTTCAACTTATCTGCAAAACCCCCTTCGGAGCCATGCTTACTCATTAATATGGCCAGCTCGTGTCCAGCGTCCTCATCTATTTTTAAAAGCTTTTGAAGATCCTCTGCCCTCACAAAGGCTTTCATCTCATCATAGGTTGAATTGGTAGTCTTATAAATTCCAGCAACCCTAAAAGCCCCGCCAGTAAGAGTGCCATCCATTTCGGTAAGGGTAATTACAACCTTTGAACGAACTTTAACCTTGAGCTTACTTGCCAGCTTTTCACCAATTACAATGGGATTCGTTTTTACTCCTTCGAAGTAATGACCGTCAACAATTTTTTCGTGGATATTGGTTAACCGTTGCTCAACTGCAGGATCAATCCCAATGAGTTGAACACCTGAGCCCATTTCGGCCGAGGAAATCATGCAGGCTGCAATTACCCTAGCCGAAACAGCCTTAACCCCTGGTTCTTCTTGAATCTCCTGCTGAATTTTTGAGATATTAGGGATAAAATCGTGAACCTCGTTGGTCTCAAGGTAAAGGGGTTGGTGAATCTGTATGTGCGATAACTCGGTGTTTATCAGCGAATCAACTTTTTGGTTGATCCAACCAAGCATAAAAGCAATGGTATATACACCAGCAAAAACTCCAAGGGCAATGGCTGTGATAATAACCATGCTGCGGGTTTTGCTCCGCCAAACATTTCGCCACGATACTGATAGGATCATATTTTTAGGTATATGAGTTAACTACTTATTTATCAAAACATAAATTTTATGAACATTAGGCACTCTAGCCACTTTAGGCACTCTAGGCACTCTAGGCACTCATTCAATCACTCAATCATCCTACTCTCCTTTTATGGCTTTCGATACAACCATATTTTTCACTTTCATAATTGGGTAGAATGAGATTATCAATGTCATCGAAAAAACAGTAATCACTTGTATTAAGAACACTAACGGAGCAGCGCCGAAGAACCAGTACGGTTCAAAGCCATACTGCAGGTAAGCATCGCCTATTTC
>Ga0334884_1001714_pt1 | contig 31144 bp, 17 predicted proteins | sample GraSluR1_MG_7_FD_207215 | JGI IMG/M metagenome (GOLD analysis project Ga0334884, IMG submission 207215) | Sludge microbial communities from methane-producing bioreactor in Wageningen University, Netherlands - Granular Sludge_12_05 R1 | ecosystem: Engineered > Bioreactor > Anaerobic >...
GATGGACGGCGGACGGCGACGGCGGACGGCAACGGCAGTGGAACAGGATGGACAGGATGACGGCGACGGCGGACGAGGACAGTGGAGCAGGATGGACAGGATGACGGCGACGGCACGGCTGGGTACGCTGTGCCGTTGTCGTCAGCCCCGCACGGGGCCAAGCAGACTTGCCATGGGGGCGTCAGAGCCCGTGGAACCAGGCCCCCATTCCCTCTCCCCCTGCCTGCCCTGGGCGCGGTCCGCGGGGCATCCCGGCGCACCGCCTGGACGCGACAGGGCCTCTTGCCGTACCGGATCCGCCCCCCGCGCTACTCCAGCCCCGCCACGACCTTCCGCGAACCGGCGACCTCATTGTACTCGGCGATGTTGCCCACCGTCGGCACCAGGTAGTTGGCGGACGGGTACGGCTGCAGCGACTGAGCCTTGTAGTGCGCGTCCATCTCGGGTGTGAACTGCCACCAGGACGAGCCGTGGCCGTAGACCCACAGGTACCTGCCGCTGAACGTTCGGGCCGCGGCGTGCTGGACCGCGAACTCCTCCAGCGGGTAGTTCTCCGACTTGTCCGCGTAGGAGCCCACGGTCTCGTTGCCGAACACCTCCTCGCGCCCCGACCAGCCCACAAACTTGCCGTTCTCATCCATGATCGGCCGGTAGTACCCCAGGGGCCACAACCCCAGAGCCACCTGCCCGTGCTGCGCCCAGTAGTCGCGGGCCTCCGGCGTCAGGCCGCGGGCCGTGGTCTGCATCACATCGGCCACGTGCTCGCGCAGGCCGTAGGGATCGCGGTTCGTGTACGAGCTTTCGCAAAACACGTGGACCCCCAGCGGATGCTGCGCCGCGGCAAGCGCCTCCACGAGACCGGAGAATAGCTGGTTCCATAGGGGGCCATAGTGGATGGCGCCCTCCGGGAGCACCATCAGCTCCAGGTCCGGGTACTGCTGCAGCATGGCCGCCGCGATCTTCCGCCAGCGGGCGCGAAGCGCCTCTGCCAGCTCTTCCGGACTGTGCCGCTCCAGGTCGTAGCCCTCCCATCCGGGGTCGAACTGGTAGGCGGTGTATTCGGTATCGATGGCGATGGCCGGGAACCCGGCGAGCCGGGCGAAGCGCGCCGCTTCCGAGAAGTTCCGGGTGATCGCCGCATAGCCCTCATCATCGAAGGGGTCCGGGAGGTCCCTGTAGAACGCGACCTTCAGCACGTTGCTGTCGACCCCGACCTCGCGGCACTTGTCATTGGCGGCCCGGCATTCCTGCAGCAGCTTGTCGTCCTCGCCCCGCGTGCCGGCATCCCCGTCCGCAGCCCACGGATCGTCGTGGATGTCGCCGAAGATCCCGCTGACGAAGGTCCCAGAGAAGCCCCGCGCCTTCCACTCCTCGGCGTGGTCGGCCCAGGACATCAGGTGGGCATCGAAGTATAGGAGCCTGGGCTGTTGCTCCTGCGGCCGGGGATCGTCCACGATCTCAAGGGGCCTGTCGGGAACCGAGACCAGGGACACGTCATCGAACCAGACGGTGCCGCTGACGCCGGAACAGTTCTGGATGTTGATCTCGGCCCGCTCCACCGGTGCCTGCAGGCGGGTGCGGAACTCCACTCGCGTCCAGTCGTCGCCGACGTCATGGGATCGCGAGTAGGCCGTGGCCAGGTAGCAGCGCACCAGCCCCGTCTGGCCCTGGGCGGCCCTGGCCCAGAAGCTCAGGGCATAGGTGCCGGCCTCCAGAGGAACGTGGGTGTACGCCCCGGCCCGGGCGGTACTGCTCACATTCACCCCGGCCAGCGAGCGGTCGCCGGTGCGCGACACGGTGGCATCCGGCTCCTGCGTTCCCTCGGTGCCCTCTGCCCCCCAGTTGTACCGGCTCCAGCCGGTGGGCCAACCGTTGGCGTCCGTCTCCTCGAACCCCGCATTGGGCAGCAGGTTGTCCTGGGCCGGGCAGGCGCCGGACCAAAGCAGCACAATCGCGGCCATTACGGCTCCAAGCATGGGGTCACCTCATCTGGTCATCCCGTGCGACGCGACTACGGCACTCCTCGCCATGCCGCCGGCGTCATCCTGTCCATCCGCCGTTATCCTGTCCATCCTGTCCCACTGTCGTTGCCGTCATCCTGTCCATCCGCCGTTATCCTGTCCATCCTGTTCCACTGCCGTTGTCCGTTGCCGTCGCCGTCATCCTGTCCATCCGCCGTTATCCTGTCCATCCTGTTCCACTGCCGTTGTCCGTTGCCGTCGCCGTCATCCTGTCCATCCGCCGTTATCCTGTCCATCCTGTTCCACTGCCGTTGTCCGTTGCCGTCGCCGTCATCCTGTCCATCCTGTTCCACCGTCGTTGCCGTCCGCTACCGGTACAGCCACTCGATGTCCAGCAGCGTGACCTGGGTCCGGCTCAGGTGCGGGAGGCCCTTGCCGGTGGCGCAGTAGGCCAAGAGCACGCGGTCGCCCACGAAGTCCATCGCCGTGTAGCAGAACCACCCATCCCGATCGTCCTCGATCACCTTCCGGTAGTCCCACGTCTGTCCCTCATCCCTGGAGATCGCGGCCACCAGGGGCGTGCGCTTCTGGCCCAGGCTCGGGTCGGCCGAGTGATCGTTCCAGACCATGAGGATATCGTTGGTCTGGGGGATGCGCTCGAAAGTCGCCGGTGAGCAGGGGGACATGATGTCGGTGGGTTCGGCCTCGGACCACGTGATCCCGCCGTCTTCTGAGTACGACCGGTATTGGCAGCCCTGATCGGTGCGGCAAAGCATCATGATCCGTCCGTCCCGGAGCTCGATGATGCCGGGTTCCTGCAGGCCGGAGCCGGAGTTCGGGGGGGCCTGTAGCTCTGTCTCACTCTGGCGCCAGGTCTTCCCATTGTCATCGGACAGGAATGCCATGGCGATGCCTCTTCCGAACCGATCGCCGGGGCGGGCGTGGCAGGCGGCGGGAACCACGAGTCTGCCCGACTGAAGCTGGATGACGCGGTCGTTATTGACCACGAAGTAGCCCTCGGGCGGGATGCACAGCGTCGGCTCGCTCCAGGTCTCACCCTCGTCGGTGGAGATGCGCAGGTACTCGCGGCAGTCGTCCTCGGCGTTCTTGCGCAGGTAAAACAGCGCCATCTCGCCGCTTTGCAGTCGCAGGAGCGAGACGGACATCACGTTCATGGCCCCCTCTTTCGGGACCACTTCGCGGTCTTCGGCGCTCCAGGTCAGCCCGCCGTCCGCCGAGACGCGGGAGCACAGCGTGGCCGCGGCATGATCGCCGCCGCCCCCGGTGAAGCGGCTGTAGACCAGCATCACGCGGCCGTCCTTCAGGCGGATGAAGTCGCCCTCGGAATTGCGCGGATTGCCCACTCCGGGGGGTAGCAGGCCGATCTTCGTCACCCCCTCGCTGCGGATCACCTCCGGCCCCTGGCCCGTGGAGGCCGCCGCAAGCTGCACGGCCAGGACCTGGTTTCTCGTCTCCAGATGCACGATCTGAGAGTAGTGGTGCACCTCGGCCACTTGCCTGTCGCCCTCCATCACGGGGGTGGGCGCCTCGATGATGAAGTCTGCCCAGCCGTCGGTGTTGTAGGCCACGAAGGCCAAGCGCAGCGTCTCGGCCCACTGCTCGGGCGGGGCGGTGAGGTCCGGGAGCAGCACGGGGCCTGTGTCGACCTGCCACTTGCCGCCGTCGGCCGAGAGGTTCATGGTCTTGATCGGGAACTCGATCACCGCACTGCGGCCACTCTCGGCGTCCCTGATCTCCACCTGCCCGATGAGCGGCAGGCCGTCGGCGACGGCGGCAGCGATCTCGGCCGGGCTCTGGAGCAGCACGGCCTGGGCGGCGCGCACCCGCGGCACGATGGTTCCCCACAGCGGCCCACCCACGGTGCGGTAGCCCTCCGCCACTGTGGCGCGGCGGCGGTAAACGATGGTCTGCCCCTCGGTGAACACGGGTAGGAAGTCGTAGTTGGGGCTCATGAACAGGTTCTCGGTGGCGAAGGTATGCTCGCTTTTGCACGAGCCGCACTGATAGTAGTCGCGGGTGATGCCGGCCTGAGGGTCGGTGATGCGCAGCCGCGATTCCAGCCAGAACAGCGGAGTATTGGCGCCTCCGAAGCTGGTGATGGCCGACCGGCCGTAGTCGGTGGGCGGGTCCAGCAAGGGCTGAGCGGCAACGTGTGAGCAGATCATGCCGGCGAGGGTCGAGATGAGCAGCATGACGAACTGGCCTCCGTAGGCGGTGATTAGGTCCGAGCCGTCGGGAGCCCCGCCGATCGCGGCAGGGAAACGCTCGGTAAGAGCCGAATTCCCGCTACGGCCAAGAGTTCCTCCGCACGATCCTCGCATCGAGGTGATCCGCCTGTGCCCAGCTCATCGGGGTCCCGCATGGAAGGTAGCGCCGAGACGCCGTTGCCCGCCCTGTCGCCACTCACCTGGAAAGGCGACCTTGCCGCCCGCATGGTGGCCGGAATCGGCAAGTACCTGACCCGCGAGAGCAGGGAGAGTATCGGGGGCCGATCTGCCTCCTGGCGGCGGGACTTGTCCTCCTGGGAACGCTATCGCCGCTCGGTGGCGCCGAATCGGCGGCGGCTGGCCGCGATCCTCGGCGTCGTGGACAAGCGCCTATCAGGGCCGCTGCACGCCGTGGCCCCGATTGCCGATCCCGACGACCTGCCCGGCGATCCCTTCATCGAAAGCGACTCCGCCGTCATCGCCCACGGGGAGGGCTTCGTGGTCCGTCAGGTGTACTGGGATGTGCTGCCCGGGGTCGAGGGAGAGGGCCTGCTCCTGGAGCCGGTCGGAGACTGCGCAGCCGACGTCATCGCCCTGCCGGACTGCGACGACACGCCGGAGATGCTGGCCGGGCCTGTGCCGGGGATCGCCGAAAGCAGCCAATTCGCCCGCATCCTGGCCGAGGGCGGCTGCAGGGTGCTGATCCCCACGCTCATCAACCGGCAGGACACCTACTCGACCGTGGCGGGCCTGAGGACCAATCAGCCGCACCGCGAGTTCATCTACCGCGCGGCCTTCGAGCAGGGCCGGCACATCATCGGCTACGAGGTCCAGAAGGTGCTGGCGGGCGTGGACGCCCTGGGCGGGCGGCGTCCGGTGGGCGTCATCGGTTACGGTGAGGGCGGGGTGGTGGCTTTCTACGCCGCGGCGCTGGACGAGCGCATCGCCGCCGTCGCGGTCTGTGGGTACTTCGGGCCCCGCGAGAGCCTCCACAAAGAGCCCATCTACCGCAATGTTTGGTCCCTGCTGACGGAGTTCGGCGACGCCGAGATCGCCACTCTCATCGCTCCGAGGCCCCTGATCGTGGAAGCCTGTCCGGTGCCTGCGGTGTCCGGCCCGCCACCGGTCACAGGGGGCCGAGCCGGTGCCGCGCCGGGAGCTCTCACAACCCCGCCGATTGGCGCCGTGCGAGACGAGATCACCAGGGCCCGGGAGCTCCTGGCGGGCCTCGAGCCCCCGGCCCCCATCACGCTGGTGCAGGCGGCCAAGCCCGGGCCCGGCTCGGAAGCCACACTTGCGGCCCTGCGGAGGGCCCTGAACCCCTCGGCCTCCGACCCCTCCCGACGGGAGGTTTTCGAATGGACGCGCGCCGCTCAGCGGCGCATCCTCGCGCCCCTGCCCGACGCCGAGGACCGCCACAGGCGCCAGTTCCTGCAACTGCTGGAGCACACCCAGCACCTTCTGCGCGAGGCCGAGTTTGTCCGCCGCGACTACTGGAAGGACGCCGATGCCACGAATGCACAGACCTGGGTCAAGAGCACGCGCAAGTACCGCAGGCGGCTGTGGGAGGTATTGGGGCCCTTGCCCGAGCCAGACAGGCCGCCCAACCCGCGGGGGCGGAGGCTGTACGAGACCGAGGCCTTCGTCGGGTACGAGATCGTGCTGGATGTGCTTCAGGACGTCTTCGCCTACGGTATCTTGCTGGTGCCGAAAGACCTCCGTCCCGGAGAGAAGCGGCCGGTGGTGGTCTGCCAGCACGGCCTCGAGGGGCGCCCGCGAGATGTGGCCGACCCCTGCGCGGAGGACAACGCCTACCACCAGTTCGCCTGTCGCCTGGCCGAGAGAGGCTTTGTCACCTTCAGCCCGCAGAATCCCTACATCGGTGGCGACGACTTCCGCATGCTCCAGCGGATGGCCAACCCGCTGAAGCTCTCGCTGTTCTCCTTCATCGTCCGGCAGCATCAGGTGATCCTCGACTGGCTGGCGAGCTTGCCCTTCGTGGACGAGCAGCGCATGGCGTTCTACGGCCTGAGCTACGGCGGCAAGACCGCCATGCGGGTGCCCGCGGTGCTGGAGGACTACTGCCTGTCCATCTGCTCGGGGGACTTCGATGAGTGGGTGCTGAAGATCGGCACGGTGCGACATTCGTACAGCTACATGCGTACCGGCGAGTGGGAGATCGTGGAGTGGAACCTGGGCAATACGTTCAACTACGCCGAGATGAGCTGGCTCATCTGTCCGCGGCCCTTCATGGTCGAGCGCGGCCATCTCGACGGCGTGGCTCCGGACGAGTGGGTGGGTTACGAGTACGCCAAGACGCGGTACCGCTACGACCTGTTGGGTATCGGCGACCGGACGGAGATCGAGTTCTTCAACGGTCCGCACGAGATCAATGGTGTGGGCACCTTCGAGTTCCTGGAGAAGCATCTGAGGGGGTAGGTGGGGCGTGGGGCGCCGCGAGCCGTTGCCGTACATCACCTCTCCCAGCCCGCGCCGTCTGCGGGCGTCCGGGAGAGGTCACGGCCGCGGCGCGGCCGTGGGTGAGGGTCTGCCCTGCAGCGGTCTAAGGCCCGCTCTGTCACTCGCCAGCGCTCGGCGGCCCACAGTATCCCAGCGCTCGGCGGCGCCAGGGTCTGCCGGGCCATCGGGGCGTTCTGCAGCGGGCGGTGGTTTGCCTCGCGGCGGCCCCTCACCCGCAAGCGCCCCGCAGGGGCGCCCGACTGTCCCGGGCGGCCATTCGGGCCTGGGAGAAGGTGAACGGCGGCCGCGGCGCGCCCGCAACGGCGGCTGGCCGCAAAGCCCGCCCTACGAACAGTGACAGCCACGGCGTGCCTCTCCGAGACCCGCAGGCACGGGGCCCTCTCGACGCCGTCAAGGATCTCGCCGAGCAAGCAGGTGACGCTTTGGCCGAACCCATTGCCGAAGGAGAGCGCTCCGATAGCCGGGCCTTCCTCATCCTCTGCGGAGTGGGGATGCTTGCCATCCTTAGCTCCACCATGTCCAAGACCCCGGTGCTGCCGCTATTCGCCCGGGATTACCTTCATCTGGGCGACTCGGTGCTGGGGCTGGTGGCGGCGGCCTCGACCGTTGTGGGCATTGTCGTCAGCCTCCCTGCCGGAGCGCTTTCGGACATCCTGGGGCGGCGGGCGGTGCTGCTCTCCGCGATGCTTGTCTTCGCCAGTGCTCCGGTGCTGTACCTGTTCGTCGAGTCCGCCGGGGCACTGGTTGCGGTGCGCATGTACCACGGGCTGGCAACGGCGATCTTCGGGCCGGTGGCCATGGCGTACATCGCCGACCTGACCCGAGAGCGCCGGGCCGAGCAGATGGGCTGGTACTCCTCGGCCACGCTGGTGGGCCGCTCGATTGCCCCGATGCTGGGCGGTGTGCTGCTCTTGTTCAGCTATCACGCGGTGTACGTCGGCTGCGCGGTGGGCGGGACGCTGGCGCTCCTGTGCGCGCTGTTTCTGCCCCACGCTCCCCGGGCGCCCAAGCCGCAGGACGCGGAGGGCAAGCCCAGGGAGAGCCCGCTGCGCCAGATGGCACAGGGCCTCGCCACCGTCGGGCGCAACCGGACGATCATGGTCACGAGCATCGTTGAGGCCCTGCAGTACCTGGCCTTCGGCGCGGTGGAGACCTTCATCCCGCTCTACGCCAAGTCGCAGGGGGTGACGGAGTGGCAGATCGGGCTCATCTTCGGTGCCCAGATCGTGACCATCGCTCTTACTAAGCCCGTGAGCGGGCGCAGCTCCGACCGGCTGGGGCGCCGCCCGGTGATCGCCGCCGGCCTGGCCCTCAACGCCATCGCCCTCGTCGCGCTCACCGCCTATCCCCACTTCTGGGGTTTCCTCGTCGGTGCGACGCTGTTCGGGCTGGCAATGTCCGTGGTCACGGCCTCGACTTCAGCCCTCGTGGCCGACGAGTCAAAGGCCCACCACTACGGCACCTCGCTGGGGGTGCTGAGCACCATCATGGACGTGGGCCATGCCTCGGGCCCGGTGGTGGCGGGGCTGCTGATCGGGCACCTGGCCTACGCCGGTACCTATCGCGCGCTGGCGGTGCTGATGGTGGTGGCGATGGGTGTGTTCCTGGGAGCGGGGCGCGGCGGCGGACGACCGCACGCGGGGCCGTAAGCTGCGGCATCCTGAGGCTCCCGTAGGGTCTCGCCGGCAAGGTGGGGCCCGGCGGTCTGTCGAACCGACAGTTGAATGGAGCCCTGGTCCTCCGCCTCGATCCTTGGTGGACGCGCTGGACCACGCGCCCCGTCAGGGCCCGCGGCCGGTATGCCTGCACTCCTATCTCAGTCCGACGAGGAGACCTTTTCCCATGTCCGGAACCATGCGCGTAGGCGCCGCAGAGACCGTGATCACTCCCCCGATCGGTACCGCCCTGGCGGGGTACTTCACTCCCCGCATCTCCGAGGGCGTCATCTATGACCTGAAGGCCAAGGCTGTCATCGTCGGCGAGGGAGAGAAGTCTGTGGGCATCATCGCCTGCGACCTGATCTGCCTGCCCAAGGAGATCGTAGCCGCCGCGCGACAGGCGCTCACGGCCGCCACGGGCATCCCCGGTGAACGCGTGCTGATCTGCGCCACCCACACCCACACCGGGCCCGAGACCCGGGGCAGCCGGGGCCTGATCCCGCCCAATGAGGAGTATCTGGCGGAGCTTCCGCAGCTCATCGCCGAGGCGGGCATACTGGCCTCGCAAAACCAGCGCGACGGCACGCTGCGCATCGGCAGAGACCACGAGGAGGGCCTGGCGTTCAACCGGCGCTTCCGGCTGCGTGACGGCACCGAGCAGTTCGGCCCCGGCTCGCCCGAGAGCACCGCCGGAGTGGCCGGCCCCACCGACCCGGAGCTGGGAGTGCTGGCCTTCGCCGAAGAGGGCAAGGACCCGTTCTGCGTCATCGTCAACTACTCGCTGCACATCGACGTCACCAGCGGTAACCTGATCTCCGCCGACTACCCGGCGGTGCTGACGGAGACGGTCCGCGGCGTCTACGGGCCGGAGACGATCGTTGTGTTCGTCAACGGGGCCTGCGGGAACATCAACCACGTTCCGTACCTGATGGAGCGCCCCTGGCCGCTGAAGGGCAACGCCAAGTCCACGCAGATCGGCCGCGCGCTGGGCGGCAAGGCCCTCTGCATCGCCGAGAAGGCGCTGCCGAGTATGGACCAGACCGCCGATGTGGTGCAGGAGATCCTCGCTGTGCCCTTCTTCCCGTGGGACGACGTGCTGGAAAAGCGTCTGGCGGATGCCAAATCCAAGGCGGAGCCCAACTTCTTCGAGGATACTCTCATCAAGTGGGCCGAGGACTGGGACCCGCAGGGCACCGCCCCTGTGGAGACCCAGGTGGTCCGCCTCGGAGACGCTGTCTTCTGCTCGGCTCCGGGCGAGCTGTTCGTCGAGTGGGGGCTGGAGATGAAGAAGTGGTCGCCCTTCCCCTACACTTTCATCGCCGAGCTGGCCAATGACAGCGTGGGGTACATCCCGACCTTCGAGGCCTTCCGCCGTGGGGGCTACGAGGCCACGCCGGTGGTGAGTGTGAAGTACACGGCGGCCCTGGGCCAGCTCGTGTGTGACGCCAACTTCCGCTCGTGCCAGGAGCTGTGGAGGCGGAGAACGGGGGAGTAGGGGAGGGCGACAACGACAACGGCAGACCACGGAGACACGGAGACACGGAGTTCCACGGAGAGCGGCGGAACACAGAGACGCAGAGACACCGAGAACGGCGGAGGACGGCGAAGGCCGGTGTCTCTGGTCGCTGTAGGGCGCGGGCCTGTACCGCGCCGGGCCGTTGCCGTGCCGTCGCCGTCTGCCCCGAAGGGGCAATGGACAATAGCCACGGGTGAAACCCGTGGACGGGAGCCCGCGCCGCCGGCCCATCTCTCCTACCGGCGGACGCCAACGACGAACGGCATGCGGGCGAGACGCCCGCGCTCCCAGGACCGACTCCCACCCGCCACAGGAGGTCTCACTATGCCTGTGCTGACCGCGACTATGGCAGCCCTCGTCGCGCTGCCGCTTGCCGTCTCGGCGCAGCAGGCCGAGCTACCGCGCGTGATCCTGCGAAGCGGGTTCGAGGACGGTCTGCGGGGCTGGCACACCCGGGGAGAGGCCGACTTCTCCGTGGCGCGCGAGCAGGTCGGGGCGGGCGACGCCTGCGCCCGCATCACCGTGGCCCCCGAGGCGAAGCTGACATGGCAGCAGCTCTACTACACCTTCGGTCCGGTCGATCGCGGCGATGGCTTTGAGGTGAGTTTCTGGGTGCGCACCGCAGGGATCGCGGCCGAAGATGGCACCGGGGCCTACGGAGCACTGGAGTTTCTCGATGACGCCGACGAGCGTGTGGGCATCGCGCACAGCAAGGTCTCGATAGGCAACGGGTCCACGGGCTGGGAGAAGCTGACCATCCACGGCACCGCCAATGACGCCACGCGCAAGGCGCGGGTGGGCCTGATCCTCAACTCCCATGGAGCAGCCTGGTTTGATGAGGTGAGCATCGTGCACACGAACAGACAGCAGCCATGGCCCGACCTCGGTGACGCCCCCCGCACGATCGCCGTCCATGCTGATCGAGTCACTCAGGACAGCTTCGCCGGAGTGGGCTTCCACGTGTTCGATCACGTGTTCCCGGTGAGCCAGGAGATCCTCGAGACGGTTGTCGCCAAGCGCTGGCTGGAGCTGCAGCCCACCTTCGCCAGGATGAACCACGCCTGGAACTGGGATGCCGAGCAGGTGGAGTACATCGCCCGGTACTTGCTGCGGTTCAAGCGCGAGACGGGGACCGAGGTCTACATGGCCACCTGGGGGCCTCAGGACGCCACCACGGATGAGGCCCGCCGGGAGTATGCGAAGCTGGTGGCCGATACGCTGCAGGTCTTCACCGACCGAGGGGCTGACAATCTGAAGTGGTTCTGCCTGACTAACGAGCTATCGCTGGGCGACTGGGGCAAGTTGCTGGGCGACCTGCCGAAGTTCAAGGCGTACCACGAGGCGCTGTACGCTGAGTTCAGGGCCCGAGGTCTGGACATCGGGCTGCTGGCCACGGACGCGGCGCCCGCGAGCAATTGGGGCACGATCGAGTGGGCCGTGGAGCACATGGACGAGATCACCGCCGTCTACGGCGGCCACGACTACTTCAACGATCACCCGCCGGATGACCCTAGATTCTACGAATGGTTCGAGGGCCGCCTGCGCTCCGTGGTTGCGGCCGCGCGCGGCGTGGGCAAGGACTTCATCCTCGGCGAGTTCGGGGCCAGGCAGGACGGCCGCACCATCGACGGCCAAAGACAGGACCGCTGCGTGTGGTTCGAGACTCCTACAGAACCGCTGGTGGCGCTGCAACTGACCGACGCCGTCATCGCCTGCCTCAACTCCGGAGTGTACGCGCTGGCCTACTGGACCTACATGGACTTCCCCGACTACAACAAGGCCTACTGCAACCAGTGGGGGCTCTTCCGCCACGGCGAGCACGGCTTTTCCACCCGCGACCTGTACTACGGCTACGGACTGCTGAGCCGGTTCTTCGGCGGCCCCTCCACCGCGGTGGCCGTCGAGACCGATGACCCGTGGCTGCGGGCTGGAGCGGTGCGGCGCCACAGCGACGGCGCTTGGTCCGTCGTGGTGCTCAACCGGTATGAGGCGCAGGTGCCGCTGAAGCTGGCTTTGGATGTACCGGATGGAACCGTTCTGCGCAAGTACGTCTACGACCCCGAGCACGTGCCCCAGAACCCCTGCGGGGATTTGCAGGGCCCGGAGGGCACCGTCACCGTGCACGGCGGGCAAATCGAGGACCGCATCGGCCACAATTGCATCGCCGTCTATACCATGCAGTACGACGACACCCCGCCCGCGCCGGTGCAGGGCCTGATAGTCGACCCCGCGGCCGACGCCACCGTGCTGCGCTGGTCGGCGAATGCCGAGGAGGACCTCTGCTACTATCGGGTCTACGCCTCGGAAAAGGGCGAGCCGAGCATTGCCGTGGCGAACCAGTTGGCCTCCACGATCGCCACGGAGTACCGGGACACCCGCCCGGCCGATGCGCGGCGCAAGTACCGGGTGATCGCGGTGGATAGGTCGGGGAATGCCGGTGAGACGTAGCGATCCGGCCCACGAGCCGTTCGCCAACGTCCCGCTTGGCGGGCCCGTCGTGCGGGGCCGCCGATTTGACGGAAGCAGGGATGGGCGGTGCGATACCGGTATCGACCCTATTGATGCCTCACCAGGTGAGAGCAATGGCCCAAACAACCGTGTCCAGCAGGTTCCGCGTGGTGATCCCGAGGGAGGTCCGTGAGCGGTTGGGGTTGCGGCCGGGGCAGAAGCTGAGCGTAATTGCCACGGGCGCAGTGATTCAGCTCGTGCCTGTGCCGACGCTCCAGGAGTTGCGCGGCATCGCCCGGGGCGCCGACGCCCGGGGCGTGCGCGAGAAGGGCGACCGCCGGTGATCCAGGCGGGGTCCCGAGGCCGGAGCGCGTGCCCCATCGAGGGTCCGCGGGCCGGCTCAGAGCCTGCGCAGGGGCGATGGCAACGAACTGCGGCGGTACCCGACCCACGCGCCGACGCTCGGCCGCTAACGGTTCCCCGGCCGCATCTCCAGACACGCAGAGGTGACAGCATGACCCGCCATGTACCGACTGCGCTGATGCAGGCACTCCTCGTTGCATCCGTCGTCCTGTCATCCGCAGGCTTCGCCCTCGCCGCCGAAACCCCCTACACAGTAAGCTCCTGGCCCGAAAGCGGCTTTGGGAACCACCGGGCCGTGGTGCATGTGGCCGCAGGGGCCGACGCCGTCCTGGCCCACATCCAGTGGCGCCGGCGCGACCGCGACCCGGAGACCAGGGACATCCGGGTCTACGATCTGACCACCAACCAAAGGGTCATGGACGTGGTCCGCGCCCGCATCACCCGCGAAGCCGGAGACATCGTCTTCCGACCCGAGACCGTCCCCGGCGACTATGCGGTGTACTACCTGCCTTACCAGGCGCCACAGAGCAACTTCGACGCCCCCGGCGACTACTATCCGCCGGCAGACACGGCTGCCGCCGACTGGCTGCAGCGCAACGGTCTCCCGCCAGATGGCATGATGTCCGACGCGTGGCTCAATCTGCCCAGGGCGCAGGTGCTGCGCATCGAGGCGCGCAGCGAGTTCGACCGCCTCGACCCCATGGAGATCGTCGCCACCGCCGAGGAGGTCCGGGACCTTCTACAGCGCACCGCGGATGCGGAGTACCTGCTCTTCGCCGAGGACCGCCGCTATCCCATCCGCATGCCGGACGACCTGCCGCTGCGGTGGGTGCAGAGCGGTCCGTCGGAGCTTTTGCAGGCCGAGGCGCAGCCGGGCGAGCTGTACTGCTTCCAGCTCGGAGTATGGGCGGCCCGGGCGGCGCTGGAAGACCTCAGGCTGGACGCAACCGACCTGCGCAATGCCGAAGGCGCGGTGATCGCCGCCGACAAGATCACCTGCCCCAATCTCGCGGGGACCGACTGGCTCGGACGGCCGATCAGCAAGCGAGTGGATGTTGCCGAGGGGCGCGTGCAGCCGCTGTGGATCGGCGTGCAGGTTCCGCCCGATGCCGCCGGCGCGTACGAGGGGGCCTTCACCGTCACCCCGGTCGGCATGGCACCGCAGACGGTGAAGCTGTCCCTGCGCGTCGAAGGCGAGCTACTGGCCGATGGCGGCGTCTCCGATCTGTGGCGCATGTCGCGCCTCAAGTGGCTGGATTCCACGCTGGGCCTGGACGACGACGTCGTCCCACCCTTCACCCCTCTGCAGGTGCGGGGCGATACGGTCTCCTGCCTGCTCAGGGACGTGCGCTTTGGCCCCCTGGGGCTTCCCGAAAGCATCGTCAGCAACGGCCGCGAGGTGCTCGCCGCGCCGATGGCCTTCACCGTGACGGGCGGCAGGGGCGAGCTGCGGCTCTCGACGCCGAGGACGGAGACGGTCAAGCAGGCCCCCGGTGTTGTGGAGCGCGTTACGGTGGCCGAGGGCCCGGACGCAGACCTGACGGTGCGCTGCAGGATGGAGGCGGACGGCTGCCTGATGTACCACGTGACCTTGCAGCCCCGGCGCACGCTGCGGCTGTCGGACGTAGAGCTGCTCATCCCTCAGCGGGCCGACTGTGCGCCGTACATGATGGGGATGGGCAAGCGCGGGGGCTGCCGGCCGGAGCGGTGGAGCTGGAAGTGGCACCACCGGCGGGCCAACAACATGGTCTGGCTGGGGGATGTGGATGCCGGGCTGCAACTGCAACTGCGTCCCCAGGAAGATGTGTGGGAGCCCACCCATCTCTCGCAGGCGGGCTTCGCGCCCTCCTGGGACAATGGCGGCAAGGGCGGCTGCGACATCGCCCAGGAGGGCGACTGCGTGCGCGTCCGGGCGTACAGCGGCGACCGCGTGCTCCGCCGCGGCCGGCCATTGGAGCTCAAGTTCCGCCTGCTCATCACCCCCTTCAAGCCTATCGACCCCAACCACTGGAACTGGCGCTACGGCGACGTGCGCGCCGACGGCACGGTTCTTCACGTCCACCACGGCACACCGGAGAACCCCTACATCAACTACCCGTTCCTGACGGTGCCGCTGCTCACCGAGACGATCCGGTCGGTCAAGAGCATCACCACAGGGAAGGCCGACTTCGGTGAGCTGAGGTACGGCGCCGCCGGCAACTTCCGGCCACAGCGGGGAGCGGCGCACATCTGGATGACGGTGAACTTCGACCCGGCCGCCGGTTCCGCCGGTCAGGCCCGGTACAACCGGCCCATGTTCGCCGTGGAGTGGCCCGACGCCGGATGGGTAGGCTTCTACTGGAACATCGACGACAGGGGCATGCGCGCCTATGTGTCCACCGGACCGGCCGACGCCAGACGGTACCCGGCGCTCCTGAGCAGCCATTCCCCCGAGTGGAAGCAGGGCGAGCGGCACGTCGTCACTCTCTCCTGGGGCGATGAGTTCGCCATCTACGTGGATGGTGAGAAGAAGGCCGCGGCACCCTTCCGAGGCACGCTCGATCTGCCCTTGGACAAGACCTCCTTGATCCTGCAGAACGGCGGGTTCATCTACGACGCCATCAAGGTCACCGGCGAGCCATACAAGGGAGATCGGCCTTTGGCCGCAACGCTCGACGACCATACGCTGCTATTGGACACCTTCGACGCCTGGGAAGGCGGCGCCGTCACGAGGCCCGAGCGCAGTGCCTCGGGGGAGGGCGGCTCCCTTACCGGGACCTTCGCCGCTCTCGAGGGCGACGCGGGCAGGGAACTGCACCTGACCTTCCGCGAGGTGCCCGTGCTCCCGCGGGGGGTGAACCTGTACGACAACGTCGGGCAGATGAGCAACTACGCCGCCGAGCTGTGGATCATCCGCAGCCTCGGCGATGAGATCATGCGCGTGGCGGACGTGAACCCCACTCAGGTGGGTGGCGCGACCTTCGGTAAGGAGGGGGGCGGGTACGCCTGGCTGCGCGAGCACCTGGTGAGCGACTATGTGCCCGGCTGGCGGCAGCCGCTGCCGTGGCTGGGGGAGACCGACGCCGCCATCGAGATGCAGGGACTGTCGCGCTGGCACAACTACTACATCGAAGGCCTCAACTGGCTGATGGGCAATACCGGCCTGGACGGGCTGTATCTCGATGGCATCAGCTACGACCGGGAGATCACCAAGCGTGTGGCCAAGGTCATGCTCCGCAATGACCCGCGCAGCCGCATTCAGTGCCACGGCGGAGACTGCTGGTCCCCCTCCTGGGACCCGGACCGCCTGGTGAGCACCGCCAACTCATACCTCGAGCACTTCCCGTACCTGAGCAACCTTTGGTTTGGGGAGCTGTACGACTACAACATGCCGCCGGACTACTGGCTGGTGGAGATGTCCGGCATCCCCTTCGGCCTGACCGGCGAGATGCTCAACTACCAAAACGGGGGCAACCCGTACCGGGGCATGATCTTCGGCATGTCCGGCCGCCAGCACCCCTCGGCCCCGGGCATGTGGCGGTTCTGGGATGAGTTCGGCATACAGGATGCCGAGTGGCTGGGATACTGGGACAGGCGCTGCCCGGTGAGGACTGATGAGCCGTCGGTGCTCGCCACGGTGTACCGCAAGTCCGGCAAGTCCCTGCTCGCCCTGGCCCACTGGCCCGCAGAGCGCGAGCGCCGCGCGGCCGTGGCGCAGAAGACCTCGGGGCCACCCACCATCGACGGGCGGCTCGCGCCGGGAGAGTGGGACGCCGCCGCCCGGCTGACGGGCTTCACCCTCTACGAAGCCGACAGTCAAGCTCCCGACCAGACCGAGGTGTTCGTCACCTGGGACGAGCGGCGCCTCTACGTCGGCTTTGAGTGTGCCCAGTCGGCCGGAAGGCCCAGGGCCGAGGTCACCTCCCGCGACGGCCACCTCTGGGAGGACGACGCGATCGAGCTGTTCATCCAGCCCGACTGCCGCGCCGACGACTACTACCAGTTCATCGGCAACAGCGCCGGGGCCATCTACGATTCCCGAGGCACCGCGGATGTCGCCTGGGACGGTGACTGGACGTACGAGACCTCCATGGCGGAGGGCTCCTGGAGCGGTGAGCTGAGTATCCCGCTGGCCTCGCTGGGCATCGTGCCGGGCGCCGGTGACACTACCATCGGCCTCAACGTCTGCCGCGACCAGCAGGTCCCTGCGGCCCGGACCTCTTGCTGGTCGCCGGTGTCGGGAAGCTTCCACAACACGGCGCTCTTCGGCCGCCTCACGCTGTCCACGGCCGATCCTTCCACCCGCGAGACCGGGGAGCAGGCCGGGCCGCGGACCGTGCCGGTGCGACTGGGCATTGACTGGAAGGCTCTGGGACTGGATGCGACGAAGGCCATCCTGACGGCACCGCAGATCGCCGGGTTCCAGCCCGCAGCCCGCTTCTCTCCCGGAGACGCCATCCCCATCGAGCCGGGGAAGGGGATGCTGCTGGTGGTGGAGGGGCAGGAGTAGGGCCGCCGGCCGCAACGTCAGACCATGGAGACCACGGAGTTCCCCGGGGGACGGCGAGGGTCTGTAGGTGCGGCCGAAGAGCCCGCCTTCGCCGAGAGTGTCATTCTGACAGCGTCCGCTCCCGACAAGAGCAGCTCGAGGGATCTCCCGGCAAATGGCGGGATTCCTCGCCCAAGCGTCGCAAGCCCGGGCTTGCGACGTCGACGCTCCGGGATGACATCCTCACCGCAGAACCGGCTATTGGGCCGCACCCCCAGGAAGACAAGCGAGGGACAAAGGCGACACGGCGCCCTCCGCGTCGGGGCCGCCAGTCCTCTTCGCCTCGCGCACTCGGTTGCGCTCTTCCCCGGAGAGGTAATCGCCATGCCTACAGCCATTGCTCGGCCCAGCTTGCTGCCGCTCATCCTGGTCCTCGCCGTCACCTGGGGCCGCGCCGGGGCCGAGGAGGTCCGCCGGTTCGACCTGCAGACCCTGAGCCTCGCCGCCTGCCGCGTCACTGAGGGCCGGATCACCCTGGGTGATTGGTTCGCCGCCCCGACCGCGGGCGCCCTGGCTATGGAGGCCGAGGAGGGGCTGGACATCATCGCCGACCCGGCCGGCGGCGTGGAGGACCCCGCCGCTTCCGGTGGCCGCTACTTGGCGAAGGTCGACCGCCTGGTCTTCCCCGTACGCATCGCCACGCCCGGCACGTACCGGCGCTGGGTGCGGGCGCAGTTCCCCACTGCCGGCACCTGGATCCACCAGGAGTCCATGGACTTCGCAGAACCCCGCTGGTACACCGACAGCCAGGGCGAGCCGGCGCCGGGCTGGGTATGGGTCTCCGGGCCGACGTACGAGCTTTCGGCCGGTGTGCATCTGCTGTGGCTGCACAACTGGCACGGCGGGGCGAAGCTGGACAAGATCGCGCTCCTGCCGGAGGGGGCCGAGGCTCCCGAAGGCATCGGTCCGGAGGCGACGTCGCGGTCCGCGGCCCAGTCCGGCTGGGCGCTGACGCCGCTGCTTTCGGTGCCGGGACTGCGGCAGGTTACCGAGGCCCGGTGGCCGGCGGAGACCGGAGACGGGGAAGTGGAGGTTCTGGCATCCGTAGACTCGGGCCGCAGCTTCCGGCCCCTGGGTGACGGCCCTCTGGAGCCCGCTCCGGGTGCCGCCCTGCAGCTCCGGGCGGAGCTCACAGCCGGGCAGGGCGCCGGGCCGAGCCTGGGGGGGCCCACGGTCCGCTACAGCCTGGACCCCGAGGCCTTCGTCGTTCTCGAGAACGATAGGTTGAAGGCCACCTTCCTGCGGGCCACGGGAGGGCTGGTGGAGCTGTGGGACAAGGCGGCCGGCGTGGCCTGCACCCGGAGCGGCCGTGCCACGGCTCCCTTCTCCCTGCGCCATCTCACGCCGGGGGACACGGCTCCCGACGCGATCGGCGCCGAAGAGACGCCTCTCACCGATATGCAGGTCTCCGGGAGTTCCTTGACCGCCCGCTACCGCTTCGCCGAGGGCGGCGCGGTGGTGCTCTCTGTACGGCTGCGCGGGGCGGAGCTGGATTTCTGCCTGGATGTGGACAACGGCTCGAGCCTGGACATCGTCGAGGTGGTCTGCCCCGTCGTGGATGGTGTGTGCCTGGGCGACAGCGCAGAAGACGACCGCCTCCTGACCCCCAACTGGCAGGGCGGCGTGGAGATCCTGCATCCCGCTCAGTCGGGGGGCGGGAGTGTCTCCTATCCCGCCGGCGGGGGCATGGCGTGGTTGGACCTGTACGAGACCGAGCCGGCGCACGGTCTGTACCTCAGCAGCCATGACACCTCGCTGATGGGCTGTCAGATCGGCGCCCGCAGTGAGGCCCAAAAGGACACGCTGACCTTCGCGGTCACAAAGTACGCCCATGTACGCTCCGGCACACGTTGGAAGAGCCCGGTGGCGGTGATCGGGGCGCATTCCGGCGACTGGCATGCGGCGGCCGACGCCTACCGCGCGTGGGCCGAGACGTGGATGGCAAAGCCCCAACCGCCGGAGTGGGTACGTGAGGCGGACGGATGGTACGGCCTGGTGGTCTCCGCCGACTCCAACCACATCAAGTTCTCTCGTATCCCGGAGTTCCTGGGGAGCATGCGGAAGCTGGGCACCAACTACATCCAGGTCTGGGGCCAGATGACGGGCGGGTCCAACTGCGATTCGCTGCCTTACCCCAATCCGGTGCTGGGCACTCTGGACGAGTTCAGGGCGGCCGTGGCCGAGGTGCAGAAGTGGGGCGCCCACATCACGTTCTACGTTTCCTCGCAGTTTTGGAAGGTCGACTACGGCGAGGGCGAGATGATCGGCAGCACCCCACGGGCGCTGCTACCCCCCGGTGTGCCCACCTGGGATTGGGGGGAATGGCGCGGTTACGCCATCCGCTCCTACGCCGGGGAGTGCTCGGGCGATACGGAGTTGTCGCCGCAGGAGCAGGAGAAGTACGGCACCCGCTGGCGCCGGACGGTGCCGTGCCCCTTCACCGACGCGTGGGCCAATCGCCATCTGCACTATTGGTGCGTCTCGCAGTATGGCGAGAGCTACGGCGCCAACGGCATCTACCTGGACGAGACCGGCGCCGCCGGTGAGCGCATCTGCTTCTCCGACGGCCACGGTCACGAGCACCACGGCATCTGGGGTGCCTCCCTGGCCCGGATCATGGACCGCATGGTGGCCGACGGCCGGGCGGCAGACCCCAATTGGATGTTCGCCATGGAAGGCTGCAATGACGCCATCGGCCAGTTCGCCGACGTCAACCTCGTCTCCCCGGCCTCGGCCAAGCAGCCGGGGCAGTGGGGGCCCAACAGGATCTTCATGCCTCAGGTGTTTCACTACACCTTCCCCGACTACATCCTCTACGACGGTGTGGCCAACGGCACCTACGGCGTTGGCTCCGAGCAGGTCTTCTCCAGCGTCCATCTCATCGGACACCGCTACGACTCCTTCGGCCAGCCCGAGGCCGTGCCCTACGTGGCCCTGCGTCAGCGCACCAAGCAGGTCCTCTACCGCGCCCGGTTCATGGACGACATCGGGGTGGCCACCGACGACCCGGCGGTGCAGGCCAAGACCAACGTGCTCCGGGACGATGCCAACGATCTGCAGATCGTGAATGTCACCAACCCCGAGGGCGTGGAGGGGGCGACGGTCACGGTCGCCGAGTCGGCCGAGGGGCTGTGGGCGTACTACTTCGACATCGATGGGGAAGAGGGCCAGGCTGAGCTGGTGCCCACCGCCGGTGGCGTCGGCTTCACGGCCCCCACTTCCCGGGCCGCGACGGTGATCGTGGCCCGGAGATGCGAGCCGCTGGTGCAGGTGCCTGTCGCCGAGGTGGTCGCGGGCGATGCGGCGTTGCTGCAGGTGACGGTCACCAACACCGGACCGGTGCCCCTGCGGGGCACTGTGCAGATGGAGGGCGAGGCGGCGGGAGAGGGCTTCTCGGCACTCGAGATCCGTCTCGCGCCGCGGTGTTCCACCCGGGTCGAACTGGCTCTCAAGCTTCCCGCCGCCACGCCGCGCGGCTGCCTCACGGGGCACCTGCTGCTCACGGGAGAGGGCTTCTCGGTGCGCAGGCCGGTGGAAGTCCTCGTGAGGGGCCCCTTTGCCCTGGACGGCGAGTACCTGGCCGCCCGGCATGCGGTGCAACTGCAGGTTGCCAACGCCTCCGGTATCCGGCACGACGGCCGCCTGCGCGTGACCGGGAGCCTCTGGACCGAGCCGGTGGAGACGGACTTCACCGTCGGGCCCGGGGAGACGGCGCCGGTGACGGTGCCGTGCGCTGCCCGGCGCGCGCTCACGGAACCCACGGACCTCGAGGTCGTCGTTACGGGCGCAGGCGAGACGGAGACGTTCCGCGTCCACGTGCGGCCTCCCCTGGTGAACGGGGGCTTCGAGCTCACGGCCGCCACAGGCCGTCCGGCGGCGTGGGAGTACCAGCAGGCCGAGCTGGCCACCAGCGACGACGTGGACCCGGCGGAGGGTCTGAGGTGTCTGAAGCTGTCGGGCCAGCCCGGCGCCTTCCTCGAGGCCCATCAGACACTGGACCTGGAGCGGGGCGTCACCTACACAGCCCGCTGCAAGATGCGGCGCTCCGAGGGCACGGGCCGCATCGTGGGGCCTTGCGTCGTCTTGTACCTCAAAGCAGGTGGCGAGAGGTACGTGCACCTCAAGAAGGTGAGTGATGCTCCCGATGCGGAGTGGAACCGGTACGAGGCGACCTTCAGCCTGGCTGAGGACGTCGAGCGTGCCATGCTCTACCTGTACAACGTGGACAGCACCGCGACGGCGTGGTTCGATGCTGCGGAGGTGGGGTGAGCGATCTCCAGAGGCGAACCGCTCTGTACGGCGGTCGTCAAAGACGGTAGTGCGCAACGCCGCGTATGAGGATGGGGAAAGGGGTATGCTCAGATGGCGACACGGCTGTCGTGGGTCGCGATGCTGCTGGCGGTCTGTGCATTGCTGGGAGTGTGCTGGATCGGCCAAAGGCCGGGGTCGAGGGCATGGGCGCAGGGGATGGGCCCGGCCGGTGCGGCCAATCCGGCGCCGGGGCAGCCGAACCCCGGCATGGCCGGAATGGGTGGCCCGCCGACAACGTTCGTGACCAGCCCCTCACCGGCACTGACGACGGCGGACGGAGTTGTCTATGTCGCTTCCGAGGGCACGCTGAGTGCCTTCGAGGCCAGGACACTGAAGAAGCTGGGCGAGGTCAAGTACTACAAGCACCCCGGCCTGATGTAGCCGGGACATCGGTGGCCGCCGGAGCGGCCCGAGGAGCTGGTTGAGATGCGACGCAGCCACAAGGCGTCCGCGGGACTCGTTGTGCTGGCACTCATTGTGCTTACTGCCGGGACCGGCCTGTGCCAGGACATGGACGATCTGGGGCTGGGAGACCTGCTGGGAGGCGGCGGGGTGGGAGCCGGCCAGTTGATGGGGCTTCTCGGCGGCATGGGCGGCCTGGGGGCTCTCGGTGGCGGCGCGGGAGTGGGTGCCGCGCCGCCGACGGTGATCGTCTCGCAGCCGGCCATGGTCGTCCACGGCGACTACCTGTACATCGCCCAGGACGGGAAGATCATGAAGCTTGACCTCGAGACCCTCAAGCTGGTCGCCGAGGGCACCTACAGCGTTCCGAGGATGGCCGCCGGTGTCACCACCCACCAGGGCACCTCGACGGGGCCGAGGGTCATCCCGGGGCAGGCGGGCCAGCCACAGAATAGGCCGCCCCTGGTGCCGGGAGCGACGCCCATGGCAACGCCCTGAGGCCACGCAAGCCGGCCCGGCCGTCCGCCGTTCGTCGCCTGCCTTCTGGAGCGGCCCCCTACCGCTCTGCCACGATGCCGCGCCGGGTCAGGCGATAGGGCAGGTAGGGATGGTCCGCGGCCGGGCACTTGCCCATCGAGACTCGGAACAGCCGCTGCTGGGGGAAGATCAGGGCGCTGTGGAGGTTCATGGAGCGGATCGGCACACCCTCGGCGGCGGCGAAGTTCATCGTCTCATCGATCCGGCCGTAGTTCTGGCGGATCAGCCTGCGCAGGATGTCGTCCCGGGCCATGGTGTAGCTGTACATCGTGTCGCGCTCCTCCGTCTCGTCCTCCTCGAACCCTTCGCGTCCGAGAGTCCGGAACCCATTGGCCGCGGCGACGTAACCCCTCTTGGCCCACCTCACGGCGACCCGGTCGTGGTCGTATTCCACGATGGCCGCCTGTGGCGGATCTCCGCCGGCGATGATCAGGTTCGTCCCACACGCCCGGGGAGTGCTCTCCACGATCCGGACACCCTCCTCCACCGTCCTGGCGAACTGCACCACCTTGCGCACCATGAAACAGGTGGAGAGCCCCTCAATGCTGTCCTTGCCGCCGTACGAGGAGTTGTTGGCGCACACGATGCCGTACTCGTTCATGGCCGTCCAGCCGTTGGTGATGCCGGTCCACGAGGTGGTCATGAAGGGAATGCCGTGCCTGGGGTGGTAGTGCAGCAGGCAGGCCGCGTAGCGGGTGACACCGTGGTCCCAGTAGTCCATGTTGCGGCCGACGATGCACTCGCCATTGCCGGTGGCCGGACCGAGGACCGCATACGACGTGCAGCGCTGGCCCCGCTGCACGTCACCGAAGAGCTGCAGCGCCACGATCTGCTCGTAGGGCACGCTGGCCCCCTCGGCCAGGGCCTTCAACTCATCCTTGTACTCCTGTGGGAGGTAGCGCTCCATGACCATGGCGCCACGGATCAGCTCGTCATAGCGTCCGGCGCCCTCTCCCTCCACGATGACGTCCTTTACCACCCGGCGGACGAGCCGTCCGGCCAGGCGCGCGTGCTGGGCGCCCAGCTCAGCGCCGTCTCCGGCAAGATGCATCACGATGTGACCGTGCAGACGGGTGCGGTGACCGGCCGGATAGGGGGCCGCACAGTAGGCCGGAGCCGCCGCAAGCCATGCCAGCAGCGCCGCCCGGACCACGGCCCGACGTAGGTCGGCCTTGGCGGCCCCACCCCGGAGCCGCTCCGGACACCGTCGGCTTCCCATCGTCCGCATCAGCCGTTCCGTCCTTCCAACGATAGGTGGAGCAGTTCCACCGTCTGACCGCCATCTCTCTTCAGTACCATCTCGTGCCAGCCCTCGGCCACCTCGCCCAGGCAGAACCGCCCCTCATCGTCCGCGCTCAGCGGCTGTCCTTCGTCGATGGAGAGCGTGGCCGACAGTGGCTCGTCGTGCCGGGTGTGCGGGGTCATGGCCCACCGTCCCTGTGGCAGGTAGATGCGCCAGGTTGCGTGGCTATCCGGGCCGAGGGTGATGCGGTCCAGGCGCACGGGGCCCTCAACGGGCGGTGCGGCCAGGGAGCTTCTGATGAGGGTCAGCCCGCCTGCGTGCAGCGTGATCGGGCCCTCGGCCACTGCCCCGGCCACGGCGGCCTTGTACGCCGCCAGGAAGCCCTGCGGATCGGTCCCGGAAACCGACCTGAGCACATCGCCCAGCAGGCGGCGACCGTGGGCGGCCTGGATCCACAGGCAGAAGCCCAGGGCCCGGTCGACGCCGTCGGCGGGCGAGAGGTCGCCGGGGGGCAGGGCCAGCCAGGCGCTGATGGGGGTGCGGCAGTTGAGGCTGAGGTACTCGCTCAAGGCCACGTGCCCCGTGCTCCAGAGCTTGTCCAGCACGTCCCGCGCCGCGCCGCTGGGCCAGGGGTCGCCGGCAACGGCGCCGGCCTCCTCGGCCAGCCAGCCCAGCAAGAGCCGCTCTCCCAGATCGCCCTCGGCCCACCTCTCACCGACCTCGTAGGGGCCCAGCTTCGGCAGGAGCAGGTGGCCCAGCTCGTGGAAGGCCTCACGCAGCCACTCCAGCGCCGCCCTGTCCTGCCCCACATCATAGAAGAAGACCTTGTCCTCGTACTGCTCGGCCCCCGTGGGACCTTCCTCAGTGAGGAAGGCCCGCAGCAGGTCGGCATTCCATGGGTCCTGATCGATGCCCAGGTACTCCCGGATGTAGATGTGCCCGCGCAGCAGGGCGTGCAGGAGCCTGCCGCCCAGAGGGGAGTAGTCGCGGGCCGAGAGCAGCACCGTGGCCGAGGGGAAGCCCATCTGCCAGTCCGTGCGCAGAAGCTCGGTCTCCGGGTCGGCGATGAGGCCGTAGGCCACGCGGTTGTACATCAGGTTTCCGCCCACCCCGCTGCCGGCCGGAAGGCGGATCCACGGCGCCGCCTTCCCCTGTGTCATCTCGGCCGGGAAGATCAGGGACGTTGTGTAGGCAAACAGGCGGCTGTCCGGCCCGCCGGCATGGTGCTCCGCAGACAGCCTGCAGCTATCCACAACGAAGTCGACGGGACCGTACTTGAGGTACTCCAGTCTCAGGCGTCTGGGGAACGCGCCACGATAGTACAGACGGCGCAGGAGCCGCAGGGCGGGCTCATGGTGTGGATCGAGACGCGCCAGGATGCCACCGCACAGCTCCACGGCCTCCTCCCGCCGCTCGGTGGCCTCGTAAAGCTGCGCCAGCGAAAGCGTCGCCTCGATGTCGGCGGGCGCGGCACCGACCAGAGCGAGGAGGAGCTCCTCGGCCTGCGCGGGTTCGCCGCGCTCCAGGAGAGCTGAGGCGGCGGCCAGAGCCTCCTCACGATCCCAGGAGACCGGCGCAGTCTGGGACAGCGCCGCGGCGGCCGGAAGGAGGGCCAGGACACAGAGCAGCGTCGGCCCACACGCCGGGGGGCGCGACGGGGACAGGGTTCCGCGGCCCGGGAGCGCACATCTCAGCCAAGAGAGGATCATCGCTGCCCGTCTCCATCACCGACGCCCGGATGGCACTGGATGCGCTCGGCTATCTGGTCGGCGAGATCGGTGTGTTCGCGGTCGACGAAGGTATCAACATAGAAGATCTTGTTCTCCGGCTCACAGTGCCAGATGCGCCCCACCGTGCGGTCGGCGTAGAGCCGTCCGGTGCAGTGGGCCCAGAACGACCTGATGGCATGGATGCCCTGGCCGCCTCCGCCCTCCAGATGCAGGCCCTCGTGGCCCTTCACCTGTGCCTCGTTGCGGCCCACGTCGTTCTTGCGCAGCTCCTTGCCCATCTCCGCGCCGACCCAGTCCATGAGGCTGAGCTTCTTGAGGGCCACACTCGCCATGCCCCACCGGGCGATCTTGACCCTCTCGGTGTCCCGGGTGAACTCCAGCTCGATGAGACCCGCCATGAGCTTCTGGCCCGCGAGCTGGAAGTCCTCGGGAACTCGGCAGGTCAGTCCATAGGCCGACCAGTGGGCCCAGCCGTCCCGGGCGTGGTCCTCGATGCTCAGCAGGACGCTGCCTGCCTCCTCCCGGGCACGCTCCGGCGGCACGCTGTTCTCGTGCATCACCTGCGCGATCACGGTGCGTCCGCAGTCGGTGCAGGTCCAGGCCGCGCCGTGCCCCTGCACCTCCGCACTCCAGGCAAAGCACTTGAGGCTGCTCTTCTTCCGCTTCCGCTTGCTCAGGAGCTTGATATCGCGGTCCACCACCACCTCCTGCGAGCCCTTCTTGCGCCCCTTCTGGATGTCCTTCAGGTACTTGGAGATCACCTCATCCAGAGCCACGAAGCCCTTGGGCACCGACCACTTGATCTCCAGGCGCGGCATGCGCTCGTCGTCATAGCGCACGTAGCCCGCACTGTGGTCGCCGCTGATGGCGCCGATGTTCCAGTTCTCGGGTATCTCGGCCGTCAGCCCCTGCCAGCCGGCAAGAACGGTACAGGGCTGCAAGTCGTCTTTGTCTCTCGGCATGGCTCGTATGCTCCGCCTGTGACTGTTGTGCAGGACGCACGGTTGGTTGTGGAACGCACCCCGGAACTCCGGCCGAACTGCCTGGCCGGCCCGGTTCCTGCCATTCTGAGCGTCCATCTCGCGCAGCGAGATAGCGAGGAATCTCACTGAATGCCAGGAGATTCCTCGAGCTGCTCCCTCTGGGAGCGGACGCTCTGGGAATGACACTCCCGGCGAATGCGGGGTTTCCGGCCGCAGATCCAGAGACGTTACCCCGGCGGGTCCGCTCTCGGCGAATGCAGCGCCGAGGGCGGCGGGCGCAGTCACCGCCGGGGCGGGTGTTGGGGCGGTCATGCGTCAGAGAAGCGCATAGTCGGCGAGGATAACCCCAAAATACCCTTCAGAAGTTTATCTTCTGTCTTCTTGCATATATATTCTGAAGCAATCCGATGAAAATGGCATTAGTGAGGAGATTGCTGCCACCGTAGCTCACAAAGGGTAGAGGCAGACCCTTGACGGGCATCAGTCCTATCGTCATACTGATGTTCACGACGACATGGACGCACAGCACGGCCGCTATTCCCGCCGCGACCAGGCGCCCTTGCATGTCCTTGGCCGTCGCGGCAACTACGTAGACGCGCCAGGTCAGGCCGGCGTACAGGGCGATCACGAGCAGCGATCCCATGAACCCCAGCTCTTCGCCGATGGCGGTGAAGATGAAGTCCGTCTCCTGATCGGGCACGAATCCCAACTGGGTCTGTTTGCCCCGGAACAGGCCCTGCCCCCACAGCCCGCCCGAGCCGATGGCAATCATCGACTGCCGCAGATGGTAGCCCGAGCCCTGGGCGTCCTTATCCGGGTCGATGAAGGACAAGATGCGCTCCTTTTGGTACGGTCGGATGACGCCGAGGTTCCACGCGGCGCCGAACAGGACCACGGCCGCCAGCACGTAGGCCCCCAGGTGCCTGGACTTCGCGCCGGCCACGAAGAGCATGGTCAGCCAGGTGCACATGATGACCGCGACGGTACCGATGTCGGGCTCCAGGAAGATCAGGGCGGAGGGCACCGCGGCGTAGACCAGCGAGCGCGAGACCAAAGAGAGCGTGTCCACCTCATCGTCCCGCGAGGCCAAGAAGGCGGCCAGCAGGATGATCACGGAGACCTTCGCCAGCTCGGCGGGTTGCAGGTTGTACGGCCCCAGGTGAATCCAGCGGTGGGCGCCCTTGTCCGGGGGTAGCAAAAGCACCAGAACCAGCAGCGCCAGTGTTGCCCCCATCACCGGCATGGCCACGGAGATGATCTTCTCGTAGTCGATGCAGGCGACGACGAAGAGGGCCACCAGCGCGATCACCAGAGAGACGACCTGGGCCACGACCTTCTTCGTTGGCACGAGGCCGTGGTCCACCAGAGAGGCACGCGTGCTGCTGTAGATCATCAGCAGGCCCACAGTCACCAGCAGGCCGATGATGATCAGCATCACAGGGTCTACGCGCACCACAGGCCGTCTGGATACCATGGCCGAGAGTATAACACAAAGCCTGGCCCGACCAAAGCGCGGCACGCCGTCTCGTCTGGACGCTTGCCGCCGTCCGTCGGGCGCCCGCCGCCGCCCGCCGGTTCATCGGTGGCCCGGGCACCTGAGCGAGGAGGACTGAGCCCAGATGCCGGAGGACCCCAGAGCGCTTCAGAAGGCCACGATTCTGGTGGTGGACGACGAAGCGGACATCGTCGACATCGTCAGCGAAGTCCTCACGGGCGCCGGCTACGAGGTGCTCGTGGCCCGCGATGGCGAGGCGGCCACCGAGGTCTTCTCCCAGCACTCCGAGAGCATCGCCGCCGTGATCTTGGACCTCACCATGCCGCGCAAGACCGGCCTGGACGTACTCAAGGACATCCGCCGGATGCGCGCCGACACTCCGGTCCTACTGTCCAGCGGCTTCAGCCAGGATGACGTTACCGGACAGCTCGAAGGCCTGGGCGTGGCGGCCTTCATGCGCAAGCCCTACAGATTCCGGGAGTTGTTGGCGAGGCTGGCCGAGGTCTTGGAGGGCACCGGTCCGGGCTAGATGCCCTGCTGGCCCGGCCCCTGCCATGCGCGCTTCCTGTGGTGGTCTTGACCCCTGCCCCGCCATGACCTAAGCTGTGCCTGTGCCCCCCAGCCTGATCCCGGCACTATCGACCCCTACCCTCGACCACCGGTTGGCAGCGCTTCACCATGTCTGAGCAATCCAGGCGTGCTCTCGGGGATGTCTTCGGCTTCCCGCGGTTTCGCGGGCGGCAGGAGGAGATCATCGACCACATCTCCGCAGGCAACGACGCCCTGGTGGTGATGCCCACCGGAGCGGGCAAGTCCCTGTGCTACCAGCTTCCGGCCATCCTGCGTCCCGGAGTAGCCGTGGTCGTCTCGCCCCTGATCGCCCTGATGCACGATCAGGTGCAGGCGCTGCGCGCACGAGGCGTCAAGGCGGCGTTTCTCAACTCCAGCCTCTCCTACGAGGAGAGCCGTCAGGTCCGGGGCGCCATGCAGCGGGGCGAGCTGGACCTGGTCTACCTGGCCCCCGAACGCCTGGCGATGGAAGGCGGACTGAGGCAGTTTCAGCAGATCCCTTTGGCACTGTTCGCCGTGGATGAGGCCCACTGCATCTCCCACTGGGGCCACGACTTCCGTCCCGATTACCTGCAGCTCTCGATCCTGCGCAAGACCTTCCCCCGGGTTCCCGTGGTTGCTCTGACCGCCACCGCCGACGAGCTCACCCGCGATGACATCGTCAGTCAGCTCTCGGTGCCCGAGGCCGAGCGCTTCGTCACCGGCTTCGACCGTCCCAATATCCGCTACACCATCACCCCCCGCCACGACGGCCGGGCGCAACTGCTGCGTTTCGTCTCCGGCTCTCACAAGGGCCATGCGGGCATCGTCTACTGCCGCTCGCGGGCCAAGACGGAGAGCACGGCCGAATGGCTACGGACGCAGGGGGTCCGCGCCATCCCCTACCACGCGGGTATGGGCGATGAGCAGCGCCGCCGCAATCAGGACCGGTTCCTCCACGATGAGGGTCTCGTGGTCGTGGCCACCGTGGCCTTCGGTCTCGGGGTGGACAAGCCCGATATCCGTTTCGTCGCCCATGCCGACATCCCCAAGAGCGTTGAGGCCTACTATCAGGAGACCGGCCGGGCCGGCCGCGACGGCGAGCCGGCAGACGCCTGGATGCTCTACGCCCCCGGAGACCTGTTCCTCGTCCGGCGCCTGATCGCCGATTCCGAGGCCTCCGATGAGTACAAGCACGTCGCCTACGCCAAGCTCGACCGGCTCGTGGGCCTGTGTGAGACGCCCACCTGCCGCCGCATGGCGCTCTTGCGCTATTTCGGAGATAAGCCTGCGGGTCCCTGCGGCAACTGCGATACCTGCCTTGGCCCACCGCGCACCGCCGATGTGTCCTCCGCGGCGCGCCTTGTTCTGCAGTGCCTGGCGCAACTGGGGCACGCGCACCGGCAAGGCTATGTGCTGGACATCCTCGCCGGACGCACCGGCCCCGCGATCCGTCAGTTGGGCCACGACAGGCTGGACGGCTTCGGGGCCGCCCGGCGCTTCCCTCACCTGGACTGGGAGAAGCTACTGCGAGAGATGGTGACCCAGGACGTTGTCCGGATAGACCTGGCTCACGGATTCGTCCTGCGTCCCGGCGAGCGGATGGAGGAATGCTCGCAGGAGCGGGCCACGGTCTGCCTGCGCGGCTCCGAGCAGGCGCCGCCTCGGGAGCGCAGGCCCCGCCACCCCGCCTCGGACGACGACATCATTGCCGATCTGCGCCGGCTTCGCGGCCAACTCGCCCGGCAGACCGGGGTCAACCCGCGCAAGGTCCTCACCAACGACATGGTCAAGGAGATTGCCCGTCGCCGCCCCACCGACAGGGAGGAGTTGGGCGCCGTGAAGGGGATGACGGCCCGCAAGCTCACCAACTTCGGAGAGCAGATTCTCTCCCTGGTGCGCAGGCATACCGGGGCCGCCGCCGTGTCGGGGCAGGCGCAGGAGGAGGAGGCCTCGCACCGGCCCGGTCGGTCCAAGACCCGGGCGGACGGTGAGCCCAAAGCCTCCGGGCCGCTGTGGGAGGCGCTCCGGGCCCAGCGGCTGGCCATCGCGCGTGAGGCCAAGGTCCCGGCCTTTCGGATCTTCTCCGACAAAGCGCTGACCGCCATCTCCCGGACGCGGCCCACGAGTCTGGAGCAACTGCTGGCGCTCCCCGGCGTGACTACCGCCAAGGTTGAGGCCTACGGCGAGAGCATGCTGCAGGTCATTCGCTCGGTCGTCGACGGCGGGTCCGCGGCCGGGCCGGAAGCCGCAATGCCGCCGCATCCGCCTCAGGACGCGGGCCCGCCTCCTGCTCCCCCGGCTCCACCTGCCACCGCCCCCGCGGTTCGGGTGGCGCCGCGTCCGCCGCGACCACAATCCGATCTGCTTGGCGACCTGCGTGCCCTGCGCGGCGAGCTGGCCAAGCAGCGGAAGGTGCCGGACTTCGCCATCTTCCCCGACTACACCCTGGACGAGATGGCCGCCCGGCGCCCCCAGGACCTCCAGACTCTCGGCACCGTTTCCGGAGTGCTCAAGAGCAAGCTGGAGGATTTCGGCCCCAGCTTCCTGGAAGTGCTGCGAGAAAGCTGACGCCTGGCGCGGTACGGGCCCGCGCCCTACAGAACGGCGGCGCGGCGCCGTCTGCCCTTGTAGGGCGGCGACCTGTGCGCCGCCGCCGTTGGGTGGAGACCCTCGGCGCGGTACAGGCCCGCGCCCGACAGAACGGCGGC
>Ga0334884_1001715_pt1 | contig 31136 bp, 23 predicted proteins | sample GraSluR1_MG_7_FD_207215 | JGI IMG/M metagenome (GOLD analysis project Ga0334884, IMG submission 207215) | Sludge microbial communities from methane-producing bioreactor in Wageningen University, Netherlands - Granular Sludge_12_05 R1 | ecosystem: Engineered > Bioreactor > Anaerobic >...
TTTTTGATTTGTTTCAGCTCTTTTTGCACTCAAATTCATAATCACAAATTAATAGATGAGTCGGGCTAAATTAAACTATTTGTATGGGTATTATTTTGTTTTGAAAAAATTTTTAATAAAATATTTATTTTTGCAAGGGGCTTACATTTTCAATTTTTATGAAGAATTTACAAAATTGAAAAAAATTTTATAATCAATTTATAGACCAATTTACATTTTTTTAAAAATAAAAAATCAGAAGTTTCCCATTCCTTATGAATGAAAACCAACGTTTAAAGGAGGTACGAAAGACCTTAAACCTTAGCCAACGCACTTTTAGCGAGATACTTGGTATAAAGCAAGGATCTTATTCTGATATTGAGAGAGGAAAAACGGGGATAAGTGCAGTAATGATTAAAGGTTTAATTACTAAATTTCGTGTCGATCCTCTCTGGCTCTGCGAGGGTAAAGGGGATATGTTTATCAATAAAAATGGGGTTCCCCAAAGATACACTGATGATAATTTGTCTGGCGATATTTCGTTACCAGCAACAGAAGATGAAGATGAATCAAAAAATGTATCATCCGAATCTCTGACCTCTCATCTTGATCGCCAGAAACATTACATCGAAAGCATTAAGGGAATGTTGGAGTTTTTAAAGGAAAAATAGAAAGCAGAAATTCTAAATATCTTAATCTATTTTTTATTGCTTTCATTTCTGCTCTTTAAAATGCAATTAGCAAGAACCAAATCCATTGGAGTGGTAATTTTAATGTTCTCAATATCCCCTTCGATTAAGTTTATTTTCTCGCCACATGCCTCAGCAACCGATGCGTCATCATTGAAATCTTCTTGCCATTGGGGTTTGTAGTGATCCCTAATCCGTTCAAGGTAAAAAACCTGAGGGGTTTGTATTTGCCAAACCGATTTTCTATCCACTTTTGTATTATTGGAATTTGTTCCCAGTCGTATAGACTCAGTTGCCCTAACTGCTGGTATTGCATTTCCAAATTCATAAGCAAAATTATAGCATTCCTCAATTAATTTGGTTTGGATCAGGGGACGAACTCCGTCATGAATGGCAATCAATCCTACTTCATTGCCAAAGGCATTTATCCCTTTCTTAACCGAATCGAATCGGGTATTCCCCCCAGCAACCACAGCATGAGGAATGGTAAAATTGTACTCTTTGCAGAGTAATTCCCAATGTGGTATTTCATGCGATGGCAAAACCACCACAATAGAAGAAGTTGTTTTGATCGAGTAAAACACTTTTATTGTGTGCATAAGAATGGGAAACCCTTGTAGGAGTAAAAACTGTTTTGGAACTTCGGATGCCATTCGAACTCCTGATCCACCTGCAGCAATTAATACAAATCGTTTGGGTGTCATTTTTCAGTTTCCGCGTGTTTTTCGAATAGAAATTTTCTTTGAAATATGATCAAGTAGAATACGCCAACGGTTATTGCGGAATCGGCAATGTTGAATACTGGGCGGAAAAAGACGAAAGATTGACCTCCAATCCAAGGAACCCAGTTGGGCCAATTTGTTTGAATAATGGGAAAATAGAACATATCCACAACACGACCGTGAAGAAAGCTGGCATAGCCACCATCAGGAGGGAAAAAAGTGGCAGGTTCGTAGTACGATTCGCCAAATATCATTCCGTAGAATGCACTATCTATTACATTGCCCATAGCACCCACAAGGATTAAAGACATACCTAAAACAACTCCAGTGGGCATTTTCTTTTTAATTAGCCATGAAATATAAATGCAGATTAGAATAATTGCAACGATACGAAACAAGCTAAGTGTGAGCTTTCCGTATTCTCCCCAGAACTCCATGCCAAAAGCCATTCCTGGATTCTCAGTGAAATGTATGATAAACCAGTTGCCCAATACATGGAACTGCTCGCCAAGTACCATGTTTGTTTTGACCCAAATTTTAAGAGCCTGGTCGGCTATGAGCACAAGACTTATGAGCAGTATAGATTTATATCGAAGGGATAATTTTTGCATTCCGATAATCGATTAAATTATTGCACAAACCTATAAAAAAAGTGGCTTGCTCAAAGCCACTCTTAATGGTATTTTGTAATTTAAAAAAAATTAACGTTGATTGCTCTTTGCCTCAAAGCTAAGCGTTGCGTGAGGAACTGCGCGAAGCCTATCCTTGGAAATGAGTTTGCCTGTTTCGCGACAGATTCCGTAAGTTTTGTTTTCGATTCGAACCAATGCAGCTTCGAGGTGTTGAATAAATTTAATCTGGCGCTGAGCCAATTTACCCGCTTCCTCTTTTGAGAGGGTCGCAGCACCCTCTTCAAGTACCTTAAATGTAGGTGATGTATCCTGGGTATCATTGCTCTCGCTCATGGTAATTGCGCTCTTCAGTATTTCATAATCATTGCGAGCCTTTTCGAGTTTTTTCAGAATTATCTCCTTGAATTCTGCCAACTCTTCATCGGTGTACCTATTCTTTTCAGCCATAGCTCCAAAATTTTGTCTAAATATAATGATTAATAAAATTAATTACAATGTTTACATATCAATCTTTTCAACTTTTATTGTTGTAACCAAGTCCACGTCCAGTTCTATGTTAATTGCAGAACCGCAGGTTAAAGAATCCACAAGACAGATTTCTCTGGCCAGGGTTTGACTGGCTATATATTCCCTATGATTATTTATGGCCTCGGTTAGCGATTGATGTTTCAAAATGCTAATCTTTACTTTATCTGTTACCTCAAATCCTGCATCCTTGCGCAGGTTCTGGATGCGATTAATAAGTTCACGGGCAATTCCTTCCTGCTTCAACTCATCTGTAATGGTAATATCGAGAGCAACGGTGAATCTTCCCTCGTTGGCTACCAGCCAACCCGGTATATCCTCAGAAAGAATTTCAACATCGTTTAGGTTGATTTCCGAAGGGGTACCATTAATATTAATGCTATGTAAACCAGTTTGTTCTAACTGGGCAATCTCATGCTGTGTCATTGATGCTATTGCAGAGGAAACTTCTTTCATCGACTTGCCAAAGCGAGGTCCCAGAGTTTTAAAGTTGGGCTTGATCTTTTTAACCAGAATCCCCGATGAGTCATCTAAATATTGAAGTTCCTTAACGTTCACCTCAGCCAGAATAAGATCTTCAACATTCTTGAGCTGTCTTCGAAATTGCTCGTTAAGGACTGGCACCATTATTTTACTCAGTGGCTGTCTAACTTTGATGCTAACCTTTCGCCTAAGACTTAATACCATCGATGATAGGCTTTGGGCTATTCCCATTCTCTCTTCCAAATCCTTATCGATGAATTGGTTATTGGCTTTTGGGAAGGGTGAAAGGTGAACGCTTTCAACATCTTGCTTTTTGCAGATGGAGTTAATATCCAAAAATAGCCTTTCGCTGTAGAAAGGTGCAATGGGTGCTACCAACATGGCAACTGTTTCAAGGCAGGTGTATAGTGTTTGGTAGGCAGCAATCTTATCGGTATTGTAGCTACCTCCCCAGAAACGTTTGCGGTTGAGTCGCACGTACCAGTTGCTCAGGTTTTCAGTAACGAAATCCTGAATGGCTCTGCCTGCACGAGTTGGTTCGTAATTTTCAAAAGCATCCTCAACCTCGTTTATAAGTGAATTAAGAAGGGATATTATCCATCGATCAATTTCAGGACGCTCAGCCATTGGGACTTCTGGTTCACTGTAGGTGAAACGGTCTACATTTGCGTATAGGGCAAAGAATGAGTAGGTATTGTAAAGGGTTCCGAAGAATTTACGCTTTACCTCTTCCACCCCTTCAATGTCGAATTTTAGGTTGTCCCATGGCTGTGCATTGGTGATCATATACCAGCGTAAGGGATCAGAACCATTCTTCTCTATTACCTCGAAGGGATCCACGGCGTTACCCAATCGCTTGCTCATCTTGTTGCCATTTTTGTCAAGCACCAATCCGTTTGAGATGATATTTTTGTATGCAACTGAATCAAAAAGCATGGTGGAAATGGCATGAAGGGTGAAAAACCATCCCCGGGTTTGATCAACACCTTCGGCAATAAAATCGGCAGGAAAATCTTCGTTGAAATCATCCTTACCCTCGAAGGGATAGTGAAGTTGTGCATAGGGCATGGCCCCTGAATCGAACCAAACGTCTATTAAGTCCAACTCTCTTTGCATCATTTTCCCCGAAGGGGAAACAAGGATTATCTCATCCACGAAAGGACGATGCAGATCAAAAATATTGTAATTCTCCTTGGTGAAGGTGCCAGTTTTAAATTTTTCAAGAGGATTCTTTTTCATGTAACCCTTCATCACCGATTTTTCACACTCTGCCTTTAATTCTTCAACGGAACCTATGCAGGTCATTTCCTTCCTATCGTCGGTAACCCAAATTGGTAAAGGTGTTCCCCAGAAACGTGAGCGTGAGAGATTCCAATCGACCAGATTCTCAAGCCATTTACCAAAACGTCCTGTTCCTGTGCTTGCAGGTTTCCAGTTTATGGTATCGTTTAGCTCCATCATGCGCTCTTTCAGAGCGGTTGTGCGTATAAACCAGCTATCGAGAGGGTAGTAAAGAATTGGCTTGTCGGTTCTCCAGCAATGTGGGTAATTATGAACATGCTTCTCAATCCGGAAGGCTTTGTTTTCCTTCTTAAGCCATACACAAAGATCCACGTCTAGGGTTTCCACTTCAGGCGATACTTGATTATCATATTCGTTTTTTACGAAACGGCCTGCAAACTCTTTATAAAACGATACATTTACATTATTCTTTACAAAGTCATCGTGTAACTCCTCGATGCGATAAAATTTCCCAGTACGGTCAACCATGGGTTCTGCACTACCTTGCTTATCTCTAAGTATTAATGGAGATATACCGGATGCTTTGGCAACCCTATCGTCGTCGGCACCAAAGGTTGGTGCAATATGAACAATCCCAGTGCCATCTTCAGTGGTAACAAAGTCTCCTGCTACAACCCTAAATGCATCACCTTCGGGTTTGATCCATGGGAAAAGTTGATTGTAGCGAATGTTGGTTAACTGACTTCCATTGTACTCTGTTACAACCTTAAAGGGGATTTTTTTGTCACCTTGTTTGTATTCGTCAAATGGTAAATCGGCATTTTCTGGCTTAAAGTAAACCTGCTGAAGATCTTTGGCGAGTATAACTGAGATTTGATCACCACTATATGGGTTGAAAGTATTAATTTGAACATACTTGATCTTTGCTCCAACGGCCAATGCTGTATTCGAAGGAAGCGTCCACGGAGTAGTGGTCCATGCCAATATGAACACATCAGAATTAATATCCTTAAATAGGAATTCGGAATTATTATCACGAATTAACTGAAATTGAGCAACAACGGTAGTGTCCTTTACATCGCGGTAGCATCCGGGTTGGTTTAACTCGTGAGTGCTAAGCCCTGTCCCTGCAGCAGGGGAGAAGGGTTGTATGGTTTTTCCCTTATAAAGTAGGCCTTTTTTAAATAATTCTTTCAGTAAAAACCATAGTGTTTCGATATATCTGTTATCATATGTGATGTAGGGATCTTCCATATCGACCCAATACCCCATTTTGTGGGTTAGATCTTCCCAAAGGTCAGTATACTTCATTACCTCTACACGACACTTCTCGTTGTACTCCTCAATGCTTATTTTTTTCCCTATATCTTCTTTGGTAATACCTAGCATTTTTTCAACACCCAACTCCACGGGTAGTCCATGAGTATCCCAGCCCGCTTTACGGTGAACCTGAAAACCCTGTTGTGTCTTGTAGCGGCAAAAAATATCCTTAATGGCTCGAGCCATAACATGGTGGATACCAGGAATCCCATTGGCAGATGGAGGTCCTTCGTAGAAAACAAAGGTTGGATGCCCTTCACGAATATGAAGACTCTTTTGAAAAGTGTTATTTTTCTCCCAGATTTTTAATATCTCTTTGTTTACCTGAGAAAGATTTAAACTCTTATACTCCTTGAATTTAGCTTTCATTTAAAACAACGTCAGTAGGTTCTTATAAAAAACTCACAAAGATAGGTTACACTACGATAAAAACAAACCCATTATCTCTCTTTTTGGTGGTTGAGTTTTAATGGTTATATTTCAATGAAATTTGATGTAAATTATGTTTTGGAGAAACCATTGGAAATCGATATTGTGGGCGGCGATAATCCTTTTCCTTTCCGCATTTTCAGGGGATAAGATTCCCAGGGTGGATTTTATTAAAATCCCCAACTTCGACAAGTTTGTTCACTTTTCTCTCTATTATGTTTTTTCTATTCTACTTATTTCTGGAGGTAATCAGAACAAAAAACAAGGGTGGGTGACATTAAATTCAATCAAATGGGCAGCATTAGTAGCAATTACCTATGGCTTATTCATTGAATTGCTTCAACACCTTCTTTTCACTTCACGTAGTGCTGATTTTCTCGATATAGTTGCAAATGTTATTGGATTTGTGATGGCAACTCTATCATATAAATTGGTTAACCAAATTTCCAGGGGTTATATTTAATCTCATTTACTTATTAGAATTTTAGATCAAATAAACCGTTGCAAAAAAGTTTTCTATAGAAAATTTGATTTGACAATTATTTTTTACTTTTACTATAACAAATCAACTCTATCATCATGAAATGGAATAAGATTCTGATTGCCATTCTGTTCATTTCCCTTCCATTTTTTGCTATCTCAACCGAAAACCCACAGGAAGATAGCCCAAAAGAGCAGATGATCCTTTATAGAATAGAAAAATTCGGGAAAAACATTGGCCCTAAACTTTCGGGAGATAAACAGCATCAGGTGGTAAACAGAAACCTAACAAGTCCTTTTATTGTAAGGGTAATTGATTCTTTGAACAATCCTGTGCCAGATACCAGAGTTTACTTCGAGATTGTTCAGACACCCGACAAGGCAGACGGTTATGCCATTGAACCCAAACATGCTAAAACCGACTCCCTGGGGATTGCTTTTTGTACCCTTACCCTTGGGGATGTTTACGGAGAGTATCAGGTTACCGCTAAAATCAGAACAGATCATCTAGAGTCCGTTGTGCTTTTCACAGCCCATGCTAAAAAGGAGAACTGGGTAACAATGCTGGTGGTTGGCTTATTGGGAGGCTTAGCCCTTTTCCTTATGGGAATTAATATGATGAGTAAAGGGTTTAAGCACAGTGCGGGTCAAAAGATACGAATGATATTAGGCAAACTTTCAAAGAACAGGATTACTGCCACAGGGTTTGGAGCATTCATAACCATGGTTACACAGAGTAGCAGTGCTACAACTGTTATGCTAGTAGGATTTGTGCAATCGGGTTTGCTAAGATTTAACCAAACCATTGGGATGATATTTGGGGCTGCTATTGGTACAACGCTAACAGTTCAGCTCATTGCCTTTAATATTGCCGATTATTCACTCCTTATTATTGCTCTCGGGTTTGCCATGATGACTTTTTCCAAGCGAGAAGGTGTAAGGTATGCAGGAGAAGCAATTCTTGGTTTTGGTATTCTGTTTTTTGGCATGTACCTTATGAGTCAGGCGATGTACCCATTGCGAACATATGATCCTTTTATCGATTTGCTGGGTAAACTTAAAATCCCCATTCTTGGAATTATTGCAGGGACACTGTTCACAGCCCTGATACAGAGTAGTGCCGCTTTTGTGGGAATTATGCTAACCCTGGCTACACAGGGACTAATTTCTCTGGAGGCTGCCATTCCATTGCTTCTTGGCGCCAATCTTGGTACTTCGATAACTGGAATTATTGCAGGGATGAACGCAAGCAGGGATGCCCAAAGGGTTGCCATGGCATACACCATTTTTAAGCTGATAGGAATTCTTATGCTGGCATTCGTAATAAATCCCTTTGTTGATTTGGTGCGTTTTGTTACTCCTGATGTGCTCACCGAGGGATCCACGATCCCAGTTAATATCCCAAGGCAAATTGCCAATGCACACACAATTTTCAATGTGTTGATAACAGTTGTAATGCTTCCTTTCACAAATTATTTTGACAAGTTAATCTGCTGGATACTGCCAGCAGCCAAGGAGAAGAAACCACAGTTCAAGGTGATGTATCTGGATAGAAACCTTCTTTCAACTCCATCGGTAGCCTTAAAATTGGCAAAGCAAGAGGTTCTGAGAATTTGTGAGTATGTCGAGCACATGGTCGATGATATTCTATTCCCTTTTATCGACAATGACAAAACTCCCTTAAAACGCATTGAGTTAATGGAGGAAAAGGTTGATTTCCTCAGAGATCAAATAAACAGCTACCTTATAAGCCTTACCCGCGAGGATGTTACTGACCAGAGTATTCAGGAGGCATTTCAGGTTATGTACACTGTGAAGGAACTGGAACAAATAGCAGATATAGTCTCAAAAAATCTTTCGGAGAGGGCAAAAGTTTGGCTCGATTCGGGTGCAGAATTTTCACCCGAAGGGAAGCAGGAAATCAAGGAGTTCCACTTGCTAACCCAGCGACAGATAAAGCGTGCCATAAACGTATTTGAGGAGCTAAACCTTGAGAAAGCCCAGAAAATGTCTGCCAAGTATCAGAAATTTAAGGATATAGGAAGGGATATGGAACGCCAGCACTTTGAGCGCCTGAAGCAGGATGTAAACAAATCGGTGTCCAGTTCAAAGACCCATCTCGAGTTAGTTTCCATGTTCCGCACCATTGGCAGCCACGCCAATAATATAGCTCAGATAATTCTGGAATGGCCGGGGAATAAGGAAATGGCTAAGGAAAACCTTGAGAATTAGAGTGGTTTAAGATAATAAAATGCCTCAGGGCATTCTGCTAAATTTTTATATATTCGCAGGAGTTCTTAACCTATGCCATATGCTGTTTGCAAAACCCTTAACCCATGGTCGTCTAATCAAGCGTTACAAACGCTTTCTTGCTGATGTTTTGTTGGATTCAGGAGAGGTTGTTACAGCTCATTGCACTAACTCAGGTTCCATGAAGAGCTGTCTTGAGGAGGGGGCCGAAGTTTTTCTCTCACCCGTCAACGATCCCAATCGCAAAACCCGCTTCACATGGGAAATGATCCATATTGGCGATGGGTGGGTTGGCGTTAACACATCCAACCCCAATAAGCTTGCTTTCGAATACGTGAGTAAAGGCGTAATACCCGGAATTGAAGGGTATACAAATGTTAAACGAGAGGTGACTTACGGCGATAGCCGTTTCGATCTCTTTGCAGAAAAAAATGGGGAGAAGTGCTTCATTGAGGTAAAGAACGTAACCTTAAAGGATGGGATGTACGCCCGATTCCCTGATGCCGAAACCAAACGGGGACAAAAGCATTTGGAAACCCTCATTAGCGTGAAGCGTGAGGGAATGCGAGCCATAATGCTTTACATTGTTCAGCGGATCGATGTTGAGATTTTTGCCCCTGCATGGGATATCGATCCCCAATACTCTGAAACACTTGTTAAAGCCCACGCCAATGGTGTTGAGGTATTTCCCTTTCAGGTTAAAGTTTCGCCCGAGGGTATTATACCGCACAAACTTTTACCCTACAAGTTGGGAAGCAGTTAATAAATCGTCACTTACAAATGCAAAAAAAGCACCCAAAGGTGCTTTTCGTGGTGGGCCCAGCTAGGCTTGCCTCGAAGCCTCGGGGCAGCGACCCCACCTGATTTTATGGGGAAGGAGCGGTTTCGGCTACTCAGTTGACGGGGGTTTGCCAGGCAATGTTTTATCCACGATGTCGAGAACCAGCGCATTGTCGTGCATAAGCTTACGGATGAAGACGGCTCTCTTCATCCTCTTGATGAAGCGCTCTACCCTTAGGGCGTGCTCAAGGCTGGAGCAGGGTATATCGAGCGCTACGGTCCAGTCGTTGGCCTTGGCGGTATAGACAGCCGTCCCAAAGAACTTGCTCAGGTGTTGCTCCAGCCGTTGTTCAATGGATTCCCCGGTTGCCCCAATGTAGTATCGGTTCAACGTTTGACTGTGGAGAATATAGCAGCAGGGCATCTTTTTAAGTGATTTTTTCTGTATGCAAAAAAAGCACCCAAAGGTGCTTTTAGTGGTGGGCCCAGCTGGGCTTGAACCAGCGACCCCCTGATTATGAGTCAGGTGCTCTAACCAGCTGAGCTATGGGCCCTAAAGTATTTATAAAGAACTTTTTGTATCCTGCATCACCCATAATGCGTCAGGTGCTCTGATCCCGAAAAATAGGAAATTTTCAATTTCCGTCATTTTTCGTGGATCCTCGAATTTCTAATTCCGACACAAGTCGGAAAGAAATTCGGGACTAGCTGAGCTATGGGCCCTAAAAAATGACCTGGTCATTTTTTATTTGGATTGCAAAAGTACATATTTGTACTTTAATTTTCCAAACTCAACCCCTTTTTTTATGAAAAAACCCTTTTTTTCTCCCATCGTCAACCATCAAATAAAAAATATCATCTTCGATTTGGGTGGCGTTATATTCAACATTAACTACCGCTATACTATCGAAGCATTTAAAAACCTGGGGATTACGAATTTCGAACAGCTATACACACAGGCTCAGCAAATTGGCATTTTCGATGCCCTCGATCGGGGTACAATCTCAGCCGATGAGTTTAGAAACGGAATCCGAGCAGTTACAAACCTTACCCTTACCAACCAGCAGATTGATGATGCCTGGAACGCCATGCTTATCGATCTGCCAGAGAATAGGTTAACTCTACTCAAAATTCTTAAAGATCACTATAGAACTTTTCTGCTTAGCAATACCAACACCATACATATTGATGCTTTCCAAAGAATTATCAATAAAAATAACGGGTTGGCAAATCTTAACGATTACTTTGAGCGTATATACTTCTCGCACCTCATCCACCTTCGCAAGCCCGACCCCGAGGTGTTCCAATATATAATCAGTAATAACGGACTAAAAGCCAGCGAAACCCTTTTTATCGACGATTCGTTGCAGCATGTTGAGGGAGCAAAGAGCGTGGGGTTGCATGGGTATCATCTTGATATTGAGAAGGGAGAAACAACAGAGCGGCTATTTGTGCTGTAAGTCGGAACTCCATTTTTGTGGATTAACAAGATTGAAATTGAGGTTGAAATCTGCAATAATATTGTAATTTTGCACCCGTTCATTTCGTAAAAAATATTTTTATGACAGCAATTAATGTCAATTCGGAAGTTTTAGGAAATCCTCGCAACTTTTTGGAAGAGATCATTGAGGAGGATATCAAATTGGGTAAACACAATGGCAGGGTATTGACCCGATTCCCACCCGAACCCAATGGTTATCTGCATATTGGCCATGCCAAGTCGATATGCCTGAATTTTGGACTAGCCCAAAAGTATAGTGGAAAAACCAACCTTCGTTTCGATGATACAAACCCCACGAAGGAGGATGTGGAGTACGTTGACTCCATAAAAGAAGACATACAATGGCTTGGTTTTAAGTGGGCAGAGGAATTATATGCATCAGATTATTTTGAGCAGCTTTACCAGTGGGCTGAGGAGCTAATTGAAAAGGGATTGGCTTATGTGGATGACCATTCGCAGGAGGAGATACGATTGCACCGTGGAACGGTAACGCAACCGGGAAAGAATAGCCCCAATCGGAATCGCTCAAAGGAGGAGAACCTCGACTTATTTCGTCGGATGAGGGCTGGAGAATTTCCAGATGGCAGTAGAGTGCTACGAGCAAAGATTGATATGGCACATCCCAATATGCTGATGCGCGACCCCATACTATATAGGATAATCCACGCCCATCATCACCGTACCGGAAATGAATGGTGTATTTATCCCATGTACGATTATGCTCATGGACAATGCGATTCCATTGAGAAGATAACTCATTCAATTTGCACTCTTGAATTTGATGTACATCGCCCTCTTTACGATTGGTTTATTGAGAAACTTGGCATTTTCCCTTCGCGCCAGCACGAGTTTGCCCGTCTTAACATTAACTACACCGTTATGAGCAAACGTAAGTTGCTTCAGCTGGTTCAGGAAGGGTTTGTAAACGGCTGGGACGATCCTCGTATGCCAACCATTTGCGGCCTCCGCCGCAGGGGTTATACGCCCGAGTCGATTCGTTACTTCGCCGATAAGGTAGGGGTTGCAAAGCGTGATAATGTAATTGATCTGTCGCTGCTGGAGTTTTGTTTGCGCGAAGATCTGAATAAGCGTGCCGAGCGACGTCTTGCTGTGCTAAATCCCTTGAAGGTTGTTATTACCAATTACCCCGAAGGCAAATTTGAGGAGCTTGAAGCAATAAACAATCCCGAAGATGAATCGGCGGGAAAACGTACCGTCCCATTTGGGAGAGAACTATACATCGAAAGGGAAGATTTTATGGAGAAACCTCCCAAAAAATTCTTCCGTCTGGCTCCCGGTGTTGAGGTTAGGTTGCGGTATGCGTACTTCATAAGATGCAATGAGGTAATAAAGGATTCGAAGGGGAATGTTGTTGAACTACGCTGTACATATGACCCTGCTTCGCGTGGAGGGAATTCGCCCGATGGGCGCAAAGTGCAGGGAACCATTCATTGGGTATCCATTAAGCATGCCATTAAGGCTGAAATTCGCCTTTTCGATAGGCTTTTCATGAAAGCTGACCCCGACAATGTTCCTGAAGGAATTGATTGGAAAACCAACATAAATCCTGACTCTCTAAAGGTTATCACCGGATACCTAGAGCCTTCGCTTGAAAGCGCAAAACCCCTTGATAAGTTCCAGTTTGAACGTATGGGCTACTTTAGCGTAGACCCCGATAGCAATTCGGATAAATTGGTTTTTAATCGCACCACAACGTTAAAAGATACCTGGGCGAAGATTGTGGGGCAATAAAAATATTAGAGGGAATTGTATTAATATTATTTGACTGTTTTATATATTTGCAGACTTAAAAATTGTCCTGTGGTGTAATTGGCAACACGTCTGACTCTGGATCAGAAGAGTCCAGGTTCGATTCCTGGCAGGACAACAAAAACCTCCGAAAACAAATAGTTTTCGGAGGTTTTTTATTAGAGTTATTTTTAAATTACTCTTTAACAGCGGGAGAAAACCTTGCCACGTAACGGGCATTGATTATAATATCCCTTGTGGTAAAGATATCATTCTTGTACTTATTATTAACATACATTTCGGCTTGATCGCAGTAGTACTTGCTAGCAGGAATACCAGATGTGCCGGTGGGTATAATAACAAGTGAATTATCCCAATTTGAAAGATCGTATATATGCCTTTGCGATGAGCCATGATTTACTGTAAAAGGTTTCCTAAAGCTGTATGAGTAAGGGCTAACCGTATGGTAACTACCACCAACCGTGAATGGGCCCTTATTAAGTCCAAAGATTCTTTCCAGAATTTTTACCGAACCCATCGGGTGATCGAGCGAAAGTTTGTGGATGCTACCCCATTCCCATTCATCAGGATTATTCCCCAAATTTTCTTCCAGCCATTTAACGGTTTCTCTAAAGCTTAACAATACCATATCCTCAAAGGATTCTTCTTCTGATGTATTGATGTTGTTAACCCAAGCAGAATTTGGATTTCGCCAAACATGATCGAATAATTCACGGTTTAATCCGCTGCCACCAATAAACTCGGCATATAAATCCTCACCCATCTCATCGATTACAATATTCTTTACAAAGAGCATAAAGAAATTTTCGAAGATAGTAGTGGCAATACTTTCAGGGTTTAGCACCATATCCCAGCCCTTTAAACTTTCAAGTGCCTTTTGTTCGTTGGAAGATAGATTGTTTTCGGCTGAAAGTAACCTTACCAGCTTATCGAGGTAACGCTCTACATGCTTCGATTTAAAATCGGCAAGCATCTCCTCAAAATCCCCAACATCAAACTTATCCTTCTCGTTAAGCATTTCAATAATTCTCTCGGCACGGTTTGGAAGCGAAAACCAGTAGCCTATGTAGTAAGGGTAATCGTCACCTGCAGTCCGGTTGTTGGCCGAAGAAATATGTCCCTGGGGTGGATTATAAGTATAGGGTAGCTTTTCAAAGGGCAATAGACCGTCCCAATCGTACTGGTCAGTTTCGCCGGGGTAGATAAAAATACCATTCCCGTCCTTTCGCTGGGGCGCACCAGCTGCAGTTTGTAATCCTATGTTACCATCAATGTCTGCATAAATAACATTTTGGCTTACCGATGTCATGGTGGTTAAGGCATTTCGGAAATCTTCCCAGTTGGAAGCTCGGTTGAGCAGGTAGATAGTACGCAGCTCATTGCTGTAAAGGTTTCCTGTCCACTGCATGGAAATTGCCTGATCCTCAACTTTCTTAAAACCCGATACAATGGGCCCCCGATGTGTAAAACGGGTTTCCTTAGTAATAGTATCGCCCCCCTTTACAGCAATTTTCTCATTTCTAAAATCCATATTCCTCCACTCGCCATTGAAGTGGTACAGGTCGGGATCATCCTTATTGATGGTTTCAGCGAAAAAGTCAATATCATCCACATAAACATTGGTCATGCCCCATGCAATACGCTCGTTATGCCCAACAATTACCAATGGCTGACCGGGTAATACAACTCCGGTAACGTTCAGCTTACCATCAATTACATGGTGCATCTGATACCAGATGCCGGGAGCGTTAAGTCCTAGGTGCATATCGTTGGCCAGCAATGGTGATCCTGATTTGCTCTTACTTCCCGAGACAGCCCAGTTATTACTTCCGCTGAATACCTCCAGTCCCAACTCCCTGAGTTTAGAAGATCCCTCAAGCATAGAGAAAAGGGCAGAACTCTTTTCGGTTGGGATGGGAGGATGAACATAAGTTTTATGCTCGTTAAGGTCGGGGATCAGCTCGTTGAACTTTTCATCATCAAGAACCGATCTGAGTTTATGAAGGAGGATCTCTCTATTCCATGAACCCGTTAAGTCCCAGGCCATGTATCCAATCAGGTTCACGGAGTGAACCGGTTCCCATGGTTCAGGCTTATAGCCAAGGATAGTAAATTCAAGGGATAATTTTTTCTGATTATTTTCAATAAATTGATTAATCCCCATAGTAAATGCGTTAAGGGCAGCATGAATGCTTTCGTCGGATCTGGAGAGCACCATTTCGGATTTTTCCTGCATACGAAGGGCTCGGAGTAAATGGTCGGCTCCAGCCATGTCCTTTCCAAATATTTCGGATAAACGCCCCTGGGTTACACGTCGCAGAAGGTCCATTTGCCAAAGTCTGTCCTGTGCCATTATGTAGCCAACTGTAAGGTATAAGTCATGTTCGTTTTTAGCATAAACATGTGGAACGGCATGTTTGTCTCTGTATACTAATACCTCATCAGTAAGACCTACCAGTTCAATATTCTGATTGTAATTTGGTATTGCTTTCCTGGAGATATTTCGGACAAATACAATACCTGCTGCTGCTATCAGCAAGATTAATATGGCTAATCCTGCAAGGATCCTTTTGAATATTTTCATGGCTAAAGGGTTTTAGGATGTTTTTAATTTGAAGAAATCTATCAAATTTACACCAATTGAGCAAAATATCAAAAATTGAAAAGATATTTTAAATCTTATTAATGCCGATCAATATAGAAGCCCGAGCAACCATAATGGTACGAAGTTGCCGTTGCCGATTTCTATTCCGTCAGATGCCAAATACGCATTGGGATTTTCCTTAAGATGCCTCGAAATTTTTTTGTGATCACCAACCTCAAAAACCCATTGCGAATCCACCTCAAAGTCACCGAATCGAGGTTTTTTAACAGAGGCAACAGAACCTACCTGGTTCATAAAAAATGTTTTTCGAAGCACATCCATTTCAGGTTCCTTTTCTGACAGGAGATAGTTGAGATTTGGATTGTTTAGAAGGATAACCTGAGGTTTTTGGAGAATACTGATAATACTTCCCGAAGGGTAGAGGAGTTGAATAAGCCTTGCCTTCTCGAGATGAAAGAGATAAACAACCAGTGTGTTTCTATGTATCCCAATCTTTTCACTTAGCCTCAAAATGTTTGGTTTTAATGGTACATTCTGCGATATGATGTAAAGCAGCTGTTTCATCCTTGAAACATTGTGTGGATCATAACCCTCAATGTAGTTTAGATCACTTTCAATGATCTGCTGCAAATTTGGCTCAACCCACAATGGGTTTAATTGGTTATGCTCGTTAAAATTGGGATAGTAACCACTCCTAAGATAATTTTCGAAATGTAATAATGGCTTGAAACTAGACGATAGATCACTGGCAATTTCTCTATGGTTTTTAAGTAGATTTTCTATATAAACAATGGGTATTTCGGCCACATTGGAAAATGACAAATACTCCCGAAATGAAAGACCTTGTAAATTGTATGTTTTTGCATTTCGACAAAAGTCGGCATCCTGTTTAAGTAAATCGATAGTTGAAGAGCCAGCAAATACAACCTTTAGGTCGGGAATATTATGAAAAATATTCTTCAAATCGTACGACCAGTCCGAATACTTATGAACCTCATCAACAAAAAGGCATTTCCCCCCTCTGTTTCTAAAATCATAAGCCAATTGGTAAAGAGAGTTTGCCGAGAAGAAAAAGTCATCAAGCGATACATAAAGAGCCTCATGGCTAGCCCCATATTTTCGTTTAAGTTGCTGAAGCATTAGGGTTGTTTTCCCAACACCCCGTGCACCGATAACCCCATTGAGCCTGTAGTTCCAATCAATTTGGCTAGTAAGATGACGGAAGAAACTTTGGGGTACGTTGCCAATAAGCCTATTTGATTTGTTCCTTAATGCATTCATTGCATAAATATTTTAGCAAATATAAAAAAAAATGCTTAAAAATTAAAGCATAATATTAAAAAATGTTTTAAAATAAAAGATGATCTTGAAAATTTGAATTAAGGCATCTCCGATATTAAAGCAATGAAACAATTAATTTCAGAATTCAGGAAGGAGGAAATGAAATGGTTAAGTCGAAAAGATTTTGAGAGTTCAGCGAGTCGGGATATTTATGATATAATTCCTACTCTTTTGGGCGTGGGCCATTGTTGATGGTGAGTTTATGAAAAACCAATGAAAATCTGGATATTGCTGGGTTCAGGACAGCATTTCAATCCTCAGAAACGTACAAAAGAATGGTAAATTAGCTTGCTTTCTGGAGAGAAACCAATATTTTTACTGCCCTTATCAGGAGTGGTTGTTTATTTGCTCAATATATTTATTTATCAACTTTACAGCCTTCTCGGTTCCTTTTTCATTTGAAATAGTTGTCCCTGCCTCTAAACACTTCTTTTTCATTCCCTGGTTGTTTTTTACAGTAACTATTGCATCAGATAAAATATTACTGTCTATTTGATTAATATTAAGAGGTTTATGTGCATATCCTAATTTATGAATTGCTGAAGCCCTTATTTTTTGGTCAAAAATATGTGGCATAGGAATAGAGGGCAATCCCGCTCTTAATACTTCGGCAGTAGTGCCAAAACCAAAATGGTGAACAACTAATTCAACATGGTCAAGTAACCAACTATAGGGTATTTGTTTTGCTATATAAATATTTTTAGGGATTTCAATTTCTTTTTCGTCCAAATCGGGCATTATTAGTATTGCCCTTGTATTCGATTTATCAAGAGATTTACAAACTGTTAGATAAAGATGTTTGATCTGCTTCTGATTATGAAACATTGAACCAAAAGTTACTAATAGAGGCTTTTCTCCAATGTTTATAAAACTCAACAAATCTTCGGGCGGAGAATAATCAATAGGCGTTTTTGCAAAGAAAAATCCAGTTATTTCAGTTGTTTTTTTCCAGTAAGGATTAGGTTTTTGTAAGAACAAAGGCATTGGAATTATTGCTAGGTATGGATTCAACTTTTTATTTTTCACTGAAGGTGCACAAACATCTTTACGAAATCTATTGTATGGTTTGCCAAATAGTGTACCCATTAGTTTATCAGATAAATACACGCCTAATTCCTTAATGATGTTTTTTGTTTTCCAATATTCTTTCGGGAGTCCCATGGGTGCTATAGAAACAGTAATAAAGGGTTTGCCAAGAATATCTGCTTCAGCCTCCCCAACTATACCGTGTCCAATAATCAGATCGAAATTTTTTAATTCTGATAAGAAGTCTTTATGACAATTTCTCAGGTTGTTAAAAATAAAATTTAAAGCAAATTTAAATCCCTTAAGATTACTCGTTGAATTTTCTACAAATTGTCGGGCGTGATAATTTATGTCAATATCATCACCAACCGAAATATGTGTAAGTCCATACAAGTTCACAACCTGTTTTGCCCAAGGATGACTCAAAACAGTTACAGAATGTCCATTTTTTTGAAGCTCAACACCAAGTGCGATATAGGGTTGAATGTCTCCCCGGGAACCAATTGTTGTTAGTGCAATATTCATATTACCTGTTTTTAAGTCAGGAGATTAGGCTTTTTTTCAATTACCCCTAACTAGAGGTTTTCCATATCTTTTTTTAGTAAACACTGAACTCTGATGACTTCATCACTGATGAAAGAAAGCATTTCGCTCACATTTGATCCATTAAGATTTTTAGATTCCATATCTTCAAGAGATTCAAGTGCATTGGCAAGTTCAAAAACCTTTATCTGACGAAAAGCTGATTTCATGCGATGCGAAACCTCAGACACCCCTTCCCAGTTACCATTTTCAAAATGTTGAAGAAGTGTATTAAGGTTAGCGTTTGAGTTTTCGATAAACGATTGGATGATAACTTTGGCAGAATCTTTATCACCACCAGCAAAACGATATATATCTTTAAGGTTGTAGCCAGATGAATCTCCGTTTTCAGGTAACTTTTCCTTGTCGATAAGTTCAACCTTTTTTTGGCTTACCAGCGGAGCAAGAACATTGTAAATATCAATCTCGTCAAAGGGTTTAATAAGCACACCATCAAAGCCAGCATCACGATAAAAACTTGGATTATCGATGGTACTGTTAGCAGTTAAGGCTATAACCAATGGGGATGGTTTAATCGCTGAGTTCTCTTTAATGGCTTTGACCAAATCGAAACCGCTTAATCCGGGCATCTGAATATCGGAAAGGATAATTTCGAAATCATTCTTTTCAACCTCCTCAAGGGCAACTCTAGGATCGCCCATAACTATAGGGTTTATGCCGAGGGTTTTAAGCATTTCTGATATAAGAACCTGACTGATTTGGTCATCATCAACAACCAGAATCTTTAAAGAGGGTGGAAGAGATAGGCTGGAAATAATTTCATTAATGTTTTCTACATCTGGTTCTCTATCGCTAATGGTGTACCCAATTTGCAAAGTAAAGGTTGTGCCTTTGTTGAGTTCGCTGTAGACATCGATTTTTCCTCCCTGTAGTTCGGTTAGCCTTTTCACTATGGTAAGACCAAGACCGGTTCCACCATACATGCGAGATGTACTGGAGTCAACCTGTGTAAATTGTTCAAAAATGGAGTTTACCTTGCTTGGCTCTATTCCAATTCCTGTATCGGTTACCTCAAAGTTAAAGATTAAGCGATCATCAGGACTATCATTATGGCTAACCAAGAGAATGATGCCACCTTCGTTGGTAAATTTAATTGCGTTACTAACCAGATTGAAAAGGATTTGCTTTAACCTGAAGGGATCACCCAAAACAGCTGTTTGTATTTCGTGCTGGCAATGTAGTTGAATTGAAATTCCCTTGTCCTTTGCTTTTAATGAAAAAGTATCAACTGTTTCCTTAGCTATTTCATAAGGAGAAAATGGGATCTTTTCGAATTTTAGGTAACCTCCCTCGATTTTGGAGAGGTCGAGGATATCATTTACTATATGGAGTAGATGCTGTGAGGAATTTTCTAGAGAATCAACAAATTTGTTTTGATTTTCAAGGAGTTCGGTACGTTTCAGCTGACGCGAAAAACCAATAATTGCACTGAGTGGGGTGCGAATCTCATGGCTCATGTTGGCAAGAAATTCCTCCTTTATCTTCAGTAACTTCTCAGCATACTTTTTGGCTTCGAGGAGTTTACCTCGATAGTAATTGGCGTTTGTAACATCCCTGAAAATTATAATTGTAAAAAGAATAACCATGAATATGGCTGCCCCACCAAGAATAAATAAGGAGTTGGTAGAGCTGTTAACGACTTCTTTGGCTTCCTCGGCAAGACGAAATGAGTTCTGCAGTTCCTCCTGTTCCAGTAGTGAAACCATAGTTCGTATCTGGTCCATAATCTGTTTGTCGCTTCTTAATAGTTCCAATTCCTTGGCGCTAATATTATAGATAACCTCCTGTTGCTGATCTTTAATTGAAGTTAGAATTCTCACCACTTCATTAAGAAGGCTATCAGATGAAGATGCGACGCCTAGTTTCAGTGTGTCAACCTTGGTTTCAACCTTTACGTGTAGTTTAGTAATAGTGGTGTCAACGGGTTCCGCTGGTTTTGAGAACCAGCGCTTCATGCGGTTAAAAACACCCTGTGTTACCTCATCAATTGGCTGACGTGTAATTATCGTGTCATGTTTTGATGTTGTAGTGGTTGTTGTGCTAGTAATAATGGATGCCTGTTTTGCAGTATCGGGTTCAAGTTTTTCAACTTCTTCGAGTGCCAAAAAGTAGAACTGAGAATATTGATCTTCTGTTTTGAGCTCTAAGAGCTCATTAAGGACGCTTTTTTTTCTCTCCAGAAGCTCTTGTATATAAAGGATTTTACCGCTTTGAACAGGGTCATCGTAGGCAAGAATCAGCAAAGTATCAACCTTCTCGTTGATATTTAGCAGAAACGAAAAGTAGAGGGTAAGATAATACTCGTTATGGGTAAGGGTGTAGGTACGGATGTTACTCTCGGCTTCGTAAATATCGGCAAGAATAGAATTGAGTTTAATTAGTTTTTGACGAGGCTCCGATAGTATTTCTCGGGTTTCGCTAAGCCTCATAAACCCTTTATAGGTAACGAAAGAAGCGGCAAAGGTAATGCCAAGTATGATTAAAAACCCAAACAGCACCTTGGGCTTAATCCTTAACCACTGCTTCTTTTCGCTCTTATCCACTTTTTGCTGATTGAATTATGGTTTTGAACAAGTGCAATATACAAAAAACTAATGGTACAAAACCAGTGTTTGTAGCAGAATAGAAAAAATGAACCCTGATTACAAGAACCTTAAATCGTTTATTGCATTAACTAGTTAACCTCAATTACTAAATATTTACTTGATCCCCAGAACGATTTAGGATTGGATATGTCCAATCGTTCCACAATGCCATTTTCGTTCTCCACAAAACGATAAGAGTCTTTTGGGTGTGGAGTTATCATTGTAGGTTTTTTTGCAAATAGGGGTATGCTCTGAGTTGAAGAAATATCGATTTGAGTAAAGTAAATGGTGTTAAAATCAGACTTAAGCTGTAAGCTCTTTCCAAGTCCAAGAAATCCACCTGTCTTTTCAACTATATGATTTTCGATGAGTTCCTTTTTGGTTCCGTAAGCATACCAAGCAGCATTCAATTCCTGGGTCTGCCTGTGCACTTCCTCTATAAGAATCTGTTTTTCACGGCTTAGGGTATCAAGAGTTGCATTTAGCACTTCTAATGAGAAATCCAGTTTAACAAGTTGCTCCTTTAAAGAGTTAATTTCCATATCCTTGGTTTGAAGCATGGTCCCAGTTTGCTGTAAGCGCTTTTCAAATTCCTCAATTTTAAAGTTTGCTCCTTTTACCTGATTGCTCAGGTAGCGAATAGACTGCCTGTTTTTAATCATCAACTCGTTGATCAGGTTGATATCGTTATTAATCCTTTCACGGGAATCGGGTAGCATTTCCTGACCAAGTGCAGCTCGTTTTGATATTATCTGTTCCTTCTCCTTAATAATGGCAAGATTTGCTTCAATTTCGTTAAGCATCTTAAAAAACTCATTGATTGCAGAGTCTTTGGCAAATGATTCGGCTTTCAGGTTTACAATTTCCTGCTTTAGATTTTCAATCTCTTTCTTCTCGGCTTGGTTGCAGGCAAAGAGAAGGGTAAAAATGCCAGCCAATGGAATTATTCTTTTCATGGTGAACAGTTTTTAATTAAGATCTTGATATGATTGCAATTAGAATAGAAGCAAACATGCTAAATGCATACCAAATTGCAAAAGTAAATATAAATGTAATATCTTATTCAAGATATGAACGTTACGATTTTTATAAAAGTATTAATCTATTGCTGTATGTAAAAAAAATCAACAGTGTGTTCAATTTTATCCAGTCCAAGATGATTTTCAGGAAACGGGAGTTTTTGCAAGGTGTTGATTCACTAATCTATAGAAATCATCTGGATCGATGGGTTTGGGTATGTAGGCATCGCATCCTGCTTTTAGGCATTTGGTCTTATCGTCGTTCATTACATTTGCGGTTTGAGCGATAATTGCCAGATTAGGATTAATAGCTTTGATCTGGCTTGCAGCTTCGTATCCGTTAATAAAAGGGAGTTGCATATCCATCAGCACAAGATCTATGTTGTCAACAAGTTTACATATTTCTATTGCATCCTCGCCATTCTTTGCATGGATAATCCTAGCATTGGTTTCGCTGAGTAAAGCCTCAATGAATTGATAACTATTCAAATCGTCTTCAACGACAAGAATTATCTTGTCCTTATAATCGGAATTTAAAACTGTTTGGAAAGATGATTTATTGGTTTTATCAATAATTTCAGAAGGAACATAAGGAATGGTGAAGAAAAATGTGGTACCCTGATTTACTATGCTGTCAAACCATATTTTTCCGCCCAGCATTTCAATCATACCTTTACAAACAGATAACCCAAGCCCATTGCCCGCACTACTCCCTTTGTAGGCTCTTTTTATCCTATAAAATTGATTATAAACTAGTTTAATATCTGTTTCGGGAATTCCAATTCCGGTATCCTTAACAAAGAATTGTATGGATTGATTCATTTCAATTTGATAGCCAAACTCAACGCATCCATTAACGGTGGATTTAAGGGCGTTGTCAAGAAGATTAGTCAGAATTTGCTCTAAAAGATTAGGATCTGAAATAATGTAGTTTTGTAGGTTTGTTTTTGGATGCATCAAATTCAATACCACACCTTTTTTCTTCATGTTCTGATAATCGCTATTAAACCGAGTATAAATATGGTTTAGAAGTTGGTCTAAATTAAAAGGGATTTTTGTAACCTCAAGGGTTCCTGAATCAATTTGCGAAATGTGAATTATATTATTTAGCACAGAGATAAGATTTTCCCCTCTTTTATTGATTATGTTAATGTAATGTTGACGGGTTTCATTGGGGAGATCATATTCCATGAGCATTTTATTGAAACCAACTATGCTTTTCAATTGTGTGCGGATTTCAAGGCTCATGTTGGAAATGTAGGAATTTTTCTGAGCAATAATCTCTTCGAGTTTTTTTATTGTTGTCTTATGTTCTTCTATGCTATTTTGTATCGAGTTATTTTGCTTATTCTTATCATCAGGCAAACTAAAGCTAGAAAGGTGGTTCTGTTTTCTTCTGTTTAGCTTAAACAGAATTGCAATTGAGAGGACAAGCAGAAGGAAAGTGGTTGCTGTAAGAAGAATAAGTATCAAGGTTGGGTGTTTTACCCTGGAACTTTCTGGCGTTTTAAAAGATATAACAACTAGTTGAGAGTTGCTAATGGAAAATTGTTCATGATGGTTGTTGAAAATGCGATTTAACGATAATGATGGATCAGCCTGAGCAAAAACAGGTATAATTAAAAGAAAAAAAGCAAGGAATGTCTTGTATATCGCTGCTCTCCTCATAAAAGGATTCTTTATGCAGCAAAAATAGGTTTTTTATGGATTAAACCTAAAATTTATAGATGTTAAGAGCCATGATTTTTATGGACTGTTCCAAATAATAATCGAACAGACTGAGAGAGTGAATAAAAAGTAGTTTTCTTTTGATTTGATTTAAATATTCCCAAGTTCAGAAAGAAGTTTTCGAACGCTTTCTACAGAGTCGATGTAGTAGTTAGCCTTAGTGTTTTTTGTTCCAACTTTAATGGTGAAAGTATTTAATGGCATGGCACCAAAGGTGTACTCATCGGTCCAATCATCTCCAATAGCCATTATGAATTGGTATTTATTCTTCCCAAGTTGTTGTGCTGCTGCCCGTCCCTTATTGATTCCAGAGTTTTTTACTTCAATTACCTTATCCCCATCCATTATTTCCAGGTGAAGGTTCGAAACCAGGTCGCGCAGCTCATCTTTCAGCTCCCATGATCGGATTATTCCCAAATCTGGATCGGCATTGCGGTAATGCCAAACCAGAGAATAATTCTTCTCTTCAAGGAATGATCGGGGCGTTCTGTCGGCATAAAAATTGATTACTGGCCGTATGCTATCCATCCATTTCTTGTCTATTTGCTCCATCATTCCCCATTTACCATTAGGCGATTTAATCCAAACCCCATGTTCAGCTATAAATGTTATTTCCTCGAAATCTTTGAACCAACGTCCAAGGGTCTCCTTATCCCTTCCACTGATAATTACGATGTGATTCTTTTGATCATTCACGAGTTTATTGAGAATGCTGTATAATTCTTCGTTGGGCATCGCCATTTGGGGATCCTTGTGAAAACCCGTAAGTGTACCATCGTAATCGAGAAAAATGATTCGATTATTTGCTTCGGCATATCTTCTTTTAATGATTTCGATAATGCTTGGAGATATTTTACGGGTTAAGTTCGTTTCCTGAAGTTTTTTTACGTTACTTAGAGTCTTTAGGATATCTGTTGCCCATTTTTGCTCGTTGTAAACCTGAAGCCTTTTTTGCATAACCCCAATTCGTTCTCTTTGCTCATCAATTGGCATTTCAAGCGCTTCTTTTATTGCATACACTATTTCGCTAATGCTGTATGGATTTACCTGTATTGCTTCACTCATTTCTTTTGCGGCACCAGTCATTTCGCTAAGTATAAGTACTCCGCTTTGATCTACTTGCGATGCAACGTATTCCTTTGCTATAAGGTTCATCCCATCCCGAAGGGGGGTAATCAGTGCAATGTTTGAGATGGAATACATTTCAATTTTTTCCTGCTTGGTTAAATGCCTATAGAAATAGAGTATGGGCATCCAGTTGATAGTTCCAAATTGCCCATTTATACGCCCAACCATTTCGTCAACTAAACGTTTTTTTGACTGATACTCAGCTAAAACTTCTCGTGAAGGGATTACAAAAAGAGCAAGACAGATCTTTTCGTGATACTCAGGGTTTGTGCTTAAGAATTGCTCATAGGCTTCAAGCCTAATATCAATACCTTTGGCATAGTCAAGCCTATCTATGGATAGCATAAGTTTGGTTTTGCCATTATTCAAAGTCTTGCTTATGAAATCCTTTCCCAGTCCAAGGATGGATGGCGTTTCTGAAACCTTAAATTGTTTAGAACCTTCCTCAAAGAATTGATAATTTACTCCCATGGGGAAATTGTCGATTTTAACAATTCGTTCGTCTATTTTCACCGTATTAAGCACATTGTCAAAGCCAAGCAGTCGGCGAACTGAACTCATGAAATGTCTTTCGTAATCGAATGTATGAAAGCCAACAAGGTCGGCACCCAGAAGCCCTTCAACAATTTCTCGTCGCCAGGGGAGTACCCTAAATATCTCAAAGGAAGGGAACGGTATATGCAGGAAAAAGCCAATTGTCAGATCTGGGCTTGCATCTCTTAGTAGCTTTGGAAGGAGTAAAAGGTGATAATCATTAATCCAAATGGTATCCTCCTTTTGGGCAATGCTTAGCACGGCATCAGCAAATTTTTGGTTAACAAGTTTATAGCTCTTCCAAAAAATCTCATTAAACTCACTGTATTGTGGAAAGTAATGGAAAAGTGGCCATATTGTAGCATTGCAAAATCCGTAGTGATGATTTTCAATTTCTTCATTTGAAAATTCCAAGGGCAAACAACCTTCTTGAGAAAGTTTCTCACCTACATATTTTTTTTCTTTGCTGGTAAGGTCACCCTGTTCGTAGCCTGTCCAGCCAACCCAAGCACAATCTTGCAGATTGTAATATGTGTTGAGTTTATTTGGTGTTCTGGTTGATTTTTCTACCACTTCAACTTTGCCGTTATTTCGGACCACCTCAAAGGGCAATTTATTGGATACAATAATTAACTTGCTCATTGCAATAGTATTATTAAAACTAATGTTTACATCAAAAAACTTTACTATATTAGCAAAAAATACCTTTTTTTCAAAATAACTTTCTTTTACACATCCTTGAAGTTTTATTAAAATTGCGTTAAAGTCATTTTTTTTGAAAAAGATTAAACCATAAATATCATGAGCAGGTATAGTTTTGATGCGGTAATTTTCGACCTTGATGGCGTGATTACCAAAACAGCGCTAGTCCATGCATCGGCTTGGAAGGAGATGTTTGACGAGTACCTTAAGAAAAGGGAAAAGGAGCATAATGAGACCTTCAAAGAGTTTACCCATACCCACGATTATTTACCTTATGTTGACGGAAAACCTCGGTACAAGGGAGTGGAGTCGTTTCTGGAGTCAAGAGGCATAAAAATACCCTTTGGATCACCCAGTGATCCGGTAGATAAAGAAACGATTTGTGGTTTAGGTAATCGTAAAAACGAAGCTTTCAATGAAATCCTTAAACGAGATGGAGTAGAGGTTTATAGCAGTACAGTTAATTTCATGGATGAGTTAAAATTAGCTGGAATTCGCCTTGGAGTTGCTTCGTCAAGCAAGAACTGCAAACAAGTGTTGGAACGGGCTGGACTACTCCACTACTTCGAAACTCGTGTGGATGGTGAGGTATCGGCTGAGTTAGGATTACAAGGAAAACCAGAACCCGATATTTTTACGGTAGCCTGTGATAACCTAAAAGTCCCATACGATAGAGCAGTTGTGGTAGAAGATGCTGTATCGGGCGTTCAGGCTGGGAAGAAGGGGAATTTCGGATTTGTGCTGGGTATCGCTCGAGAGGATAATGCATATGAACTTAAGTATAACGGTGCTGATTTAGTGGTAACAGATTTGGAAGAAATAGATGGAATAAAAGGAGTTGAAAAATGGTTTGATGAGGGATTGATGAGGGATCTTTGGTCTATAGACTATCATAATTATGATATAACCAAGGAGAAATCGCGGGAGGCATTGCTAACTGTTGGGAATGGATATTTTGGGACAAGAGGCGCAATGGAAGAGTGCGAGACCAGTCAGAATAACTATCCGGGAACCTATATGGCGGGTCTTTACAACAGGCTTAAAACTCCAATTGGAAACCGGATGGTTGAAAACGAGGATTTTGTCAATGCACCTAACTGGTTGTCCATAACCTTTAAAGTTGGCGAGGGAGAATGGTTTGACCCCAATACTCATAGAATACTTGAGATTGAGCGAAGCCTGAATCTATTTAACGGGGTTCTGAATAAAAGAATGATGATTGAGGATAGTAATGGGAATATTACCCTTATCGAATCGAGGCGAATTGCTAGCATGGCCAACAGGCATCATGCAGCCATCGACTATTCAATTACACCTCTGAATTATTCAGGTTATATCAGGATAAAATCGCGATTGAGCGTACCTGCAAAAAACGAGGGGGTAGACAGATACAAGCAGTTAAATCAATATCATTTAGAGCCAATAGAGCAAGGAGGTGTTGGAAATAGTTCTTATGTCGCTGCCAAAACAACTCAATCTGCGATAAAAATAGCAGTTGCATCACAACTGGGAGTCTTTTATGGGGACCGTCCAATGGCAACAGATTTTATAATAAAACAAGAAAAGGGGTGGGTAAATACATACATAAAAGCAGAGGTTAAGAGGGAGGAAACTTATAGGATTGAAAAATTGGTGAGCATATGCAATTCACTATCTGGAGAAGTAAATGATCCCATTGCCTTTGTGAAGGATGATGTGTCGAAGCTTAAGTCCTTTGGAATTGTGCATGCTGCAAGCATAAAAGTGTGGGAAAAGTTATGGCAAAAAGCTGATGTTAAGGTAGCTGGCGATAGATTGGCACAAAAACTTTTGAGGCTACATATCTACCATAGCATTATTACTGCATCTCCTCATAACGAAACGATCGATTTTGGTATACCTGCACGAGGACTTCATGGTGAAGCGTATCGTGGGCACATTTTCTGGGACGAACTCTATATCCTTCCGTTCTTCTGTTTACACTTCCCTGAAATAGCCAAATCAATTTTAATGTATCGCTACAGGCGGCTGGATAAAGCTCGCCAGTATGCCAAAGAGCATGGCTATTCAGGTGCCATGTTCCCGTGGCAAAGCGGAAGCGACGGACGAGAGGAGACTCAGGTTGTCCATCTGAATCCCATTTCGGGCGAGTGGGGCGATGATTATAGTTCGCTGCAGCGACATATATCCATTGCAGTCGCATACAACGTTTGGACTTACTATAACATAACCGCCGATATAGAATTTATCGATAAATATGGGGCAGAAATTTTCCTTGATATATGCCGATTTTGGGCAAGTAAAACCAAGTTTAACGAAAAAACGGGTCGTTTTAGCATTGAAAAAGTAATGGGTCCCGATGAGTTTCACGAGAGTATGCCAGGAGCCAAAGAGGGCGGTTTAAAGGACAATGCCTATACCAATATAATGGTGGTTTGGCTTTTCAGCAGGGCATTTGATATCATGCAAGCAATGGATCAAATGAGGAAACAAGAAGTACTCAATAAAATTGATCTAAGCGAAGAGGAATTGGTTAAATGGCACAACGAGGTCAAGAAAATGAACCTTTCCATTTCTCAGGAGGGTATCATTGAACAGTTCGATGGTTATTTTAACCTGAAGGAACTCAATTGGGATGCCTATCGTGAGAAGTATAAAAATATTTATAGGATGGACAGGCTGCTTAAGTCCGAAGGGAAGACACCCGATGAGTATAAGGTTGCAAAGCAAGCCGACACTCTTATGACTTTTTTTAATATTGATCCACAGGAAGTAATAAAAATAGTTGAGGGATTAGGCTATAAATTGCCCCATGATTATTTGGAGAAGAATTTCGACTACTACTGCAATCGTTGTTCACATGGATCAACCCTTAGCCGTGTTGTGCATGCCTATATTGCCTCGCTAATTGGCCGAAAGGAGTTAAGCTGGAATTTGTACAACGAAGCTTTAATGAGCGATTATGTTGATATACAAGGAGGAACTACAGCAGAAGGTATTCATATGGGTGTGATGACAGGTACTGTGCTTATGGCACTAACTGCTTTTGCAGGGCTTAATTTTCATGGAGACAATCTTTCCATTAATCCAAATCTACCATCGCACTGGCGTGAGATTGATTTTTCTTGTTCATTTAAAGGGGTCGATTATAGAGTAAAGGTTCAAAAAGATTATGTATTGATTAAATCCAATGCAACTCAAGTGAATAAGGTGAAGGTTATCGTTGGCAATAAGGAAATATTTTTAGAAGATAGTATCGAGATACGTGTGGATATTAATTGAAAGAATTAGCTTTGTGCAATATTTTTCTTTGTTAACCGAAATGATGTAAAAAAGCATGTTAGGAGATATATTGCTAATAAACGATTTGCACAAAGCCGCAGCCCAGTCGCTCTTAGAATATGTAATAGCCGATAGGGATAAGAAAATGGTTAAAGATCCCAACTACAAGTACACAATTGCCATATCGGGCGAATCGGGAGCAGGCAAATCAGAGCTATCACACTCATTGGCACTTTTGCTAAAAGCCCTTAACATTCGCGTAAAGGTGATTCATGCAGATAACTACTATAAGGTTCCACCCCTGCTTCGCAAAGAGTGGCGCCTCAATAAAGGGTTAAATGTAATTGGTCCCAACGAGTATAATTGGAAGTTACTCCAAAAGAATATCCTTGAATTCAAGAAGGACATGATTGCCCGAATCCCCTGTATCGATATAATTCCAGAGCAAGTGGATGAATTGATAACAGATTTTCAAAAGATTAACCTATTGATCATTGATGGGTTGTATGCCATTAAGGCCAAGGAGGTTGATCTTAAGGTGTTCATAGAGCTGACATACAAGGAAACCAAGATGATGCAGCTGATGAGGGGCAAGGAGCAGGTTGATGAGTTTAGATCAAAAATCCTTGAAAGGGAACACTTAGGAGTTGTGGCTCTTAGACCCTTGGCTGATTTGATTGTTGATAAGAATTATGATGTTCTTCCTATAGCTTAATGGAATGGAGATAGTATAAGCAAGGAATAGAATAATGTCTTCTTTTCAATAATGATTTATTCTATCACCCTGATCTCTGTGCTAACGGGTATAGCTTTTTTATAAACTGCACTTACACCACAGTAGCGTTCCTCTGATAAGTTTACTGCCTTTTCCAGCTTATCCAAAGGAAGATCTTTCCCCTTGAATTCATAGATAACCTTCATTGAAGAGTAGTGTTTGGGATGCTCTTCAGTTTGCTCGGCTTCTACCCATATGCGCAGTCCTTCCAATTCAACGCGCATCTTTCTGAGCATCGACACTACGTCCATCCCGGTGCAGCCGGCAAGTGCGACCAGCATAAGTGGTTTGGGACGAGGACCCTTATCCCCACCACCCACCTCGGGGGTGGCATCCAAAATAATTTTATGATCATTTACATCGGCTTCAAAAGCCATTTCACCAATCCAATCGATGTGTATTTTAGCAGTGCTCATAAATGGTTGTTTTATCAATTAGAATATAACACTTCAATCTGTCAAATGTTTAAGGAAAAAATAATTTCTATTGGTAAGTTGCGTCAAAAAGATACAACCAATAAACTTAAACATTTTACTGTTAATTTGAGGCAAGTAAAGCGAAGTCAAACAAGAATATTCAAATCATTTAATATTTCTTTGAATTTAATGAATGAATATATTCGCTTTCAATGGATTCAAATCGATAGTTTTAAAAGATTTACAGAAATTCTAAATGATAAGTATAGTTAAACGAGTTTGAGGCATTCAATCGGTTATTTTATTCAATGGGCAATTTTATAGTAACCTTAGTTCCCTTACCTAGTATAGATTCAAACTCAAGTAAACCCCGATGTTCTTCAATAATATTTTGTGTAATCGACAAACCTAATCCTGTACCTTTACCAGGATCCTAAGTTGTGAAAAATGGATCGGTTACCTTTGATAAACTCTCATTGCTAATTCCACACCCATCATCTGATATGCATATAGTAAAAGACTTTTCTATTACCTCTGTGCTAATGGATATTGTTCCTTTATCGGCAATGGCATCAATAGAGTTGCTCAGGATGTTAAGAAGAACCTGATGT
>Ga0334884_1001720_pt1 | contig 31031 bp, 23 predicted proteins | sample GraSluR1_MG_7_FD_207215 | JGI IMG/M metagenome (GOLD analysis project Ga0334884, IMG submission 207215) | Sludge microbial communities from methane-producing bioreactor in Wageningen University, Netherlands - Granular Sludge_12_05 R1 | ecosystem: Engineered > Bioreactor > Anaerobic >...
CGCCGTTGACGCCACTGACTTGCTCGAGGTCGACCAGCACGCCGACACGGTCCCCACGGACGCCGACACGGCCGACATCACCCCGCTGACCGAGTTCCCCATCCGCATCCCCCAAGAGCACAGCATTAGTTGCAACGGTGAAAGCCAGCTCTATTGGGACCAAGATTTTCGCTGTCGGCTCTTCATCGGCGAGGAGACCTTGGAGATCTACCTCCAGGCCCGCCCCACGGGCTGCACCACCACCTTTTTCCCTTGGCCGACCTTCACCGACGGCGCCCAGGGCTGGCTACAGCAGGGCGACCAGGTCGTACCTTTCGCCGCCGCCTATGATTGGGGCGGCGGGCATCACAACGACGCCTTCCACGTCGCGCTGCCCCAGGGCATCTTCGTGCTCTACCACGCCTCCTTCGGCTTCGGTTGGCGCGCCTGCGCCCCGGTGAACTGTCTCATCCAGTGCGCCGCCGACGCGACCTTCGCGAGCTGCGACGCCTATGGGGGTTATGCGGTCAATGGCTGCACCCGCGAGAGCGGCGGTCCGCCGCCGGCCATGCCCATCTGGTGCGCCCCCATCAACGCCGATGGCACGGTCCCGCCGCTGCGTGACCCCTGGCAGGGCCACGACGGTGCCGACCCCTTGTTGCCGTGCCTCGGCGACATCTAGCCGCCACTTTTACCCAGGGAGACGCCCATGCCTCGCCCCCACTGGCTCTTCGTCGTCAGTGTCACCTCGCTCTTGGCCTGTAGCGACCCGGGCCCGGAGTGGTGCGGCCCCCAAGAGGCAGAGATCAATCTATCCCCTACAGATGAAGGCCCGGCGCACTTTTCTGCGCGCCTCTTGCGCCCCGATGGCCACCTCGATCTGCACTGTCCTCACAGCCCGACGCCAGATGGCTGGGGCTGCCTTGACACGGGCTTCTTCTGGGAAACCACCTCCCCAGAGCTGCGCCTGGTCCTCAAATCCCGTGGCTGGCAGCACCAGCAGGTGCAGCAAACGCTCGCCTTTGCGGCCGCCCCGGCCCGGACGTGCTCGGGCCAAGTCCAGCGCGCCCAGCTCACCCTGACGATGCAACCCCTGGAGCCCTTTATCGACCACGCCGCCTACGCCACGGGCTTCAGCCCTGAGGGGAAGGCGCGCTTCGCCGAGCTCGCCCTGAGCGTTGCCTCCCTCCACGGCCAGACCCAAGTGGTGAAGTTCCTCATCGAGGACGTGGACACGGCGCCTCGCGTCTATTTTCAGGACACCCGAGCCTACCCACTCCACTACGCTTTCTGGCGCGGGGCGCTGGGGCGCAGCGGCTCCCAAGAGGCTTTCAACCAGTTGACCTACCACGGTGAGGACCGGGTCAACCTGGCCGGGACCCTGCTCTGGGAGCCCGCGCGCGTCTTCGAGAGCAGCCACGGCCCGCTGGCGGAGCCGCTGGTGCTCACCTTTTTCCCCGGCGACGATCTAACGCCGAGCCAAGTCCTACGCGCCTACACCCTCCTCGAAGAGCGCCTCCTCTTCCTCACGCCTCAGGGGCAGGGTCAACGCCTCGTCTATGTCCCGGCGACGGAGCATCATCAGCGGGCCCTCGAAGAGGAAGCGGAGGCCTTCTGGGCCCGCGACGCCTTGTGGATGCGCCGCGAGAGCTACCACGGGGACACCCAGGTGCAGTACCTCAACCCGGGCAAAGGCTGCGGCACCCTGCACTACCTGAGCGGCGACGCCCTGGCGCGCACGCCCCTGTCCTTCCGCGATCTGGTGGTCTTGGACCGCCTCCCCAACACCCTGCCCCTGGTGGGCGGCACCATCACCGAGGAGCTACAGACGCCCCTGGCCCACGTCAACGTCGCCGCCCGCTCCCGGGGCACACCCAACCTCGCCCTGCTGGGTGCCGCCACGGATCCCCGGGTCGCCCCCTTCATCGGGCGCTTGGTGTGTCTCGAAGTGGAGCGCGGCGCCTTTGCCCTCTATGAAGTCGACATGGAGACGGCCGAGGCCTTCTGGGCGACCTTGATCCCCCCCAACCCCGTCGTCCCGCCGGCGGACCTCTCCCCCTCTCCGTTGCTGGACTTCGCCGCCCTCTCCTTCGCCGACGCCCGCCGCGTGGGCGTCAAGGCGGCCAACCTGGCCGAGCTGTCGCGTCTGCTGCCCGAGGTCGCGCCCCAGGGCTTCGCCGTCCCCTTCTCCGACTATCACCACTTCATGAGCGAGACCCTGGTCACTCCAGGGGCCTGCTGGGACGCCCTCAACCACTGTGTCTACGACGGCCGGGCCGTCGACCTCTGCCGCGCCGCCGAGGGCCTCTGCCGCGCTGGCGATGGCCTGAGTCTGCGTGACTACCTCGCCGCCCTCCTGGACAACGACGACTTTGCCCGCAACACGGCCCTGCGCGAAGCCACCCTCGCGGGTCTGCGGCGGATGATGATCGCCGCGCCGACGCCGCCCGCGTTGGCTGCCGCCCTCGACGCTGAGGTCGCGCGGCGCTGGGGCTCGCGCAAGGTGCGCCTGCGTTCGAGCTCCAACGCAGAGGACCTGGAGCACTTCAGCGGCGCTGGCCTCTACAGCTCGCAAGGCGCGGCCCTCGAGACCGGCAAGCCTCCCTCGGTGCAAGTGCGCGCGGTCTGGGCGAGCACCTGGAATTTCGGCGCCTTTGAAGAGCGCGCCTTTTGGAATGTCGACCACCTGGGGGTGCAGATGGGGGTCGCCGTCCATCCATCCTACCGCGATGAAGCGGCCAACGGCGTGCTGATCACCCAGTCCATCGTCAACCCCGACGTACAGGGCTTCTATGTCAACATCCAACGGGGTGAGCACGCCGTGACCAACCCCGAGGGGGGCATGCTCCCCGAGGTCCTGACCTTGGTGCCCACGGCCGGCGGTGTCGCCGTGCTGCGGGACCGCTTCTCGAGCATGTCCCCCCAGCAACCTTTGCTGAGCGACGCAGAGCTGGAGAACCTCTTTCGTCAAGCGCGCCGCGTCCACACCCACTTCGTGCAGCTCTACGGCAGAGATCCCGGCACCTTCGCCCTGGAGCTCGAGTTCAAGGTCCTGGGCGAGAGCCGGTCCCTGGCCATCAAGCAAGCTCGCCCCTTCTACGCCGCGCCCTGAGCCCGCGGGCGCAAAGCGACAGGCGCCCCCCTGGCCAAAAACGCGCAGCGGCATTAGACTAGCGCGCCCATTGAAGCTGCGTCTGGCTCCACCGGCGAGCCGCGCACGTCCTGACCCTGCGCCTGCGCCTGCGCTCGAGGAGAAGCCATGAACGTCGTCATCATGTCACCCCACTTTCCGCCCAACCACGTGAATTATAGCCTTCGCCTGCGCAATCGCGGCGTCAACGTTCTCGGCATCGGCGACGCCCCCTACGAGAGCCTGGCATGGGAGCTGCGCACGGCGCTCAGCGACTATGTCTACGTCCCCGATATGACCGACTACGACGCCATGCTGCGGGCCATGGGGCACCTGACGAGCCGGCACGGCAAGATCGATCGCATCGACTCGCAGAACGAGTTCTGGCTCGAGATCGAGGCGCGCTTGCGGGAAGACTTCAACATCTATGGTCAGAAGACGGCCGACACCGACATCAACCGCAGCAAATTGGGGATGAAGACGGTGTGTAAGACCCACGCCATCCCCTGTGCACCCGCCGCCGCCGTCACCAGCCTCGGGCAGGTCAGCGCCTTTGCCAAAGAAGTCGGTTACCCCGTCATTTTGAAGCCCGAAGTGGGCGTCGGCGCCAGCGCCACCCACCGCGTCGACAACGAAGAAGAGCTGGTGCGTTTGGTCGAGACCTTGCCTGCGGGCTACCTGTGTGAGCCCTTCGTCCGCGGCGAAATCGTCACCTTCGACGGGTTGGTGGATCGCGACGGCCGCCTGGTCTTCGTCACCTCCCATGAGTACAGCGGCGGCGTCATGGAGGTGGTCAATGCCGGGGCCTCGCTCTACTACTACTCGGTGCGAGAGCTAGACCCAGCCCTGATGAAAATCGGCCTGGCGACGGTGGCCGCCTTTGGGATCAAGGAGCGTTTCTTTCACATCGAGTTCTTCCGCCGCCCGGACGACTACTGGCTCTTGGAGGTCAACATCAGGCCGCCCGGGCTCTACACCATCGACATGATGAACTTCTCCGCCGATGTCGATCTCTACGACATGTGGGCGGCGCTGCTCACGGGCCAACGCCTGCCCGATCCGCCGCCGCGCAAGTACTTCGTCGGTTTCGTCGGCCGCCGGAGGACCGTACCTCACATCCATTCTCACGAAGAGATCATGGCCCGCTACAGCGACCGCACCGTGATGTCCCAGCCCATCCCCGGCTCCTACGCCAACGCCATGGGGCACCACTGTTACCTCTTGCGTCACGCCGAGCAGCAAGCTCTGAGCGAGGCCATCAACTTCATCATGGCTTAAGCAGGCGGTCGCAAATAGGTCACCTTGCGCACCCCGGCGAGCTGGTGGTGCGTCGCGCCTTGTCCTGCGCAGCGCTGCGCTGCGCCGGGGTCTTCGACCACGCTGCCGCACAGGGCGGAGAAGCCGAAGCCCCACATGGCCGGATGCAGCGGCGTCGATGGGCCCAAGAGGAGCGTGAACGCGCCAGGCCGGCACCAAGTCAAGACCTCTTCCGTGCTCCCCGTGAGCAGGGTCGCCGCGGTGATGGCCACCACATCGGCGCGGCCCAGCTCCGTAGGCAGGGACGCGGCCGATCGGTCCTGGGCTTGGCGACGGTGTTCGAGCTCGTAGACCTCGACGTCGTAGCCAGCGGCCCGCAGGCGGCGCACGAAGGGAAAGTGACCAATCACGGCGATGCGCTTGCCGCGCCCGTGCTCAGCGATCACCTCTTCGGCGTCCATGGCCAACGCCCCGGCAGGCGGTGGCCACGCCGCGTTGAGGGCCGCCAGGCCCAAGGCGCGCTGGGGCAGGGTCGCCGTGGGTCCTGGGCGCGCGAGCGCGCGCAGCGGTTGCCCGAGCAAGGTGCCCGCTCCAGCTATCACCACGTCATCCATGCACGGCGAGGCCGCCAGCCAGCCAAAACCGGTGGCGGCCACGCCGCAGCCGCCGTGGCTGCTCTCGACCACGGTCCAGAACAATCCCACACAGAGCGCGCGCACCACCTGCGCCTCCGTCACCTCTTCCACCAGGGTCTCGATAATCGTCACCGCTCACCTGTCGTCTTTCAAAAGTCCCGGTCCAAGATATCGGCGGCGCGCGCGCTGCGCTCTCGGGGGCTTGGCGCCGTGCGCTGCGGGGCCGTCCCGCGCCTGAAGGGCACCCAGGCCCCGCGCCCCTGCGCGTGGGCGAGCTGCCCCGTCTCCACATCGATCCGGTGCATCTCTATACCTTCTGGCGCCTCGGGCAACAACGCTGCCTGGGCGCGCGAGCCTACGGCTTGCACCATGAACGCCATCCACGGCGGCAGCGCGCTGGTCCCCCCGCTCTCGGACTCGCCGAGATCATGGCGGTTGAGGTCATCTCCCAACCAGACCCCAGCCAAGAGGTCGGCGCTGTAACCGATGAACCACACGTCGTAGCGGTTGGTCGTGCCCGTCTTCCCCGCCACGGGGAAGGGGAGCGCCCGCGCGGCGCCTGCTGTCCCCTGCAAAACCACCTGGCGCATGAGATAGCTCACCAGGTAAGCCGTCGTCGCCGGCACTGCCGGCTCGCCAGCAGGCGTCGTCAGGGCGCGCACCAGCCTATAGAGTCGCGCATCCCAGCCATCGTAGAGGCCCAGCGGGTTGCCGTGATCGTAGAGCACGCTCCCATCGGCAGCCAGGACGCTGCGCAAGAAGGTCGGTGGCCGCTCTTCGCCGCCGCGCGCGTAGACCCCGATGGCGGCGCTCATCTCCAGGGGCGACACGCAGCTCGCGCCGAGGGCCAGAGCAGGCGTGGGGTGCAGGTGCGAGCGGATCCCCAAACGACGCGCGTGGGCGACCAGGGCCTGTGGTCCCACCCCATCCATCACCTTGACCGCCGGTACGTTGCGGCTCAGGGCAAAGGCCTCGGTCAGGGTCAGCAGGCCTTTGAAGGCGAAGTCGGCGTTGCGCGGCTCCCAGATGAGGCGGCCATCGGGGGTCTCGTAGCGTTGGGGGACGTCCTCGATGGGGCTGATCACCGTCCACGGCCCCTCGAGGCCTTTGGCGTAGACCAGGGGCTTGAAGACGCTGCCCGGCTGGCGGCACCCGCGTGCGGCCCGGTTGAACTGGGTCTCGTCGTAGCCGACCCCGCCGACCATGGCGCGCAGGGCGCCGCTGTCGACGTCGAGGGCCACCAGCGCGCCTTGCACTCCTGGCGCGGCTTGCACCGAAGCCAGGGCAGGCAGCAGCGGCCGCAGGGGCGGTGTCAGGACCACCACCTGCACCACGTCCGCCGGTGCCAGCGCCGCGGCATCAGCGGCCCGTGCCCACAAGGTGACGCCGCCGCTGTCGAGCTCCACCAGATCGCCCTCAGGGCGTCTGGCCCGGACCAGGGCGGCGTAGCTGCGCCCCACGGCGCGCTCGGCCCCGTAGATCGCCGCCGCCTCTTCGCTGAAGAAGTCGACCTCATCGGGGCGCAGATGCAGCAGCCGCATGGGATCGCCGCGCCGGCCGGCCAGGGCCCGCGCCGCCGAGCGCACCACGCTCTCGCCGTGGAGCTGCATGGGCAAGCTGAGGTAAGTCAAAAGGGACGCCGCATCCTGGCGCTGCTCGGGTGGCAGGTCGGCGAAATTGCGTCGGATCTCGTCTTGGGCATAACCGCGTGCCGCCAGAGATGGCGTGGGCGCTGCAAAGACCAGGGGGGCCTCGCGCGCTGAGTCGGCGGCCTCTCTGCTGACCAGGTTCAGCGCCACCATGCGCTGGAGAACGTAGCGCTGGCGTTCGCGCGCTGCGGCCAAGTTGCGCCGCGGATTCAGCCGCGACGGCGCCACGGCGAGCCCCGCCAGCAGCGCCGTCTGCGCCAGGTCGAGTTGGGACGGCGCGACCCCAAAGTAGATCTGCGCCGCTGCTGCGATCCCCGTAGCGCCAGCGCCGAGATAGATGCGGTTGAGGTAGGCCTCGAGGATCTGCGCCTTGCTGTAGCGCTGTTCCAGGCGACGGGCCATGACGGCTTCCAAGAGCTTGCGCTCCAGGGTCTTCTCGCTGCCGACGAAGCTCTTGGCGAGTTGCTGGGTGATGGTGCTGCCTCCCTGGGCCGAGTGTTGCCGCTGCCAGTTGGCGACCATGGCGCGGGCGATGGCCGCGGGCTCTATCCCCCGGTGGGAAAAAAAGTGGCTGTCTTCGGCAGCGACGAAGGCCGCCACGGTGAGGGCTGGGATCTCGGCCATGGGCAGCCAGCGTGGCGCCGGCGGCGCGTCGCCCAAGCGCACCCCTTCGGCGCTCAAGATCTGCAGCCCTGACGGCGCAGCGGCCGCGGCGCGGCCGATCTCCGGTGCCACCGGGACGGCCTCACACAAGCGCGCGTAGGCGTCGAGCACCGCCCAAGGCAGGCTCACGACCGGCACCCACAGCAGCAAGACCAAAGCCGCGCGCCCGACGACCGCCGGCATGGCGGCGCTGCGTGGGTTCATCAGGTAGGGGCGGCGCAAGGCTAGGCTCATCGGCTCTCACCTAAAAAACGAGGACATAAGCGACGCGTATCAAGAGGGCGTGCTTGTCGACGTCGTAGCGCAGCCCCGTGCTCTCTTGGTCGAAGAAGGTCCCCTGATAGTCCGCCCCGACTTCCACCAAGGCCCCCGTCAGCGCCAGGGAGAGACCCAGCCCAGCGCCAGCGCCGAAGCCTTTCAAGCGCGCCGTCACGTCCCCCTGGACGCGATGACCAAAGACCACGCCGCCCTGAGCGCGGACAAAGGGCGCCCAGCCTCCGCAATCGAGGTAGTAGGTGAGCCCGAGGGCGGCCCCCACCATGAGCATCGTCACGTCGCCCTGCGCCGAGACGGTGAAGCTCGGCATTCCCGAGAGCTTCAGGCCATCGACGAGGACATAGCCCGCTTCGCCCTCGAAGCCGAAGACCACCAAGGTCTCGGCGTCCACCCCATCGATACTCTCTTGCGAGACTTGTAGCCGTGCCGCCCCACCCAAATGCAGGGCCTGCGCCGCGTAAGGGTCTAGCCTCTGGGCGCTCTCCACCTCTTGCGCCCAGGCCTCGCCCCCTCCCCCGCCCAGGAGCACCTGAGTGCAGAGCCACGAGAGCAACGCGGCGTGCAACGCAACAGCACGTCTGCTCCCCATCCTCAGCCTCATTCGCGGAAAAAAAAACGCCATGACTACTCCGGGGCCGCCGCCTTGGCGACCGGCATGGGGGGCGGAGGCGGCTCCACCAGCAGTGTTCCGTGGGTGGGCGCAGCCTCGCGCGCCTCATCGAGCTCACGCAGTTGGCGATTCCACTCCCGGATCCGCTCCTCTTCGCTGCGCTGCTCCTGCTCGTCATCCATGTAAGCGCGCAGTCGCTGCATGCGCTCGTCCGTGACCTTCACCCAATCGTTCCTGAAGCCGATGCGCTCTGAGACGGCAGAGGTCTTCTCATAGGCCGCCAGCGCCTGTTCCAAGAGCGGGCGCAGCTCCTCGCGCAGGGACGAGAAGTAGGCGTCCACCTCTTCTTCGCTCAAATCTCGGGGGATCTCGGCGCTGATGATGTCGTAGTAAAAATCTTCAAAGAGCTTGCCGACCATATAGCCCGAGAGGATCGACCAATAGTGGTTCTTCTGATGGATGGTGCGCACATAGTGGCTGTTGGCCTGGCGCGCGAGCTGTTTCTTGTCGCGCATCGCCGCCTGCATGGCTGACTCGGGCAGACGAAAGCGGATCTCCGCAAAGAGCAGATGGTAGGACAGGGCGATGCCGTAGTGGCACCCGGAGACGAAGTAGTTGCCCCCAGGCAGGCGCCCCGATCCGGCCACACGGTTGCGGCGCAATCCCTCGCTGAAGGTGGTCTCGGCCTCGGCGAAGGCGCCCGTGGCCAACTGGGCCATCCCCAAACGGTAGTGGGCCTCCATCACGTCGAGGTGGCGCAGATCTTCCCGCAGCAGCGCTTCCTGCATACGCGTCACCACCAGGGGCCACTGCCCGGCGTTGGCGCTCACTTCTGCCAAGCGAAACAGCGCGTCCAGGCCATCGCGCGACGCCGGGTTCAGCGCTATGAGGCGCTCGTAGCGCTCTGTCGCCTGCGACCAGGCCTCCATCCTTTCGTGACAGAGGCCCGCATTGTAGAGAGCCGGCCCCACGATCTCCATGGCGTCGAGGTTCTGCCACAGTTGGTCGAAGTAGCGGGCGCACAGGTTGAAGCTCCCCTCGGACAGGGCCTTGTTCGCCTCGCGGAAGAGTTCACGGGGCCCCACGATGCGGGCCTCTTCTCCTTGGCCCAGGACGAAAGTGGGATCCAGGACCATCACCACCTCGCTCGGCCCCTCGCTGCGCACCTGGCGCGCACCGCAAGCGGTGAGGCTCGCGCCGCAAGCGGCCACCAAGAGGCCGAGCAGGAGCGGTGCGCACGCCCGCCGGGGGTGGATCGCCAAAGAAAGCTGGGCCTGGCTCATGGATGACTCTCCTTGGCCGCTTCGAGCTTCTCGTCGCGGAGCTGGGTGGCAGCCTCGATGGCCGAGAACGCATCGTGGAGCCGCTGCCATGCGGCGAGGAGCGTCTCGAGGGGTATGGGGGCTTCGCCGCCGCGATCGATGAAGCGGGCGTAGTCCAGGGTCAGATCGAAGAGTTGCACTTGATAGGTGAGCAGGCTTTGGAGGCGCGGGCTCACCCTGCGGTTCTCTCTGGGCTGGGTCAAGGCGCGGCTCTCCTCTTCCAGCGTCGCGATGGCCCGCAGGTAGGGCAGGTAGGTCCCATTGCGCGCGGTGTAGAGGAGCCAGGTGCGCTCCCAGGCCGTGAGTCGCTGCCAGCGCATGTCGGCGTTGCTCAGCTCGCTGAACCAGGCGTAGATGCGGCTCATGCGCTGGACCTGGCGCGCGAGGTGGAGTTGACAGAGCTCGAGGACCAAGAGGCTGTGCCCGAGGGTGCGCTCGGCGACCGGAGTCTGGCGCCAGAGATCGACCCAGGAGCTGGTGCGCGGTGAATGGGGCACCCGCACTTCGGGGAAGTTCATGCAGGCGTCGTCGCGGCAGACGCGCATCACGGCATCGCGCATACCGGCGAGGTGAGACTCGAGCTCAGAGATGGCGAGCAGGCCTTGCTCCACCTCGGCGACCCGCGACGGCGAGCGGACCAACTCGAAGATGGCCGCCACGAAGGGGGGGCGGGCGCGCCCACGGCGATCCGGGGGTTGTTCGGGCTCGGCTTCGGCGCGGCCGCCGCGGAGGTTGGCCTGTTCTCGCAGGGCAAAGAATTGGGTGCGCCACGCCTCGGCGTCGCCCACCACAGGCGAGGTGGGGCTGGTCTCAGCGTGGAGAAAATTGGGCAGCGCCTGCCAGAAGGTGGCGCTCACCCGATCCCAGCGCCGCAGCAGGGCGACCTCCATGTCCATGAGATCGGCCGTGTCTCGTCCCAAGTCCGCGATGACCTCGCTCACGATCTGCCGCAGCTCCGCCTGGTGCCACACCACCTGGCGGAGCTGGTCGGCTTCGGCCGCCTCGTACTGCATGCGGAGCACGGCCTCGTAGAGCCCAGAGAGAAAGCGGATTTCTTTGCTCTGCTGCGCCAGGCACTGCCGCGTGGGATCCTCGCCGCCGCTGCCAAGCGAGCGCTCCAGGGCCTTACTCTGGGCGACGTAGGCGGTGAAGGCGTCGCGCAGGGCGACCTGCTCCTTGCGCCAGATCGCGATGGCGGCGCGCGCCGGCTGGGTCGCCGGTGCCACGTAGGACCAACGCGGGCTCGCGGCGCTGCGCGTTTCCCAATCGGCCAAGGCCGTCTCGGCGCGCGCCAAGAGCAGTAGGGCTGGGCGATGGCGCGCCAAGCGCGGCAAGAGCCGCCCCGGTTCCCAGTCGCCATCGGGGCGGGTCTGGACCGTATCGAGGGCCGCCAGCTCCGACTTGATCTCGCGCAGGGGCACCAGGACTGCCCCTTCGGCGTGTCGGAGGCGGTCGGCCGCGAAGGGCTCCTGCATCTCCGTGAGGGCCGTGAGCACGTGGCGCGCCGCCAGCTCATTGCGCCCCAGGCGCCACAAAATGTTGCGCTGTTGCTGTAAGAGGTGCTGCACGGCGATACGCTCACTGAGCCGCAGCGTCTCTGGCCGAGCGCGCACTTCGCACGGCTCATGGACGGCGCGCGGCGCCGTCAGCATGAGGATCGCCTCGTCGTTCAGCGCCTGGCGGCGCTCCATCGCGTCGATGGCGACGCGCCAGATCTCGCGCTCCTCACGGCTGAGGCGCGTCTCGAAGGCCGCAGGCATGGCGAGAGGCGCGCGCAGTCGTTGTTCACCGCGGGCCCACTGGGTCTCCGCCTCGGCGTTGATGCGGAAGCGCGCCACCTCCTCCTTGGACCACACCAAGACGGGGATGTGCTCCGACACGGCCTGGGGGCGAGCCTCACAGGCCAGACACGCGCCGAGGAGGGCCGCGGCCCACAGACCAGGCCACGGCCAAGCCCCAAGCCTCGCGCTCGGCCCTCGCCTGGAACCTGGGCCGTCTCCCGCGGGTCGGCCGCCGCGCTGTGCGTCCTTGGGCCTCACAGGACTTCCTCGAGGGCAAGGGCGAGCTGGGTCAAGAAGTCCTGGACCATCTCCTGGGTCGCCACCAACGGCGGCGAGACGCTCAAGACCTGACCATAGCGCCCGGAGGGCAAGACCAGCACACCCCGCGCCAGCAAGGCCTGCATGAGGCCCACCGCCGCCGCGGGGTCCGGCTCGAGGCTGTGGCGGTCCTTGACGAGCTCCATCCCCAACATCAAGCCACGCCCCCGCACCTCGGCGATGCGATCTGGGTAACGGCGCTGCAACGCGAGCAAGGCGCGGCGCAGCTCCTCTCCCAAGAGCGCTGCATGGACCTCCAGGTGTTCTTCCTGCAGCAGCTTCAGCGCCGCCAGGCCTAGGGCGCAGCCCATGGGGTTGCCCAAGAAAGTGCTGGTGTGGACGGCTTCCCCGTGGTTCTCGCCCCAGGCGGCCATGACCGCGGGGGTACCGATGAGGGCCGACATGGGGAAGGCGCCGGTCATGGCCTTGCCCAGACACATGAGGTCCGGCACCACCCCCTCGTGTTCGCAGGCGAAGACCCGGCCGGTGCGGCCAAATCCCGTATAGATTTCGTCGAAGATCAGCAAGACCCCCGCCTCGCGGCAGCACTCCGCCAGGCCCGCCAGCCAAGTCGGCGGACACGGCACCACACCACCTCGGCCCTGAATGGGCTCGATGAGCACCGCCCCCATTTCCTCGGCGCCAGCCGCTGGATGGCGCAGGAGGCTGCGCACGTTCTCCAAACACGCTAGGCCACAGCTCGGGTGGCGCAGCTTGTAGGGGCATCGCAGGCAATAGGGATAGGGCACATGGGTGACATTGTGGTTGAGGCTCCCCTTGAAGGGCGCGCGGAACGCATCGCGATAGGCGCTCACGCCCAGGGCCCCCAGGCTCAGGCCGTGGTAGGACCCATAGAAGGCGAGCACCCGGCTGCGCCCCGTGGCCAAGGTCGCCGTCTTGAGGGCCATCTCGACAGCGTCGGCCCCACTCTGCCCCAACATGGAGACGCGCAAGTCCCCGGGGGCGATGGCGGCCAAGGCCTCAGAGAAAGCGATCTTCACGTCGCTGGGGTAGACGTCGCCCATCCCATGCATCAACCGCTGCGCCTGCGCCGTGAGCGCCGCCACCAAGGCCGGGTGGCAGTGGCCATAGGCCGAGACGGCGAAGGCGGCGCTGAAGTCCAGAAAGACATTCTCATCCACATCCTGCACATAGCAGCCTTGGGCCTGCTGCCAGACGATGGGGTTGCCCGCCATGCCCTGGGCCTGGCGGGCCGTGATACCAGCGCACTCGTACGCAAAGAGCTGGGCCAGGGCTGCCTGACTCTTGGGTCCAGGCACGGGACCGGTGATCTTGCGACCGCAGAATAACGCCATGATGCTACCTCAAAAGGGCTCTCATGAACCCATGCCAGTGCCGCTAACGCCACCGCAACACGGGCCAGCCGCGGCGCGCTGCGTGACGACGCAGCCGCCGATCTGGGTTCACCGCCACGGGGTGCGCTACCAGGTCCAACATGGGCCGATCCGTATAGGAATCGGAGTAGAAATAGGCGGCGCCCAAGCCGCGGTCGTGCGCCGCCAGCCACCGCTCGGCCCACACCACTTTACCAGATCCAAAGCACAAGGGCTCCATGGCACGCCCACTAAAGCGGCCACCGCGCACCTCGAGCTGGGTCGCCAAGCAAGCGTCGAGTTCGAGGTGCGCGGCCACGGGCTCAGCCACCTGGGCAATCGCTGCGGTCAGCAACACCACGGCGTGGCCCAGGCGTCGGTGCTCCTCGATACAGGCCCGCGCCGTCTCGCTGATGCGCGGCAGGATGTCGCGGTGGACCCAACGCCAACAGCGCTCCTGGAGCAGCACGGGATCGGCCCCCGCGAGCTCCCCCAAGACCCTGCGCGTCACCGCCTCTTCGTCGAGGCGCGCGGCACGATAACGGAGCAACCACACAGCGATGCGCGCCACGGCCACCGGCCCGATCTCGCCGCGGCGCACCATGAAGCGGACGTACTCGATGGCCGTCGAGCAGCTCAAGACGGTATGATCCAGATCGAAAAAGGCCACCGGCCGCAGGCTTTCACTCCCCGGCCCCGGTGCGCTCGCGCGTTCAAGTCTCTGCATCGCTCCCCTCGTCGGCGGCCCTGCCCCCGCCCATCTCGTCGGCCAAGTGCCCAGGCTCCCCGTCGGACGCTGCCAACGGCCCAGGCTCCCCGTCGGTCTCCTCCACCGCGTCAGGGGAGCTCGCCGCCGCCTGGCTGCCCTCGCCTTCCTCGCGCCGCGCGCCTTGGCCGCTGGGAATCAGGGGCAGGGTGATCCGCGCCTCAGCACCGCCGCCCTGGGCGCCCTCCCGATTGGTCAACGCGATACGGCCGCCGTGGTCGAGGACGATCTTCTTGACGATGGCCAATCCCAAGCCCGTGCCTTTCTCTTTGGTGGTGAAGTAGGGCTCGAAGAGGCGCTCGATCTGCTCATCCGTCAGCCCCGGTCCGTTGTCGCGCACCAGGACATGGGCCACTCCCTGCCCGGGATCCGTCTCGACCGCCACGGCCACCACCGGGTCGGCGGCGCAACCCTGGGCCGCCTCGATGGCGTTCTGGACGATATTCACCAGCACCCGGCGCAGCAGGGAGGGGTCCAGACGCACCCAGGCCTCAGGCCCCCCTTGCCAGTGGATCTCCCCTGCCTCCTGGAACTGCGGGTTGGACTGCAGGGTCTGCTCGACGAAGTCCGAGAGATCGCGCGCCTTGGTGTCCGGGCTGGGCAAGCGGGCAAACTCGCTGAACTCTTTGACGAGCTTGCGCAAGGTGTCCACTTCCTCCGTGACGATCTCCACCACGTCACTCACCAAGGAGCGGTAGACCTCAGGACGATCCCGGTACTTGTCGAAGGTCTTGTCGAGTTGCTGGATGGCCAGGAGCAGGGGCGTCAGGGGGTTCTTGATCTCGTGCGCCAGGCGTCGAGCCACTTCTTGCCAGATCTGCATCCGCTCGACGTAAGCCTGGCTGCGCCGCGCCTCTCTGAGGTCCGAGACCATGCGGTTGAACTGCTCCGTGAGGCGCGCCAGCTCGTCCTTGCCGCGCACGGGCACGGCGACGGCGAGGTCGCCCCGGGCGACGGCTTCCGTCGCCTGGGCCAGGCGCCCCACCCGGCGACTCAGGGGAACCGTAATGGCCAAGGCGAAGCCGATGGTGAAGAGGATCACCATGGCCAACATGATGTAGTAGAAGTTGCGATAGACCTGGGTCAGAGAGCCCTCTTGTTCGCCGCCCAAAGCGGCCAGGCCGCGGTGTAGGTGGCGCCGCTCCCCCAGGGCGTCGTAGCGATCCGAGAGGCTGCGGTCGATCCCATAGGTCAATCGCAGGCCCACCTGTCCGTCTTCGAGGTCGCCTTCCCGCCCGAGCAACTGGTGGCCCTCGCCCTCAGCACTGGCCAAGCGCCAGGTATGGAGGCGGATCTTCATGGTGTCCAAGGGTGGCATCCGCGCCGGGCCCACGTCGATGAGCACCGCCTTACCATCGAGGACCTCGGCGCGCACCAGGATCTCGTGCCTGCTGATGGCGGCACGCAGGTGCGTCGCCGCCTGGGCCAAAGACGCCGCCGGCAGCGCCCCCGCGGCCGGCCGCTGCGGGTGCCGCAGGGCCAGCGCCTCGTCCACCTCCCGAGCCAGCGACGCGCCAATGAGGTTGACCCGTTCGGCCTCGGCCTTGGCCCAGGCGCGGTGAAAATAGGCGACATCGTCCAGCGTGGCGATGGCTTCGTTCTGCAGGTCCTGGTTGAAGGTCAAGACATCGTCGATGAGCGCCGCCGACGCCAAGAGCGGGACCACCCCCATGAAGAGCAAGACCGCATAGATTTTTAACGAGAAGCGACTGATGCCCATCTGAGCGACCCTCCACGCCTGTCATCATCTCTAACGTATGGCCAAGGTAGCGGTCCAGGTCGAGGGCACCGCGCTCTGCCCTTGACTTGACGGCGGCTCAACAGCGGCTAAGCTCCGCACCACGGGACGCTGTTGTCCCCATTGCGCATGGGTCGCAGCGTGTCCTCCACCCTCCACAAGACCTTGCTCTCCCTGGCCGTCGCCGTGACGGTCTTGCTCGGCATCCTCGGCATCGGCGCCCTGGCCTTCTCCTACTACTTGGAGGAGCTCTACCCACCGCCGCCGCCGGAGCAACCCGAGCTCCTGCCAGCCCCCCTGGCCAAGAAGGTCGATCGGGTCGTGCTCTTCGTCATCGACGCCGCGCGCGAGGATCTCCTCAACGACGCGCGCGCCATGCCCCATACGGCCCGCCTGGCCGAGCGCGGCCGCCGCGGCGTGGCCATCACGCAGCCCGTCACCATGACCTTGCTCAGCGTCCTCAACTTCGGCACCGGCATGAGCCCAGGCCTGGCCTGGTCGGTCCACAACTTCCAAGCGGACACCTTCGCCGACGAGTCCCTCTTCTACTGGGCCCACGCCTATGGCCTCGGGGTCGCCTTCACGGGCGACGCCGCCTGGGCCCAACTCTTCGGCCGCTGGGCCACCTTCGACGCCACCTTCCCCGAGGGCGGTCTCTACGCCGAGAAAGAGGGCCTGCTCTCCCACGCAGATCGCGACGCCTTCACCGCCTTTCTCCAGGCCTTGGCCGAACCCGAGGCCTATCCCATCGCGGTTTATCATGCCACCAGCCCCGACCATCAAGGGCACAAGACGGGTGCCTTGACTTGGGATCCACACACAGGGGACTTGACGCCCTATGCGCAAACGGCGCAAGCCGTCGACCACCTCCTCGGGCAGGCCTTCGACCGCTACTACCGACCAGGTGATCTGTGGGTCATCACCGCCGACCACGGCATGACCGACGACGGCAACCATGGCGGCGGCGACGCGGTCACCCGCCGCGCGCCCTTCGTCCTGGTGGGCGAGGCCGTCGTCCCTGGGCCACCGCACGAGATGGCGCTGAACGCCTTCGCCCCCACCTTGGCCCTGGCCTTGGGCCTCCCCGTCCCGCGCACTGCCGAGGTCCCTGCCGCTTTCGCCCTCCTCGATTTCACTCCCCATGAGGTCGAGGCGGCCCTGGCGGCCCACGCCGAGCGGCGACAGGATTTCGTGCTCGGCGTCGTCACCCAGCTCGGCCTCGAAGCCAAAACGGAGGCCCCCCACCTCGCCCTGCACGGCGCGGGCGAACACCAGGCCGCCATCCAGGCCGCCAACAACTATCTCCAGGAGATCAGAGTTCACCGCCGCTGGCTCCAGCTCTTGGCCATGGGCGTCGGGCTCGCGCTCCACCTCTTGCTGGCCCTCTTGCTCCTCGCCCCGCAGCGCCTCCCCGCCTGGCTGCGCCCCACCGAAGCGAACGCCCTGCCGACGCAGCTTAGCGCGCCTGCCGTGGCGTTGTGGGTGGGACTGTGGCTGGTGTTGATCTCCCTGCCCCTGGTCTTCGATCACTGGCTCTTCCGCATGGTGGCCATCCTGGGCCAAGCCACCCAGGGTTACTGGTACATCGGCCGGCTCTTCGTCTACGCCGGGCTCATCGGAGGGCCACTCTACCTGGCTTGGCGCTTGCTGAGGCCGCGCCTCGCCCCCACGACCCGCGCCGCCTTGGCCCATGCCGGTCCGTGGTTGATCTTCGTACTCTTCACCGTGGCGGTCTCACAGATCGTGTTGAAGTGGCCCTATGGTCCCTTGGGCCAGACCTACTTGATGCTCTTCGCGCTGTTGGCGCTGGCCCTCTTGCCCAGCGCTTGGCGCCACCACCACCGCTGGCACTGGCTCGCGAGCGCCGCCGCCATCGCCGCCATGTGGGGGCTCTTTCACGGCTTCGACGGCAGCAACCTCCAGCTCCTCACGGAGAGCACCACCTCGCGTAACCTCGCTTGGATCGGGGTGATCGCGGCCTTCGCCTTCCTGAGTGCGACCGCGGCCCGTGGATCCCACCGCAAGAACGACCTGAAGTGGATGGCTCTCATGCAGGCGCCAGTGCTGGCGGCGGCCTTCCTCTATAGGCTGGTCCCGCAGCCCACCATGGCTTACGTGGCCCTGCTGCTGCTGGCGTTGGCGGCGCTGGCCCTGGGAACGGCGCCGCGGCGGGGCGCGCTCTTGCGCAACGGCGTGCTGGTCCTGGCCCTGGGGGTGAGCCACGTCATGTCCAGCGACTGGGTGGTGCTGATGCTGCTGCCCTTCGTGCTCTTGGCATGGAGCTTGGCCCAGGGGAGCTGGTTGCGGCGTTCGCCCGTGCTCAGCGGCGCCCTCGTGGCGCTGCTCAGCGTGGCCTATTTCTATCTCAACGGCTACCGCTTCGCCTTCCCCGAGATGGACGTGCGGGTGGCCTTCATGCTGGATCAGTCCCAGATCAACCTGGTGCAGGGCTTCTTCCTTTTTGCGCTGCAGCACAGCCCGATCTGGTTATTGCTGTGGGCGATCCTCGTCGAGACGCCCCAGCCAGGGCGCAGGCCATCACCGTCCCAGCTTCCCCAGACCATCCTGGCGGTGGCCGTCGTCTTTCTCGTGCGCTGCTGGGGACCTTTCTTCTCCATCGAGTTCAAGCTGGAGAACCACTGGTTCATCTCCCACGCCATCCCCATGTTCATTTTGAGCATGGTCGAGATGGGCGTCGCTTTGGCGGTCTTGGCTTTCGTGGGGCTGGCCTTTAGAGCCCGCGCTGGCCAAGGCGGCGCGGCCCTCGAAGCGAGGTGGGACGAAGGGGCACCGCGCAAGGCCGTGCGCAGCCCTCTCTGAGGGCGAATTGATGTCCACGCTTGGGCACGCTATGCTGACAAGCGTCGAGACTGTGCAGGTGGCCAGGGCGCGGCGAGCGCCGCCGTCCCTTCGACCGAGCGATTAAAAGGAGGCTCTCGTGCTGCAAAGGAACGCCTTCCTCTCACTGCTCCTCATCTGTGTCCTCGGGGCTTGCCTCACGGCCTGCGATGACGATGCGCAGCCGCAGGACGACGCCGACATCCCTTTGGACACCGTGGACGACCAGCTCGTGCCAGAGCTCACTGACACCGTCGAGCTGCCGCCAGAGGTGGATGGTCTCGACACGGACCTCGCCGAGCTCCCGGAGACCTTGGATGTGGTCCAGGACACGGGGCAGGACCAGGCCGAGCTGCCTCAGGATCTGAGTGAGCTCAGTCCCATCTGCAGCGAAGGTGAGAAACGCTGCTCCACGACGGGTGACGCCGAGACCTGTATGGCCAACCTGTGGGTCACGGTCGAGCAATGCCACCATGGCTGTGTAGCCGGCGTCTGCCTCGAACCCACTGAACAGGGCTCGTGTGGGGCGCCGCTGCCCTTGCTTCTCGACACCCCCGTCGAGGGCTCCACCGTGGGCGGCCTCTCCTCCCACATCTGGGCCCAAGGCTGCACCAACAAATACGGCTACACGCCACGCGGACCCGAGACGATTTACGCCCTGGAGGTGCCCCAGCTCAGCTTCATCGACTTGCGCCTGACGCCAGTCGATCCCTCTTACTACGGCATCTACCTGCGGGGGAGCTGCAGCAACCCCGAGAGCGAGTATCACCGGGTCTGTAGCGGCAACGACACCACGGCCAACGATACCACCGTGCGCGCCCTGCTGGGCCCGGGCACGCACTATGTCTTCGTCGACGACTTCGCAGCCGATGGTCCCGGGCCTGGGCGCTTCACCCTCCTCGCCACCAACACCGTCACCCCCACCTGTCACGGCCAGGTGCCCCAGCTCCTCGACCTGAGCCCGGGGAGCGCCGCCGTCCAGGGCAACACCGCCAACGGGCAGTCCAACACCCGCGGCAATGAGTACGCCTGCCCCGACGGCGCCACGGTGGGCCTCGGCAACGAGCTGATCTACGCCTTTCATCTCACAGCGCCCAGTCGGGTCCGGGCGCGGGTCACGCCCACGGACCCTTCCGATTCCAAAGTCAGCGTCTACATCCGCTCAGAGTGTGAGACGCGCCTCTCGGCCCAGGTGGCTTGTGGCTACACCGAAGGTGATGGGCCTGCCATCGCCGAGGCCACCCTACCAGCCGGTGAGTACTATCTCTTCGTCGATGACTTCGCGCCATCCACCGACACGACTCAGGTCTTTCTCCTACAACTAGAAGTGCTCTGAGTCGGGGCCAAAACAAGACAGGGCTGGCCGGCGTTGGTCGCGGCGCGAAAAGGCAACCCCGTGAAAGGAGGCGCGGGCCCCGCAATAGCTGTTGCGGCAGACGTCATTGACATCCTCGAGGACGATGGCCTCTTCGCTGACACGCAAGCGGAGGTTACAGAGGCCCCACACGTCGAGGGTCTCGCTATAGAGATAGAGCCCCTCGTCCACGGCCTGGGCTTCGCCGGAGAGGGTACAGAGGTGGGCGTTGGAGGCCAACAACACCAGGTCGAAGCGCAACCTATCGCCGTCGGCCTCGCCGATGCTGAGACAGTCATCCACCATCTCCGGGACGTAAGTCTGTCCATCGAAGACCTCGATGCGATGCCGCCGCGCGTAGGTGCCGATCAAGGTCTCTGGCCCTGGCTGCGTCCCGGCAGCGCTCTCTGGCGCAGGGCCGCGGATGTGCTCCCCCACCTGGATGCCCCCACCACAAGCGCTGGCGCCCAGCACCAGAATCCACAGGGACGCCCCCCAGCACCGCACAAGCGCCATCCGTCCTGGTCGTGCTGCTCCCATGCGCCTCGGCCTCCTCTATTTGAAGCGTCGCTCGAGATAAGCGACGATGTCTCGCATCTGCTCCCGCGAGAGCCTGTTCTCAAAAGCAGGCATGTCCCCCAGGCCAAAGCGAATGGTATTGATCGCGCTGTCGCCCCAGCGCTGCACCTTGGCGAAACGTCGCCCCCGATCTCCGCGACCGTGACAATCGACACAGTAGCGAAAGAAGAGGGCCTCTCCCACCATGGGGTTGGGGGCACGCAAGGTATCCAAGGCCACCACCCGACGCTGGGACGCGGCCGCGAAGCCCAATCGGGCACCGGCTCCAAAGTACGCGGCGAGCTGGGCCTCGCTGGGCCCTGCCGCCGGGGCGACGGCGCCGCCCGAGCAAGCCATCAGCGAGACCAGCGCGAACCCCGCGGCCCACCACCGGGCCAGCGCCGCGGCGCGGCCCACTATGGATGATCTCAACTCGGACGCCACAACTTCCTCCGCCCCTTGCCGCGGCGATGCGCCGGGAGCTGGATTGTGCCGCAGCAGACAGGGTTGAGCAACCTGCGCCCCCGGCTAGCGCGAGCGCCCGACCCTGCCAGCGCCCTTGCCCTCTCCCTTGCGTCGCGGGAGGCAACACAATATAGGCAAGGCAACTCGGCCGCCGGCGGTGAGGCCATGCGCAGCCGGGTCGCCTTTTCATTCGCGATGAGGAAGCCATGTTCAAGAACCTCTTCTCCCGCGGCGATGGCCGCGCCAAGAAGCTCGCCAAATTTGAGAAAAAGATCACCAACATGTACATCCAGCCCGGTGATCGGCAGTATTTCCTGCACCAGCTCCGCGCCATGGACGGAGAAGACGCCGCCACGTCATTGCTGCGCCGCTTCACCTGCTCCTGCGAAAACACCACGGTCGACCGGGATGAGAAGGAGATGACCTGCCGGCTCTTGGTCGAGATGGGCCAGACGGCCGTGCCTCCTCTGAAAGCCTATCTGCGCAACAACGACAAGGCCGTCAACTGGCCCTTCCGGGCCCTGAAGGATCTCCTCTCCCGCGAGGCGCTGTGCACCTTTCTGGTGGAAGTGCTCGAGGCCATTGGCCCCGAATACGTGCGCGATCCCGAGCGCAAAGAGCAGCTCATCTTGACGGCGCGCGATTTCGATGACCCTTGCATCGCCAAGTCGGTCTTGCCCTACCTGGACGACGACAACGAGACCATCCGCTTCGTCGCCGCCGAAACGGTGAGTCACCACGCCCTAGAAGAGGGTATCGCCGCCCTGGTCGAGCGCTTTGGCGTCGAGACCTCGCAGCGCATCATCAACCACATCGCCGACGCTTTCGCGAGCCACGGCTGGGTCCTGGATGACGTCTCCGTGGTGGAGCCCCACCTCCCTTCAGGCTACAGCGTGACGCGCCAGCGGACCATTCGCAAAGGCTGAGGCCACCCCTAGACCACGGCGATCCCACCGCCCAGGCCATCGATGACCTGGCCGATGATCGTCGCCTGCGCCACGCCGCCAGCGTGGAGCGCGGCGAGGCAGGCTGTGGCCTGCGCCGCCGGCACGACCAGGAGCAAGCCCCCTGAGCTCTGGGGGTCGTGGAGCAGGTCATCCATCACCGGCGGCAGGCCCGGCTCTAAAAAGACGCGATCGCCAAAGTGGCTGCGGTTGCGGTGCAAGCCCGCCGGTAGCAGGCCCAGATCGGCGTAGGCTTCGACCTCGGGCAGGCGAGGCAAGGCATGGGCCGTGAGCACGAAGCCCAGGGTCTCCTGGCGCAGCATCTCGAGGGCGTGTCCGGCCAGCCCAAAGCCCGTGACGTCCGTGGCGGCGTGCACCGTGAAGTCGCGCGCGATCTCTGCCGCCCGCTTGTTCAGCGTCACCATCGATTTGAGCGCCGCCGCCGCCGCGCGCTCCGACGCCATGCCGGCCTTGAGGGCCGTGGCGACGATCCCCGTGCCGAGGGGCTTGGTCAGGATGATAGTGTCGCCCGCCTGCGCCCCCCCTTTGGTCCACAGCGCGTCGGGATGCACCAGCCCGCTCACGGCCAGGCCATACTTGAACTCCTGGTCCTGCACCGTGTGCCCTCCCACGAGGTAGGCACCGGCTTCGGCCAGGAGCGCCAGGCCACCTTGCAGGACCTGGCGCAAGACCTCCAGGGGGAGGGTCTGAGCGGGAAAGGCGACGATATTCATGGCGCACAGCGGGGTGCCGCCCATGGCATAGACATCGCTCAAGGCGTTGGCGGCAGCGGCGCGGCCAAAGTCGAAGGGGTCATCGACGATGGGGGTGAAGAAATCCACCGTCTGGATCAGCGCCAGGTCGGGACGCAGGCGCACCACACCGGCGTCGTCGGCGCTACCCAGCCCCACCAACACGTCGGGATGCCCTGGAATGTCGATCCCACACAAAACGCGAGCCAGGTCCCCTGGCCCCAGCTTCGCCGCTCAACCAGAGGCGGCCACGCTGCGGGTCAACGCCCAGGTCCTCGTCTCATCATCTCTCGCCATGTCGATCCCTCTCATGCGCGGCAGAGAAAGGGTCTCGCCGCAGTTCCCCCCAGGCCACAGCGCAAGCGCTCAGAAGCCCACGGGCTGGTAGAACCAATACCTGAACATGTTGACGTCGCGCTCAGCCGTGGTCATGGCTTGGCGCACCCGGATCACGTCATCGTTGACGAACCACGATGGGATGACGAAAGGCCAGTTGCGCCAGCGAAATTGCCTGTCATAACCGAGGCACTGGGACACCCCGACCACCTGGTCGTTGACGATGATCTCGAGCTCGAAGTCGGCCCGGGCGTAGTCCATCAGGCGGATGATGGCCAGGTGCATGTCTGGCACCACGCCGCGCAGCTCAAACTGGGTGAAGCCGCCTTCGTGGGCCACGCCCGTGTCGTCGACGCGGGTGCCGTCAGGGTAATAGAGGGACTGGCGGGTCCGCCACGAGTCGATGGCGTTGTTGATCTGGAAGCGGTAGCGCTTCTCCGAGGCTTCGTCAGTGATATTGAGCTCGCCCAGGAGCTTCCACTCCATCCCGTCGACATAGAGGATTTCCGGAAACTCAGCCGACCACACCTTGATCCGCTCCCAGTCGTGCCCCATGGGGTAGGTCTTGGGCAGCATGACCTCTTGTCCCTCGTAAAAGACGAGGGACTCGTTGCCGTAGAGGAGCATCAGGCCATCGATGTGCGCCACGGATTTGAGGAAGAGAGCCAGGATCTGATCGACGTTGCCCAGCTTGTAGTTCATGCTGCCGCTGAGCAGGGTGCTGATCATCTCACAACTGCGCAGGAACTGTTGCCACTCCGGTCGCTCCAGGACCCAGGGATCGTCGATGCGGGTCCGCACCAGCTCCACCAAGTTGCGATCCATGAGGTTGATGCCATCCAAACACTCGACCAGCGCGTTGGGGCTGAGACAATCGGCCTCGACCACCATCTCGAGGACCGCCAGGCTGTGGGCCAGGGCCGCCGCCGGCCGCAAGAGCTGGTGACCGCCGATGCGCAAGTAAGCGTGGCGTCGGGCGGCGATGGCCTGTAGCAGCTTCTGCTTGAGCTCGCGGTCGATGGCGCGGAACACATAGCCAAAACGACGCCCGCGCAGATCGATCTCGTTCCAGGTCGGCTTGAAGGGGTCGCGGGCGTCGGTCACTTTATAGACGTCTTCCGACAGTTGGATCCGCGCCAGCTCGATCTCACCCTCTTCGGGCGGCCGCATGACCAGCTCAATCTCCGGTCGTTCCTGGAAGGTCTTGTTCTGCCGCGATCCGTCCTTGAAGCGCACGAGGTCCGCTGGGACCTCGTTGAAGCGGGCCACCACGTAGACCGTGCAGGGCAAATAGAGGTGCTCGCGCACGATGCGCAGAATGACCGGCTCGTGGTTGAGGATGTCGCGCCCGGCTTCGTCGATGGCGTAGCCCGCCTCCACGACCACCGACAGATCCGGCGCCGTGCGCTGGTGCACCATCAGCTCTTGCGTCACATAGCGGACGATGCCCGCGAGGTGAAAAGCCTGGTTGTGGAAGCGGCACTTCTCCATGTGATAGTGGTGGCGTGCGTTCCAGTCTTCTTCCGTCAGGAAATGCTTGAAGAAGTGTACCCTCTTCCACCCCTGCTGCTGCTCGTCGCTCATGCCCACGTCCTTCGCTACCCTGCTGGCTGCAGCCTCGTTCCTTGCTCCGGCGCGATGTTAACGGTCTTTGCGCAAAAGGCCAAGAGAGAGGCGGCGCGTGTCGAGTCAGGCAAAACACTTGATCTCCCCGTCGCGCCGCTACTATCGTAGCCTGGCGATCCCAGTTGGCGTCAGCCACGGTGCGACGTCCAACCCTCTCCACCTCTGCAGGAGTCACCATGCGCGCATGGCTCATTTTTTCCTTGTTTTTCGTGCTCTCCCTCGCCCTCCCCAGCGCCGCGCTCCTGGCGCAAGACGCCCCGAAAGAGGCCGCCGCAGCGGACCCGGCTGACGCCATCGTCATCCACATGCAGGAGATGGCGCGCATCGTCAAAGACAACCTCGACCAGCCCGAAGAGGTCAAGAAGAACCTCGCCGCCTATTTGCGCACCAACCAACGCACCATGCGCAGCGCCGGCGACAACCTGGAGGCCCACATCGCCAAGATGCGCCCAGATGAGCAAGAGGCCTATCGCGAAGTCATCCAGCGAAAAATGGAGAAAGCCCTGGACGACTTCCTCACGGCCATGCTGGACTTCGCCGAGCGCCACCCCGAAGCGGCCAAGGAGCTCGACGAGATGCTCCGCCTCGACCAGAACTGAGGTGCGCCCTCCGGCCAAAAAAAAGCTTGCTGTGCTTTTTGGCCTGTGCTAATAGGGCCTTGTTCCGCCGGTCCTCGCCCAAACGAGGGCTAGTGGGCGTCGTTGAGGATGCTATCAAGGTCTTTGCTCTCGTGGCCAAGGCCGGGGAGAGGTGGCCGAGTGGCTGAAGGCGCTCGCCTGCTAAGCGAGTATACGGGGTAACTGTATCGAGGGTTCGAATCCCTCCCTCTCCGTTCGGTGTCCTCTCTCGATTTCGTGCACCAGTAGCTCAATTGGATAGAGCAACGGCCTACGGAGCCGTAGGTTAGAGGTTCGAATCCTCTCTGGTGTATTTCTCTCGGCGACAGCAGTTCTCCGGTAGCGACGTGGCAGCGCAGGATCGTCTATACATGAACCTCGCGCTCCACCTCGCCAAAGGGGCTGCTGCGCAGGGAGAGGTGCCCGTTGGCGCGGTCATCGTCGGAGATGGCACCCTCCTCGGTTGGGGGGCAAACTGCCGTCATGCCCACGGTGACGTCTTGGGTCACGCGGAAATCGTCGCGCTGCGCGCGGCTGCCAATGCTCTCAAAGATTGGCGCATCGAACGCAGCACGGTTTACGTCACCCTCGAACCGTGTATCATGTGCACCGGTGCGTTGCTCCAGGCGAGGGTCGCGCGACTCGTCTTTGCTTGTCGCGATCCCAAAGCTGGCGCCGTGCGTTCCTTGTTTGCTCTTGGCGATGACCCACGCCTCCCCTTCAGGATGCAGATCACTGAAGGCCTCCTCGGTGACGAAAGCCGTCACTTGTTGCAGAGCTTCTTTGAAAACCTGCGTAAGAAGCGTCAATGACCGGACGCGTTGCGCCTCGAGCGCGCGCCAGGGTCGGACCAAGTGATGGCTCACAGCGCGGCTGTCGTTCCCTGTGGAGGGGTGGCCGAGTGGCTTAAGGCGCGTGACTCGAAATCACGAGTGCGGGTAACCGTACCGGGGGTTCGAATCCCTCCCCCTCTGCTCTCCAGCGCGTCAGCTCTAGACGCGAGCCATCAGGAGAGGTGACCGAGTGGCCGAAGGTGCACGACTGGAAATCGTGTGTGCTCCAAAAGGGCACCGTGGGTTCGAATCCCACCCTCTCCGTTTTTTGTCAGGGCTACCCTGACGGCAGCAGCCAGGCGACGTGACGTACGGCCGCAAACCCCGCCAGATCCGGGAGGAAGCAACGGTGCGCGGTACGGCGGGTACGTCGCCTGGCTGCTGCCGTTTCTTGGCCGCCTCGAGCCCGACCAGACGCTCCGCAGCGCGATAATCGACCCCCGGATCTTGCCTATGCACCCGTGACGTGCGATGAAAACCACTGGCCTAAACTGCCGTCGCCGGAACATGGGCTTGGCTGCCCCCTCCGCGACGCCTCCCTTCGCACCCCCGCTGGTGAGGTTCAGATGTCCGAGAAGCCTTATCCACCCCAGAGCCAGAACCCTGGCCCCAACGACCAAGGGCAGCAGGACCCGGATCAAGTCAACCCCTTTGCCCAACACCAGGCGCAGGTCGGCGGTGCACCCTGGCCTCCCCAAGAAGGCCAGCCACCAGGCACGCCCTATCCCTACGGCCAACACTACGGACAAGGGCCACAACAGGTCCCCTTCGACCCGCAGATCCAGGCGCCCCGCGGCGTCAATTGGCAGCCCGACGGCTCGGCCAATCGCCAAGTCGGCCCCATGCAGGTCAAAGCACAGGCCAAGGACGTCCCCAGCTCCATCTCCTATACCATCGACGTCCTCATCGCCGCCCTCAACCCCAACAAGAAACGCAAGCGACTGCTCATCGCCGCCGTCATCGCCGTCATCATCCTCATCGGTGTGGTGGTCTACTTCAGCCTCAAGAGCAGCCCCGTGGCCGATCAGATCGCCCGCGATGGCAGCGAAGCCGAAGAACTCGAACTCGGACCGCCCACCTGGGAAGAGGCCCCCATGGTCGATGTCGCGGTCCGCGCCGAACCCGCCGGCGCCCGGATCGCCATCAACGGCTGGCTCCAAGATGGCGGCACCCCAGGCACCTTCCAGCTCATCAAAGGGATGCCCAACACCCTCACCTTCTTCGCCAAAGGTTATCGCCCCCACACCCTCTACCTCGAAGCCAACGCCGATCTCAGCCAAGGCGTCGAGGCCACCCTCCTCCCCGTCGAAGACGTCGAAACCGGCAAAGTGCGCATCCTCCTGACCAACCCCGACGACGCCAACGGCGCCACGGCCTGGCTCAACGGCATCGAGATCGGCTCCCTCCCCAACGTCGTCGACGAGGTCCCCCTGGGCATCTTCCAGCTCCTCACCGTCAAGAGACCTGAACGCGCGCCCTATGTCCTCCTCTTTAGGCCCATGAACGCCGACACCGAGGTCACCGTCCCCCGCCTCGGCGAAGGGGTCTACCTCGACCGCTTCACCGAGGTCGAACTCAAACTCGACGACAGCCAGGCCCGCGCCGCCGTCAAAGTAGCCGTCAACGATGACACTTACACCACCCCTGGGCGCCTCTCCCTGGACAAGGGCAACCTGGTCATCATGCAGGTCTCCCTCCCCGACAAGGAGACCTTCCGCTACTCCCTGCACACCACTCCCATGGGAAGCGCCAAGATCGAACCCTTCCTCGACTGGCCCGATCTCGGCAGCGCCAAGCTCGCCCTCATCCAGCCCAAAGGTCGCAACCTCCTCGCCTGCCTCCGCCGCCCCGGCCGCTCCCTCTGCTGGAATGATCCCAAGGACACCTTGACCATCCCGGCGGGCAACTGGGACGTACAGGCCTTCGAACCCGACGGCAAACGACGCCGCTGGGCCAAAGGAAGGGTTGCCGTCACCATCGAGGCCGACATAGACTATCAGCTCCGCCTCGACGTCAACGCCGACGCTGAAGTCGAAGCGGAGCTCATCGACCCGCGGACCGCGCCCAAGAGAACGCGCTGATCTCAGCCCCAAGTCCGCCCCCCCCACAGCGAGGACCGCCCTTGCTCTGCGAGCCCAGCCCAGCGCCCATACTGCGCCCCCGACGCGCCCTGCACTGGGCCGGCGCCCTCCTCAGCCTGCTCATGGCCCTCACCCTGGCGCCGGCAGTCGCGCCCGCGCAAGTCCCCCCACCTGCCAACCAGGACCGGGATGAAGCGGACGACGCCAACCCCGACGCTCCCTTCGCGCCGCCACCCCTCAGCGACGAGGAAGTCGTCCTCAACCTCACCCTGGACTTCTACACCCTCATCGCCGCTGATAGCAGCGAATCCTGCGACCGACTCGCTGCCCAAATCCAGCGCTTCCTCGACGCCAACGATGGCCTCGTCCGCCCAGCCCTGCGCCGGCTCGCCGTGCGCGCCTCCGAGATGACCAGCGCCGAGAAGGCCGCCCTCGCCGACTTCTTCGCCCACAAAGTCTGGGGAGACGAACGCGTCGCCCTCGCCCAGACCCGTCTCTACGCCTGTCTTCATTCCATCGAAATTCAGGGCAAGGCCCGCCCCATGGATCGCGCCATGCGCCGCTACTACGACCTTCACCGCAGCCTCCTTCTGGCCTTCGTCGGCAGCCTCGAATAGAGCTTGCCACGGTGCCCACCCCGACCTGCATGCGAAGCTTTTTCTCTCGCCCGCGTCCAATGCCGTCGGCACGTCCAGGCGCGCCGCATCACGCCGCCTCCCCCCCTGCTCTGTGAGTTCTTGGCATGTTCACCAAAGCCCAACGCATCTACATGCCGCTGCTCTCCCTGCTCTGCCTCGGCCTCTGCCTCGGGCCGCTGAGCGCGGGCCTCGCCACGGCCCAAGAAGAAGAAGCTGAGCCCGACGTCCTCCGCCTACCCGACCCCACCTACATCCTCGAAGCCATCCACCTCGAAGGCAACTCCCAGACCCGGCAGCAGGCCATTTATGACGCCCTGGACCTCGAAATCGGCCAGGAAGTCAACGTCGCCCTCCTCAGGGACGCCCGCCTGCGCCTCCTCGCCACGGGCTTCTTCGACACCGCTCAGTTCGGCCTCGAGGGCGGCAGCGAACGCGGCCAAGTCATCCTCAACATCCGCCTCCACGAGCGCAACACCGTGCTCCTCTCGGATCTCTTCCTCGGCTCCAGCACCACCACCCCCTTCTGGGGCGGCCTGGGCATCGTCGACTCCAACTTCTTTGGCACGGGCCACACCGCCCGCGCCGCCTTCGTCGCCAGCGGCGACAGCGTCGCTACGGAGCTCTCCTACCTCGAGCCCGCCCTCGTCGGCTCGCGCTTCTCCCTCGGCGCAGGTTTCCACTTCTCCTACGGCAAAGACTACGCCTTCGCCCCCACAGGCGAGCCCGACGCCTTCCGCACCAGCCCCCTGCGCTACACCCGGCTCGGCGGCCGTCTCTCGGCGGGCGTCGGCCTGCTCCCAACCCTCGGCCTCTTCCTCGATCTCCGCAGCGAGTGGCTCGAGGCCAGTGCCGACGAAGGGCCCCTCTTTCGCGGCTGGATCCAGCTCGGCCAGGGCGTCCTCTCCACGGCCACCCTGACCCTGGACTACGATAGCCGCGACGACCCCGTCATGCCCACCCGCGGCGCGCGCGCCAACCTCGCCGTCGAGGCCAGCCTGGACGGCGCCCTCTCGGACTACAGCTATGTCAAGAACCTGACCCAGTTCACCCTGGCCTACGAGTTCGTTCCCGGGCACATCGCCCGCTTCGACCTCTTCGCCGGCGCCATTTTTGGCGACGCGCCCTTCTTCGAGCGCTTCTTCATCGGCGATTTCAACGACCTGGTCTCCTCGCGCAACCTCGGCCTCAACTTCGCCGCGCGCGCCCCCGTCGACTTCTTCAACACCGGCGCTGGCCAACTCAACTACGAAGCCTACCTCTCCCGGATCGCTGTCGAATACGCCGTCCCCATCAACGACCGCATCCCCTGGATCTACCGCACGGAGTTCTTCCTCGGCGCGGGCTTACTCGGCGCCACCACCCGGGAGAGCAAGCGCCCCCCCACAGCGCTGGGCCTCGAACCCACGACCACGGCGCGCAGCATCTTCCCCATCGACTTGACAGTCAACCTCGGCCTCCGGGTCGAGACGGATATCGGCATTTTCGGCCTCTCCTTTGCCAACGCCCTCGCCCTGATCCCCCTCTGATGGCTACCTCGATGCCTGTTGTGAACCACGCCCATTCAAGCCCGCGCCGCATGCCGTCTCACCTCGGCATGGCCCTCTTGGCCATCTTGGTCTGGGGCGCTTATCCTCCTCTCATGTGGGCGGCCGACAATGAAGTGAGCTGCCGTAGTCAAGCGGGCAGAGTCTTCTGCGAGATGGACATCCGCCAGTGGATCCAGAGCGAAATCCGCGCGGTCCTCAACAACGGCTGGGAGAACACCCTCCAGATCGACCTCTTGCTCTTCGATCAACGCGACAACCTCACCGCCGTAACCTACGCCGAAGTCTCCCAACGCTGCTACATCGATCCCTTCGACAACCCCTGCCTGGTCTTGTGGCAGGGCTCCAAACAGTGGCAGACCTACGACAACGTCGACGCCATGGTCCAGGGCTTGGGGCGCTTTACCCTGGCCTCGGTCGCCACCAGCGATCTGCCCGAGGGTAGCTACTCCGTACGCCTCGACCTCAAGCTCAACCCCATCACGGACGAGCAAGCCAACGTCATCCGCAAGTGGTTGGGCCGCAGTCGCGGTGGGCACATGGTGATTGGCCGCAACGAGTCGTCCATCTTCGGCACCTTCGTCACGGTCTTCGCCAACATCCGCTCGGGCCACGCCGAGGCCGTGCTGCAGGTGAGCTCGCCGCCTTTCACCCTGCCCTAGGCGCGGCGAGCTCAGGCCCCCAACCAGCTCACCCCCTGGGCCGAGATGCCCGCCACGCCCTCTGCCGTGGGGATGGGTCCCTGGTGCCACGCCGGGCCCGTCGCGACGCACCACAGCGAGTGACCTGCGTCGAGATCGATGGCATCGAGCGTCTCGCTCCCTTGCCCCACACCGCTGCGGATGACGAGGGTCCGCGCCATGGCGGCGGCGCTCGCGGGACAAGGGATGGGCGCGCGCAGGACCCGGACCGCGGCGTCATCTTGGCACCACAAGACGCCGCCCTCTCTCTCGCTCCACCCGATGAGCTCCCCCGCCGATGAGACCG
>Ga0334884_1001721_pt1 | contig 31027 bp, 18 predicted proteins | sample GraSluR1_MG_7_FD_207215 | JGI IMG/M metagenome (GOLD analysis project Ga0334884, IMG submission 207215) | Sludge microbial communities from methane-producing bioreactor in Wageningen University, Netherlands - Granular Sludge_12_05 R1 | ecosystem: Engineered > Bioreactor > Anaerobic >...
GCCCCGCCGGGGGGGGGGGGGGGGCCCCCAATATTCTGAGAATGTCCCAAGCACTCTTCAAGTCGGCTAGCCTGGTTCATGTATTGGATATGAACCCTATTGCTTCCCTGTCAATATCGAAAAGGATGTTTGCAAGCATCGGGTTTATGTTTCTATTTGCATGGCTGATTGTAGCTCCCTGCCACGCGAATCTTGTCGTTACAGTTGGGCAAGGCTCTGAGTATGATTACAGCGATTTCCAGGATGCGATTGATTACGTGCTATCGGTGACAAACGAAGAAGAAGCAACGATCAAGCTGGCGGGGGGTGATTACATTAGTCAATCTGGATATCAGATACCAATCGGGTCATCACAGATTCAAGGCTTGCGTTTAGAGCCAGTAAGCAGTAACGATGATGTAAAACTGGTTGGACATCAAACCCCGGTAATGAACTGTGATTTTATCTTGAAAGTGATAGGCAACAGTTTGGCGGATAAGACAGTTGAGATTGATAACATCTTCGTCGAAAATGGGGCTTATTCGAATACTAAGGGTGTAGCTTTCACCAGAGGTTTCGAATCCATAACGGTTAGTGAGTGCAAATTTGATGACATCGAACGCGCTATTGACATATACATATCAGGAAGTGGTAACGACGTAGGAGTTATCAAAAACTTGAACATATTGGATAATACATATACACCTAGAATTCAATATGGAAATCCGAACAGCGTGTTTACGAAAATCGACATTCGTTCCAGTTGGTGCCAAGAGCAACTTCAGTATTTGTATCGAATCGCTGGCAATCATGTTACAGGAACAATCGGCCAGCATCTCGACGTTCGGTTCTCTAATCCTGTGCCCTTCGTGCCGGGGATATTGATTGAGGATAATGTCTTTAGGACAGAAGCAATTGTTACTGGAGGTGACGTTACAGGCTACGCAGCAAGAGCAGTGATATCCCTAAGCTATGGCAGTCAAGAAAGCAACTACGCCCACCCAATCATAAGAAACAACTCGTTTGTAAATTCTGGCATCAAGCTCACAAACATCTCTGCCGAAATTAGCGCTAACCGTTTTTTTGAAACATTTGATCGACAAATGCAAAGTCACATTGATCTATGGGTGACGATTGGCTCAAATGATCCATTAAGAAATAAGACAGCTCTAATCAAGAATAATGTATTCCAAGGCAATGTAGTAAGCGCTGTATATCTATATCCACGAGCACCACACGGGGCAAGGTATTCAGCACAATTGATCAGCAATAGCTTTAGAAATTTTGAAAATGTGATCGAAATCGATACTAATACCCCAGACAACAGTGGTACAGCTATTATTTCAAGATTTATCAATAATCTATGTCATGCAGGTAATACTGTTAAGGTTAGATATACCGGTGGTTCTACACCCCCCGCTGTGATTGAGCTTAGCGAACCGATCCTAGCCAGAAACTGCCATTTTGAGAACGATCCCGGGGGCGAACTATATCAAAATATGGTACTGGAAGCATGCACAATCGGTGACCCTCTGATCAATATGGGAGTTAACGGAGAATACACCATCATCTGGAACGAAACAGTAAAAAGCCCCTTGATCAATGCCGGATGTCCGGAGCTTGATGGAGTGATTCAAACCGATCCAGATGGCACTCCACCCGATATTGGAGCGATCTATTACCCGCATCATCATCAGAAGTATTTTCAGATGGGCAGTTCCTCAAACATTTACTGGCTATCATTCCCGGTGGTGGATGATAGAAGTAACTCAGATGGGATATACTGGAATGAGTTGGGTAAAATGTTCTCTGAGCACATGGAAAATGCCCCTAACTCAAATTTGAATACAATCGCTTGGAGTTATGAAGAGAATGCAGCTACCTTGGAGTTCGTTGGTGAGCAATGGCTTTTTGGCGATCACCGCTCAACCCAGCCCAAGGGCTACAAGGTTCAGTTCAACCCCGGTGTTACCGACTGTTCGGTTGCCGTGAACGGTTTTAAAGCAGACCCGGACACTACTCCTGTGTCTTGGGCTGTTACGAATAACCAGAATCAACCCTTTGAGAATTGGATTGGCTACTTTGTTACTAAGACTAATCGAGCTGGGGATGCTTTATCACGTTTCTTGCCGGGGAGTACCAGTGCCAGATTTCTGGATTATGTGCACACCATTAAAACGCAAACTTGGGTAACCAGTCGAGTTAGCGAAGAGGCTGGTAGTCGCTGGATTGTTGATCCCAATAGCTACACATTATCTGAAGGTCAGATGGTTGCTCTGTTACTGCTGCCCAATGCCCCGAAAGAGATGTATTGGAACACTGATTATCCTCCTGTAGCACCGATCGTCAGGCCACGGGCTACAGCTTTTGCATATGAAGAGAAGCTGGATTACACCCCTGTGTTTCTGGATTTTGATCCGGAGGATATGCCCGCTGAAGTTGGCCTATATGTGAATGGCGTCTGCAAAGGGGCTGCCGTAGTCGATACTACAACGGTTGATGTAGCTCTCTACCTGGATGACGCCAAAGATGGCGGTGAGTTGCAAGTCATGTTTTACTACGAGGGTAAAGGCAAAAAAGCAGCCAAAGGCTGGAAAGTGTACAATCCGGAGAGCCTGGTCTTTGAGGATACCGGGCTCAGAGCAGAGCAGATCGGCAAATATGCCTATCTCTCATTTACGAGCAAGGAAGGCGATAGCCCGGTGCCGCTGGTAACCAGCCTGAAGCCGAACTATCCCAATCCCTTCAATCCCGAAACCCATATCTCCTTTATCCTGGCGCAGGACATGCAGGCCAAGCTGGATATCTTTAACGTGCGGGGACAAAAAGTGCTAACGCTTTGTAACGCCGAGCTCAGCAAGGGTAAACACACCCTGCTGTGGAACGGCAGAGATGAGCAGGGCCGCATGGTAGCATCCGGGATATACTTTAGCCGTCTGGCCACTCCCGAAGGAAGCTTTACCGGCAAAATGATGTTGATGAAATGATGAACAAACAGGGAATGCAATATATCCTCCGCTTACCAATGCTGGTAAGCGGAGGGTCTATGCTCTGCGAAAGTGTCCCCCTCAGAAAGGTGCCGTCAAGTTTGCACTCCACTGTGCTGCTTGAAGTCCAAAGCGCTGCCAGACTGGTTAATATGACATTGCACCTTGATAGCGCTTTGAACTTAACTGAAAGCCAGCTTTCGCCACCGACTATGAAAGCCGGGGGATGGGATTGCCGGGGTCCCCGCGGAAATGAGCAGCATTTTCGTGGGGTGGATCAGACGTCTCGTCTGCAGCAGCAGCGTAGCTGCTTACTTTTCTCGGCCTGCGGCCTCGCTCGACACGAGGACGTGTCGAATCCTATGGGCTTTCATGTAAACACCAAGTTCTGGATGAAGATGATCATCCTGTTGTTTCTGCTGCTGATCCTGATTTTTTCCACTCATGCTAACATTCTGAGTGTGGCTTTGGATGGCTCGCAGGACTTTACCGTAATTCAGGAAGCCATAGATGCCTCAGTCGATGGCGACACTGTATTGGTCTATCCCGGCCGTTACTACGAGAACGTGAAGTTCAATGGCAAGAATATCACCCTGGGCAGTCTGGAACTGCTGACCGGAGATAGGGATTATGTGTATTCTACCATCATTGATGGCAATCAGAACGGACCTGTAGTACGCACCACCAGCGGCGAAACAAGCATCCGTATCCAAGGTTTTACAATAACAAACGGAAGCGGTGCTTACAATGAAGCATACGATATGACCGTAGGCGGTGGAATCATTGTTAGTCACATGAGTGGTGCAAGATCAGCATCTATTGTGAACTGTGAGATTACAGGCAATCGAGCCACCAATGGAGGGGGATTCTGGGGTGGGGTTTGCCATCTTATTCTTAGTGGAGTTTCAATCCACGATAATCGGGCATCTGTAGGCGGAGGTATGCAGTATGAAGGTTCTCTTGCCTCGCCGTTCAGTATTACCTTCGACCCCGTGAATCGCAGTAGCATTTTCAGCAATTATGCCGCCTTCGGCAGTGATCTTTACTTTTATAATGTAAACTCAGTGCATGTGGTGGTGGATACCTTTACTGTGGCCAATCCCTGGAACTTTTATGCTACCGCTGTTCCCAGCAATCCCAACATTAGCAACCCCTATACCTTCGATATCCTGCATACTGTTCACGAAGAGGTAAATCACGATCTCTATGTTGCACCCTGGGGCGATGATACCAATAGTGGCTTGAACCCCGCAGAGCCTATGCAAAGCATCTTTATGGCCATGTATTGCATCGCCTCAGATCCGGATGACCCCAAGACCATACATGTGGCTGATGGACACTATTCTCACTCCCTGAATGGACAGCTTTTTCCCATTCCCATCAAGAGCTATACCAGCTTGGAAGGTGAGTCAAGAGAAGGAACCATCCTGGATGCGGATGGTTTGTTTTCGAATATAAAGGTTTCTGCATATAGCCAGTCTTGGAATGTCAGAAAGCTATCAATCATCAATGGCAGGACTGGAATAAGTACTTCACATTCAGGTGATTACAGCCTGGATGACGTCCTCATTAAAGACATCGCGGATTTACGATTAGCTAATGGCTTAATTGGAATTGATGTTGTTGGTGATGTCAATATTAGTAACGTAGTATTCAACAACATATCCTCAATCGATGGTGCTTATACTTGTTACCTCATAGGTGGTTCTGGATCATTGAGGTTATCCAATGTCGAGATTACCAACTGTTTGTCTCCCATTTTGCGTTCGATTGTTGTTTCAGCTCGAGATGAATGCGATATCGTCATCGATGGCTTGGAAGTCCACAACAATCGCAGCAGCAGCTCTGATATGTTTGGCTTTAACTCGATGTTCCAAATCGCACCATATGATAACTATGGTACCCGCTTACGCATAGACATGAAGAACTCAGCCTTTTACGATAATTACCAGGGCACCGCGAACCACATGGCTATGGCCAGATCCCTGAATGACACGCTCTTCATCTCCAATTGCACCTTTGCCGGCAATAGTGGGGGCAGCTCTGTGATCGCCGTGCAGGGCACCAATATCCTGACCAACAATATCTTCTACAATCCGGATATCGCTACTCAGATCATGATTCCTAATAATACATCCTCCGGCATCTACAGCCCCACCACCTTGATCAATAATAACATCCTGGGTGGAACGGGGGCTGTTTACAATGCTACTACCGCAAATCCCTTGATCTGGGGTCCGGGGAATAGCAGTGATGATCCTTTGTTTGTAAACGAGGGCAACCGCCCCTATCTGCTCTCGGCGCTATCGCCATTGATTGATATGGGATTGCAGCCAGCGCTGATCGAGCCCACCCTTGATGCATCGGGCAATGAACGCTACATCGATGGTGATGGCGATGGCCTGGCCACAATCGACATCGGAGCCTATGAATATCAGACGATATACTCGCCATTGGAGCTTGATGCCGAGCTCTGGCAACAGCAGATCCTGCTCTATTGGCAAATGCCGCTCATGGATCGGGGCCTATCCGGTTTCCGCATCTATCGCAATGGCCAGCCTTATGCTGAGCTCGCGGATCCGCAGACCACGCAATTCCGGGATTACAGCGCGGTGAATGACACCCTTACTTACTATCTGGTAGCCCTCTATGGCGCGGTGGAATCATCCCCCTCAAACAGCGTCACCGTAATCATAGACACCGTGACCAACGCGGATGAGCAGGCCGGCCCTCCCATTGCTGCCATCAAAGCATCTCCCAATCCCTTCCGCGACCTGGCCGTGATCAGCTTCCAAATAAGCAAACAAAGCGAGATCGAGCTCAAGCTCTATAACCTCAGAGGGCAATTGGTCCGTGAACTGCACAAAGGCACAGCCGAGCCAGGCGAACAAGTGCTGGCCTGGGAAGGCTGTGATGACCGAGGTCAAGACCTGCCCGCGGGAGTTTATCTGCTGAGGCTCTCTATTGACGGCAAGACTCAGAAACCTTTGAAACTGTTGAAGCTATGAAATATATCCCAGGCTCAGATATGGACAGCAGAAAAGCAGTATATGGAGGAGATAGTGCTTAGGCACGACAGGCCTTGCAGCCTTAGCCCAGCTCGTGAGATTGGGGTTCATTAGGGGAATAGGATTTGAGTCCGCTAAGACGATAATGCGAGATGAATTCCGATCGGGGGGATTTGAAGGCATTTTCCATTGACTAAAAAGCAGCATTCCGAATGATGGCTCTTAATGAATAAAACTAAAAACATCTGGAGGAAAGATGAGAAGAGCCGTTGTTGTATGCGCCAAGCGCAGTCCCATCGGTAACTTTGGCGGAGTTTTCAAGGACCTCTCGGCGATCGAGCTGGGAGTGCATACCTTGAAGGCCATCATACGCGAAACCGGAGTAAGCCCCGGAGCTATCGACGAAGTGATCGTCGGTAACGTCTGTGGTGCCGGTTTGGGGCAAAATGTTGCCCGTCAGATATCCATTCATGCCGGCATTCCGGATCACGTGCCAGCCTATACGATCAATAAGGTGTGCGGCAGCGGAATGAAGGCTGTGGCCTTGGCTGCGCTGATGATCAAGGCCGGTGAAGCTGAGATCGTGGTAGCCGGGGGCTCGGAAAACATGAGCCAGATCCCTTACATCCTCAAGGATGCCCGCTGGGGTGCCCGGATGGGGGATAAGAGCTTGGTGGATTTGATGATCCGTGATGGCCTCTCGGACATTTTCAATGATTATCACATGGGGCTCACCGCGGAAAATCTGGTCGATAAGTTCAGCCTTAGCCGGCAAGAACAGGATGCTTTTGCTGCTGCTTCTCAGAATAAAACCGAAGCGGCTCAAGATAGCGACAGATTCAAGGACGAGATTGTACCGATCAGCATTCCTCAGCGCAAGGGTGATCCCATCGTCGTGAATCGTGATGAAATGCCCAGAGCCGGCGTGACCGCGGATTCCCTGGCCAAATTGCGTCCTGCCTTCAAAAAAGATGGCAGCGTGACCGCGGCTAATAGCAGCGGGATCAACGACGGTGCCGCCTTGCTAATGATCATGAGCGAAGAAAAAGCCAATGAACTGGGGCTCACACCCCTGGCTTACTTTGTGGACAGCGCTTCCGCGGGTGTGGATCCTGCCATCATGGGCTATGGTCCTGTTCCCGCGATCAAAAAAGTGCTGGCCAAGAGCGGTTGGTCTCTCAGCGATATCGAATTGGCAGAGCTCAATGAAGCCTTTGCCGCGCAATCGCTTTCGGTATTTAGGGGCCTGGAAGCTGAAGGTCTGGGCAAGCTGAATCCTGAGATCGTGAATGTCAATGGTGGCGCGATTGCTTTGGGACATCCCATCGGAGCCAGCGGAGCCCGGATCATTGTCACACTATTACATGAGATGAAACGCAGAGAAAACAAAAAAGGTCTCGCCTCACTCTGCATCGGGGGCGGAATGGGAATAGCAAGTCTTTGGGAGATGAAATAATCATGGCAGATAAACTGAAACTCGATAAAAGCATGGCAATGTATGCCGAAGCGCAAACTCTTGTGCCCGGAGCGGTTGCCGGCATTCGCAGACCCTATAACTTTGTTATTGGTGAATACCCGATCTACTTTGATAATGGCAAAGGTGGCCGCGTAACGGACGTGGACGGTAATGAATACATAGATTTCCTCTGCGCCTATGGCCCGATCATCATCGGCTATCGCGAAGAGGAGATTGACCACGCGGTGCAGGAACAGGTGAATAGCAAGGGCTTTTGCTTCTCGCTCACCCAACCTCAGCAGAGTGAATTGGTGAAGAAACTGCAGGAAGTGATCCCCTGTTGCGAAATGGCAGCATTGGTGAAGACGGGCAGTGATGCCACCACCATAGCCATCCGTGTGGCTCGTGCTTATACCGGCAAGACCAAGATTGCCCGTTGCGGCTATCACGGCTGGCATGACTGGTGCGTGGAAGTGAAGGGCGGCATCCCGGAAAAGCTGTATGAAGACGTCCTGGAATTTCATTACAACGATCTGGACGCTCTGGAAGCGGTCCTGAAAGCCAATAAAGACGATATGGCTGGCATCATCGTGACTCCCGTGGGGCATCCTCTGGCAGCACCGGTGGAAATGCCCAAACCTGGTTATCTGGAAGGCGTGCGCGCTTTGGCTGATAAATACAATGTGCTTCTGATCTTCGACGAAATCCGCAGCGGATTCCGTTGCAGCATCGGTGGCGCGCAGAAATACTTTGGCGTAACTCCCGATCTGGCTACTTTTGGCAAGGCCATGGCCAATGGCTATGCCATCGCTGCTCTGGTCGGTAAGAAAGAACCGATGATGGTTCTGGCCGACAAGGTCTTCCTTTCTTCCACCTTCTTCCCAAATAGTGATAGCATCGTTGCCGCGCTGAAGACCATTGAGATCTTGCAGCGTGACAAGGTATTGGATGTGGTACATGAAAAGGGAATGAAGTTCGCGGCCGATGTGCAAAAAGTAGTAGATGAATCCGGGATTCCGGCTGAGTTCAGTGGAGCGCCATGGATGCCCTTTATCACCTTCCCCAAGGATGAAACCGGACTTTACAAAAAGCTGAGAACAGAGTTTTATACCGGACTGATCCGTCGCAAAGTGTTCCTGCAACCCTATCATCATGGCTATATCTGCTATCGTCACACAGATGAGGATCTGGCCTATACCGTGAATGCGATCAGGGAAGCCCTGGTTGATCTGAAACCCATGTTATAAAAGGGGATAAAGTGGCAAAATACATCTTCGTAATGGGTGGGGTGCTATCCTCTTTGGGCAAGGGGATAGCCACAGCCTCAATCGGGCTGTTGCTAAAATCTATGGGCTACAAAGTGGTGCTGCAGAAGTTTGATCCCTATCTGAATGTGGATCCGGGAACCATGAGCCCCTTCCAGCATGGAGAGGTATTTGTGACCGATGACGGTGCCGAGACGGATCTTGATCTGGGTCACTATGAGCGCTTTGTAGATGAAGCCCTGAGTTCTGCCAGCAGTTGCAGCGCCGGACAGATCTATGAAAGCGTGATCACCAACGAGCGCAAAGGGGTTTATCTGGGCAAGACCGTGCAGGTGATTCCCCACGTGACCAATGAGATAAAGAGCCGGATTACACGGCTGGCCGAACAATATGACTTCGTGATTACCGAGATCGGAGGCACAGTTGGCGATATCGAAGGCCTGCCCTTTTTGGAGGCTGTGCGTCAATTGCGCCTTGATCTCGGAATCCGCAACACTTTGAATGTATTGCTCACCTATGTTCCATACATCAAAACCGCGGGAGAACTGAAAACCAAGCCTTCGCAGCATAGCGCTTATAAACTGCGCGAGATCGGTATCCAACCGGATATCCTGCTCTGTCGCAGCGAAAAGAGCTTTGGAGAAGAAATCTATGGCAAGATCGCGCTTTTCACCAATGTTCCCAAGTCCAACGTGATCAATGCCATCGACGTCAAGTGCGTCTATGACATTCCTTTGATCTATCAAAAAGCCGGCTTGCCGGAGATCATCTGTGAGCACTTCTGCATCGAGCAGAAAGAGATTGATCTCACTGAATGGCAAGGATTTTTGGATAACCGCAATCAATTGGATGGCGAAGTAAACATCGCTGTCTGCGGTAAATATGTGAAGCATCAGGATGCCTACAAAAGCATTGTGGAAGCGCTGATGCACGCGGCAATCGGTCAGAAAAAGAAGCTCAATATCAAATGGGTGGATTCCGAACGCAACTTTGTAAGCAAGGATCTGGACAAAGAACTGGCCGGGATAGATGGGCTCTTGATTCCCGGTGGATTTGGCGTGCGCGGCATCGAAGGCAAGATTGCTATCGCCCGTTATGCCAGAGAGAATAATATCCCGCTTTTGGGGATCTGTCTGGGCATGCAAGTGATGGCTATTGAGTGTGCGCGCAATCTGTGCAAGCTGAGCCAGGCCAACAGCACGGAGTTTGACGAGCTAAACGCGCATCCGGTGATCCATTTGATGGAAGATCAACGCTATATAGACTTCGTAGGCGCGTCAATGCGATTAGGCGCGTATCAATGCAAGCTGGAGGCGGATAGCCTGGCACGCAAGGCTTATGGCAGGGATACCATCAGCGAAAGACACCGGCATCGCTATGAGTTTAATAATGACTATCGGGAACAGATCAAAGCAGCGGGAATGAAGCTGAGCGGTTTGTCCACGAATGACCTTTTGGTGGAGATCATGGAGTATCCCAAGAACGATTTTTATATCGGGGTGCAATTCCATCCTGAGTTCAAATCCCGTCCCAATCGCCCTCATCCCCTTTTCACAGAACTGATAAAGGCTGCGGCCAAGGCCTAAATGGCAATCATCGTAAAGAAATTTGGCGGAACCTCGGTGGGCAGTGTGGAGCTGATCCGAAGCATCGCGAAGCGCCTGGCCAGGGATTACCATCGTGGGGATCAATTAGTGCTGGTGGTTTCGGCCATGGCCAAGACCACGGACAATCTGTTCAATCTGGCCTATGAGATCACGCGTCATCCTTCGCGTCGGGAACTGGATATGCTGCTCACTGCCGGGGAGCGGATTTCCATGTCGCTTTTGTCTTTATCGCTGATGGAGGAAGGGATCACTTCGATCTCGTTTACCGGCTCGCAAAGCGGGATTATCACTGATAATCATCACGGCAATGCCAAAATCCTGAAGGTGAATGCTTTCCGCATTCATGAAGAACTGGCCAAAGAGAAGGTGGTGATCGTGGCGGGATTTCAAGGCGTGAGCACAGCCAAGGAGATCACTACTCTGGGGCGTGGTGGTTCAGATACTTCCGCGGTTGCTTTAGCCTGCTATCTGGGGGCAGAGAAATGTGAGATTTATACCGATGTGGATGGAGTATATACCGCAGATCCCAGAATCGTGCCCAAGGCCGGATTCATCAAAGAAATTGGCTATGCTAATATGCTGGCCTTAGCCTATAGCGGATCCAAAGTTCTGCATCCCAGAGCGGTGGAATTCGCCTGCAAATACCAGGTGCCGGTGGAAGTGAAATCATCCTTTACCTTTGCTCCCGGTACCATGATCAGGGCAGAAGAAAGCCCAAAGGATTGCTCGATGGAAGATCGTTTTGTAACCGCTATAGCGCACAAAGACAATATCATGCGCTATCGCCTCAGTCCCAATTCCCGGACCATAGACTTGCTCAAAGCCTGGCATCACGAGATCTTCAAGTTTGCCAAAGTTGATGACGCTCTGGAGCTCTATGTGGAAGCCAAGTATGAGGCTGAGATCGATTATCTGCTTTCGCAGCATGGAATTACCGCGCTTGCCAAAGAAGGTGGATTGGGCTTTGTGATCCTGGTGGGGCTTGGGTTAGCAGCTGATCCTGCTTATCTGGCACGGGTGATGGATTTGACTGCTGATATGCGAGTGGAGCGCATCGCTCATAGTGAGCGCAGTCTGGAACTGATGCTGCCCACTCAAAACGTGGCCAGGGCAGTGGCCCTTTTGCATCAAGAACTTATTGGAGAAAACACATGAAATATATAGTTACCAGCGCTTTACCCTATGCCAATGGCAAGCTGCACGTGGGCCATGTGGCCGGAGCCTATCTCCCTGCTGATATCTTTGTCCGTTATCTCAGGCTCTTGGGTGAAGACGTGATCTACATCTGCGGAACCGATGAACACGGCACTCCGATCTCGATCAGCGCGGATAAGGAAGGCGTCAGTCCTGCCGATGTGGTAAAGCGTTATCACGATAGTATCAAGGTGGCCTTTGATGGCATTGGCATCGAGTTTGATAACTTCAGCGGCACTGCCAGAGAGGAGCATCATCGGCTATCACAGCAGTTCTTTAGTGATCTTTTTGCCAATGGTCACATTCAGCCCAAGACCACGCTGCAATTCTATTGCGAGCACGATCAACGCTACCTGCCCGACCGCTATGTGGAAGGTATATGCCCCAAGTGCGGAGCAGATGGCGCTCGCGGGGATCAATGCGACAAATGCGGGCAGATCTATGATACCAATACCCTGGTGGAGCCCAAATGCAAGATCTGTGGAAATACTCCCATCATTCGAGAAACCAGGCATTGGTTTATCCATCTGGATCGCTTTACCGATCAGCTCAAAGAGTGGATCTCGCACAAGACATACTGGAAGGAAAACGTGCGCAATTTCATGCTCAATCTGCTGGAGCAGGGCTTGATCGAACGCAGCATTACCCGCGATCTATCCTGGGGCGTGCCGGTTCCTTTGGATGAAGCTGAGGGCAAAGTGCTCTATGTGTGGTTTGACGCGCCCATCGGCTACATCTCTTCCACGGTGGAATGGGCCAAGAAGATAGGTAAACCCGAGCTTTGGAAGGAATACTGGCTTGATCCCGAAACGCAATTGATCCACTTTATCGGCAAAGATAATATCATCTTCCATGCCCTGATCTGGCCGGCCATGCTGATGGGGCAAAATACAAATTTCGTGCTACCGCATGATATTCCCGCCAATGAGTTTATGAATCTGGAGGGAGAGAAGATCTCCACTAGTCGTAATTGGGCGATCTGGGTGGATGAGTTTGTGCAGGATTTCGATGGCGAATATCTGCGTTACTATCTGGCCGCTAATGCTCCCGAAAAGCAGGACGCGGACTTCAGCTTCAAGGACTTTCAACAACGCATCAATGGTGAACTGAACAATGTCTTGGGCAATCTGGCCAATCGCGTCTTTGCCTTTGCCAAAAAGCAGTTTGATGGCATGATCGAGCCCATTGAGCCGGATGAGCAGAGCAAGGAATACTGGCAGGAAGCGCAAAACCTTCTGACCGATGTTAAGGCTGCTTACAAGGATTTTCAGGTGAAGCGTAACACCAAGAGCATCATGGAGATCGCTCGCCTGGGCAACCGCTATTTTGACGATCGAAAACCCTGGATGGCCATCAAGAGCGATCCCAATCATGTAAAGCAAACCCTTTGGCTCTGTGCCTCGCTGCTTTCCGAAATATCGGTAGCGCTGTATCCCATTATGCCTCAACACATGAACCGGCTCAGGGCCATGATGGGTCTGGACCCGGTGCAGCTTTGGGAAGACGGCAAGCTGGATAAAGCCCTCCAGCTGGGTGATTTTCACGCTCTCTTTAGAAAGATCGAGGATAGCGAGATTGAAGCTCAATTAGCTAAACTTCAGGGTGCTGCCAAGGCTGAGCCTGTGAAGAGCTATGATCCCCCCAAAGAGCAGATCACGTATGAAGACTTTGCCAAGCTGGATCTGCGTCTGGCCAAAATCCTGGAAGCCAGGCCCGTACCTAAAACCGATAAACTGATGCAGCTCAAGGTGGATCTCGGCTTTGAGACCAGAGACCTCGTGGCCGGCATCGCGCAAAGCTATCAAGCGGAAGAACTTGTGGGCAAGACGGTGACCATGCTGATCAACCTTGAACCCCGCAAGATCAGAGGCATCGTGTCCAATGGCATGATCCTGGCCGCGCATAGCGAAGGCAAGATATCAGTAATATGTCCCGAGGGTGGAGAGCCGGGTTCGACGGTGCAGTAATGCCACGACTTCTGCTGATTCTGCTGCTCCTGATTAGTAGCCTCTTTGCAGCTGAATTCAGGGATGGATTGCTGTATCTGGAGATCAACCTGGCCTCGGATACAGCGCTGGAGCTTAGAACTGAGGGTGGCAGCGTGGAACTGGCAGATGAAAGCGGTCTTTTTACTCGTAAGCTAACAGGGAACTTTAAGATTAGCGTAGTAAATCCAGATGGGACATCTCTTTACGGACTTCTGGATCGAGTGGAGGAAACGAGAAGCTATCACCCGGAGTATGGAGCTACAGCAAATGGTGAAGAAGCCATCGTAAAACAAAGCTTTGCCTGGGAAGCTGAGCATCTGGTGATAAAGCATGAGCTGCAGCACTTCTATCCTCAAAGCTTTAGCAGTCTGGATTTGGCACAGACCTATGCCCGGGAACTGGGCTTTCCCATGAGCCGGATATTAGAAATTCCCATGATCAATTCTACGCTTGTGGTGGAAAACAGCAAAGGCGAAAAGCACTATTTTGAAAGTCCCGTCCGCTTGAAAAGCGAAGGTCAACTGATGGTAAACGGCTTACCCTATGCCGATGACTTTATCTTGGAAGTTTATCAGGGCAAGCTGAATCTGAATAAAATCGTGCCCATCGAAGAGTATATTGCGGGTGTTTTGCCCAATGAGATCGGCCCCAACAGCCCCATTGAAGCGCTTAAAGCGCAAGCAGTTGCGGCTCGCACCCACGCGGTGAGTTTGCTCTTGTACAACCGCCATCGGGATCAGGGCTTTGATCTCTGTAGCAGCACTCACTGTCAGGTCTATAAAGGTCGTCATCTGCGAAATGCTCAGATCGAAGAAGCGGTGATGCATACTGCGGGAGAAATCCTTACAGTAGAAGACCGCGTGGCAGATGCCACTTATCACAGCAGTTGTGGGGGCAAGACCGATTCCAGCGCCAATATCTGGAGGAGCGCACTGATTCCGCATCTTAGCGGTTCTGTGTGCTATCCTGAAGCCGCAGACTACGACCTCAGTAGTGAAAGCGGAGCTGCCCGCTGGTTGGACCACAAACCAGATACCTCCGGCATGAGTTCCTGGGAACGAGCCAGCATCGATTGGCAGCGTACGATTACCAAAGCCCAAGTAGCCAAAAATGTGGGATTAAAAAGGCTGGTCAGCATTCGGATTCTGGAGCGTGGCTTATCCGGAAGAATCATCAGGCTCAAGCTGGTGGGGGATAAAGAGCTCATCATCGATTCCGAATACAGGATCCGTCAGGCTTTTGGTATGCTACCCTCTTCATATTTCTACATCAAGGGCATGAAAGGCCAAAGCGCGATGAACTTACCGGCCACTATCAATCTGGTGGGACGCGGTTCCGGTCACGGAGTAGGCATGTGTCAGGTGGGCACTCTGCGCCAAGCCAGAGCCGGAGCTTCATACACAGACATCCTGCACAGCTATTACCCCAATACCACACTTACTACGGATTGGATACACTATGAAGAATGACACACTGTATCGCGGAAGCATACACCACGAGCAGTTTCGGCTCTTTGCTGTGGATTGCACTACGACGGTGCAGACAGCACGGGATATGCACGACCTCAGCCCCTTGCCCTCAATCCTTTTGGGCAGATTGATCACGGCAGCAGCTTTGATGAGTGGAGAACTTAAAGCACCCAAGTCTGAACTTAGCGTGAGAGTGGAAGGCGAGGGAGCCTTGAAAGGCGGGATTGCACTTGCTGATAAGGGCGGCAACATCAAGGCCTACGCTTTCGAGCCCAAGCTCTGGCTGGAACCGGCTTCAGAGAACTTACTGGTGGGCAAGCACCTGGGATCTGGCATCCTCACGATCATGAAGCAAAGTGGCCTTAAAGCTCCATATAGCGGTAATATAAAGCTTATCAGTGGAGAGATTGCTGAAGATCTGGCGCATTACTATATGCAAAGTGAGCAGTTGCCCACAGCAGTCAATCTCGGCGTTCTGATCGATCAAAATGCCAAGATCCGCACAGCCGGAGGCTTCATCATCCAGCAAATGCCCTTCGCAGATGTGGCAATCGCGGAACGGCTCAATCAGAACCTGATGCAAACTCCCAACGTCTCGGATCTTATGGATATGGGGCTCTCTATGGAGGATATCCTTAGTAAGTTCGTGCTCAAGGATATTGACTGGAAGTTTACCAATCACAACACTATCCGTTACTATTGCGATTGTGACAAGGATCGCTTTGCCCGGGCTCTGATGCTTTTGGGTAAGGATGAACTGACCGATATGACCGACGGCATCGAACCCGTATGTCACTATTGCAATACAAGTTATCACTTTTCAGCCGAGGATATCCGGGATATTATCCAAGCTTTGGAGGCCAAATGAAGAGCTTCACGATCCTGATGTTTTGTCTGCTTGGCATATCTATTTTGTCAGCTAACACGGTTTCTGTCGATGATCTGGATTTTCTGATCGAGCGCGAGCAGTATCATCTGATCGATAAATATTGGGAGGATATTTCCCGCTTCAGCAGTTCATCAAACATCGCCGAGCGCAAGCTGCTATTGGATTACGCGCAGAGAACTGACAAGCTGGAACTGGCCTCGGATCTGCACTACAGCATTGCCAGGGATTTTGCCTCTTTGGAAGATGGCCTGCAATGGCTGATTCTGCAAAGCGCTGTGGAAGCTGATTCCACTGACATTTGGCTGAAGACTATGCTGCTTTCCAATAGCTTCAAGACCGTGGTCGATTCCCTGGTCTTTGCCTTCTATGCCACAGCAAATCAGGATCAGGATTTGCTGGCTAGGATCGAGGCTTTGCCGGAGTATAACGACGTGATCGAATCAAGTGCTAAAAGCCTGCTGGACGAGATATCTTCTCAGGCCAGCAGCTATGAAGCGATCGAACTCATCGAATATTTCTATTCCAGCTATCCCGCTTCAAAGTGGCATCAGGCAGCCTTTTATCTGCACCTCAATCACTTGGCAAATCTGAAGGACTATCCCGAAATGCAGAGAGTGATCTATGCCAATCAGAATCGCTCTGCGGCTCATGCCTATATCGCGGCTCTCTTTTGGATGAGTCCCAATGCCCGCAGGGATCAATGTGCGGAAGCCAGCGCTCCGATCTTGAACCAGAACCTGGTGTATCGTGCGCAAAAAGCTCTGTATGCAGCAGTACAAGCCGATGGGGCAGTGGTGCTTTATGACGCTTACGACAAGGACTATTGGCAGTCCAGAGTGAATCTGCAATTGCTCAAGTCCATCTACTACTACAAGTTATCGGGCTATGAGAGTAGTGATACTCCCTTTGGCAGCCTTTATGGTGACGAACCCCATCTCATCGGGCTTTATCCCAAGCAGGACAAAGAGATGGCAGCTTTGTTTGACGTGCTCGATAAGATTCACTTTGGCACAAACGACAAAGGTGAACTGGCTGAATACTACTATTGGAAAGGCAAGGTCAATGCCCTGTTCAACACCAAAAAGCATCTGCAGCAAGCCATCCGGGACTTTGGCCAATGCCTGATCTATGGCTCACCCCGGAACCGCTATGACCGTGACGCGCAGGAAATGATTGCCCAGATTCTCCAAAAACAGGGAATCCGTCAGAGCCCCCTGGAATATCTGCGTCAAGCATTTGCTTACCAAGGCATTATCTTTGAAGATACGCACGCGTTTCCGAATCATCGATACACGCGAGTAGCTCTTGCAGATTATGACAATGATGGCCTGCTGGATATTCTCTTTAATGGCAGCGATATCTACCGCAATCTGGGCTCCTTCAATTTCAGCGCGGTGAGCGATAGCGGTGCTGTTGCTCGGTTACAAGGTAATGGTGGCCTATGGGCAGATTTTAACAAAGATGGCACGCTGGATTTTGTGAGCATCTCGCATGCTGCGGATGGCAATGGAGATTCTCTAATCAAAGGTCAGGGAAAGGGTCACTTTGTGAAAGTAAACGAGAAGGCCGGCGAGATCGACAATGGCTATCCCACTGAAGGCGCGGCCTTTATCGATATCGATGGCCAGGGCTATCCATCCCTCTATCTGGCCAATTATGAGACTTGGCAACAGCGTAGCGGCTACCCTGATAACTTCTATTACAATGATCAAAGCTACTTCTCAGATGAGAGCGTCAAACGTGGTTTTCACCTGCCATCCTATACCGTGGATCCCGGTCTGGCCGGGCGTGGCGTGGCTCCTGCGGATTTTGACAATGATGGCAAGCAGGAAATCCTGGTGACGAACTACCGCCTTACCCGCAATTTCCTCTATAAACAGGCGGATAGTCTTTTCGTGGATGTCGCTGCCCTCTATGGCGTGGCAGGTCACTACAAAAACGGATATTATGGCCATTCCATCGGCGCGGATTGGGCTGATATAGATAATGATGGCGATCTGGATCTCTTCATTGCCAACCTCGCGCATCCCCGCTTCATCGATATCTCGGATATCAGCCAACTCTTTAGAAATGACGGTTTGCAATCCCGTGTCATCGGCGCGGATACCCTATACTACTGGCTTTTTACCGATATTACCCAAACAGCCGGCATCACCTTCGACGAACTGCATTCCGATCCCCTGTTTTTTGACGCGGATAACGACGGATATGTGGATCTTTTCATCACTTCGGTATATGAAAACGATCGCAGCTATCTGTATCGCAACAACGGCGATGGCACTTTTACCGATGTCACCTATCTCAGTGGTGCTCGGATATTCAACGGCTGGGGCTGCGCTGCCGGAGACCTGAACCGGAATGGCAAGCTGGATCTGGTGATAGGTAGCGGTAATGGCAGCAAAATCCTGGCTAATGTTACACCCAATACAAACAAATCCCTGATCCTCAAGCCTATTCACAAAGGCAGCGCAATTGATCTAATACCTGTGAGTGAGAATATACCTGAACATCCCAATAGTCCTGCCTTTGGCGCCAGAGTGGAGCTATGGAAAGAAAACGCCCGGGGCAAGCGGCAAACGCTGATTCGTGAGCTTTCCAGTGCCAAAGGTACCACCAGTCAGAACGCCCCTGAACTGCATTTCGGCCTGGGTGACGCGGTGAAATGGGGCTTCAAATTGTGGAGACCGGAGCAGTGAGACACATTCGCACCAATGCCTTCAATCCCGTATCTGCTGAACAGGCAGATTATCTACCCGATATAGTAATCACGATTGATGCAGGCAATATCCTATCCATCAAGAGTTTCTCCGAGCACGACGGCTCCTGGGAAGACTATCGGGAATGTCTCTGTGTCCCCGGTCTCATCGATCTGCATGTGCATCTTTCGCAATACCGCATTCGTGGAATCTACTATCCCGCGCTTTTGCCCTGGCTGCAAAACAATGTCTTCCCGGAAGAGCGGAAATCCCAAACTCGGGTCTTTGCCGAAGCTCTGAGTAAAGACTTTTATCGAGCCCTATTAGCTGCGGGAACCACATACTCGGTGATCTACACCGCGCCCTTCCGTGAGACTGCGGATGTGGCCTTCGAAGTAGCGCAGGAATTGGGTATTCAGGCCAAAATCGGCATGACGATGATGGACATGAACAGTCCCGAGAGCTTGCTGCAAAGCACTGATTATGCTCTTCACCACAGCATTGAGCTCAACGAGAAATACTCATCTGAGCTATTGGGCTACATCTTCACCCCTCGTTTCGCGCCCACCTGTTCGGAAACCTTGATGCGCGAAGTGGGAGCCTATGCCTCAAAGCATAATGCCTTTATCCAAACCCACTTATCCGAGAATCCCGACGAGATCCGCTGGGTTCAGGAACTCTTTGGCAAAGCATCCTACACTCAGGTTTATAGTGATTTTGGTCTGCTCACTCCCAGAACCATCCTGGGTCACGCTATTCATCTGAACGACAAGGAATTATCCTTGTTAAAAGGTAGCTGTTCAGCCATCGCTCACTGCCCGGATTCAAACTTCTATCTCAAAAGTGGTGAATACCCCTTGCAGCGCATTTCTGAGGCCGATATACCTTTTGGCTTGGGTAGCGATGTAGGCGCCGGAACCACGCTGAACATGCTTTATCACGCCAAGCAGATGAACTTCCGCCAAAGCAGTCAGGCTGTGTTGCCGCCCGAGATGCTTTACCGCGTTACCAAAGCCAATGCTCAAATCTTGAATCTTGACCATCTGATTGGCTCCATCGAAGCCGGCATGCAGGCGGATCTGCTCTTTTTCAGTCCTCCGCAAGGCTTTGATATCGGGCATCACAGCCTCTCACAACTCTGTTTTCTGAGTGAAGACTTCACGCTTAAAGAAGTGTTGGTGAAGGGGAAAGCGATCCTGACCGACACGCATAATTAATTCTGGCAAAAACAAGGCTTTCTTGCCGGGATGTCCTCAATAAAAATCAAGGAGCACGGAATGGAACGAGAGATCATCAAGGCTGATCCCAAATACAAAAAGCAGCTATTGATCAGGTTTCTGATCTTAGTAATCTGTCTTGCCATCGGTTTGGCTTTTTTACGGTCACACATGGAAAACTCAGATCCTCAAGTGCTTGCTGAATGTCTAAGCATCGTGCTATGGCTTATCTTCATCCCTCCCATCCTCTTTGCTGTCTTTTTCATCCGTTTTGCGTTGCGATGCCAAAAAGAGGGGCGATTCCCACCCACAGGCACCAAAGTGATCAAGGACACAGTGGTCTTACACGGCCAGGATGCCAAAAGAAGGTCCCTGATGATCATCGTGGTCTCAGCCGCAATGATCCTGATCTCGCTGGGTGGGATATTCTTCGCGCTTACTCTCATTAATATGCTATAGCTGATTCATCGCAACTTTCTTGCATGGACTGAATTTATGCTATTCAAAGCACACCTGCCCATGCTTGGGTCGTCCCTATTGAGATACGGTCATGATACGGTCATGATATGGTGATCTTCATGAGCGTATCATGACCGTATCATGACCGTATCTCAATAGGCAGGTAGCGCGATTGGGCTTGAAGTAGACGCGATATCTTGTCGCATATAAACGTCAGGATGACGTTTCTACTTTCAAGCGTCAGGATGACGTTTCCACAATAGCTGTAGGAATTGGAACTCTTCTTGCATACTAAGGATGTGATGCGCTATCTAAAGTAGCGCGATATCCGAGCTAGATTAATAAATGTATGTAATACAAGGAGATGCCTGTGAAAAATCTAATCCTCGTCATCTTGCTACTTTCTTTTGTAGCGCTGTTACCTGCGGAATTGCAGTGGAGTTCCCCTGTCCAAATCCGTCAGGGAGTAAATATCGAATGGTTCCGCACCGGAACCGAGACTACCGATGGCGGTGCCATCTATGTGTGGAGTGATACCAAGCTGGGAGAACGTGATCTCTGGGCGCAAAAAGTGGATGCTAATGGCAACATGGTTTGGGGTGATCCCTTGCTCATCGACGGAAAACCCGATCGCCAGGAAGACCCGGTGATTACTCGCACCTCCGATGGCAACTATATCATAGCCTGGATCGATTTTTATGATGATCTGGACGGTAACGTTTACGCCCAGAAGATCAACAACAATGGCGATCTGCTCTGGCAGGAAGGCGGGAAGCCCGTATGTGTGTTCCCCGGAATCCAGATTGGCCTGAATATGGAAGCCGATATGGATGGTGGAGCCTTCATCATTTGGGGTGATAGCCGTAATCCCAGCAAAGACCTTTATGCCCAAAGAATATCTTCCACCGGAGATCCTCTGTGGACAGTGAATGGCATTCCGATTGCCGATGGCCCCGGGGATGAGATTCAAAACACGATGCTACCGGATGGACAGGGCGGCATGATGCTGGCTTACACTCACACTTTTTTGAACAATGCCGATATCTATGCCAAGCATTTTGATGCCAATGGCAATATGACCTGGCCGGAAGCTTTGCCCCTCGCTGTGGCACCCGGCAATCAGAACGGCGTGCGCATGGCCGCTTTAACCGGTGGTGAGTTTATGTTCACCTGGACTGATCAACGCAACAATGATCCCGATATCTACGCTCAAAAAGTGAATATCGCCGGTGAAATGCTGTGGCCTGATCCCTTCATCGTTTATGGCGATCAGGACGCACCGCTTCCTGTTCCGCAACAAAATCCCCGCATTCAGGCTACCAGCGATAATGCCGCCGTGATCGTGTGGGAAGACTTCAGATTGGACAACCAAAATGCCGATCTCTTTGCCCAAAAAGTAGCTGCTGATGGCACAAAGCTTTGGGGTGCTGCCGGTATTGCCGTGGCCACAGCAGAGTTTGCCCAGATCGGGCAGCGTATGGCTTCTGATGGCAATGGCGGAGTCTATGTGGTTTGGGATGATCTGCGCAATGGCAATTCTCCCAATGACGATGTCTATGCTCAACACCTCAACGCGGCCGGTGAAGCTCTGTGGACTCCCGGTGGCAAATCCATCTGCAGCATGCCTTTCGAGCAGAATGGCGGTTTGGTGAAAGTGAGCGGTGGAAACGTTTATATCAACTGGATGGATTTGCGGAATGGCAGTGTGGGCATCTATTATCAGGTGCTCAATGCCGCCGGAGAAACCCAGCTTGCTGATAATGGTGTTCGTGTATTCTGGGGTCTCAGCGGCGACACCCCCAAGGGTCAATATCAGATTCTTCCTCGTTCCAATGATATCCTGGTCGTTTGGCAGGATACTCGCTATGCCAATGACGGATACCGGATTTATTACCAAATCGTGGATACAGATGGTAACCCGCTGTTTACCGAAAGCGGCTTGCCGGCTACGAACTCCGTGAGCGCAACCCAGGAAGCACCTCACGCTGTGGTAACTCCTGATGATCATTTTGCTATTGTCTGGGTGGATAGCCGCAATGGTAACCCCAATGTGTATGCTCAGCTGCTCAGTCCCACCGGAGAAAGACTGTGGGGTGATAATGGGATGAAGATGACCTTGGCCGAACCTCTGAGCCAAAAGGCTCCTAAAATCAGCTATTTCAATGATTCCTTCTATATTGCCTGGGCCGGATGGGATGAGGTTAACCCAAATGACTATTACTTCCATGTGTATGGCCAGAGAATCCAGAATGGCAATAAGCTTTGGGGAGAAGACGGCGTCATGGTGTCAGCTCTGGAGCCAAATGAGCTTGTTGACGAATGCACAGTGTTCGCACTGATTGACGACATGTATGTGTGGCACAGAGTGCACACTGCGACATCGGCTCAAACCATCTGGGTAAAACGGATGGCACCCGATGGCAGCACTCCTGCCGGATGGTCTGAGTCCGGTTTGCAGGCCAGCAATATCTCAGACTGGATTGTTCAGCTGCTCCCCGTGGCTGAGCGCACTCCTGAAGGCATATTCGTGATGTGGAAGGATATGCGAGATGATTATATCTTCAATTACTATGGCCAACACATCTCCCGAGACGGAGAACGCATGTGGGACGAAGCCGGAGTGAGCCTGGCCGATCGTGGTCGCGAACAGGAGCATCCAGCGATTACCAGCACGGGGACCGGGATTGCCTTTGCCTGGTGTGAAAACATCGCCGGTATGCACGACATCGCTGCTCACAAATACTCCTATTCAGGCATGCCCTTGTGGAATGACCTGGGCTACTTCGTTGTGCAAAAAGACAGTACCCAGAGTCACCCAACTCTGGTGAGCTTTGCCGGAAATGGCATGGCTATTGCCTGGACCGAATACATGGCCATCGATAGCGACATCTACTATAACTACATCAATGCTGATGGCAGCCTCGTCCATCCCGGTGGTGGAGTAGTCCTGACCGCTGCCGCAAAAGCTCAATATGAGCCACTCGCAGTGGTATTGGGTGACAATGCCTACATCGTGTGGGCTGATGGCGTCAGTAGCGGTAAGACAGAGATTTTGGGGCTGTATATGCAAAAGATCAGCAACGAAAGCGTGTCCAATCCTCAAGGTGGGCTAAGCCCCATGGCAGGATTGAACCTGAAGCAAAACTATCCCAATCCCTTCAATCCCAATACCAATATCGCTCTGGATATGCCCAAAGCCGGAGCCTTGACTCTGAATATCTACAATGCCAGAGGTCAATTGGTCAAACAGCTCTTCAAGGGTGATCTGGATCGCGGAGCTCACGTCTTTAACTGGAATGGCACTGATTCAAACGGACGCGGCGTGGCCAGCGGAGTTTACTTCTATACTGCTCAAAGCGGTGATAGCCAGGTAAGCCGCAAAATGCTGCTCATGAAATAGATACTAACTCTGTAGTATAAACAAAACCCCGGCTGAGAGGTCGGGGTTTTTTTGTTGTGGCGCTTTCAGAACTGCCACGCTAACACCTAACACCTAACACCTAACACCTAACCCGGTTGGGCTACCACAAAATAAGCTGGTCCTTTTGCCAGGATCACAGCATCAGCCGCAGTGGCTATCGCAGCCTTTCCCTTGGTGAGAATTAGTTCCTGCTCGGAGCTGTGCAGTCTGAGGTATCCCTCCAAACAGAGGATTATTGCCGGTTTCCGTATATCCGAAATCACGATCTTATCCTTGAGATCACAGCTGGCCAAGCGGAAATCCTGACTGGGACAGGGATAGTAATGCAAGGTATCAGCCGGGTCAGGCACAGTTAAGAGCTCTGGCAGGTAGGGCTCGAGCCTGGCAATGGCCAACAGCTCATCCTTATCGATATGTTTGGGGGTGAGGCCGGCGCGTAACACATTGTCACTGGAGGCCATGATCTCCACTCCGGCACCCTTTAGATAGGCATGAGGGATGCCAGCTTCCAGGAAGATCGCATCATGGGGTCTGAGCCGGATCAGGTTCATGATAAAGGGCGCGATCACAAAGGGATCATCTGGATAATGAGTCAGCAATTGCCTGGCGCAGTTCAGTTCCTCCGCGTATGCAGCCTTGCTTTCCAGCTGTTGAAGATGAAGGGCGATTCCCTTTGTTTCACCGCTGAGAAGCTCCATATACAGCTCTGTGAAGCTTGCTCTATCGGGCGAGAGAGCAAAAGCCGCAAAGCTTGCGAAAAAAGTGTCCAACTGATAGAGCCGGAAGAGCTCGATAATCTCCGGGTAGTCTCGGATCCCGCAGAGCGCATCAAATGGCGTGAGTGCCATGATCAGCTCTGGTTTATGATTGTCGTCCTTATAGTTACGCTCATTGGCATCAAGGGGGACACCCAAGACATTCTCACGGGCAAAGCCCTGTTCAGCTTGAGCTTTACTGGGATGCACCTGGATCGAGAGCGGTTCATCGGCTGCCAAAACTTTCAGAAGATAAGGTAAGCGAGCTGCACCGGCCTTTGCCTCAGCGCCAAACCAGTAGTCCGGATCGCTCATGAGCAGGGCATCCAGGGCTTGACCTTCGATTCCGGCCGGAGCCTTGGGGTGCGCTCCCAGCCATAACTCAGCTATCTTATCTTCCTGGTATTCAGAGAGTAAGCCTTGGATAAAGCTGCGGGAACCCCAGGCATATGTCTGGATGCGGGGAGTGAGATAATGCATAATTCCTCCTAAAACTGGAAGTAGATAAAGGGTTGAATATCCGCGCTGCGGGCCTGAAAGAGGATCCAGATCACGATGGATAATGCCAGAGCCTGGATCACGATGGGTAGCTTAGCCAAGGTTTTACCAAAGAATCTTTCCCAGCTATCCGGCTGCCAATGCGCAAGATAACCAAGCACGAGCAATATGGCCGGAACGCGGTATTCCACGATCCAGGAACTAAAGAGAGCGCCATGAAAAGCGTTAAATATGCGCGCGATGATCAGCCATGCCGTCTCAAAAGTGCGCGCCCGGAAGAATATCCAGGTGAAGCATACAAAGTGGAAGGTGACTAAAACACCGATCCATCGCATCAATCTGCTCTCGGCCAGTTTCAGCCTCAGCCAGAACTTGTCGAAGACCAAAGCAAGACCGTGCAGTCCGCCCCAAAACACGAAGTTCCAGCTTGCTCCATGCCAGAGTCCGCCCAGAAGCATGGTAACCAGTAGGTTTAGATGCTGGCGAAAAGCACCTTTACGATTGCCCCCCAGAGGGATGTAGAGATAATCCCTCAGCCAGGTGGATAGTGATATGTGCCAGCGACGCCAAAAATCTGTGATGCTGTAGGCTTTGTAAGGACTATTGAAGTTGATGGGCAGATTGAAGCCCAAAAGAGCTGCCACCCCGATGGCGATATCCGAGTAACCGCTGAAGTCACAGTAGATCTGTAGCGCGTAGGCATATACGCCCAGCAGGTTTTCCACTCCTGAAAATAGAGCCGGGCTTTCAAACACCCGATCCACAAAGTTGATCGAGAGGTAGTCCGCGATCACTCCTTTCTTCAGTAAGCCTGCAAAGATCAAGACCAGAGCCTTGGCAATGGTATCTTGATCCAGGCTTAGTTTTATATTGATTTGCGGGATAAAGTAGCTGGCACGCACGATGGGTCCCGCCACCAATTGCGGGAAGAAGGACACGAAGAAGGCGAAATCCTTGAAGCTATGAATCGGCTCCAGCTTGCGGTAGTAGATGTCCAGCGTGTAGCTCCAGGTCTGGAAGGTGAAGAAGCTAATCCCCACCGGCAGAAAGATATCCAGATTGCTGATGCCCATGCCGCTGAGAGCATTGAAAGTATCAATGATGAAGTTTGTGTATTTGAAATAGCCCAATGTCCCCAGATTCCAGAGCAAACTCAGGATCAGCCAGGCTCGGCGCTGCGCCTTCTTTTCGCTTCTGTAGATCATCGCTCCGATCCCGTAGTTTACCAAAGCCGTAAGTATCAGCAAAATCACGAAGCTGCCACTGGTCTTGTAATAGAAATACAGGGAAGCCAAAAGCAGATACCAGGTGCGGATCTTGACCTGTTTCACGATGAAGGGGTAGAATAGCAAAATGGCGATGAAGAAGAAGAGGAAGAAGCTGCTGTTGAAGAGCAAGGGGTTTGTGGACCGGTAACTCAGTGATGCCAGGATATTATCCAAGATGTGGCTCATTTGATCTCTCGCACTTCGCTATAACGTTTGTAACCTTTGATAAGGGCTTGATACATCAGATGACCTTGCAGCATGTATCCCTTTGGTGTGTAGTGCAATAGGTCTTTTGCCGCCATGTTCTGCGCGCGCCATTTCACGATGCTGCCTTTGCCGCCCATCACTTCTGCCAGATCCCACCAAGCGTGGCCCATTTCCAGGGCGTATTCGGTAATCTCTTTTTCCAGCCTGGTCAGATCAGCATTCGCTTTGCCTCTTTTATATGAATCCGGAGGCAGAGTGAAAAGGATTGCTGCTTCAGGATTTGCCGCCACGAGCTTGCTCATAAAACTGCGGATATTGGCGCGGGCGACCTCAGCCCGATAGTTGCCTTGCGCGTCGTTTGTGCCCAGGGATACCAGAATCAGATCCGGCTGCAACATGGCGATCTGCGCAAACATCTCGGTTTGCGCTTCCAGAGTGTAAAATCCGGCTCCGTTGATGCCCATCGAGTGGTACAAAAGTCCGCCCTCACTGCGTTGCAGCGATATGCCATGCAGAGTGCTAAAGCTTTGCCCCAGTTCCACATCACACTCACTGGAGTAATCCGTCAAGCGCAAGAGATGAGCAGTGTAATCTCCATGATACTCAATGCGGTGCTGACGCGACCAGGGGTTATCATGCGGATCCAGACCGGACAGACTATCGGCCAAAAGCAGCACTTCATCAAAGCGGCAATCGATATTAAAGAAGTTATTGGTCTTGATGCTGAGCTTATTCCCGCCACTCAAATCCAGGCTGAAGCCACTGAGGCTGCGAGGTTTATCGATCTTGCTATAGCTTCCGCTAAGGCTGATGCGATAGTCATCCGGTTGATTGGTACGAATAGCCCTGAGCGGGAAGATCAGCCCCCTGCCGGCATTGCCGTAGTACTTTTGCAGAGCGCTGCGCGCGGTTCCGCTGAAGTATCCGCTTTGAATATGTGAATCCCCAATCTGGTAGATCACCACGTGCTCCCGTTTCCCATTCCGCAGTTCCAGGAGCTTGCGATAGAAGCTCAGCATGCTCTTATGGTCGTTATGGATCTTGTTCTTATTGGGATGGATAAACTTATAGCTTTTCAGGTAGTTATCGCTTTCAAGCAGCAGATAGTAGCTTTGGATAAACTCCTCCAGGGTGTCCAAATCCTGAGGATAATCCTCTTCTAAAAGCAATTCCGGAACTTCCCCCCGTTCACTGCCCGAAAGCGTCAGCGCCAGCAGCAGACTCAGCGCCATCACGATCAGGATCAGGCTCTGGCGGTAGCTCACTCAGGCTCCCTGAGGAAGTTCAGCAGCATGCCGGCCACTCTGTCTGCTCCACGACGGTTGAAATGCGTATAATCGGTGCTGGCCATGGGCGGTTGCTCGCTCACCCATTTTATCATCGAATTGTAGCCGCCCATAGCTTCATAGAGGTTGAAGAAAGCTGAGTCGGTTGCTTGAGCGAGCTCTGCCTGGGCCTGCACCAGGATCGGGATATCCGGAGATGTCCTGTATCCGCCTGCGTCTCTGATGCTGCGGTCATGCGCACTGACGATCAGGATCGGCACCTTCGGCATGGCTTTCTGTATGTGCTCAACCGTGCGGATCATGGCGTTTTTGTAGTTCGTATAGTCGGTATTTGCTTGATTTGAAACGTTTTCACCATACTGCAAAATCACCAGATCATAGTCCAGATAGCGGTTAAAATCGCTCAAAACATCTGCGTGAATCCGGCTGAAATACATTCCGGAATAACCGCGAATGGGGAAGTTGTCCACATAGACTCCCCTTTCCGCATCAAAAGATACTCCGTACACGTGGATCGGATCGTGGCGGTCAAACTCCAGCCGTAGCGTCTTCACGCCCTGCGCGGGGCTAATATCCAGGCCTTGAATGCCACTTCCGGATCTCAGGTCGAAGCGCTTGGGCGCTTGAGAATCATAGCTGACAATTACACGCGAACTATCCGAAGCATTCGCGTAGAAAAGCCTTATAGATTCAAAGCTGGCGGCTCCTCCGGCGATGTTCACTGCGCGATACTCCACCCAGGGATCTTCGTTGATATACACCCTTTGGCTTCTTGATTTTGGCGCTTCCGGGACAGCCGAAGTATCCGCAACCGCTATTGTATCAGCTTCTTCCACAGTGCGTTGCGCAGTATAATATGGCCTGGGAATGAAGGTGTAGCCCGTGATGCCCAGAGATACATCCTGCCTGGCAGGGCTCATAAAGGATATGCTCTCCCAATTGCGCGAGAAGCTGTGGCGGATGGTCTGACGAAAGCCGGATACGATCGAAGTGATGGGCATCATGCCCACGCCCGCTCCGCCATAAACGCTTTGTAAGCCATCCCTTAGTGGGGCAGTGATGAGATCACCCTCGATCGTGGAGTCACTGAAATAGGCAATACGGATACGTCGTTTAGACTGCGGAAAGCGGGCTTTGGCCAAAGGTTCCTTCCCGGATAGAGCCGGCATTCTGCCCAGGCGTTGCCAAAACGGATCCAGCGCGCTTGGAGCATGCTCCGCTACGGGAAGAGCGACCACAAGGCTATCCTCAATAGCTGCTTCAGGCAGCAATGCCTGAAACCAGCGCATCTTCCGGATCGTGAAAACATCATTTTCCCAAGCCGGAAGCGCCAGCGCGACAATCCCCACCAAGATCGCGGCAAGGCCGATGATCAATAAAGGACGCAAAAAATCTCTGTTCATATCTCCTGATCTGCAAAAAGCAAGTCGTATAATTAACTGTAATACATGCCGATATCGGGGCAGACTACAATCATGGCTACAAAATAAAGCTGAGGAACTTCTGTCAATCAAAAAGGTATCGAGCAGCCCAGGGCATTGATTGTGTGTGGAGCTAATCTGAAACACCGTGCCGATGGCTCTCAGAAGACATCCTCGCTGCATGAACTCCTTCGCTTCGCTACGAAGTCCAAGGGTGGTCTCTTTGGAGTTAATGCCGCTTGATTGATTCAGGTTAGCCGATGAATCTTGAAGCTACAGCTCAGTTCAGAGTAGCTCTCAATCTTTGGGCGGCATTGACTTCAAACAGCGGGGATGGGGGAAGTGAAGGGTGAACAGAGAACAGAGAGGGCGATCTCGCTGCTTGAACTCCTCCGCTTCGCTACGAAGTCCAAGGGTGGAAGGCAGGGCGCTACGGCGAGCGCCCGTACAAGCAGCTCCCTGAACCTTAAAACTTGAATACTTGAAGACTCTACAACCCTACAAGGTCAAAACTCCGCATTGAGATACTGATATCCCGGATAGGGCTTGAGCAGGCCGGCTTCCACAGCGTCTTTGACGGTGCGCACAGGGAGGTTTGGAATATCATCCCGGGTGATGGACAAAAGATCCACATTGTAGAGTCTGGCCAGTCTGTACATCATTTTCAGATATGTGTTGCGCCAGTGCATATTGTAGCCCTCAGGCCCCATCATAAAGACATAGCGGCTGAGATCGTCCTTGTAGGCCTGCGAGGGAGCCAGGGCTTTGAGCTGTTTAGAGACATCGGAGATTTTCTTGTTGGTATGGTCATAGGGCTTTGCTGCATGTTTGCGAGCAATGCACACATCTTTGGTGGGATTGCCCCGGTAAAACACCAGGCCATCTATTTTCCCGCTGTAGAACTTAATAGGTTCGATGAATGTGACTTTCATTTTTTTCCTCGTTATGCGTTTTAGGGTTTTAGGGTTTTAGAGTTTTAGGGTTTTAGAGTTTTAGGGTTTTAGGGTTATGTGTTATGCGTTATGCGGTATGTCGTAGCGCTCCCTAACCACTAACCACTAACCACTAACCACTAACACCTCTACTATATACGTAGTACGTTTGAAGAGCTTGTCAATGAAAAGTTGTCAATGGTGCGTCAATGACGTGATTGACGATCTATTGACACCAATAATTTTCATTTTGACTGGCATTTCCCCCTCTTTTAGCTCTAAGTTTACCGCAAAATCGAAAGTTTACCGACGCTTTGGTAAACTATTACAGGGCTCTAACAAACTGCTTATCAATCGCTTACGATTCATAACAATGAAAGTTTACCAAGTTTACCGCCTGCTCAGCCAGCCCCACCGGAGACATACAGGAGAGGATGCAGGAAAATAGAAGTAAAGAAGTAGAAGATTCTTTCTCTCTCTTACTTGTATAATAATATAGTATATATATATATAATAAACATATACTAATAGATATAAGGATAAGGTATAAAAGACCCTTTCTATGCTTTATGTCCGGCACCTATGCTTTGGCTGGCTGGCTGAGAGGGTGGTAAATTTAGTAAACTTTCATTATGCGACGTGCTAAGTATATGTATAGGAGCAACTTAAAGCCAAATAATAGTTTACCAGGACAACGGTAAACTATGAGTAAAGTTTACCAAGTCCACGGTAAATCGGGATTTCAATTTTCCACTATGAATAGTAAATGGCGAGGGCATGCCCTCGCCATCATGTTTGTAAGTACTTTACACTATGGTAAATATGCCTGCTTCGGTGATCTCATACTTATGGGTTTGGCATGTAGTGCCACAATATGTGGTTCTGGATACCAGACCACGCTCGCACACCTTTGGAGTTAATGCCGCCTCCACCTTTGGAGTTAATGCCGCTATATGAGTTCAGACCTGCTGATGAACTATGCGGCTATTTCTCTGTTCATAGTAGCCCTCGATTGTCGTGCGGCA
>Ga0334884_1001726_pt1 | contig 30975 bp, 25 predicted proteins | sample GraSluR1_MG_7_FD_207215 | JGI IMG/M metagenome (GOLD analysis project Ga0334884, IMG submission 207215) | Sludge microbial communities from methane-producing bioreactor in Wageningen University, Netherlands - Granular Sludge_12_05 R1 | ecosystem: Engineered > Bioreactor > Anaerobic >...
ATACCAAGTATGATAGAGTTGGTTGGTTGACATGAAAACCTCCTTCGGTAAAGTGGTTGACACCTTTACTTTACCTGGTTTTCCGTGTCAATCAACCGCTTTTCTAAAAAAGTGTCCGGTAGCTAGTGCCGCGTCTAAATATTGTTGCGCTACTTCCAGTGCAACTCCTTCCGGATCGTACAAGAGCGCAAAACAAACACCTAGAAAGACAAGAAACAGACGCTTAATGACCCAGATTAGCGAGACTGCACCGAGTACAATGAAACCGAGCAGAAGCATTTTTTTGCGATAGGAACACCAACTCAATATCCGCTGATGAATCATCATTCCCTTCTTATATCATCGTGAACTGGTGTATCTTTTCCCAGCCATAGCCAACTTCCGGAATCATCTTTCCGCCGATCTCTTTGGATTTCTCCCGAACCAATTTTCCGCCTATAGATTCGTAAAACCTCCGGTATGGACTTTCAGCCGCTGCCCAAATCAGCATCGTTTCTACGGCCGACTGCTGCACAAGGTGTTGGACGCACGCAGCGACAAGTGCGTGCCCAATGCCTTGCCTTTGATAGTGGGGAAGCACATAGAGAATGTAGATCTCGCCGCGATAGACGGGGTCCTGACTTTGCTCTGGACCACAAACTGCAATACCGACAATCTCCTTCTGCTCATTTTCGGCCACGAAGATAGCCACACCAGGTCTCTTATCTTCCCAGAAAATTTTTTTCCAGCGTTCAGCAATTTGCTGGTAAGACAAACTCTCAAGGAAATCATCGGGCACAATCCCTTTGTAGGCGACTCGCCAGGTATCCACACGAACTTTGGCTATGCCTTCAAAATCGTTTTGATACGCTTCTCTGATACGAAAAACGAACATCCATCGACTCCAAGATTACCTAATGAACCCCTTGATCAGATACCCCACAACAAGAAACATTCCCGTAACAACCGCCCACTCTTCGGCGAGCGCCGCCTCCCCTGATGTGTACGTGCGCCAAGCCAACGGCGCGGACAGCAGGGACAGGAGACACCACACGGGAACATCACCCACCGCAACACCAAGCAACAACAGCGCATACGCCACAACGTAGCCGCGATTTCCAAATCGCGCCGCTGCCGGTAAACGCTGCCCCCACATCACCGCCAGGATGAGCGCGGGCCACACCGCCATCCAATCCAACCGCCCGGCTTGCGTCCAATACACAACGATGACCAACAGCGGCAGCGCACTCCACGGCAGGTAAGGCCGCAATCGTTGCAATCCCATCTGCGCCGCCACGCCGAGCACCACGACGACGAGAAACAGGCCAATAGAGAACGCGCCGGTCGTCGCCCACGCCGCCGCCCCACCCAGGCAGGCGGCGAGCAAGGTCGCCAGCAGAATGGGTGGTTCGAGTTTGATTGACTGGATTTTCTGTAGCATCGTTTTATCACCTGAGACACGAGGCTAAAACCCTCGCGCCAAAAGAGCGAAGCCCTGCGGGCTGAATCGTAGCCCAAAAGGGGCTTTGCTCTTTTCGCCCGACCTCTTCAGGGCCGGGCTAACTCCCGCTCCAAAATCGGACGCATCGCCTGTGCGGCGCGAGCGCGGTGGCTGATGCGGTTCTTCTCCGCCTCCGTGAGCTGCGCCATCGTGCAGGAATACTCGAACAGGTAGAAGACGGGATCGTAGCCGAAACCCGCTTCCCCACGTGGCTCGAAGCTGATCACGCCCTCGCAGACGCCCTCAGTAATGAACTCACGTGCGCCCGCATCGTCCGGCAGCACCAGCGCCGCGATACAGCGAAAGCGCGCGCCTCGCTGCTCCAAAGGAACGCCTTCCAACGCCTTGAGCAGCGCCCGGTAGCGCACCTCGTCCGCGCCGAGGTGATACCGCGCAGAACGCACGCCCGGCGCGCCGTCGAGGGCATCCACTTCCAGGCCGGAATCGTCGGCCAGCGTGGGGAGTCCAGAAGCCGCCGCCAGCGTCCGCGCTTTGAGCAGTGCGTTCTCGACGTAAGTATCACCGGTCTCTTCGATGTCATCGGTCAACCCGAGGTCGTCGGGCAGCAGCAGTTCGATGTCCAACCCATCCAACAGCGCACGCCACTCCCGGCGCTTTCCTTGATTGTGTGTCGCTAACAGTAATTGCATAGTTCCTCCTGTGCGAATCATGAATCACGGTCACGAATCGCGTTTCATGATTCATGATTCTCTGTCGCTAACTTGCGTTCCAGGCGGTCTTTGCGATGGCGGAGTTCGGAGAGCAGTTGCGCCCGCTTGAGGCTTTTTGGGTGACGTTCGGCGCGGTGGAGGGCGGCGTCGGTTTCGGCGAGTGCGACGCGCAGGTCGCAAGTTGTCCATTCGTAATACTTGGCGCGTTCCACCAGCGGCTCGACTGCCAGCGGATGATAGGTCGCCCAGGCATCCCACAGCGCGAATGCCCGTTCCCACGCGCCACAGCGTTTGTGACGCAGCGCCATCTCATACCAGAGCCGCGCGGCCGTGTCCTCGTCCAGCGTTCCGCTCTCCTGCAACAGCGCCCGTTCCCACGCCGTGAGCGCCTCCGCCTCGCGTCCGGCACGGTCGAAGACGCGCCCCACCCCTGCCCATTCGCCCGGCGCGAGCGCCATCTGTTCCGGCGATGTGACCATGCGTGTCACGTGGACCAGCAGCGAAACGAGGCTCAGCACATCGATGCGGTTGTGATAGAAGACTCGCGCCATGTCGGACGTGTCGCCCGTGTCAAGGTATTGGCGGTAGAGCCAGGGGATCAGCGCCGACTCGATGTCCACCTCGGCCCGCTGCACGCGCAGAATCTCTGTCTCCAGCACGCCCAGACGGCGGGATTCCAGGTGATCACGCCAGAGCTGCCGTGCCACGGTGAGCAAATCCAGGTGCGGGAGCGCCCGCCAGCGTGGGGCCATGCGGTTCAGGATAAACCGTGTTTCGAGCAACGGGAGATCGAAGCCGTTGCCGTTGAAGCTGACGATGCCGGTCGCATTGTCCAGCACGTCCTCGATGTAGTGCATCGCCGCCAACTCTTCGTCGGGACTGCGGAGGAAGACGAGGTGCAAGGTCAGGGCATCGTTTTCCCACACGCCGATGCCGGTGAGGAAGACCAACGTCCCCGCACCGCCTGCCAGGCCGGTCGTTTCCGTATCGAGGAACGCAGGACGCGCGCCCAGGTTTGGCGCGCCAAAAAGCGCCAGACCCTCAGCGGAAAGGCGTTGCATCTCGCCGAGCGCGTAGCGTCCGTGCGGGTGAAAAGACGGGTACACCCGCTTTTCCACCCACACCGGGCCGTGCGAGGTCAAAAGCTCGTTGCCGGGCAGCGCAAAATCGGCCTGCCGCGACGGTTCAGCGGGAGACGGCGGGGGCGTGGGGTGCAGCGCCTTCAGGCCCTTCACCACACCGAGGCGCTGCAACTGTTGGCGAAATTTGTCATCCATAGGCAAACAGATTTCCTCAACGGATTTAACGGATTCTAACGGATGTCTCTTCCGTTCTATCCGTTGAATCCGTTGAGACTATGTCCCCACCGGGCGGCGCTCAATGCGGGCGCCGAGAGGCCGCAGCTTCTCTTCGATGCGCTCGTAACCGCGGTCGATCTGGCGGATATTGAAGATCGTACTGGTGCCTTCGGCGGCGAGGGCGGCGATCAACATCGCCATGCCCGCGCGGATGTCGGGGCTTTCCATTTCGTCGCCGTGCAGGCGCGAGGGGCCGTAGACCAGCGCACGGTGCGGATCACACAGGACGATGCGCGCGCCCATCGGGATGAGTTTGTCGACGAAGAACAGGCGGCTCTCGAACATCTTCTCGTGGAAGATGATCACGCCGTCGGACTGCGTCGCCAGGACGAGAGCGATGCTCATCAAGTCCGCCGGGAACGCGGGCCACGGCGCATCGGCAATCGAAGGAATCGCGCCGCCCATGTCGGGGACGATCTGCAAGGATTGTTCGGCGGGCACAAAGAGGTCGTGACCGCGAATTTCCACAGAGACGCCCAACCGCTCCAGGTGCATCAGCGTCATCCGCAGGTGGTGAGGGACGGCGTTGCGGATGAGCAGCTCACCGCGCGTCGCCGCCGCCAACGCAATGTAGCTGCCCACCTCGATGTGATCCGAGGCCACGGCGAAGTCCACGCCATGCAGCCGCTCCACGCCATCAATGACGAGCGTGTTCGTGCCGATGCCGTTGATCTGCGCGCCCATCGCATTGAGCATGGCGCACAAATCCTGCACATGCGGCTCGGAAGCGACGTTGCGCAGGATCGTCGTCCCTTTGGCGAGGACGGCGGCCATCACCGCGTTCTCCGTACCGGTGACGCTGGCCTCGTCAAGCAGGATGTCGGCCCCGCTGAGGTGGTCGGCCTTCAGGACATAGTTCCCGTTCTGCACCACCACGTCCGCGCCGAGTTCCTGGAACGCCATGAAGTGCGTGTCCACGCGCCGCCGCCCGATCACATCGCCGCCGGGCGCGGGAATGGCAAGGTCGCACAGCCGCCCCAGGAGCGGCCCGGCGATCAGGATCGAGCCGCGAATGGCGCGGAACAGGTCGCGGTCCATGTCGTTCGTCGGCGAGCAGACCTGCTGCGCCTGGATTTTCCAGGTGTTGGCATCCAACCGCTCGACGTCCGCGCCGAGGATCTGCAAAAGTTCCGCCATCACCTCCACGTCGCGGATCGCAGGGAGGTTGCGCAGGATAACCGGTTCGTCGGTCAACAACGTCGCCGCCAGCGTGGGCAGCGCGGCGTTTTTGTTGCCGCTCGGAAAAATCTCCCCTTTGAGGGGAACGCCGCCGTTAATCACAAAACAGTGGTTCATCGGTAGCTCCTTTTCATGATGCGTGATGCGTGATACGTGAATGAAACCCTTGCGAAGGTGGGCGAAAGGAACTTTCGCCCACCTTCGCAAGGGTCACGGTTCAGTGTAGCGAAATTTCGACGCGGTCCCCAATCTGCAAGCCCAATGTCTGTGCGCCGTGACCGCGGTTGACGGCGAGTTCGAGCAGGCCTTCGCTGCCGACGAGGGCCAGCGGTTCGCCCGGCGCGACTTCGCCGTAGGTGCGGCGGACGGGGCCGAGGTCACGCCCGGCAGCGATCGCGCGCACGCGCCCGGCGTTGATGACGCCCGCCGGTGTGTCGCCAAATGCCGGATCGAGGAAGAGCAATCCACCATCCCAGACCAGCCGCCCGATGCTGGTGATGGCATTGCCGAAATGGTCGATGTAGATGACCTCACCGGCAATCTCGGAGTCGGTTGCGGTGAGGGCCGGCGTGGGCAGGCGCACCGGATCGGTCACTTCCGGGCCGAATTCGTCCAGCGGGACGCCGCGTGCGAGATATGCCGCCGCCGGAGAGAAGATGTCGCGCCCGTGGAAGGTGCTGCTGACCGCTATGGTGCGGTAGGCGGGATTCGTCAGTTCGACAATGCGCGTGGGCGGGGCGGATTCCCACACGTAGGAGAAGACGCCGTTATCCGGCCCCACAAGCGTCCCCCACGGCGTCCGCGCCGCGATAGGCCGTCGCGCCGTCCCCACACCCGGATCCACCACGACGACGTGGATACTTTCCGGCGGGAAGTACGGCAACACCGTCCACAGCACGTAGGCCGCGCTGCGCACGTCCTGCGGCGGAATCTCCTGCGTAATGTCGATGCAGGGCACATCCGGCGCAATCCCCGCGATCACGCCCTTCATCGTGCCGACGTAGCCGTCGTGCGTGCCAAAATCGGTTGTGATGGTGATGAGCATTGTTAGCCTTTCGCCATAACTTGGCATTCTGAATCATGATTCATGATCCATGATTCTTTCGGCTTCCGCCCGCTGCATCAACGCGCGCATGTAGCCAATCGCGTAGGCGGGGCCGGCGCCTTTGGCGTAGTCGCCTGCGAATTTCGGCGTGTGATCAAGCGTAACGGTGTTGGTGTAGCCGATTTCGTAAAAGAGTTTCATGATCTGGTACATGTCCATGTAGCCGTTATCCAGAAACGTTTCGAGGAAATACGGCAAGGGACTGCTGACATTGCGGAAGTGGACGAGCAAAATGCGGTTGTCCGCGTAGAAAGTGCGGATACCTTCCAGCAAGTCACCGAACGCCGGCCCGCCTTCGAGCCAACAGCCGGTGCAGAACTCCATTCCCAAAGCGGGGCTGTTGGCGACGGCAAAGGCGCGCTTGTACGTCTCTAAGCTGTGAATCAAGCAGGGGATGCCGCCGAGTTTGCCGGTCGCGGGCGGGTCGTTGGGATGGAGCGCCATCCGCACACCCGATGCCTCCGCCACAGGTATCATCTTCCCCATAAAATAAGCGAAATTGTCCCAGATTTCATCCTCGCTGTACTCGCGCCTGTGCGTGAAGGGACGGCGGTACATTTCATCCAGGTCAACGCGGCGGGTTTGCGCCCCGCGAATCTCACCGGGCGCGGAACTCCACACCTGCGTCGGCTCCCAGGTGAAGGTGGTGATGTGGATACCCGCCTCGCCCAGGTTGTGGACGAATGCCTGGAACTGCGCAATCACATCGTCGCGGCCCGGCATCGCCAGGTGGATTTTGTCCGACTTGGCGATGTCGTAGCTGCCGACGTTCCACAGGATCAAACCGGCATCCTCCACGCGGCGGCGCAGGTCGGTCAGATAGGCCACAGTGCGCTGCTCCGGCCTGACCCAGGTATAAACGCAGTCCACGCCCAGTTGACGGGCAAACAACAACTCGTCGGGCGCAGGATCATTGCTGATACTCAACGAAAGTTTCGGCTTACGCGTTATTCTTGCCTCTTGCATCTTGCCTCTTACATCATCCCAAACAAATCCACGTCGCCTGTTTCTCGGCGCGCAGACCGTGCTCCACCCACGGGTCGATGACGATCAGATCGCCACTTTCGACGGGGTGCTCGACGCCGTCCAGCGTCACAAGCGCCTCGCCTTCGATGATGAACCACAGTTCCGGGACGACGTGCTTGTGCGGCGCGAACGGGTTTTCCGGTGTGGTCACGCGCGTGACGAAGTGGTGAACGACGATTTCGCGGTCGCCGAGTTCGTAGGGTCGGCGGCCGTTCTTTGGGAGGGTACTATTTGCTTTAATGATCATTGTAATACCTTACTGAATGCTAATTAATTCTCAACCTAACGATAATACTTCAATAAAAAACTATAATACAGTAGTTTCTCACCACCATGTTGCCTTTGTATGCCTAACAAAAGTGGGGTAATGAATTGATTCTCGATACTAGCAGTCTCATCTTCTGTAAGATTATGAATATCAGAATCTTTGTTTCCCAAACCACTTATTGAAGTGCCAATTTGAATTCCCTTGTTATTGGCAACTATGTAACGATTGTGCATAGGAGTTTTGCCTGTTGCAGTACCAATGAGATGAATATGTGTCTCTGGAGGTACCTGATCCGAGATATTCCTCCAAGCATCTCTATACAGATCCTCTATCTCCGAATCACCAGGGGGCCGTTTTTGTGCGTGCCAAGAAGTCAAAATATCAACACGTGCGTTTAAGTTTATAGACTTTAGTAGGAATAAGTAATCGGGAGTGAAGTAAGGATCATAGATTCTTACATTAGTTATGGTTTCATCCATAGCGGTCTCAAGCAACCACAGATTAAGTTTGTCAAAAGCTAAATCCGGCATACCAGCTGGCAACAGCTCAATAGTTCCTTGCGACACAGAAGGTCTCATTTCAGCTCCAAATCTTTCACGATCAACTCCCATCAATGCTCGACTAACATTCAGCGTGAGTTGAAGCATCTCCAACAGACTGTCATATACTTCCTTGAGCCTAGAGATGTTTTTACTCTTATTCCTGTCTATTTCATTCTGTATAGCCCATGCAATTACATCATAGTTGTATTGAAAAGGTGAGTTAATAATGCGGTGTGTCCATTTGAGAATCGTCTCGCTTCTCTGTACCAATGCTTTACCTGAACATAGGGAACCTAATAATCGTCGAGAAGTTGCCCCCATAAGATATTGATAACTCAAATCGTTGTCACTTTTTTCGGGCAGTTTTTCCGGCTGAGCATGTAAATCGCGTGTCTTAATGTCATGCTCCAGACCAGTTTCCACAATAGGATTATCAACCTCAGCGGTTAGTTTTGCCGCAAATTCAGGATCAATAGTATGAGCTAATTCCAATATCTGTCCTGTTAGTTCATCCCGAGTCTCATCCCACATCCAGCCCTGGAGAGTGTTCATAGCTTCTTCCAAGAAAAACTTCGCGGATGCCTCATCTGCTATATCATGCCAAGCCTCGGCCACTTCTCTATAAATCCTGCTTCTATCGATTAAATTAGGAATATCCGGAATCTTGTCCCTCGCATTTTCCAACAGTTGCTTTCCTAACTGAGAGTTTGTACTATACACACGTGCACCTACCCAAACCATAACCAGTAATTTGTCTGCAGTGTTCGGAATAAGACGCACATCATCAACAATCTGAGACCAAGAAGGCGCAAGTTCTTCCCACTGCTTACTAGCTCTGCGCGTTGCAGCATCTCTCAAACTCGCAATAACCGCATAGGCGGCAATCCGATAGCCATTATGCTGAATGTTTCGACTATCGGGCAACTTATTTTCAACTATGGTTTTAAGTTTTTCTGCAATAGTAAAAGCTTGACTTTCAGTCCACCTTACTGAAGCACGTCGAGCAAACGTTATACTGTTCTTGACTAACAAATCCACAAATAGCCTCAGAACTGAATAGATTCGAATATCAGTTGACATCTGTGAAAGTAACTCACAAATTTGTAAGGCATCCTTATATTCTATATAGGCATTAAGTGAGCTAATATGAATTGGATCAGTAAGGGCTGTTTTGCAGATCAAATAGTTGATAGTTCGAGATAGAGCTTGTTCAGCATGAAATATTGACAGTTGTGAAACCTCTTGTTTTAGCAAATCTCGATCATACTGGTACAGACACGGTGCAATTGCGACAATAGTTAACGCGCGGATTTGAGAACTCTCGCAGCAATCAAGTGTTGTTAATATGTGGTCTCTAATAATACTATCAAATTCATTCTGTTTACCCCAGAGATAAAGTCTGAGAGCTATGTCAGCGAGTAGAAAACACTGTAACGAAAATGAGGAAATGCTCCTAATAGATTGAACCAAACTGTGAAGCCTAGAAGCGTAGTCCCCCGTTTTAAGAAGATCTGGGAATGTTCGAATAGCTAACTGAAGTATTCCTGAATAGAGGTGCACGAAATCCGACCTAGCTAACGGGGCTTTCTCTTGCACTTTTACAACAGTATCGTACAGTTTTTCTGCAAAATCGGGAGCATCCTTTCCTAGAATAGCTGTCAAATCGAATCCAATCTGGACTTTTCGCCAGTGCTGATCGATGATTTCCCAAGAATCGACTAGTCTATCGAAAAAACACTGCGTTTTCTCTTCATCCATCGAAATAGCCATCTTGACAATGTAAGCATATGCAGTACATCTTGCTCCCACATTAGCGATTTCCTCAACATCAGCAACAAGATCATGAATATGAGACATGGATTTAACCAAATCCCGTTCTGACAATGCACCAAGGAGATCAACAAATGCTTGATTTCTCGTATGTTCATCTTGAATCCTGGTCAATAGTGTCTTGACAAGTTGAAAATCAATGGACTCTCTATCGCGATCAATGTATACTAGTAATATCCGATGATATGTCTTGTCGCGTCGATCCAGAGTATTAAGGTAATCTGTGAACCGAATAGCAAGTTCTGGTTTGTAATTCATTAACGCACTGATTAACCTATGAGTCACAGCGAAATGATCGCCAGACCCATCAAGCAATGATCGATAAACATCGAACATATCCGATTCAATATCTTCCAACAAGCTAATGTTAGACGGATCAATTTTTGGTAAATCCAGTAGAACTCTTACTAAACCACTACATCGAGCATCTAGTTCTTTGACTAATTTAAGGTCATCAAGAACCCGCTGCACACGACTTTGCGCCTTGGGTATAGAAATCTTAGCTTCCACGGAAGCTAAACGCAACTCGAGTCTGACCCATTCCTCGATAGGATTCTTAATCGCTGTATCTTTCAACAGATCAAAGTGACTAATTATTGAATTTGCATCACTTATGTCGCAAGCGAGTAAAGGCTCTGCAAATTGCCTTAGGTGCCTCATCGATACACTAGAAGTACTCTCTGTCATTAAATCTAGCGCAGTCCGAATAACCGTAAGCGACGACATATTATCTCTATTTGAGTTACACCAAGACAACAGCAAAAATAACTTATCAGATATCTTTTCTATTTCCCGCATCCTTAACAAAACTTCTTCCGCCTCCAGGTTCTCAACAACACTGGAGTGCGAGAACACTAAGCTACGCAATGAAGGATTTAGGATTTGTGCAGTTACAGATTCCAAAGCCCCTTTTCTATTCTCAAGTTTAAACGCCAAAAGAGTAAAAATCATTTCTATAGACGGGGCCTCCGGATCTGTACTTGTTATTTTTTGCACAAATTCAGAAGCTAGTTTTGCATCAATATAAAACAGACTCGCCGCTATTTCAATCGCCCTTTCACGTAAATCAGCGCCAAATTCAGTTTTGTGAACCATATTTCGTAGGTCTATGACTAACTCACTAGGAATTGGGAGACCCTCAAGCTGCATATATTCACAGATTCGCGCAATTAATTGCAATTTGTCTTCTGCAATTAATGAACTATAGGCCAGACTCAAGCTTTCTTCATAATGCCCCAAAGCTAGTAGAGCCTCAATTTGGGACTCTGCAACAGAAGTTAAAGACAGAGTCCTTAACACTGAACTCAATAACGAGCATTTGGCCAGTGTCTCCCATTCAGCCTGTTCATAAGCATAATCAGCCAAAATTCTCACGCCATTTTGCAACAAATAAACATCCCGTGTCTCTTGAAATGCACGCTTCAGATAATCAACAGTTATCAAACCTTTGAGGACTTCGTAATTTCGAGCTTGCCTTAACAATCTTGGTAGCTGTTCCAAAGACTCGTACCTATATGGATTCTTCTTATAATACTCAATCAAAGCTAACTCAACTTGGCTTTTCTTAGTAACCAATTGCTTAGCGGTAAAATTCCTATGGGCATCAGTTACGAATCGGACAGATCTACCCTCAGAATTGCTGTAATCCAAGAATGGTACAGTTTTGATATATCTTTCTAGGTCATAGATGTCCATAGCTGTTATCTCAGAAATCACTTGCAGACTTAATGGGATTTCTGAATGAGCCAACATAGCCAAAACATTCAAGTAAGAATCATCATTAGAAGCCATTCGTCGCCATTCTCGTAGCAATAGATCTTGAAAACCAGGAGGCAAGTTATCAACTATATCGAGAACATCTCTGCCTGATTTAATTTCGCGGCAGATTTGATGTAGGTAACCTGGCATGCCATCACTGACATTGTATATTCTCTGTATCACTGCATCATCCAAATCCAAATCGGTCCTAGAAAGGTAATCCTCTGTCTCGGATTTAGAAAATGGCATCAAATTGTATGAATCATATACAAAAGGTAACTCCTGCCCTTTTGTCGAACTGAATAAAGCATATATTCCTTCCGGAGGATCATGAGGTAGAAGATCTAAGATACTCTCCTGACCGAGACTGTCTGGAATCCACTCCAAACCATCAACCACAAAGAAAAATGGCCGTCCACCAGAACGCGCCTTGCTTCCAATTTTCCTGTAAATTTTACTAAACAACTCCTTCAATTCATAGTAGTTCATAGCATCAAGATCATCTTCCTCTCCGTAAAGAAGTTTCTGCATCTGAGCGCATAACTCCCTAAGAAAGTATCGTGGATTTGATGCCCATTGGTCTCGTCTGATGAAGAAATGAAAACATCTTTCAGCATAAGTCTTGACGAACTGAGCGAGTAGAGTTGTTTTTCCCATTCCATCAGGACCTTGTATTAAGATTACTTTGCGATCTGGAGAGAAATTGGCATATAACCACTTCACCAGATTACTCCGTAACACTTGTGGTTCAGGTAAATTTGGAAAAGTGGTTACATAGGTTAAGAGATCAATCTGTTCTGTCATTTTCTTCTCCTCCTGTTTCAAAGAAAATTCCGATGATTTACAAAAATTCCGACCGGTCATCAGAAAAACCAGGCAAATACGCTTTCTGCGCTTCCAACAATTCTTCCATCATCTTCCGCGCTACGTCCGCGTCCGTGACTGCGCCATCGGCGAGTAGGGCCTCGACGAAGAGGGCGCGGTCGCCGCGCAGAGCGGCTTCGACGGTTAGCTCGATAGCAGCGAGTTTCCGGGCGACAATCGCCGCCAGCGGATCGGAGAAGTCGGGGATCGCTATGGGGCGCAGGCCGGTTGTGGTGGCGACGGCGGGCAGTTCGAGGATGGCATCGGCGGGCAGGTTCGGCAAAGCGCCGCGATTGGGCACGTTGACGGCGAATAGCTCGCGGGTATCGTGACGCAGCGCGCGCAGGATACTCAGCAGTTGCTCGTGCTCGCCCACGGTGCGGTGGAAGATGCCGTCATCCAGCGGCTTCTCGCCGAGCGCCTGCGCCTGCATATCGGCGTAGACGCGATCCCCGTAGGCAATCGTCCCCTCGAACGAGAAAGCGTCCACGCCGAGTGTTTTGCCGTAGTACGCGCCGCCGGGGAACCGCTCCGGGAAGAACTCCGTCACGTGGCGGTCATTCGCAGAGGGATACGCGCCGTAAGCCTCGAACAGCGACCACGAGAAGGGGTTGTGCGCCGCAAAGTCATCGCGCGCCCCCGCGTCCGGCGATGCCGCCAGCTTCTCCCGCGCAACAGGCCACATATCGCGGCCTTTCCAGCGCAGGTCGAAGATGAACGTGAGATGATTCAGCCCCGCGAACAACGTTGTGGTCTCCGCGACGGGCGCGCCAACGAAACGCGCCAATTGCCGGCTCACGTCGAGTGTTCCGTGGCACAAGCCCACCACCGGAACGCCGGTCGCCTTGCGGACCGCGCGGCAGTTCGCCGTCATCGGGTTGCTGTAGTTGAAGAACTTCGCGCCGGGGCACAGGTCGGCCACGTCACGGGCGATGTCTACCAGCGCGGGGATCATCCGCATCGCGCGCGAAATCCCGCCGGGCATGGCGGTATCGCCCACAGGCTGGAAGATGCCGTACTTGCGCGGGATGAAGACATCGGCCTCCCACGCACGGCGCTTCCCCACCCCGATCGTGGTCACGACGACGTCCGCGCCGGAGAGCACGTCGCGCCGGTCGAGGGACGCTTCCACAGCGATATCCGCGCCGGCAGCGGTGACCATACGACGGCACAGACCACCCGCCGTCGCCAATGCCTCCGGATCGATGTCCACCAAGCCTAGCCGCCACGGCCCCAGGTCGGGCGAGTGCAACATATCGGCCACCAATCCCTGCGTGAACATCGCGCTGCCCGCGCCGATCAAAACGATTTTTGTCATGTCTGCCATCTAGCCTCCTGAAAAGCTAACCACGAATCCTCACGAATTTGCACTAATTTTTTTCTCTTCGTTCGTGTAAATTCACGGTGAAAATCTCAGTGGAACGCCGGGAACTCGCGGTAGTCGCGCAGGTCGATCAGGTCGCCGGACTTCGCCCAGGGGATCGTTCCCAACTCAGAAGGCAAGACGCCTTGATCGTAGCACGCTTCGAATGTCTCCTGCAAGCCTTCGACCCAGGTCAGGCGGTCGTCTCGTTCGACGTCCAGGCGGGTGCGCAACAGCTCTTTCGGGAACTCGGCAATCTCCCACATCGACTCCTGCGCGCCGTTAGTGCACATGACTTCGGGGATCGCGCCTTCGATGCTGCACGCGAGAGGTGTCCCGGTGCGCACAGCATCCACGGCCTGCCACAGTTTGTTCTCGATCTGCCCGGCATACGGATTGCCGTAGTCCTTCACGCTGCCGTCGCGGAAGCGCGCAAAGATAGACTCGCTGTACGCCTGGTAGATCACTTTTGCGTTTTCGAATTCATAGCTGAAGATCGGGCCAATGTTGTTGGGGACAGGGTGCGCGGTGTAGAACAAAATTTCGACGCCAGACTCTGTATGGCAGCGAATAGCAGCGGTATCGTAGTTTTCGACCGGGTTGGCGCGGTAGAGTTCGGCCTGCACGTCCACGGGCCACGCGCTCGTCTCGCGCGTCTTGCCGAGGACGTAGAAGCAGTTGTGGAGATAGTGCGCCGTCGCGTTGTGGGCCGGGCTATCGAGAATCCACGCGCCGTTGGGCGCTCTCAGCTTCGCCGCCCAGGTGTTGCGCCCGTAGTACGAATCCCCGCGCGGCCAGAATACCTTCGTCCGCAGCCGCAGTGGGCGGCCCAGGACGCCGTCCATCACGTCACGCTTGAGCGTCTGAATCGCCGGTGAAAACGACCACTGGTAGCCGATACCGACGAGCTTGCCCGACACGCGCTGCGCCTCGACCATCTTCCAGGCCTCCTGCACCGTCGCCGTGACGGGTTTCTCGCAAAGGATGTGCGAGCCGTGCGCCAGCGCCTTCTGCACAAACGGCAGGTGCAGGTGAATCGGCGGCGAGAGCACAACCAGATCGGCCGACGACGCAGCGTAGAAGCTGTCCAAGTCGGGATAGATCGGCACGCCGGTCTCCTTGAACGTGTCCAGAAACCGGCAGGCAACCGGGTTCGGATCGATCCCGGCGACAAACCGCGCGTTGTGCTCCGCCGAAGCCGTGAACAACTCCGCCAGATACGAATTGCCATAGCCCCCCAGGGCCACCATCGCAACGGTCACTTCTTTTTTCTTCATCGAGCACCCCCTGTTGGTAAGTAAACCGCTAATCTCGCTGATCCACGCGAATTTTTACAGTGGTCAAAGACATATTGCACCGCAGAGAGTGCGAAGTTCACAGAGATTTATTGAATTTTTCCGTGTTCTCAACGAACTCTGCAGTAAAAATGGCCGTCCAGCAAGTTCAATATCTCGCAAAAAAAATCAGTGGAAATTCGCGTGATTCGCGGTTATAGAATTCTGGCGCTAGCGATCAAACACGATCACCCTTCCCTCATCCGCCGATTGGCGGGCGAGGAGGCTGGCTTCGGTGACGGCGAAGACGTCATCCGCGGTAAGAAGCGCGGTGGTTGTGCCTTCGATGTGTTCCACGAAGTCCTGGAAGATTTGCCGGTCACAGGCGAGAGGCAGCACGGCCTCGCCCTCGGTTTCTGCGTTGATGAGGTAGGCTTGCCCGCCGCGCACTTCGATCGCGCCATCTGTTCCCATCACGCGCACGCGGTCGTCGCCGTGAGTGGGCGAGGTTGGCGGGCGCAGGTAATCGAGGCTGGCGGAGGCAAAGACCTCCCCGGTGAGTGTAAAGTTACACAGCGCCGACACCTCCAGATCGCCATGACCCTGGTTGTATTGCGTCGAATGTGTCGCGTAGACGGAGGTGAACTTCGCGTCGCTATACCAGTAAATCCAGTCGAAGGCATGGACGCCAATCCAGGGAATCGTGCCACCGTAGGTCGCCCGGTCGCGGTAATAGGCGTCGCGGCGGCCCAACCGGTACGACTTTTGCGCGTTGATGAGGCGCACAGTCCCAATCGCGTCCTCTTGTACGGCGCGCCATGCAGTATAGAAGGCCGGATCGTAGCGCAGGTTCATGATCGTGGCCAGATGCAGGCCGCCGGCATACCATCCCTGAAACTGCGCCTTGGCTTCGGTATAGGCAGCGCGCACCATCGCCAGTTGTTCCAACGTAAGGGCAACGGGCTTCTCGCAGAAGACGTGAATGCCGCGTCGTAGCGCTTCCGCCGACATTTCGGCGTGCAATTCAAAAGGGCCACAGACGGTGACAATATCGGGGCGGAGTTGATCCAACATCTGCCGGTAATCGGTGAAGACCTCCGGCGTGAAGCCTAGCGCGTCGCAACGCTTTAGCCAGGGCGCAACCTCATCCACAGATGAGGCATCGTCCTCCGGCGCGCCAGCTGCAATTCCCGCCACCCGCACGTGGGGCATAAGGGGCAAGGCATCCCACACGTGCTTGTCGTGCCCACCACGATTGCCGATCATGCAGAGTTTCATAAATCCTCCAAGCTAGTCTGTTCGTCGTTGGTCGGATAGCCGAGTCCGGGATATTGTACTCCATCAAGTCAGGGTGGCAAAATCAAACTGGTGACGCTTAACGGTGGCAGAAGCAGCACACCGTCAGCCTCTATCACAGTGACGTTTTCGTAAATCCCATCGGTCGTCGTAAGCGCCTCACCCACCGCGCCCGATAGCCCGGCAAGGCGTACGGCTCGCTCCATCCGGTTGTCGTTCAGCAGGATCACAGCGTATGTCCCATCGGGACGCACGAACGCGAGGGATAAGACTCCAGCGTCATCCGCCTGACTTTCCACAAGCGTTGCGCCGGCAGGGATGTAGTTGGCGAAATGCTTGAAGACGTAGAACATCGGGGAACGCTCGCCGTTTATGCCCACCGCCGCATCGTTGCCCAGGATCGTCCACAAGTAGACGCGGCTGGCGTGGCTCCAGGCGATCGCGCGGTAGAAGCTCTTGCCGTATTCCCACGCCGAACGCCACGTGTGAGGCGCAATGCCGATGCTTGTATCCTGATAGCCTGCTTCGGTCGCCCACACCGGCTTGCCATACTGCTGCGCCGTCTCCCAAATCTCGCGGTAATTCCTGGGGTCCACGCTCCACCAGGTATGGTAAGAGACGGCGACCGTGCGCTCGCGCAACATCGCATCTTCCAGCCAGGTTTCGATCCAGGGGACGTTGTTCCGGGGTGAATGAAGGTTCGGCGCGTGGAGCGTCACCTGTTCCAGTCCAAAGTGATCGAACTGCGACAGTACGACGCGCCCTGCATCCCGCAACGCGTCCGGGTTGGGATACCGGATGCCTGCTTCGATGTCCGGCTCGTTCTGCACTTCGGCTACGCGAATGGGGACGCCGTGATTCTGCATATTGAGGATGTACGCCGCAATGGATTCGCCAAGCTCGGGGTACAGTTCCGGCGGAATCTGCCGGGGACGCCCGCTCGCCAGCCAATCCTCGCACGTCTCGCACCACTCGGAGACGCCGCCGAAGTCCCACACGCCGACGCTCAACTCGATGCCGCGCGCGTGCAGGTATTGCGCGAAAGGGACATCGTGGTTGTTGATGATGTCGTAGACTGTGCCAAAGCCATCCCAGTTGATTGTGTACGGATCGTCGTTGTCGTTCGCCGTCTCCCACCACCCCAACCACGGCGCGAGGCGGATGTAGGCAATGTCCAACTCGTCGAAGACGAACTTCACCGCCTCCCAATCCCAGCCAATGTCGTTGGCAAAAGGGAAAGCGTAGCTGTTCGCGCCGATGCCGTCGAGCGTCTGGTATGTCACGGCAGGGTCAATGGAGATGGTGACGACGGCGGGTGTAGACGACGAGACCGGCGGTGACGGCAACGTCGGGCGCGCCGTGGCAGTGGGCGACGGCATCTCAATTGGCGCGGGCGTCGTTAGCAGCGTGCTGCAGCCTGCCAGCGCAATCAACAAGAACACTGCGAGAAGGCTGAAATACCTGAACATGTGCAGTCGAATTCAGCTACACAAACTGAAACGGATCGCCCACCGGGACGTGCGTCATCGGCACATCGGGGACACGCGCGCGCAGCCATTCGACGAGATAGCCCATCCCCGGCTCCTCGGTGTTGGCGTGGCCTGCGACGATGAGCGCCAGCTTACGCCCCTGGGCGATGGCGTCACGCACGTACTCGCAGGTCTCCCACTCGTTGATTTCGCCGGCAACAAGCACATCCATCTCCTGCCGCTCGCTCATCAGGCGAATGTGCCACTCACCCGGAGCTGCGCCAACCATCAACCCCACGCGGCTGCACGACATTCGCAGGTCGCCCACCACGCGCACCGTATCAGCGCCGAGCTTCACCTTCAGTTCAGCCGCCAATGCCCCCACCGTGGTCTCCGGCAGCGTGAACAGGGGCATCGAATTGCCGGGCAGATACGCTTCCCACTCAAGGACTCGCGCAACGCCGGTCATAATACCGTCCGGTTGGTGCATGTGCCAGGAATCGTGAAAGCGCCACACCACAATGCCGTACTCGTCCAATAATGCGCGCTTGGCCTGGTAGACGGCGTCATCCTCAAGCCAGACCGTCTCATCCAGGTGATTGTAGAACGTCGGCTCGTGGGTGATGATGAGGTTCGCGCCCAGTTCCGCCGCGCGTTGGATCACAGCGTAACTGGCGAGGAACGTCGTCACGATGCCGGTCACAGGCTGCGCCGGATCGCCGGACTTGAACGTGTCCACGGTCTCCGCCAGCGGTGCGCCCGGAATCGCTTCAAGGATTGTGTCAATCACACTCTGAATCGTTCTAGTCATTTTTGTAGCCTCCTCAACGGATCGAACGGATTAAACGGAGTCACTGATCAGGTGCGTAGGCCGACCACGAATTTTTAACGAATAAACGAATGGTCGCCTGGCTGATGCGAGGTCTTCGTTTAGCCGAGACCTGAATTCGTTTATTCGTTTCCTGATTCGAGGTCGGCAAACTCAGCCATCACTGTCAACCGCTGCAAATACGGCTGCAACGCGGGAAACAGCGCGCGGTAGACCTCTGTATACAATCGTGAGTAGAACGTATGCCGCGCTTCGTCGGGCGTAAACGGCGACGGTTCAATACGCGTCATCGCCTCCGCCGCCGCACGCACATCGGAGAACAACCCTGCGCCGGTCGCCGCGAGGATGCCCGCGCCGAGGGCCGCCGCGTCGCTCACAGCGGCGCAGTAGACCGGCTTGCCCGTCACGTCGGCGATGATCTGGAGCCAACGCTCGCTCTTCGCGCCGCCGCCCATCGCTACATAGTTTTCCACGGGCAGTCCGAGCGCCGCTTCGACGCCTTCAGTACACAGACGTTGCTCAAAGGCAACCCCCTCAAGGATCGCCCGGTATAGATGCGCCCGCGTGTGGATGCCGCGCCACCCTACCACAATCCCGCTCGCGGCAGCGTCCCAGTACGGGTTCAACACCGAATTCCAATAAGGCACGAGCATCAGCCCCTCTGCGCCCGGTGGAATATCGGCAATCGCCTCGTCGTACAGCATTTCGGTGGTTGGGTTGTTTGGTGGTTGGATTGTTGCTGACTGCTGATTGCTGAAAGCTGATTGCTGATCACTAATGTGCTCTACAAACCACGCCACCGTGTACCCACCGCCGAGTAACGCCGTTTCGACGCAGTAACTTCCCGAAGCCCCGCCGTACAAAGTGCGGAACGCACGATCGATCACGTAAGCCGCCGAGTACGTCCCAGAAATGACCGAGGTACCCAGGCTAAGATAGGCCTGTCCAGGTTGGGTGATATTCACACCCAGGCCGCTCATCTGCCCATCGCCGACGCCGGCGACGACGGGCAAACCGGCGGGCAAACCGGTGCGTACGGCTGCTTCGAGCGTCACCGTCCCCACCACTGCGCCGGGTGGATACGCCTCCGGCATCTGCGCCACGTCCACGCCGAGGTAGGCCAGCAACGCTGTATCCCAGCCATTCGTTCGCATATCGAACAGGCCGGTGGGGTCGGCGCAGCCCCATCCCGTGCGATAATGACCGGTTAGCCTGTGGTTGAGAAACGCGGCAACGTCCAGGTACTTCGCCGTGCGCGCGAAAACGTCGGGTTCGTGTTCACGCAACCAGGCAATCTTACCGAGCGTGAGGTTGACGGAGAGCGGTTTGCCGGTTTCCTGGTGTATGCGCTCTGCGCCGTACTCCCGGCCGATAACGGGCAGCAGATCGCGGGCGCGCTCGTCCATCCACATGATAGCGGGACGCAAGGGCGCGCCTGTGTCATCCACAGGGACGAAGGTTTCACGCTGAGGTGAAATGCACAACGCGGCAAGGCGAGAGGGTTCCACCTGGGCAACTGCCGCGCGAATTGCCTGCTCACACGCATCCCACCACGCTTCGGCGGGCTGCTCGTGCCAGGCTGGACGCGGCATCAACAAGGGCAGCGTGGCGCGTCCTTCGGCCAGGGCTACACCGCGCGTGTCCCAAACGATAGCCTTACACGCGGTCGTGCTGCTGTCAATGCCGAGAATCAGGTTGCGGATCACAGAGATTCAGCCTCCCCAAACCCAACGATGGTTGCAACAAGGATCGCCTTGCATCAGTGTGGTGGAACGAGTCATCGTGATTTTGGGGTTGAATCCTTGACAACTTGCGTAATCGGGATGGCAAATAAGGAGATACCCGATATCAGCTTCTCCAATCTCCCGGAAAGTCTTGGCCCATAGACACTCGGTCACGTTCACCTCAAAGGCTTGAGGCGTATCCTCAACAATTTCAAAAGTCAAGACGTGTTTCCAGAAGTGGTTACAGTCCCTTAGCGAAGCCGTGAAAGCTGCGAAATCGTTGCAAGGAAGCCGGCGAGCCGTATCTTGACCCGCCTTGAACCCGGATTCAAAAGCGATCCGCTTGAGGGCTTCCAAGGCTCGCTCTTCGCCCAGTTCCCTGGCGAGATTGCGCAGTACCGGGATAAAAGTCTTGAAGGCGAACTGAAACACCTCCTGAAAGGTCATGTCGGAACCTTCCGTGAATTTGTGTTTAACAATGGTTTCGACGTCCACACTAACGCTCCTATGCCTGCACTATCAAATTGACGCACCGCACACAAATATCATTCTCTTCCAATGGCCCGTTACTGGTAATCACTACCTCCCGCGTCTCGCCAGGCAGCAAATCAAAGTAATTGTCCGACGGCAACGCGCCCTCCGGCAACGTGAAATGGACGGCATGGGCGTAACTGTCCGCTTTTACCCCAACAAGAGTCTGCCAAGCACCGTTCGTGATGCGTGATGCGTGATGCGTGATTTGTGGTTTACATTGTCCGGTTTGCAGTTGACGATAATCCACGGCGCGGAAGATGCCCGCTGCGATGTCAAGCCGTGACGGAATGCGTGCAATCCATAAGCCGCAGGTCGAGTCGAGGTCGCCGCGCGGGAAGGTGACGAGCGTGGCGCGCGACAGCGGCGCGGCTTCGACGGAGACAGTGCGCAACTGGCTGAGGCTGCCGCCCAGGCTGAGGTAGCCGTATTCCAGGTCGAAGGTCAGGGATTCGGGCGTATCATTTGCAAGGATGACGCGGATTTGATTGGCATCCGCGTGGCGCAGAATGAGGCGCAGCGGTGCGTAGGTCCGCTTGATGAAGTACCATGCCGGTTTGCGGCGCAGATAGTAATCGACAATCGTCCAGCCGACCTCACCCCAGCAATCGGCGTACATCCAGAACAAATTGCCGCCGCATTTGGGGTTGGCGTGCATGGAGTCCAATGAGTACGTGTACATCAGCCCTTGCACCAGGCCGCTGTAGAGCACGTACTCGCCGGGTGTGAGCGCCTCCGGATCGGCGTAGTGCTTGCGGATGCCGGCATCCACCGTATTCTTCTCGAAGGTGTTGTTATGATGCTGCCACACCTTGCCCTGTCGGTCGAAGGGCGCGCCGTCAAGGTAAGTGAGCAGCGTCTCCTTGCACGGTGCGCCGATGTATCCGAACTCGGAGACGAAGACCGACGTACACGCATCATACGTTTCCGGCGTGATGCGCACCTGCATATCGGCGTTCATCGTGCCCTCGCCCCAGTAGTGGCAGTCGCCCACATCGTAGGCATTGGGACGGTCGCCGCCGTAGGGCGAGCTGTTCCAGTAGGGGATTTCTGGACAGTTGCGTTGCACGACGGCGGGCAGGATGTAGTTGTAGATGTGCGCGCCACCGCGCGTACGTTCTTTCCACCAATCGCGGAACCCCCAATGGTTCTCGTTGTTGCCGCACCACAGCGCAAGGCTGGCGTGACGGCGCAGGCGGCGGGTTTGGTAGTCCGCCTCTTTCTCCACCTCTTCGCGGAACCACGCCAGGTGATCCGGGTACGGCGCGCAGGCGAACATAAAGTCATGCCAGAGCAAAAGGCCGTAGCGGTCGCACGCCTCGTAGAAGGCGTCACGCTCGTAGAGACCACCACCCCATATCCGCAGCATGTTGAAGTTGGCGTCGCGCGCTTCGCGGACGAGGACGTCGTACTTTTCGTCGCTCACGCGAGCGTAAAGCGCATCGGCGGGAATCCAGTTCGCGCCTTTGGCGTAGAGTTTCTGACCGTTGATGATGAAGGAGAAGGTGTCGTCGGTGTCGAGTTCGATGAAGCGGATGCCATACTTGAAAGTTTTTGTGTCAACGGATTGAACGGATTTTAGCGGTTTTTTTTCTTCGGTAACGGTAAGCATGGCTTCGACTTTGTAGAGGTGCTGGTCGCCGAGGCCGTTGGGCCACCAGAGTTGGGCGTCGGGAACGGGGATGAGCAATTCGACGTAGGTGAGGCCAGAGCGGAGCAGGGCATTGGCTTCGGCGGAAAAGGTGCGATCTTGGGCGTCGGTCAATATGACTTTGACCACACCATCGCGGGTCTTGTAGTAGTGGAATTGATCCACAGTAACAATCGCGTAGACGAGGACTTCCTTGCCGTGCTGCACCGGGCGCAGCGCCACGTCGCGGATGCAGGCGGCGGTCATCAGGCGCAACGTTACGTCGCCGCCAATCGCCGTCGTAGGCGTGCGCGGACCCCAATCCCAACCCCACGAGTACTGCGGTTTGCGGGCAAAGGTGCGGCGCGGTTCGCCGCGCTCCGGGCGACCGTTCCCGGCCTCGGTGCCGGGGCGGACGCCGTCGCAGGAATCGACATCCGCCTCGGTGACGCCTTCCACGCCGGCCGTGAGCCGCACGAGCAGCACGTTCTCGCCGTCCACGAGCCAGGGCTTCACGTCGCGCACAAACGGGCAAAACGCGCTTGGATGGCTGCCGATGTGTTCGCCATTGAGGAAGACTTCGGCGTTGCAGTCGAGGCCGTGCATTTCCAGCTCCGCCACATCCACACTTTGCCAGCTCTCCGGCGCCACAAACGTCCGCCGGAACCACCACGAGCGCATCTCGGTCCACGTGCAGTCGAAGCTGTTGAGACCGAGCAAGGGTTCAGTGATGCGGCCCGCGTCGATGAGGCCCTGGTGAATGTCGCCGGGCACGGGCTGTGTGATCCAGCCGTCTTCGCAATGCGAGAGTGTGCGCGCATTGGCAAGTGGATACGTGAGGATTTCGTCGCGCAGTTGCCAGTCGCCGTCGAGTAAAAGTGTCGTATGCATAGTTTTCTTCCTATTTATCAGCAGATAGAGCGAATTTTGGCATCACCTGCGGTAATCAGTTAAATCCGCTGACCCTCAATTCATCAAGGCTTTGATTGCTTCGGGCGATCGTTCTATCAGGTGCGGGGGATTCTCTATCAGACGCAGAATGTCCGCCGGAAGAATTCCCTTTCATCCATTTGATCCTCCATTCATCCCACAGTTCGCACGGCTTCCACCGGCGCGTGGATATGCTTCGCAGGCAGCGCATAGCCGGGGTTAAGGATGAAAGCCGTACAGTGCAAATTTCATGATACCAGCGATAACAAATTATGCGAATAAGCAGTGATGCAGTTGCGTATTGTCCGCAAGTACATCCCGAATTTAGCCACCAGGCCGATGACAGGAGACCAGATTTTGGGTACAATAGAAGCATAACCGGTCTTTAGTGACGAAAGGAATGGTGACAACAATGCAAACGAAACAATTTACACCCAGTCCAAAATACTTGACGAAGTTACGGGGCACACTGAGTTTAATCGCGCTGGCGATTCTGATCTGCGGGTTCATCCTCGGCGTGTTGATCGCGTTCGAAGAGGGCATCGGCGCGTTGGCGATTACGCTGCTGGTGACGTTCGTACTCAACCTCTTGTGGTGGGCGCCGGGGATGCTGTTGACCGGCCCGTACTATCGCAGCCTGCGTTACGAGATCCACGAGGACGAAATGATCGTGAATGCGGGTATCGTGACCAAATCGACCAAGCACGTCCCCTTCCGCACGGTGACGAATCTAACGGTCAAGCGCGGCATCCTGGATCGTTGGCTTGGCATCGGTACGTTGGATATCGAGACGGCCGGGATGAGCGGTACACAAGGCGTGCCGGAGCAAAGCCTGGTGGGTCTGGAGAATCCGCAAGAGGTGTATGAAATGGTCGTCAGCGCGCTGCATCGTTTCCGCGGCGGGATGGCGCCGACGAGCGCCGAGGAAGAAGCGCCGATGGCAGCGCCTTCTGAAACACTGAACGCCATTCTGGCAGAAGTTCGCGCGATTCGGCAGGCGATAGGCCAGAACGCTTAACCATTCGTAATCAACCTTCCCGGAAGCCTGTTTTGTGCTTCCGGGAAGACAAGTGCCTATCTCCCGATCAACGGCGCAAGCAGGCGCTCGGCGTTGCGGTGACAGATGTTGTGGCGATCGTCGTCGGTGATGCCGGCGTTGAGCAGCACACCGACAGCGTGATGTGGATCGAACCACGGCAGGTCGGTGCCAAAGAGCATCCGGTCGGAGCCGGCCTCACGGACGAATTTCTCGATGATATCCCGGTCGTCGAAGACGGCGGTGAGTTCCAGGTAGACGTTGGGGAAGTCGCGCGCCAGTTGCACCGCCGCATCCCACGCGCCGTGACACGAATGGCCCAGGAGAAACTTGACGTTGGGATACCGCTCCGCGACCTGCCGCGCCACGTCCTCGCCGTCGAAACGGCTGCCGCCCCACGTGTGCGCCAGCACGAGCAGCCCAAGCGCGTCGGCGTATTCCCAGGCGGGGCGGTAACGGTCATCGGTCAAGGGGATTTGGTGGTAATCGGAGAGGAACTTGAAGCCCACGTACACGTCGGGAAACAAGCTATCAAAACTCGCCACCTCGCGTTCGACGATCTCCGGGTAGTTCGGATTGATCGCGCAGTACGCTCGCAGGCGATCCGGGAACTGTCGCACAGCCTCGACACTGCGCGTATTCGCCAGATCGGGTGAAAAGAGCGCCGTGTGATGCGAGAAGACGAGCATCCGCACGCCGCACTCGTCCATCGTGCCGATCATCGCCGCCGTATCCCCACGCGGGAAATAGATCGAGTGAAAGTTGCCCATGTGCCCGTGCATATCGATAATGGGACAGGATGCCGATTTGCCGTCTTCCCAAAATTCACGCGCCAACGCAGAAATTCCGATCATTGTTGTGCCTCTTGAATGATACGTTCGAGATTACCGCCCGCGATCAGCGCCTTTGCCTCATCGGGGATTCGCGCGTGCTTGAGCGCCAGCATCATCCCGCCGAAGTAGGACTCGGGGAAGCCGCTGCCGAACAGCACACGTTGCGGGCCGTAATCCGCCACCAGTGACTCAATGCCGCCGTCGAGCAGATATTGCGCCGTGTCCACATAGACGTGCGGATACCGCTCCAGCAGCGGGCGGAACATCCGGTCCTCACCCCAGCAGCCGTGGTCGCAGATGACGCAGACCAGGTCGGGGAACTCGGCCAACAGATTATACACATCGTGCCAGGCCATTCCGCGCTTGACCGAGACGAACAACGGCACACGCCGGGCAACCATCGCTTCCAGCAACTCGCCCATCGAGACGGCGTTCAGCAGAAACTTGTGTGTGTTGGGGAAGACACGCAATGCGGCTACCCGCGCGGCTTGCATCTGCCGGAAAAGCTCGTCCGGTGGGGGAAACTCTCGCGCCTGATTCGGCAGCACCGTCCAACAGCCCACCAAACGAGGATGCGGTGCAATAGCTTCGGCAAGCAGTTGATTGCCTACTCGCGGCGCGCCATCGTACTGCGAAATGTGCCACACGAACGCCCGCTCCACCCCGGCGCGATCCATCTCCGCCAAAAAGTCCTCCGCCGTCGCTACCGGCGCGAGCGGACGGAGCGCGGGCAGGCCGAGAAAGGCGTTGCAATCGAAGAAGTTCATCGTCATACCTCCGCAGAATCGGCGAATGGGTGAATCAGCGAATCGATGAATCACGCAGACTCGGTCTAGAAGTTAAGCTTACTTATGCCGGTTTTCGAGCCTCGATAAAGAATTTCTTGGCAGTAAAGGATAAGGCAACTCCCGGTTGCCCTGCTTCCTTTTCCAACCTGGCTTGCAGAGCCAACAACCCATCCAGGTGCGTCATCACGGAGAAACCGGGAACGATCCACGGCACGGCCTTCAGGTAGTACACAATCGCGCCGACGTCCGTGAAGGTGAACCTGCCGGTCCAGTCTTCCGCCGTGGCAATCGTCAGACCAACGTCTTCGATCCACGCAACGCAGTTGGCGAGCGTTTCATCCGGCCATTGTGGCGTTGCACCGAAGACCGCCATCAAATCGTGCCCCCACCGGCCATCGATCTGCTGCGTCAGGAACGTCCCGCCGGGCTTCAGGATACGTGCCACTTCCGCCGGGTTGAATCCTGAATGGCGATTGAGCACCACGTCGAATTCTGCATCATCGAAGGGCAGCTTGCCGTCGCGGGTCAGTTCCACCACTTCCACGCGCACGCCCAACGGGGACAGTCGCTCCGTGGCCAAACGCACATTCGGCGGATACTCCTCGGTTACGGCAACCTTCGCAGGCCAGTGTTCCCGGAGCTTGAGGAAACGCTCGCCGCCGCCCGTGCCCATATCCAGCACGGATGCCACGCCGCGCAACACTTCCACCGCGCGCGTCGAGTACGACCACGGCGGCTGCTCTTCTGTCATCCGAGCTTCAAGATAGGAGAAGTCCCAACCGACGAAGGGGGTTTGTTCTTCTTTTTGCCACAAAGCGAGGTAGTCTTTACGATTCATCACGATCTTCCTTTCAGCGTCCATTGCTTTCTAGTCGCCGCTGCTTCAACATTTTCTCATACGCCGCATACGTCTCCCGCGCGGTCATCTCCCAAGTAAAACGTGCAGCCCGCTTGACAGCGCGACGGCGTAGTTCGGTGTGAAAGGCGTCGTCGGTCAACAGCCGGATGAGCGCGGCGGCCATACCATCGATATCGTCGGGATCAAGCAGAACGCCGCCTTCGCGCACCACCTCCGGCAGGCTGGCGGCGCGGCTGCCGACGACGGGCGTGCCACACGCCAACGCCTCCAGCGGCGGCAGGCCGAACCCTTCGTAGACCGAAGGAAAGATAAAGACCCGCGCCCCGCGATAGAGCGCCGGTTTAGCCGCTTCGGGGACGAAGTCCACGAAATGGACGCGCGATTCGGGTATGCCGGCCTCTTGCACCAGGCGGCGCGGATCGGGCGCGAACGCCGAATCCACCGCCGGGAGTTTTCCTGCGATCACCAAACGCACATCCGGTACAGTCTGAACGGCGCGCGCAAACGCCGCACACACGGCCTGCACGTTCTTCCGCACGTCGAAGCCACCCAGATAGAGGACGTATCCCGGCTGCACGCCCAACTGCGCCAGGACGGCCGCGTCTTCCGTGACAGAGACCTCACAGCGGAGTGAACGAACTTCTGCGCCCGCTTCTCCCGTTCGAACCGCTAAATCCGTTGAGCCAGCCGGCGTGTAGATGCGATCCACCGCCAAGTAGACCGTCTGCACACGGTCGGGCGAAACGTTGAGGTGTTCGACGATGTCCCGCCGCGAGGCTTCGGAATCGGTGAGGATCAAGGTTGCGCGCGGCGACGCCGCGCGCACAAACGCGGTGTAAAGACGCACCAACGATCTGCCGCGATAAAGCCGCAACAGCAGCGGGATGAGGTCGTGGATGGTGACCACAGCCGGCAAGCCCGCGTGGAGCGGCGGGGCCCAGTAGGGCACGTGGAGCAGATCCACGCCAAGCTGTCGCGCCGCCTTAGGAAACAGGACTTGCTCCCACCACACCTTGCCGAGATTCGTTCGCTTCCTAGGAACTTTGACGAGTTCGACGTTCGGCGCGCAGGCAACCTCTGGTATGGAGAGTATTGGCGTCAGCACCACAAACTGTGACGCAGGCGCATGTTCGGCAAGCGCCGCTACCAGGTAGCGTAAGTACTGGCCACTCCCCGTTTCCGGGCGATCCCAGAACCACCCATTCAGGGCTACACGCATCGGCTCATCCACTTAAGCAAGGGACGGGGGATTAGTAATCGGTAATTAGTAATTAGGGATTGGGGGAACCTCATTATGCCAATTGCCGATTACCAGTTACCAATCCCCAACGCGCCTATTCCCGCAGATGGACATTGATCGCTTGCGGGCCGCGTTCTGTCGTGATCACCTCATACCATACAGGTGCGTTTTCCTGCATCACCTGCTCTACGTCGCCTTCGATCCCGCTGTTGTGGAAGAAGACGTCGCTACCATCGCGTTGCGTGATAAAGCCAAAGTGTTTGTCCTCCCGGAACCATTTCACCACGCCCGCCCGCAGTCCCGGCCCGAGCGCCTCCTGCGCTCGACAGTCTGCACACTGTTGGGGTGTCTCCGGCTCGAAGCCCAATGCCGCTTGCTGGCGTTGCTCTTCGACCCGATATACAAATGTCTTACCGCACGTTGCACACGTCAATAGTTCGTCTCGATAGGTCATAGTTACTCTCCCGATTCAGCTTTCACTCACTGTATCCATCCGTTCGATCTGAAAAACGACATCGACCACCCCGTCTTTGCCCTGCAATGCGATGATCGAATCCCCGCGCGTCGCGCGGCCCCGTTCCGGTACGGAGCGCCCCGTCACCGTCTTGGATGCACCACGCTGCGTCACCGGCATCAGACGGCTCGACCCGGTCATCATACCGACACTCGCTACGCGCTCTTTCACCATAAGTTTCGCAATCTGTACACCCTTTCCGCCGCGTTTCTGAAGTGGGAATCCGCTCACAGGTGTGCGCTTGGCAAATCCCTGATCGGTGATGGTGAAGAACGACGCGCGTGATTGCACCACCGTCACCCCCACAACGGCATCGCCCTTCTCGACGCGGATGCCGGCCATACCGCCGGCTTTCGCGCCGGTTGGACGCACGTCGCTCACCCCAAACCGGATGCCCAATCCCTGCGCCGTCCCCAGAATGACCTCGTCCTTCTCCTCCACCCACGCTACGCCCACCAACGTATCATCTTTTTCTACGCGGATGACTTGCGTCAGGTCGCGCCCTACCCCCGGCAATTCTTCAGGCGCAAGCCGCTTTACCTGCCCTGTCGCTGTAGCCAGGAAGATCGAATGCCCTTCTGACGGCGTCTTTGGCAAGGCCAGCGCCGCCACCAGGCGATGTCCATTGCTCACCCGTAACAGCGTCGACCAGGACGCACCTCCACCGTCCCAGGCCACGCCTTCCGGCAGTTGGTGTACAGGCGCAGCGATCGCATCGCCTGTCGCTGTGAACAGATAGAGCACGTCGCGCGTCGAAGCGCCGATGAGCGCCAGCGGCGCTTCTGCAGGACGCGCAGCCACGCGCGGCGGGGTCTTGCCGTCGTCGGGAATGCGGCCCAGGCGGCCCTCGCGACTCACCGTCACCCACACAGGCTGATCGGGGGTCAACGCAGCTGCGGCTACCGTCGCGCCTTTCACTTCCAGGATGTGCGTGCGCCGCGCGTCGGCGTAGCCTACCCGCATGTCCGTGAGTTCGGCGCGGATCGCTGCGCGCTGTTTGACCGGCGACTTCAACAGCGCTTCCAGCTCCTTGATGGTCGCCAGCAGCTCGCGGTACTCGTCCTGGAGTTTCTTGCGTTCCAACGCCGCCAGACGGCGTAATTGCATCTCCAGAATCGCTTGCGCCTGGATTTCCGTGAGTTTGAAGTTCTTCATCAGGTTCTGGCGCGCGGTCTCGACAGTGCGGGAACGGCGAATCGTGTCGATGACGGCATCGAGGTTATCCAGCGCGATCAGCAGCCCTTCGACGATGTGCGCGCGACGACGGGCGTGTTCCAGTTCGAAGCGCGCCCGGCGCTGCAAGACTTCCAACCGGTGTTCGAGGAACAGCGTCAGCGCACGCTTGAGCGTCAGACGGCGCGGCTCACCATCCACCAGCGCCAACAGGATGATACTGTACCGGGTCTCCAGCGTCGTGCGGCGGTAGAGGTCGTTTAGCACCTTGTCGGGATTGGCCCCCAAACTCAATTCGATGACGATGCGCATCCCCTGCCGGTCCGATTCGTCCCGCAGGTCGGAGATGCCTTCCAGGTTCCCGGCGCGCACATCCTCGGCGACGCTTTCCAGCAGTGAGGTTTTGTTCACCTGATAGGGGATTTCGGTGATCACCAGGCGCTGCCGGCCCCGCGCGCCTTCTTCCATGTGGGCGCGCGCGCGGATCGTAATGCGCCCGCGTCCGGTGGCGTAGGCTTTGAGCAGCAGATCCTCGCCGTCCGCCGTGTCCTTGCGATAGACCAGGCCGCCCGTGGGGAAATCCGGTCCCTGGATGAACTTCATCAGGTCGGCGACATCCACGTCATCGATCTTCTGCCAGTTGTCGAGCAGATAGACGAGCGCATCCACCACCTCGCCCAGGTTGTGCGGCGGAATATTGGTGGACATGCCCACCGCAATGCCCGATGCGCCGTTCACCAGCAGGTTCGGGATGCGCGATGGCAGCACGGACGGTTCCTTGAGCGTGCCGTCGAAGTTATCGACCCAATCGACGGTATCCTTGTCGATGTCCATCAGGATTTCCGTCGATAGCGGCATCATCCGGGCCTCGGTGTAGCGCATCGCCGCCGGGGCATCGCCATCGATGGAGCCAAAGTTCCCTTGTCCATCCACCAGTGGGTAGCGCATCGAGAAATCCTGCGCCATACGCGCCATCGCGTCGTACACCGCAGTGTCGCCGTGCGGATGGTATTTACCTAACACTTCACCGACGATACGGGCCGATTTTTTGTACGGCGAATCCGGCCTCAGGCCCATGTCGTGCATCGCGTACAGGATGCGCCGCTGCACCGGCTTGAGGCCGTCACGCGCATCCGGCAGCGCGCGCGCCACGATCACGCTCATCGCGTAATCGAGATAGGCGCGTTGCACCTCAGCATTGATGTCCATCCGTTTGACCACACCAATTTCCATAGAAATGCCTCCGAAAATCCCCTTTTTCCCTGGCCTTCAGACCAAGGGTAGCACCCCACTAAACCGTGGTAGGCTACACAAACTTGAAAAAAGCGGGGACATTGGCAAAATCCGGGCATGGAAACAGCAAACCAGAAACCAATGAACCCGCAGGAAGTATTTTGCCCTAATG
>Ga0334884_1001737_pt1 | contig 30884 bp, 30 predicted proteins | sample GraSluR1_MG_7_FD_207215 | JGI IMG/M metagenome (GOLD analysis project Ga0334884, IMG submission 207215) | Sludge microbial communities from methane-producing bioreactor in Wageningen University, Netherlands - Granular Sludge_12_05 R1 | ecosystem: Engineered > Bioreactor > Anaerobic >...
AACTGATATCTATGGTGTCTGTTCTGAGAAGAAAGAAATGAGTGAATTGAATAGAAAAGTGACCCAACTCCATTGCTACTCTTGCCTTATCTTAGCTCGTGCTTAATTCTACTATTCTGGATTACCTAAATTGTTTCTGATTCGATTATTGGATGGTGTTGACGTACTTCTCTGCTGCTTGTCGAAAATGATAAGCAATAATCTCATTAGGTTTGGGTCGCATTGTCAGCAGGAACTGCGCTACTTCGATATCTAATTTGGCTTGTTCAAACTACTCCTGCGCATAAGATCTACTGTCCATAAATCCGAACTCCTTCAGTTTTTATCGTGTGTTCCATATTCGCGACGAATTCAGCACGTTTGTGAAAATCGTCTTGCTCATAGACAATAATGTCGATAGGCTCTTTCGTCACAGTTCCTAAGGCCTTACGCGCCTTGATCATTACATCAATTCTGCGTTGTCCCTTAAGGTCGGACACAATGCAAAGGTCAACGTCGCTTTCGTCATCCGGTGTGCCATAGGCATGGGACCCAAACAGATAAACCTCTTTCAATGGAATATTCTCCGTCCTCAAGACCTCTATCCATTGATTCAAACGCCGTCTCAAATCTTCATTCATGGAATTCACCTCCAGAAACGTCTTTCAAATATATCCTACCAAGATCCCTGTCATTACGCAATTATCGTAGGCATTCCGACAAAAGGGAACCAGACCGAACTGGTCCTCTATATGTTCCCCATTACCACATTTGTTTCCTATGACAAATTCCCAACAATCTTCCCCAGTACACCCAGAACCAGAACTTCCACAACATTCACCACTAAATGGTTTCAGCGTGTCAGCACAACTACCGTCTCCACATGCATGGAGTGTGTAGAATGGCTGTGAAGCCTCCTCGCGATACTAGTACTTAGCTTAAGCAAGAGTTCTGTCAACAAATACAGTGTCAATTGTTCCCTACTAGCGGCTGGAAAGGAAAAATGCGTTAATGATGACGAACCTGGAACTCGACACTACCAGTAGAGGGAGAAAAGAGATCGTCTAGTAGATCCATCTGGATTATCTCGCCTACAAGGACTCCGTTTTCCGCAAGATGCCTTTCCAGTTTCTGGAGCTGTTCTTCGACGTTTTCTGGTCTACAACAGACACATGAAAACACCACGCCCTCAATTACGTAGAGCTTAGCTGTAATGGACTCCTCGTTACAGGTCGCGGAATTGAATAAGTAGGCAGGTTGGTAACGGTCTTGGTGATAGCGAAGGAGAATCCCCGTTTCGTGTTGGTTTACTAGCTGGTGCTTTTCAATCATAGGATAGAATGCTGAATACACTGCAATGAGTTCCTTTGACGACTCCTGGCCGGTAAGGCTGATTGTTATAACCTGACGCGTGGGAATCTCACGACGATAGATGCCACGTTGCTCTACCGAGGAAAGAGCGCAGGTGATCTGTCTTTGGACGGAACTCATGCTCGAGATTTTTCGCCGTAAATCTGCTAGTTTCTCGAGTCCCTGCACCTTCTCCCTTTCTAAGAACTCCAATAATACTTCTGTGTCAAAGACCCTCTTGAGATCGTTAGGACTGACTCCTAAAGATCGGGCTGCCTTGACAACTTCCAGAACCAGGAGTTGATCAGTGGAGTAATACCGATACTTGGTAACAGGATCAACAGTGTAAGGCTTGACAAGGCTTAGTCTGTCGTAGAAGCGAAGCACCTTCACTGTTAATCCCATGATCCGAGAGGTTTCGCCAATGCTCAATAACTGGTGATCTTTCGTCATCTGTCAATTACCTCCCGAATCACTATAGTGAAGATGATCGTCTTGCAAGGCCAGATTCTCCTCTTTGATATTGTTTCAGGCGGTATCTCAGCCCCTACTGCATTCAAAACGGCTTAGAGCGCGCTGTAGCCTACTCCATAGCTTCGCAGCCCTAAATGCGCGCTACGCCCACGAATCGATGTTGCGACCATAAAGGAAGATATGCAGATCCTCGGCCTTGCTGTTGAGGGTGAGATTAACCTTCTTCTCCGCTAAACAGCCGAAACCCTGACTATCATAGAATCTGTAGTTGCACTTGGTGTCTGTGTACAGATAGATTGAATGGACCGCTTCTATTTCAAAGTAGTTCATAAGGTTGTTTACTAGAGTTTTGCCAACTCCAAGACCACGGCATGCACTAGATACAGCTAAGAACACTAACTCGCCGTCAAAGTGTTGCCGATATATTGACATAGTATAGGATATGCTATATAATGATATACGAAAGGAAGTGGCAGTTATGGCGCAGGTTAATATCCGTATAGACGATGAATTGAAAGAAAAAGCGGATGCTCTGTTTGACGGTTTGGGGCTGAATATGACCACGGCGTTTAATATTTTCATCAAAGCGGTAGTGCGCCACCAAGGTATACCCTTTGACCTCAACCTAGACCCATTTTACACGGAAAGGAATATGCGTGTCCTCAGAGAATCAATCCGTGAAGCCGATGCGGGGAAATTGACGGAACACGAATTGATAGAAGATTAACTCGTGAAAAAACTTTGGACGGACAGAGCATGGGAGGATTACCTCTATTGGCAGGGGCAGGATAGAAGAACGCTGAAAAAGGTAAACCAACTGATTACCGACATCGAGCGCAATGGCTACACAGGAATCGGAAAACCCGAACCTTTGCGAGGGGATTTGTCCGGCTGGTGGTCGCGCCACATAGACAATGCCAACAGGATTGTCTACCGTCTGAAAAACGGAAACGTTGAAATAGCGCAGTGTAAAGGGCATTATGATGATAAGTAGTTCAAAATAATAATAAATAGAAACGGCGCAGGGCTATGACCTTTGCGCCGTTTCTATTTGGAAGGATTGCTTTCCATAGAGCTCATGCTATGTTAAAAACCAAGTGTAACCTCAAAGACCGAAAAGATAATGATGGTCTTTATCATTTAGCTTCGTGTCGGCAAAAAGCGGATTGGACAGTCGGTCCAAACCTCACTCGATTACTTTCTGTACTCTACAATGCCCAGCTACGTGACCTGCGCACTAACGGACAGTAGACCTATAACGGGGAAGATATGGCTGACGCTACTCCTTCTCTTGTGCGTGCTTTCACCTCTGCAGCACTCCTACACACTCCACATGCCATGTCTGGGGAAACATATCGAACGCTTTTACCGAAACTAATTCGAAACCCGACTCTTTCAGGATGGCCACATCCCTTGCAAGGGTTGTGGGATCGCAGGATACGTATGCAATCCTGGAAGGTCTAAACTTCGAAACAAGCGAAAGGTCCTTTCCGACTCCCGATCTTGGAGGATCCAGAACGACGGTGGTAAATTCGGCCGATTCGTTCTTCAGATACTCTACAGCGTCGCTCTCCACAATCTCGATTCCAAAGAGATCGTTAATGTTCGCATTGGCCTTGAAAGCCTTTATCGAGACGGGATTTGATTCCACCCCGACTACTCTGGAAAGTTTCGACCCCAGTGTCAGGGAGAAAGTTCCTATCCCGGCATAAAGATCGAGAAGAGAGTCTTCGCTTCGTAACTTCAACTCACCTCGCAAATACTCTATGATCCCTTCCGTAATCTGTATGTTGTTCTGAAAGAAGGCCGTGGGAGGTATCTCGAAGCGCTTCCACGACAATTCTTGATTTAGGATGCCTTCTCCGAATAGGTTTCTCGAAACGCCTCTCAAAACTACCCTGTCGTTTGAATTTATTAGGTGCACAAGACTCTTTACTTTCTTCAAGCGCTTTCCGATCTCTTCTCTTATGTACTCCATCTCTGGAAGGTTCTCTCTCTTCGTTACGAGAATCGCCATTGTATCTCTGTCGTTCCCCCTGAGTATAAGGTGTTTGAGATCTCCCTTTCCAGTGAGCCTATTGTACGGTTTTATCTTCGTCTTTCTAAGAATGTCCTGTATTGAAGATCTGATCCTTTCGAAATCTCTGAGTCCGAGAACACAGCCCTCACAACTGTGCGGAGTAAGGGATGCTTTTCTGTAAAGACCGAGAGAGATACCGTTTCTTCCGCCGTAAGCAACATACTCCATCTTTGCCCTGTAGTTTGTCTCCACTGGAGAAGCGACTATATCTAATTCATCAAGGTTGATCTTTCCGACTCTTCGAAACTGCTCCATTACTATCTCTTTCTTCCAGCGTAGTTGTTCGGAGTATTCCAGATCCTGCCAGTCGCACCCTCCACACTGTGGAAAGTTTCTGCATAGTCTGGATCTCCTTGACTCTGAAGTAGTGATCAGCTTCTTGACCTTCATGATCTGGAAATCGCTTTTCTTCTTTGTGGGTTCGGCAATAACGCGTTCTCCGGGGTAACCTTCTTGAAGGAAGACTATCTTGCCATCACTCTTTCTGGCGAGAGAATAACCCCCTGCTACGAGTTTCTCGATCAATAACTCCTGCATCACATACTCTCTGGCGCACTGACGCCGAGAAGATCAAGTCCACTCTCAAGAACATTCTTCACAACTTCGCACAGCGTCAATCTCGCTCCAGAAAGCGAAGGGTTCTCGGAATCGACGATAATGTATTTGTTATAGTAAGCATGAAAGGCTCTAGCGAGGGTTTCTAGATAAGAAGTGAGCCTGTTTGTCCTGTAGTCAGTAACTATGGAATCAAGCGTCTCCGGAAAGATGCTGACGAGTTTGACCAGATTTCGATCCTCGCCGGTATCAAGAATGTGAAGGTCTTTTTTTCCGCTTTCAACTCCCTTTTCTCGGGCGGTCTTAAATATGCTGCTGATTCTCGCGTGGGCATACTGAACGTAGAAAACCGGATTATCATTTGTCTTTTTCCTTGCCAGGTCTATGTCGAAGAGCATGTGCGTATCGGGATCAAACATTGCAAAGAAATACCTCGTTGCATCCACACCAACGGCCTCCACAAGCTCGTCCAGCGTCGTAAACTCTCCTTTTCTGGTTGACATCTTCACGACTTCTCCCTCGCGTTTCAGGTTTACGTATTGATGGATGATGATGTTCAGAAAATCATCGGGCATGTCCAGAGCCTTCATCGCGGCCTTCATCCTCGGAATATGACCCATATGGTCGGCTCCCCATATGTCGAAGACCTTTTCAAAGCCCCTTTCCCTTTTGTTTGAATGATAGGCAATATCTGTCATGAAATATGTGTAGGTGTTGTTCGAACGCAGCAAGACTTTGTCATCATCATCGACGAACTTAGACACCCTGAACCATCTAGCTCCTTCGGCCTCATAGACGCTGTCCTTTGTTTCTAGGGCTTCCAGCACCTGGAGCACTGTGCCGTCCTGAATCGTAGAACTCTCATAGAATATGTTGTCAAACCTTACGCCGAGGCCTTCCAGAGTCCCCGTGATATCTTCGAGCATCTTCTCCAGAGCGTATTTTTTGAAAAAGCCTTCTACTGAACTGTCCCAGGTGTTTTGAAACTCTTTTCCATATTCGTCTGCCAGTTCTTTTGCCATATCAATTAGGTAGTCTCCCTGATAACCGTCTTCCGGCAACTCTGCCTGGACACCCATCAGCTGATTGTATCTGACCCAGAGAGACCGACCCAGAAGATTTATCTGCCTGCCCGCATCGTTTATATACATCTCCCTGCTTACTTCATAGCCGCGGACAGAGAATATTCGACAGAGAACATCCCCGAAAACTGCCTGACGGCCATGTCCGACAGTAAATGGACCCGTCGGATTAGCACTGGCAAACTCGAACTGCACTCTCTTCTGTTCGGCCTGCTTCCAGAAATCCCGGTTCTGCAGAATACTTTCAAGCACTCCGGAAAGGTATCTGGAAGAGAAATCGACGTTTATGAAACCCGGTCCGGCTACTTCTACCCTCTCGAACTCTTCTCGCTTCTTCAGTTCCTCGGCGATTCTAGAGGAAATCTCTTTAGGGCTCTTTCTAAGAACTTTGGAAAGCAAGAAGGCCACATTCGTGGAGAGATCACCGAAGCCTTCTGGGGGAATCTCTATCTTGAAATCAACGTCTTCTTTCACGCTCATCTCTTCGAGTATTTCGTTTATGGACCCTTTCAACTTCTCTTTCAACATCTCGCCACCTCCAGTTGGGCAACATACTTCAGCATACGAAAGCATAACATCGCATTGTTGTGATATAGTTTAATCCGTGTTTCCACGGCCCGATAAATGCAATTGAAAGCTATAACCAATATATGTATTATATTAGAGATAACAGAAAAAGGAGGATCATAGATGGGCGTAAACCTTAAAGGAAAGAGTTTTCTTACTCTACTGGACTTTTCGAGCGACGAGATTCGCTATCTGCTCGATGTTTCGAGATACGTGAAAATCGAGAAGCGTGCAGGGACTCCGACGGCTAGATTTGCCGGAAAGACGCTTGCCATTGTTTTCGAGAAGAGATCAACAAGAACGAGGACCGCTTTCGAAACTGCGTTCGGCGAAGAGGGTGGCCACGCTGTCTTTCTGTCCAAGGATGATATACATCTTGGAGTCAAGGAGGACCTTCAAGATACGGCCAGAGTTCTGGGGAGAATGTTTGATGCAATAGCTTTCAGGGGTTTCAAACAGGAAACGGTTGAAGTCCTTGCCAGATGGTCGGGAGTTCCAGTTTACAACGGGCTGACTGATCTTTATCACCCGACACAGATACTGGCCGACTTTTTGACAATTGAAGAGAGCCTGGGCAGTCTGAAAGGAAGAAAGCTTGTCTTTGTGGGAGATTCAAGAAACAATATGGCCAACTCCCTTATGATAGGTTCGGCAAAGATGGGCCTTCACTTCGTTGCATGCGGACCCAAGAGTCTTCATACCGATCCGGAGATAGTTTCAAAGTGCAGAGATATAGCCAAATCCTCCGGAGCAGTTATCGAAGTGACCGAGAACGCCGACGAAGCCTTGAAGAATGCCGATGCGGTCTATACAGATGTTTGGGCATCGATGGGAGAAGAGGCAAAACTGCAGGAGAGAATTGCCCTGCTGAAGCCTTATCAGGTGAATGCGGAATTGATGGGCAAAACAGGCAGAGATGACACGATCTTCCTGCATTGTCTCCCCGCAGTCAAAGGAAACGAAGTGACGGAGGACGTCTTCGAGAGCCCCGCTTCAAGAGTTTTCGAAGAGGCCGAAAATCGTAAGCACACAATAAAAGCAGTTATGATAGCTACGCTTCTGTAAGTGTGGGATTATGGAAAACATGAGAAAGATCGTTGTAGCAATTGGCGGCAACGCCTTAAACAAACCAAATGAAAAACCGACCGCGGAAGTAATGCAGGCCAACCTGCTCTCTACGACCGCTTATCTGGCGGATCTCGTTGAAGAAGGTTACCAGCTCGTCATTACCCACGGCAACGGACCTCAGGTGGGAAATCTTCTTGTTCAGCAGGACATAGCAAAGAACGTCTTCCCTCCATTTCCGATAGATGTGAACGACGCCATGACCCAGGGTTCGATAGGTTATCTGATCGCCCAGACTCTTGGGAATGAACTTACGAAGAGAGGCATAAGACAGAGTGTGGCCTGTCTTCTTACACAGATCGTAGTGGATTCCGAAGACCCGGGGTTCCAGCATCCATCGAAACCGGTAGGTCCTTTCTATGACGAGAAGACGGCGATCGAGCTGGAAGCCTCCAAAGGCTGGACGGTTAAGGAAGATTCGGGACGGGGCTTCCGAAGAGTAGTCCCCTCGCCGATGCCTCTGGACGTACTTGAGATCGAATCAATCAAGAAGCTGATCGACAGTGGAACAATCGTAGTTGCGGCGGGAGGTGGCGGTATCCCCGTCATAGTGGAGCAATCAGGTCTGGTAAAGGGAGTTGAAGCAGTAATTGATAAAGACAGAGCTTCTGCCCTTCTGGCCAAATTGATCGAAGCCGATGACCTTGTGATTCTCACCGGTGTCGATTTTGCTTATATAAATTTCGGCAAGAAAGATCAGGAGGCACTCAGAGTTCTGGACTTGAAGAGAGGGAGAGAGTTGATTGAAGCCGGACACTTTGCAAAGGGAAGCATGTTGCCAAAGATAGAATCGGCCATCGATTTCGTCTCTCGAACCGGTAAGGAATCGATAATCACATCACTGGAGAAAGTCGATCTTGCCCTGAAGGGCGAATCGGGAACAAGAATAGTGCCATAAAATCGTCTGAACCGGGTTTCGGCCCGGTTCTTTCTTCTCACTTTCATGTTATAATTTATGTTATACGAACGATTGAAAGGAGTGATACTTGTGAGGGGACAGGAAACGAGAGAGAAAATAATGGAAGCAGCTATCAAAGTCATAGCGGAGGAAACGATCGAAGGACTCAGTACCAGAAAGGTTTCGGGAATTGCCGAAGTCAATCTCGCCGCAATACACTATCACCATCGTTCCAAAGACGGTATGTTGATCGACCTCGCGAGATATATTCTCAACAACTACGTATTGCCGAGGCTGGAACCTCTCATAGATTCCTCCAAACAACCCGTGGATTTGATAAGAGAGCTTTATAGTGAAGTCATGAAGATCTACACCGAAAGGTCTGATATTATGGTATCGCTGGTCTATCTCTGGCTGCACGGTATGAAGAACAGACGAATAAGAGAGATTCTTATCAATGCCAGAGCCGACTTCTACGACAGGCTTGACAGAGCGTTCGGTGCGTCCATGTCAACGAGAAGGGCTTCAAAGATATCGAAAAGGATGTTGACTTTCATAGCCGGCAAGATTATGGAGATGTCTGTCGATGGCGAGATGCCTGATGAAAGAGAAATAGAAGAACTGTCCAAGATGCTTTCTTGATGCAGGAGTGATTTAAGTGCCCATTATTGCGGTAGCCAACCATAAAGGCGGAGTTGGGAAGACGACTCTTGCATACAGTCTTGCTTACGAATATGCTCTTAGCGGTAAGAAGACGCTGATGATAGATCTCGACCCTTCGGGCAATCTCACTATCGCTCTCGATCTGGATCCATATACCACTGAAAAGCCAAACCTGGCTTCTATAGTCTCTTCGGAGAAAGTTGATTCTGCAGAAGAAGTAGTGAAAAAGGTAAATAAAGGCTTTGCCTTCATAGATATCATACCCTCTTCCGATGAGCTTTACCGGGTAGAATCGATGAACAACGGACTCGGCAGTCTCTTCACACTCAAGGACTTCCTGAAGAGGTTTGGACTTATCGACAAGTACAGAGTGATAATACTGGACACACCACCGAATCTGGGCGTATTGACCAACATCGCTCTGGTATGCGCCGATTACTTTCTTGTGCCCGTATCACCGGGAAAGTATGCCCTTAAAGGTCTTGACAGGATGTTTGAGATTGCCCAGATAATCAAGAAAACAGTTAATCCCGATCTCGGTTTTCTTGGAATAGTCATTAACAACTTCAGAAAGCACGAGCAACCTTCCAGAGCGCTGGAAAAATCTGTCAGAGATCTTTACAGAGACAAATACCTGAATCCACCCGTGAGAAGGACGGTCGATCTTCAGAAATCTGAGATTATGAGCGAACCCATACAGCTTGCCTTTCCAAACTCGGATGTGGTAAATGATATAAAGAGACTCGCTCTGGAGGTGTTGAAACGTGGCGGACCGCAAGACAAAGAAACTTGATATAGAATCTCTCTCATCTTCTATGAAAGACACTCTGAAGCACAAAGAGGATGACGTTGCAAGAGATTTGATGGAAGAGAGAGAACAGGCTCTCAAGGCTTTTCAGGATCATTTCATGGGAAAACCAAAAGAAGACCGTACTCTACCACCAGCGAGCGAGAGTAGCAGAAGTAATAGAGGAAAGAGAAAGGCGAGAAGACTATCAAAGGAGAGAGTCAGTCGAAAAGCCGATACATCTATACGGTTCGATAGCATAAAGGACAATGCAGATCTCGATCTCTTTTCTCGAGTGGATCTCACTTCTACCGAGAAGCTTCTGATAATGCTTCTTCAGAAGATTGATCCGGACCGTTCGGGCATAAGAATCAGCGTTCGCAATCTCGCCGAAACGCTCGGAGTGAATAAGAATACAGCCCTCGACACAATGATCAGCCTGGAGTTGAAGGAGATAATCGAGAAGAACTCGACACCCGGAGGGACGATTCTTAAGCTCCTAATTTAGGATACTCATGCTTATCTGAATGCCGACAAAACTGTAGGCAGGGAAGGGATTGAATTTCGAAAGGTCGTCTTCAATCTCCCACTTTAATCTTCCCAGGACTTCGATGCTATCGAGATTGATAAGGTAGAATTCTCTTTTTATGTCGAACCTTCGTCTGGCGGAAAAACCGATGGACGTGTAACTCGTCTTCTCTGAGTCGCCCGCCACCTTCTGAAATCTTCCTAGATCCGCGCTTATGACACTCTGATTGTTGTCAAAGAAGAATTCCGATTTTAGATTCGCGCCAAGAAAGGAAGTATTTGGAGCGCTGTATTCATACAGACCTCGGACTTCTAGATAGACAAGATTGAAGTCATAACCGATTTCTGCGGTGACTCTTGCCTCTTCAAATGAAGAGAACGAGACTCTGGAAGCGAGATGGATTGTACTATCGTAACCTATCGAAAAGTACGGTCCCTCATCGATAAACCAGCCCGCTTCAAGAAAGGGGAGAATCCCGACTCTCAAACCGAAGTCATTGAATCCGCCCATCAGGCTCACAGATCCGGGTAACTTCAGCCTTGAAGAATGGCTCGCTCCGATAAGCGAACAAGAAACCAAAACAACTAACATAAGCAATAGAGAAACTCTTCTCATCAGACACCTCAAAACTAAGCCAAATCGGATGATAATATAATTAAGTATATAATAAATGAAGAGCTTTTTTTATGGAGGTTCGCAAATGGCTAAGACGACTAGAAACTGGATTCTCGGATACTTCCTTCTACTCTTCTCGTGCTTCTTCTTGATCCCTGTGACATCGAGAGTGCTCGGCCTGGCATTCCTGCTTTCTCTTGTTATAAACGCGCCGGCGGAGTATGTTAGCAAGAAGAGCTCGAAGACCGCCTTAAGCATAGTAACGGGGATGGTCCTGCTGGGCTTCATGTTTTTCCTTATATACAGCGCTATACCAATAACAATAAACGGTGTGAAGAACATTGCGACCGAGATTGATGCGCTGCTGAAAGATGGGAGATTTGACAACTGGCTGGAGAGAATGCCCCCTTTCATTTCCGGCGCGCTTACGGACTTCAGCCAGAATGCTTCTAAGTGGCTTAGCGAAGCCGCTATAAATGTCGGTCGTTATGTCGCTTCTAACCTCACATCCTGGATCACCGGCACGATTCTGCTCATCGTCGCCGCTTTCTTCATTGCCAGAAGAACCGGTATCGCCAGAAATCACGTAAAAGTTCTCTTTCCATATTGCGACCACAAAAAAGTTACGGCCTTTCTCGATTCACTCTACAGAGATTATCAAACATACGTCACAGGACAGCTAATAATATCAATCACAGAAGGCGTTCTGATAGGCTTGGGGTCAGCAATAATTGGGATTCCGAATGCGCTCTTTCTCGGCCTGCTGGCGGGGATAACGAATTTCATTCCTTTCCTCGGAGTCCTAATAACGGCTATTCCCATGCTTGTTCTGTCTTTTGTTAGCAAGGGAGTATGGGGCGTCTTCGGGGCCGCCGTTGTATTGATTATTGCTAATCAACTGGATATGTGGATACTCTCTCCGAGAATACTGTCGAGCAGAGCGAAGATGAACTGGTTCGTTGTTCTGGTAGCGCTTCTGGCCTTTGGAGAGCTTCTTGGGGTATTCGGAGTCCTTTTCGCAGTGCCTCTCCTGCTATTTGCGAGAAGATTCTGGAAGGAATTCGTCAATGTCGAAAGGAGCGTGAAGAATTGGGAATCTACGACAGAGACTGGTACAAAGAAAGCCAGAAAGAAGAAGCTTCTTCCCCCAAAAGAGGAAGAAGCGACAGTTTCACAAGAGGATTGATTACGGGACTTATAGTGGGCTTCGTTATCGGATTCCTCGTATTTGGATTCATTTGATTTAAATGGTTCCTGATCTATTCACCAGAGATATACGTGAAAAAGCAATCTCAGAATACATATGATACATAAGGTCTAATCTCAAAGATCGGTCTTTCGTAGCCTCCATATTTCTTGAAGAAGTCTCCAAAGTAGATCGAGAGATCACCTCCAAACTGGAGATTTCTGTATGGAAGGCAGAAACGGAGGGTTACAATATTCGCGACGACTGTATCTCCAACCGGTCCCCGCCAGTCTTCTGGATCTGTAAACTCTCCAGGGTCGTCCGAAGGTTCCTTCATGTTCAGATAAGGAGTCCAGAGTGTAACTTCTCCCTGCCTGAAGCGATCATAGTTGAAACCTATAGAAGAACCTCCGGGAAAGTACGCGTTTAGAGAAAGCGAAACGGCATTCAGATCGGGTCCATACTTGAACCCAAGAGGATAATCCGTGAAGTCTCGGCTTCCGGGCAGTTCGGACTTCGTGTATATTCTGTTTGTGAAAGTCTGAAGGGGCTGCCATCTATTATACATCCATGTATCGGTATGGTAAAGCTCGAGAGAGGCGAGAATCGATGCCCTATTAAACTCATTGGAATACCTGATTCCAGCTCCATATGCCATAGCAGTGGGTTTACCCCTGGCTCCGGCTTCAGTCGCACCGAAGGCAACATCGTCTATCGCGATCTCTCCATAGAGTTCAACTCCCCTTACCGGAACAAGCGAGAAGTCAAGAGAAGCCATTACATTCGAAAAATCCTCTCCATAAGTATTATGGAAGATAATGAAGGGGTTTATATCATTGAGATCGGGGTGCTTCCCTCCCACAAGATTGATCTCTCCCACTCCTAATCTTGCCCACGGAGAAAACTGAATATCAAAGCGATGCCCTATAATGGTCTTGGCTCCTTCAGTATAGACTCTCCTCTGGTTCAGGTCCCAGATCTTTGCCTGTTTCTCCCACTCTTGAGCATTCAGCATGGACGTCGGGGTTATCAAGACAAAAGAGTATGTGAACCTTCCATTCTGAAACAATGGCGTTGTATAAGCCGCCGAGAAGTTGTCGTAATAAGACGAAGCATCGCTGATCATAAGCCCGTTTCTCATCGGTCCCCACGCCACTTTATATCTCCCCAACGAAGAGAAGAAACTCTCGTCGCCATAGGCGACATACCCGAAGGTCGGCCAGCTCATGTCCAGCGCCTGAACCTTGCCTTCGAACATCTCCACAGGAAGATTCGTATAAGGTTTTGAGCTAAACCCGCTTCCATGACTGATATAACTCCTGTAGTCCTTCGGAATATCGAGGTTTATGAATCCCTTTATGTTGTCGGATACGTCGCTTTCGAAACTCAAGACGATCCATGGTTTTAGAGAATCATACCTGTACCTTAAATAGAGGGGAACCTTAGATTCCAGCCACGCGGTTTGCTTGAAAGGCTCAAAATTGTGGAAGAGGAATTGAGGCGTAATCTCAAGAGAAATCTTCGTCGTTTTCACCGTTTTCGAAGGCGTTGTGTTCATCTGCAATGAAGCAAATGATACCGGTAAGGCAGTATTGGGAGAGAAGACGGTCCTTCCCTCCATGATATTCCTTCCAAGAAAGAGATCGTACTCCATAGTGTTTTTGAAGATCAACTCACCCTGATTTGCGAAAAGAAGAACACCCAGCACAAGAGCAAACACAATGAATACACGCTTCACCCGAAGCACCTCCTAAAAAAGCTGCAAAGTCTTCATAAATCCAAGATTCATGTAGAATTTAACCCGATCTTCGAAGAAAAGACTTCCCGAAACAAAGAGTCCGGTGTCGGTCCGCACTTTGAAAAGAGCCTTCATAGATAGCAGCAGGCTTCTCGTAATAGGTTCTTTGAGCCCATACCAGTTCTGATCGAACGGAGGAGAATACGGCGAATCTATGTCTATTGCACCCCTCCGTATGAACTCAGCGGAGAGAGAGAGGAAGCTATCCGCATTCTGGTACTCCAGGGCGAGGAGATCGACCGTCGAATCTGGTCCATACGGAAAACCGAAGAACCCTGTAACTATTGGCCATGAATCGAGCCACATTACGTTGAACCTGTATGGATAGGTGAACTTGCCTATCTCTTCGCCTCTGTTGTAAAGATAAGTTGTCGAGTGGTAGTGCTCGTAACGAAGGTTCAGTCCGCCCCCGTTTTCGATCGTGTCGTCCTTTATTGAATGTTCTTCGACAGCGAAATTCGGTCCCGAGTACACGTCCCCTGACTTTATCTGATAAGAAACACCGGCTAGCCAGCCGAAAGCTGTCGGATTTGAGAAGGGTCCTTCACTTTTCAGTCTGAAGTCGTCAAGCGTGAACTCTCCATAGAGTACACTCTCCCGTATTCTGAATTCCCCTGCCAGTGTTGCAGTTACATTCGAACGGTCCTGATAAGTGTGATGATAGATTAAGAAGGGTCCAAGGTCTTGAAGATCGGGATAGACACCGTAAATCAGATTCTGCTCGCCAAAAGAGATCTTCAAATAGTCGTTCATGAAACCGAATCTGTGACCTATGAGTGTCTTAGGAGCACCATATATAGTTCTGTCTGCCGAGATCGCGAAGAAGTTGTAGAAGTATTTTCCTTCCCTTCTTCCATCTGCAGAAAGCCTTAGCCAAAAATGATCAAAGTAGGGAAGCGTATCTGACAGAACAAAACTGTAAGTGGAAGGGCCGAAGCTTAATTTCCGCCTGCCTATCGAGAGATGCGAGTTTTCGTCTATCCGCTCGATATAGCCGAGCCTCGGAAAGTTCATATCAACAGCCGGTAGAAATGACCCCACCGAGAGCGGGATATTTGTGAAGTTCTTTCTCATGAGAAATGCCGAAAACTCCTGTCTTAGATCCATGTTTACAAATGCGGTCCATCTGTTAAACTCGAGGACAAGCCCCCCCGAAAAGAGCGGAGGAGATGAAAAATACCTGTTGAGATCTCTCTGAACTGGTCTGTAGTTGCCCGGTTCCAGCGGGTAGTTGTTCAGATTAAGCGAAGGCGAAAGAATAATGTATAGGCCTGTGCTTCCAAAAAAAACAAGTGGTATTATTAGCATCGAAAGCAGCAAATAGCGCTTTTTCAAAGCAGGCACCCCCTTAGTCGAATTTTACACCCTGGAGGCGTTTTAATTGTTCTCTTCTCTCAGTTCAAACAGATCTAATAATATCGAGATTCTCACAGAGTTTCTAATTTACTCTAATCTCAGCATAACTGCTCTCTTCAGCCAGTTCCTGGACTCCAGGGGCTTCTCTGCCTTTCAGATAGGTGTTCTCATGGCAGTTCTGCCCGCCTTTTCCCTACTGGCAAACCCCTTCTGGTTTGCGCGTTCAAAGAAGAGAGGGGCTCCGACTGTTCTGGGAATCATAACCTTCGCCGCTTCAATCCTTCTATGGGCAGTCTATTTCGCGAATAATTTCTTGGCGACACTTCTATCGATATCTGCCGTTGCGTTCTTCATGGCAAGCCTGATACCCATCGCGGAGTCGATTGTCGTTCCGTCTCTGCGCATAAAGCGAAGGAGATTTGACCGGGTCAGGCTCTTCGGAACCATTGGTTATGGCGTAACAGCTCTTGTGGCAGGTTTTCTGATCAGGTTAGGTTTCATAAGTATCTTTATTATGTCATCTGCCTTTCTGATATCTTTGAGCTTTCTTAGTAAAGGGTACTCCAGAAGAGACGTGAGGGCGGTGCGGGAAGAAAAGAGTGACGGTAAACTGCCGGGGTTGTTTGTTCTCATGTTATCTGGAGGTGTGATTTCGGTGACGATTGGGGCCTTCGGTTCGACTTTCTTTCCGGTCTTGACGAGAGAACTCGGTTTTGATGTCTCTTCAGCCGGTCTGGGCTTTTCTCTGATGGCTTTTTCTGAGATTCCCTTTCTCCTTTTTGCGGACAAGATTCTCTCCAGAATTGGAGTCTTCAGGTTGCTGGTGTTGGGTATGTTCACGACTGGTCTGAGATGGTTTCTTACGTCAATAGCGACTTCCTACGTCCTTTTTATGGCCCTGCAAAGTCTCCATGGATTCAACTACGTGATCGTTTACTATTCGATTTTTAAGTATATTCACTACTCACTACCAGAAGGCTCTGTTATTAAGGGTCAGACCGTTTACTGGATGTCGACTATGGGGCTGAGTTATCTGCTTGGTTCAGTTGTGGGAGGAGTTCTGGTAGATACATTTGGTTTGAGAAGAATGTATACAATACTGGGAGCTTCCGGAATGGCCGCTGCCGTAGTGTTTTTCGTCGTGCTTTCACTGCACAAGAATACACTCGAAAGGAATGGTCTCTAAGACTCAGAACCTCTCTTCGGACTGGACACTCAGCCGAAAAGATAAAAAGATCGAGCTCAGTTTGTCTTTAGAGTCATAAGGGCACCCGTGTTCTTCCCGGTCTTCCAATCTTCCTGAAGAAGGACCGCTATGTCCCTTCCGCTGAAGGCGATATCTACCGGGTACCCGTCCAGCTTGACAATCTCAACTGAGTTCCCCTTCTCATCAAGTATTTCAAGCGTACCGGTAATAGTCTCAAGGACATAGATTCTATTCCCGTTAACCGCGACTTTTATGGGTCCCTTACCAATAAGGCTGTAAGAGTTAACGAGATATGTATCGGGATCTATGCTAACGATCCTGTCCTCTCCGGTTATGGGTATCCATATCTTACCGTTTTGAAGCGTAGGATGATTTGGATACCTTCCAAGATCTATGCTCTTCATTTCGGAGAGCGGTTCCTTAGACAGAACTTTTATGGCTTCCTCTACATACGAGACCAGGAAAAGCCTTGAGCCGTAGGAAAGCATGTATGAAGGACGCTTGCCAATATTCATGCTGTTGACGAGCTTCCCGTTTGCATCGAAAACCAGAAGCCCCTTCTCAGTCTCGTGGCTCCTGTTAAGCACGCTGTAGTTATAGAAAAGAGAAACATAGAAGTACTTCGAGTCTTCGATAATTGAAAGAGCCATTACCGGCAACTTGTACCTCTGAACGATCTCGCGCTTAGACGTATCCAGAACAATAAACTCGCTTTCGCTGGAGAGCATACCCAGTTTTCCGTCGAGAAATACCCCGGTTATCAAGCGACTCGAAGTGGGGATTTCATCGATCTTCTTCCATCTTCCGGGATAGCCTGATGCGTCTATCACTATCAATCTTCCGCTGAAAAAACCGAAACAGTATAGCTTTCCGTCCTTATAGAGGATATCGTTCACTCCATCATTCTTAACGGCATCAAGAATAGTGAGAGGCTTGAAAGTGGAATCGAAAACTATCAGTTCGGAATCGCCTTTCACGAGAACAACATAAAATGTCCCGCTGCTGTTTTCGACTTTGATAAAGCTCGTCGGCATGATACCCAGAGGATACCTTTGGCCGAGAGTCGTGGCACCGAATACTAATGCAGCAAACAAAAGACACAGCAAAATCGAAATAAGTCTTCTCAAGGTCTCTTCACCACATATACCAGAAGATCCTCTCTAAAGCTCGAAGCTATATTGAAGTCGTGCGTGTACACATCCACTTTGCTTCCTTTTATTGCGCTCCCGGTGTCTTCAGCCACAAAGAACCCTTTGTTTGGAGAAGACGAGAAAAACGGTATATAGACGATGGAACCTATTGGAATAACCTCCGGATCGGTCGCCACAGTCCGATAGCCCTTCACGTAATTGCCGCTCGCAGTCATCTTGAAAGACGGTGAAGTCGGATTCTTGCTGTCGTCCCATTCAGTGTACATGGTGACCTGGAAGATCCCTGCATTTTCGAAGATTATATCTGCCGGATTCACGGGCACGTCGGATTTCCAGAATTCAAAATGCAGATTGCCCCTGGCGGCACTGGCAATTCCAATCGTGTCTCCAACCCTGACAAAATCACCCTTGATAACTGTCCTGCTTCCGAGTCGCGCGTAGACCGTCTTGATATTGTTTCCGTGGTCTATCACGACCATCTCTCCATAAAGATCATTTACTCTCTCGGAGAGGATAACCTTTCCGGGAAGAAAGGCTGTGATTCTGGAGTTCGCAGGGACCGTTAGGTCCATGCCCGGATTCGCATAACCATAGTCGTAGCTTCCGAAGTTCGACTCTATCGCGTCGACCAGAAACTCGACCCCCAGGTTCAAGCCGAAATGTGAAGCCAACGAAGCCTTTGCCATGAGATTATCCAGAGAAAGCGGGATCTTTATCTCATCTCCACGGAAGATCAAATCCCAGTTCTTTATCTGAGGGTTCGTCTCTTTGAGGTGTTCGATAGTAATACCGTAAGCTTTGGCTATGCTAGAGAGATTGTCGCCAGACTTAACTATGTACGACACATATGAAGATACTTCTATGGTCTCGTACGCGGCAGCGCCAAGCCTGCTTCTGATATCGGATATCTCTCCAAGGAAAGTGGTCATCGTAACGTAGTCGGCTTGAAAGTCGCTTCCGGAATTCTCCGCGAGATCTCTGGTCCTCGCGTCCATTTCGTCTATCCGCATAACCAGTTCATTGAAGACCTCTGAATTTATAACGGCTGCACCGACAGTCTTCTCGAGATCGTTGAGCCTTAACGCCAGCGATTCGTACTTGACACTGTCTTCTGCCGAAGTGTCAGTTCTTGCTGCAAGCTGTTCTATCTTGGCCAGCAAATCCAGATACTTGCTGTTGTCTTCGTACGGAACTATAGCGACCGCTTCCTGCTTTCCTATCTCCTCGATTCTCGAGAGTAGATCCTGATACTTTTCTTCATCGATCGAACTGTCGTAAGTCTTGATCTCAGATATCCTTTCGACGAGCTCATTGTACCTCGAATAATTCAGTGTCTCTATTGCCTGGACTTTCCTGCTCAAATCGTCAATCTCGCGTGTAACAATGTTCGTCTGCATTGAATAATCGAGAACACCATCAATCTTGTCATATAGGGTTTTGACTATAACCGCGTAAGTCGCCGAATCAATCGCAGACTCTGCGAGCATATTCTTTATAATGCGCAGCTCTAGTCTTAACTGCTCGATATCTTCATATCCGATTCTTGCCGGTTCGATTGCCTGTACGAAGTTGAAGCGAAAAGTTAGTTCCTCAATGGCGTCTTCAAGCTGGACGATTCTCCTTTGACCGACTGCAAGCATATCTATCTTCTGCTCTATCGAGTCCATCCTTTGGAGAAAGTCCTCTCTGGTAATAAACAACGTAGAACAGCCCGTGAAAAGCAAAAGGACTGTAACAGACATTGCCAGAAGGATGACCTTTTTCAACCGAATCAACCCCCTCCCGCGGGAATGCTAATAAACTCAAGGGGCAAAAAAGTCATGTCGATCTCTCTCCCCTTGAAATACTCGCTCAATAGTCCCAGACCAGATACAATATAATCATACTCGCCAAGCACATCGATTACTACAGGTGATATCCTGGTCGGTTCTCCATTTATTATAACAGTTGCGCCCACACATCTTATATATGTATAGGGCAAAATTCTCTTTCCGTTTATTGAGAGTTCTCTCGTATTCAAAGCATACAGTTCGTTAAGAATCATCAGAATGTCGCTGTCGTGAAGGATGCTGCTGCCTTTGAAACCCGATTCTATTCTGATCCTGACACCACCGCCTTCGGTAGCATCGAGAGAAATGTCCGTACTCGCTGCCCGAATCTCGATAAGGTCTATTCCCTCTTTGAGACTGGAGAACTCTTCAGAAAGAGACTCCCGGAGCTCCTTCAAAGAGTCTACGATCGATATTAGTCCATCGGTGAGCTTCTCAGTTGAAGCCGAACAGTCAACTGAGACCGGCAACTCCAGGCCCGCAAAAGACAGTTGCAGTTCTTCAATATCCTTTCTGACAGCTAGAATCGACTCTTCCAGACTTGAATACCGTTGATCAGACAACAATAAGTCCAGACTTTCGGAGATGTTTGAGATCATGCTTTCTATGAGGTCAAACCGGATTGAACTGTCCAAAGGCTTTATCTCCTCCAGAGTCTCTTTGATTTCCAGAAGAGAATCCTGCAAGGCACTTACTTCGCTTTCCAGTCGAGAAGTATTCATATTTTCGATTTGCTCAATAAGCTCAGTTCTAAGATTTTCGAAATACAAAAGCAGAAAGAAGACAGAGAAGACAATTGCTGCAACCACAAGAATAACCGTTATCAATCTCGATCCGGACTTCAAGCTCTTCACCCCTCAAAAGAAAAAACGGCGGCTCAAGGGGCCGCCGCTTCACCCAAAACGCTATTTTACCTTTTCTTTCAGTTCCTTACCAGGTACGAACTTCGGTACCTTTCCACCGGGGATGGTAATTGGTTTCTTCGTTCTGGGGTTGACACCCTTTCTCGCCTTTCTTGAGGCTACCATGAAAGTGCCAAAACCGACTAGTCTGACAACCTCGCCCTTGGACAGAGTCTTTTCAACGATGTCGATTATCGTGTCCAGGGTCTTTCCGGCATCTTTCTTTGTTACACCAGTTTTCTCTGCGATTTCAGCGATGAGTTCCTTTTTGTTCATACAGTTCCCCCCTTCGCGTGAGATATCGCTATTATTCTACCACTCCGCGGCTTAATTACCAAACCCCTTTCATAGCTCTATTTTGGCCCGTATTTGCCAAATAGCCCTCTGAGAAGCCAATAAGAGCATTCATTCTCTCCATTTGGCCTTCAGAGCAGCAAAGCCCTCGATACATTACCCAAATGAGTGTATAATCTAACTGGAGGTGATAGTAATGAAGAAGAAAATTATCCTTTTACTTTTGGTGTTACCTGCCTTTCTCTTTGCCCAGTTACGTTTTATCAATCCGGTTGGTCCGACTCTGGTTCCGATAGCGCAGTTACTATCATCGGATATCTCTTCGGAGGTCCCGGGACTGCAGATAAGCCTATGGCGTAGCGTCGATGAAGCCATATCGTCAATTGTTGGTAGAAAAGCTGAGATCAGCCTTCTTCCGGTTACCGTTGGCGCGAAACTTGCCTCGACCGGCATTGACATAAAGCTCGCAGCGATAAGTATGTGGAACGGCTTCTACTTCATATCTAGCGAAAAAGAGATAAAGACAGTTGAAGATCTCAGAGGGTACGATATCTACACCCTGCAGGCGCCCGGTCAAACTGCCGATATCATCTTAAAGGGCGCTGCCGAGGCAAAAGGTTTGAAAGCCGGCAGGGACTTCGGGACAGTGTATGTCGGGGGAGCCGAGGCTGTTCAGCTTCTCGCAACGGGAAGGGCAAAGATTATACTCGTGCCCGAACCCTTTGCAACTCTCGCTCAAACAAGAGTGCAGGGTGCAAAGAGATCAATGCCTATCGAAGAACTATGGAGTACTTTTAATGAGGACTCGATAGACATACCGACCTCCGGGTTGTTTGTCGCGGGAACAGTGGATAGAGATGTTGTCGATATGTTTCTGTTGCTATACAGCCAGTCGATGTCTCTTTCTCTTGCTGACAGGGCAGGCACGGCCGCGATAGTGTCGGAAAGGATGGGTGGCTTTCCGATCCCCGTTCTCGAGAAGGCGATAGAAGGGATCGGCTTCCGGTTCGTACCGGCCGGAGAAGCCAGAAGAGAAGTGGAGATCTATCTGGAAAAACTGGGAGAGCTCGATCCAGAACTGACAGGTGACGTTGATCTAGATGATTTCTTCTACTGAGAAGAGGACCCTTTCCACTATTCTGTCAGTAGCTATACTCCTGCTCTTATGGTTTCTGGCTGCGGAAATAGTGTCAAGTGACTTTCTCCTGCCCGGTCCCGTCAAAACTTTCGAAGGTCTGCTGGCGATTGTTTCCAGTACTACCGGCTGGTCAACAATAGCCGAAACCAGCGCCAAGGCCTTTATAGGACTCTTTATGGCTCTACTGTTCTCGCTGGTCGCGGGTTTTGTCATGGGGCTTATAGAGACTGTTTACGAACTCTTAAAACCTATGGTTGTGGTTCTACAATCTATACCTATTGTCTCCTGGTTGGCGCTGGCAATCTTCTGGTGGGGGGTGGGGTTCTCATCTCCGGTCTATATAGTATTTCTGACACTCTTCCCTATATTCACGATAAACGTGGCAGAGGGCGTTCGAAATGTCGATATGAAACTCGTCGAGATGGCAAAACTATACAGACTGCCAAGAAAAGTAGTTCTGAGCAAGATCTATTTTTCCTCTGCCATTCCGTTTATAGTCTCTTCGATGCGGGTTGGAATTGGGATCATGTGGAAATCCGTGGCGGTTGCGGAATTTATGGTTGGAACCTCTGGAATTGGAAGAGTCATAGCCGACTCAAAATACTCAATAAACATAGTCAGAGTCTTCTCATACACTCTCGTACTCGTAATACTCGGAATTCTGACAGAGAAAGTGCTTGATCTTATAATGAAGAAGGGAACACGTTATGCGCTTAAGAGCTGAGAACCTTTACAAATCATTCGACGGTGAAGAGATAATAAACAATCTCAGTTTCGAGATCTCCGGCGAGTTTTTCCTCACCATACTTGGAAGCTCTGGCTCGGGAAAGACAACCTTACTCAGAATCATCAGCGGATTACTGAAACCTGATCGGGGAAACATCGTCGTAGAGAGTAGTCGGCTGGGCTTCATATTTCAAGACGACAGGTTGATCCCATGGATTAACGCGTCCGAAAACATCGCTATCGTCTCGCCCGGGTGCGAGCCGGCAGAGTATCTTGAACTCGTAGGTCTCAGCGGACACGCAAGAAAGTACCCCTCAGAGATGAGCGGTGGTATGCGCAGAAGACTCAACATAGCCAGGGCCATAGCATTTGAACCGGATCTGGTCTTGATGGACGAGCCTTTCAACTCTCTCGACGTTGTGTTGAAGGACAGGTTGATGGAAGACATACTAGCCATATGGAAAGAGAAGAAAGTCAACATTGTCATGGTAACCCACGATCCTCACGAGGCAGCCACTTTGTCCACCGAAATAATGTTGGTGCAGGACAGGTTCCGTAGAGTTGAAAGAGTAAGTCTGGGTAATCCTTATGAAAGAAGTCCGGGCGACATAGATAACATGTCCAGAGAGCTGTTGCGCAAAATGCGAGAGTTTTCTTCTTTTGTTCAATAGAATGTGCATCAATTGAAATAACGTTATTGTAGTATTCTCTGGCAAAGAGGTGATCTTTTATGTATAAGAATAGAGAACTGGTAGTCGACCTGAACAGTTTCGAATTTAAGAAGACCATAGATACGATCCTCGAATCCGATCTATCTGAAGAGGTTGAGCTTTTAAAACCTGTTACTGTCCATATAGACCTGTATAAGGACAAAGACTCGGTAATCGTAACAGGAAGAGTCTCAACGGCAGTGCAGGAAGTATGCGCACGGTGTCTCAAACCGGTAGTTATTGAAGTCGATGGAACTATAGAAGCCACATACGTGCATGAAGACATGCTTGTCCGTTCTGATGAAGGACCCGCCGAAGCGCTCGAAAATCTTCTGAAACTCGAAGGGGAACTGCTGGACTTGTCAGATCGCGTTATTGAAGCTATAATTGTTGAGGTTCCGCTGAAGACTATCTGCAGCACCGATTGTGCGGGTCTATGTTCTTTATGCGGAGCCGATTTGAATGAAAACCCCGATCACAAGTGCCAGCATTCTGCGGAAAATGATGACAAATGGCACAGAGCTGTTTCAGAACTGAAAGACAGACTGAAGAGTTAAATATAGGAGGGATTAGAGTGGCCGTTCCAAAGCAAAAACGTAGTAGAAGCAGAACACGCCTTAAGAGGGCGAAGACCTATAAGGCTATTACAGTCGCTGTTTCTACCTGTCCGAACTGCGGCGAACCGAAACAACCCCATAGAGTTTGCCTACACTGCGGTTATTATGGAGGAAGACAGATTCTTGAGATCGGTGAATAGCCGATGTCTGGCGTAAAGATAGCCCTTGATGCTGCTGGAGGCGACAGAGCTCCAGAAGTAAACATAGAAGGTGCCCTTCTCGCACTCAAGGAGTTTTCCGATCTGGAGATTCTTCTTGTAGGCAGAGAAGATGAACTTAAGTCAAGGTTGAAGAGTACGGGTGAAATCTCCAGAATTGAGATAGTCGATGCCAGAGAGGTTTTTCCAATGTCGGAAAAACCTTCTCTTTTGTTGAGAAAAAGAGAGACCTCCCTTTATGTCTCGGCTACACAGCTGAAAGAAAGTAAGGCCGACGCGCTTGTATCGGCTGGAAACACCGGCGGTGTATTGGCTGCAGCTCTCTTCATCGTTGGAAGATTGAAGGGTGTTGAGAGAGGTGCAATAGCTGTTGCCGTGCCTTCAAAAAACGGTTTCTCGATTCTTATAGATGCCGGCGCCAATGCCGAAGTCAGGGCCGAACACCTTAGAGATTTCGGAATAATGGGCTATGAGTATGCCAGACATCTCGGTAAGAACCCCGTCCGGGTCGGCCTCCTGAATGTCGGAGAAGAAGAGGAAAAGGGAACAGATCTCACCAAGGCGGCCTTTGGCTATCTCAAAGATGAGCTGAGCAGTCATTTCGTGGGTAATGTAGAAGGCAGAGATATCGTTTTTGGAGATGTCGATGTCATCGTAAGTGGAGGCTTTGAAGGGAACGTCTCGCTGAAAGCGATAGAGGGTGCGGGCAAACTCATCTCTCATAGACTCAAAGAAGAGATAAAGAAAAGCGGATTTGCCGGAATACTCGGCGCACTACTTCTGAAGAAGGCGCTGGGGAGGTTGAAGAAGGCCATGAATCCTAGCGAATACGGCGGAGCATTCGTCCTTGGCGTCAAGGGTATAGTGGTGAAAGCGCACGGCAATTCCGATTCTCTTGGTATAAAGAACGCTATTAGAGTAGCCTATGAAGGCGTTAAAGGGGAACTTGTGAAGAAAATCGGCGAGAGATTTGGGGGTACTTGATTTGTGTGGAATAGTCGGAATGATCGGTCAGGATCTCACCGTAAAGAGACTGATCGACGCCTTGAAGAAACTCGAGTATCGTGGTTACGACTCCGCCGGTGTTGCTTTCTGCGACAGAAATGGCTTGAATGTGAGGAAGGCCGCTGGAAGGATAAGCGTCCTTGAAAACTCACTTGGGGACGAAATAGAGAGTAATATATTGCAGGGAATAGCCCACACGAGATGGGCGACGCATGGAGGTCCGTCGGATTTTAACGCACATCCGCACACCGACTGCACAGGAAAGATCGCGGTCGTGCATAACGGAATTGTCGAAAACTTCGATAGGCTCAGAGAACAACTGGAAATGAACGGCCATGTCTTCAAGTCCGCTACCGATACGGAAGTTATCGCGCATCTTGTCGAAGACCACTACAAAGGCGATCTCGTCGCCGCGCTCAGGCATACTCTCGTCGATCTTGAAGGCGCTTACGCCATCGGCGTGATCCATCAGGATCAACCCGATGTAATTGTGGCTGCGAGAAAGGGCAGCCCTCTCGTCGTGGGTTGCACAAACGGAAGCGGATATATGGCCTCCGATGTCACGCCTTTGCTGAGATATCTGAGAGACGTCCAGTTTATCGAAGACGGAGAACTGGCCTGCATAAGGTCGGGAAGGGTCGAGATATTCAGACTTGACGGAAGCGCCGTGGTCAAATCCCCTACAAAGATAACCTGGAGTGAGGATTCAGCCGAAAAGGGCGGTTATCCGCACTTCATGATAAAAGAGATATTTGAGGAACCTCAGACTCTAAGAAACGCGATTACCGGCCGCATAAGAAAGGGACTTCCGTATTTCAGGGAACTCGAACCCCTTAAAGAAACTATCGAAAAGGCCGGTTCAATAACCGTTCTCGCTTGTGGAACCAGTTTCCACGCCGGGCTTGTCTTTCAGAGATTCCTGCAGGACTACGCGGAGATCAGAGTGGATATCGACGTTGCGTCGGAATTCAGGTACAAGAATCTAGTACTGAAAGAGGACGACATAGTTGTCGCCATCTCTCAGTCCGGTGAGACTGCCGATACTCTCGAAGGGATAAGAAAGGCCCGCCGGTGCGGGGCAAAGATCGTCTCCCTGACGAACGTAGTGGGTTCTACGATCTCAAGAGAAAGCGACGCAGTAATATATATAAACGCCGGACCGGAAATCGGAGTTGCCGCCACAAAGACATATGTCGCGCAGCTTTCTGTTCTGCTTCTAATGGGCGCCGGACTGGCCATGATCAGAAAACCTGGAAACGGTGAAATCTTCCAGCTTGTAAATGAAATCGAAGGTATGCCGACCGTATTTGAAAATGTACTCTCATCTGCCGATGAACAGTGTCAACGACTGGCACGGGAGTATTACCAGTTCCGCCATTTCATGTATATGGGCAGGGGTTACAGCTATCCGACCGCTTTGGAAGGAGCGCTAAAACTGAAAGAGATAAGTTATATACACGCGACGGGTTATCAGGCTGGCGAGCTTAAACACGGTCCGATAGCCTTGCTTGACAGGGATTTTCCCGTATTCGCAATCATCCCTGAAGACGGATTGAAATCGAAAACACTATCGAATATAATGGAGACCAGGGCCAGAGATGCCAGAGTAGTCGCGATCTGTAGCGTTGATGACAGGGAAGTATCCAAAATCGTCAACAGCCGCATAGAAGTGCCAAAGGTATCCCCGCCGCTTTACCCGCTGGTAATGTCGCCTTTCCTCCAGCTTTTCGCTTATTATGTTGCGGTCGCGAGAGGTTACGATCCGGACAAACCGAGAAACCTCGCCAAGAGTGTTACGGTTGAATAGTGGATAGATCTGTAAAGTGTAATGGGTTAGGAGATCACCGGTATTGTTGTGTGTTGCAGGTTCCTGGCAGGAATAAATGGGAGAGTTTGACTTGGATAATATAGTGAAAGAAATAGCAGAAATACTTGATCAGAAACAGGGAGAAGAGATAGTCGTACTCGATGTATCGAAGGTATCGAATCTTTCGGACTACTTTCTGGTGGCAACGGCCAATTCAGATCCGCATATGGAGGCTTTAAGAGACTCTATTCTAGAGATTCTTGAAAAGCAAAGCGTCCAGATAATCTATTATGACAAGGGCAGGGGCTACGACTGGCTTGTAATAGATGGCGGCTACTTCATAGTCCATATCTTCAGCAAGAAGGGTCGCGAGTTCTACTCTCTAGAAGATTTGTGGTTGAATGCAAAGAGATATACATATAGAGAGCTCGTCAATGACGGGCAAAACACACGGCAGTAATCGTTGCGGTCCCGGTGCCTCGTTTGAGGTCGATCGTTAGCGAAAGCCGGAGGAAAACCAAACTGGAGGTGCTTTTGTGGCAGTAGTATCAATGAAACAGCTTCTCGAAGCCGGAGTCCATTTCGGGCACAGAACTAGAAGATGGAACCCGAAGATGAAACCCTATATCTACGGCGAGAGAAAGGGAATCTACATCGTAGATCTGCAGAAGACTCTTAAGCTTATCGAAGAGGCTTATGAGCACGTAAGAAATCAGGCACAGGAAGGAGCCACTTTCCTCTTTGTGGGAACCAAGAGACAGGCACAGCAGATCGTAGAAGAGGAAGCGAAGAGAAGCGGATCATTCTATGTTAACAGTCGCTGGCTGGGCGGCCTTCTCACCAATTTCACCACAATAAAAAAGAGGATAGAGGCGCTGAAGAACTTCGAAGAAATGGAAGCTTCCGGAAAACTCGCGGCTCTGCCGAAGAAAGAACAGAGCATGATCAACAAGAGACTCGACAAGCTCAGAAAGAACCTGAGTGGTGTGAAGGAGATGCAGAAGCTTCCCGAAGTCATCTTCATAGTCGATCCCAAACAGGAAGAAATAGCGGTAGCTGAAGCGAACAAACTCGGTATAAAGGTCGTGGGAATAGCGGACACGAACTGTGATCCCGATGTAATAGATTTCATAATCCCCGGGAACGACGACGCAATAAGAGCGATTCAGCTTATCGTTCACACGATGGCTGACGCCATTCTTGAAGGACGCGAGGGTCTTGACGCAGCAGCTATGGCCTCGGCTGCCAAAGATACTCCCGAGTCGCCAGAGAAAACCGGAGACGCTGAAGACATTCCGACTCTTGAGGATGACGAAACGGCAATTGACGACGAATAAAACCCACAATCAACACAAATCATAAACACTTGAATAACGACTAATACAGCGGCCAACCTGAAGGGTGGCCGTTTTTCAATTCTACGTCAAAAACCAGCTATCTCAATTGTCATGAGTGCTGTATTGAACTGGTTGAACCACAGTCTAAATAACTCTGAATGTCCTTAGCGTAATGTTAAGCATAATCACGAAGAAGACTGTGAAGAGCGCACCCATTAAAAGCTTTATCTTCGCCGCGGCGTTCGTCGATGTCATATATTCCTGTATCTTCTTTGTTGATGAACTGAAATAAGCAATGAGAGTAATCGCGATAATTGGAACCGTGAAGCCTAGATTATATACGATCAAAAAGCCCAGCGCCCGTGCCGAGACTCCGGCACTGTTTATGACATACACTATCGTCGGGAGATATATCTGGCCCGTGCACATGAACTCCACAAACGAAACCAGTATTCCGGTTACGAGCGAGGCGATCCAGATCGTCTTGACTTTCGCGTTCTTTCGGATTATCTCGTGAGTCTTGCGTTTCAGGCCTTTAGATAGCTCTAGCACAGCTTTCTTGCCTTTGTACCGCATTCTGTAGAAGTCAACAACGGAGAGAACGGCAAGAACTGCCGTGAAGACCGTCATCGCCGGATAGAATATAATCTGAAAGAGACGGGAAACACTGTCGATGTATCCTACGGCGCCGAGAAGCCCCGTCCCCATTGCCAGATAAGCGGCGAATATACCGATAGCGAAGAACAGGCCGGCGACAAGAATCTCGTTTCTTCCCCTTCCTACATAATAAAGGTACGAAACCAGAAATATAAGGACTACAAAGGCACAGGGGTTTATCCCGTCGATAAGGCCGGCGCCGAGAACGACAAAGAGACTGAACTGGCTGTATCTTTCCGTCAAAACCTGACTCACGTCTTCCTCGAGTTCATCTATCTCCCGCTGCTTCTTCTCCCTTTCTTCCGACGAGTAATTCAACATGCTATCAAGAACTGCCATCGGATCGAGGTTTGATGGGGTGAAGGCGTCCTTGCCTATAAAAATAAGCGGAACTAGATCTGCCTCTTTATCGGGAACGTTGTAGACCCTTGTGTATTTCAGCTTGAGCTCCTGATTTTTCGATTCGGTAAGCAAATACTTGTTCAGAATCACCTCTTCTCCCACTTCGTATTTGAGACTGTCTATCATCATTTCGGCCTCGAAGCACTCCTGGCAGGTAGGGACTCCGAAAAAATCAATAATCACCGAAGCGGTTGCCGAAAAACAAATAAGTATAAAGACTATAAGAAGTAGAGTTTGCTTCATAACATTCACCCCGTTAACCATACAAAGTTTGTCGCTTTTAGGATTTATTATACCACTGCACGGATTACCTTAAGTAAATGCTGTCTTCACCATCGAGTTCGGCGTTCAGATTGGCCGTAACGAGATCGGTGTATGCAGACTCGTTTGGTATTTGAGGACAGAAAGTGTATAATATTCTTCAAGATCCTCATCAGAGACTTCCGATGAGAGACTTAAGGTTGAGCTTCACACAGCAGATTTTGTTTGACATAGATTCTGTAAACGTGATAAAATCAGAGTGGTGCTTTTGTGCTTTTACTTTTTCCTTGTTTGTTGACATTTTCTGTGATCTAATGTAGATCTTGAAATACAAACAGCTAGATAATCAAACGCTTCTTAGGGGGTGTTCAAGGTGGAAAGACGGTCTCGTGTTCTTTTGATTCTTCTCGTCGTTATTGGCCTTGCCTTTCTCCTGACTGGATGTCTGAAAAAGATCGATGTCACTTTGACAGTTGCCATCCAGGGCTTAGGGGAAACTGATCCTGCAGTAGGTGCCCACGTTTTCAAGTACGGAACAAGTGTGACGCTTACCGCGACACCGGCAGAAGGCTATAATTTCGAGAAATGGGAAGTTGAGGGTCTGGGAAGCTTTAACGAAAGCGTTAAAGAAATCAAGTTGAAAGATTCCATATTGGCAACTGCTTTTTTTGCTAAGAAATCTTTCAATATAGAAGCTTCGGTTGACCCTGAAAATGGTGGCACTGTAACAGGTGCCGGATCGTATCTTTTTGGCGATACGGCTTCGCTTACAGCAGTTGCTGCTGAGGGATTCAAGTTCGTTGAGTGGACTGAGAACGGTGCTCCAATTGGTTCAGATAATCCACTCGAATTCGTTGTAAATGCTAACAGAGCATTTGTTGCGCATTTTGCCAACGAGTATATGGTTACTGTGAATGTCATACCCGAGGAAGGCGGAATGGCTTCTGGTGGCGGTAAGTACATATTCGGATCTGAGATAACAGTAGTAGCCACTCCCGCAGACTGTTACGACTTCGACGGCTGGTTCGTCGGTGAGACTCTCGTTAGCGAAGATGCAGAGTACACCTTCACAGTCACAGAAGACGTCGATCTGGTGGCTAAGTTCACCCTGAAGACGTTCGAAGTCACCGTTACTGCCGAGCCTGAAGAGGGTGGAGTAGTCAGCGGAGGCGGCACTTACGATTGTGGCAGAGAAATTACCGTAGTAGCCACTCCCGCAGACTGTTACGACTTCGACGGCTGGTTCGTCGGTGAGACTCTCGTTAGCGAAGATGCAGAGTACACCTTCACAGTCACAGAAGACGTTGATCTGGTGGCAGTGTTCACCCTGAAGACGTTCGAAGTAGTGGCGACGGCCGGAGAGAACGGCACTATCACTCCGGATGGTACGCAGACTGTGGAATGCGGCGACGATATCACTTTCGCCATCGTTCCAGATGACTGCTACTATATACTCGATGTCCTCGTAGACGGTGAGTCGGTAGGCGCGGTAGAGACCTACACGTTTGAGAATGTAAGGGACGACCACACGATAGAGGCGCTCTTCGAGAAGTTCACTTACGAAGTAGTGGCGACGGCCGGAGAGAACGGCACTATCACTCCGGATGGTACGCAGACTGTGGAATGCGGCGACGATATC
>Ga0334884_1001738_pt1 | contig 30821 bp, 17 predicted proteins | sample GraSluR1_MG_7_FD_207215 | JGI IMG/M metagenome (GOLD analysis project Ga0334884, IMG submission 207215) | Sludge microbial communities from methane-producing bioreactor in Wageningen University, Netherlands - Granular Sludge_12_05 R1 | ecosystem: Engineered > Bioreactor > Anaerobic >...
GGTCGGCGGGGCTGCAGTTGCGCCTGCTGAGCGAAGCGGTGGCCACCGGCGAGCCGGTGACGCACGAGGGCGAGCAGGGGGGGCGCTGTCTGGCTCACCGTCTGTGCCCGGTGGCGGATGACACCGGACGAGTAACACAGGTGGCGGTCTTCGTGCAGGACGTCACAGACCGCAAGCGCGCCGAGGATGCGGCGAGGCTCGCCGCCGTGGGACAACTGGCCGCGGGCGTCGTCCACGACTTCAACAACCTGATGGTGGCGATGATCCTCGCCGCGGAGGTTGCCACGGACCTGCAGACCGCGGAGGACGGCCGGCGCCTGGCGGACATCGTCCTGCGCTCGGCCTCGCGGGGAGTGGAGATCGGACGCAGCCTCGTCGCCTTCGCCACGCCCCACGAGCCCACCAGAGTCCCGCTAAGCCTCCTCGCCCCGCTCAGGGACGCCCTGGCCACCGCCGCCCGGCACATCCAGAAGGCCGGAGTGCGCGTGGTTCAGCAGTACCAGCAGCGCCCCTTGGTGATCCTCGCCAACTCCGGCCAACTGGAGGAGGTCTTCCTCAACATCCTCATCAACGCCTGTCACGCCATGCCTGCCGGGGGCACCATCGCCATCGAGGCCACGGAGCACAGTCGCGACGGCGTGGACACGGCCGTGCTGAGCATCTCCGACACGGGTGTCGGGATCGCGCCTGAGCACCTGCCCCACGTCTTCGAGCCCTTCTTCACCACCAAAGGCCGCGTCGGCGAGTCGGAGATTGCCGGCACCGGTCTGGGTCTATCCGTGGCCCACCGCATCGTCACTGCCCATGGCGGCCGCATCACGGCCAAGAGCGAGGTGGGCCGCGGGACGACCTTCACCATCGAGGTGCCCCTTTGCCCCGGCGAGGAGGCGGCGCCTGCCATCGCCGACGAGCCGGCGGTGCCGACGCCCGCCGCCGCTGAGCCCGGAGCCCGCATCCTGCTGGTCGAGGACGAGAGCGATGTGGCGGCGGCACTCAGCAGAGTGCTCGAGCGAGACGGCCACCACGTAGTGACAGCCACCTCGGTGGGCGGGGCGCTGGACGCCCTGCGGGACGAGGCCTTCGATCTGGTGGTCGCCGACCTGATGCTCCCCGGCGGGAGCGGGCGCGAGGTGATCGCCCGCGCCCGGGCCCTGCGGCCCGCACCGCCGGTGCTGGTCATCACCGGAGTGGCCGCCGAGGGCCTGGCCCACGAGCTTCGGGCGCTCGGCGCCGCCGGGCATCTGCCCAAGCCCTTTGGCAGCGACGCCCTCCGCGCCGCCGTCGCCGGGCTGCTGGCGACGGCGGAAGGATAGGGCTCGACGGCAGGTGGCGGCCGTCAGAACGCCACCTCATAGCAAAACGCCCGGCCGTCGTGGGCGAAGGACAGCTCGCCCGGCTCCATCTCGAACTTTGCCGCGGCTCGCCGCCCATCCTCGCCCACGGCCGTCACCCGACTCGCCTGACGCCCTTCCAGCCCCATCGCCGTCAGGCGCAGCGTCAGCCGGAACCCCTCACCGGCCGGAAGCGGCGTCACGGTCAGCCCCTCGGCCGTCCTGTGCGCCCGGAAACTCCCGTCGGTCACCGCGAAGCCAAAGTCGATGGGCTTGCCCCCGGGGTTCCAGCGCGCGTCCTCCTCGGTCGGTCGCTCCGGCGCCGGAACGAACGCAAGCCCGGTGTTCCCTGCGTCGTCACGGGTCACGGTCAGTGTCCCCAGCCAGACGCACTCGCCCAGCTCCGGGTTCTCGGTCCCCGACAAGGGGAGTCTGCCGCCGCTGTCGTACAGGCCGATGCCCACCTCGTAGGTGCCCCGAGCGTCTTCGGGCACCTTCACCGTGCGGCTGTAGCGGACGGTGCCCTCCCATTTACTCGGGGCAACGGGGGCACTGTGGTCGTCCTGGAAGCCGATCTTGTCCGAGCGCGTGGAGGTCGGTGTGTAGAAGTGGGTGAAGACCCGCATGTCCCGAGGCGCCGACCGGCCTGCCTGCCACACCACATCCCAGCGGAACGTACCGTCACCGAGGTCCTCGAAGCCCTCGACACCGGGACGGATGGGGTGCCTCATGTCCGTGCCGAAGGTGCGGGCATTGCAGTACCAGGCCTCGGCGGTCTGGGTACTCTCGCAGATGACGCCCTGGCGCTGCTCGATCGCCGACTGCAGGCCGTCCCCGGAGACGAAGTACCCGTACTTGGGGAGCGTGTTGCTCTCCACGGCCCAGGGGGTATCTCCGCGATTGACGTACACCCGGGTGCCGTTGCTCCAGGTCACGATCTGCCGTGCCATGTCACCACCGACCAGCTCGACGGAAGTGATGTCCTGCAGCGCCAGGTTCCGCGCCACGGGCTGGGCCAGCCAATACTTGCGCACCGCCGGGGCGCCCCAGCAGCCGGCGTCCACCATGAGCGCGTGGCCCGTGAGCACCTCGGCGGAGATGTAGTCATCCGAGTTGATGCCGTGCTCGCGCCGCCCCATGCCCCCCTCGTAGCGGCCGGAGTAGCCCACGCCGTGTTGGATGAAGCGGGCATGGTTGACTGCATCGAACCACGGCACACGCTCCCATCGCTCGCAGGGGATGTGGATGGTGAACCTCTCGGGCTTTGGTGAGAGGCTCAGGTGCTGGCAGTCGGCGCCATCGAGCCAGCCGATGAGCTGATCGTGGCCCGCCTCGGAGGTGGTGGGCGCGTTGTCGCCGAGGAAGTCGCGGATCCAGGAGAAGGCCTCGCCGAAGTGCCGGCGCGTCTCGGTGCCCGGGTAGAAGTTGCCCGCCCTGTCGGTGTAGTCCCAGCAGCCGGTGGAGGTGAACACGTCGATGAAGTAGTGGGTGGGCGCGACGCCGTCTTTGATGAGCTTGAGGTTCCGCTGCAGGTAGGGCATGAAGCGGTCGGGCCGCCAGCGGTACGACTGGGCCCGGCGCCCCTCGTTGAGCCAGGCCTTGATCGGCCTGCCGTCGGCGGTGAAGCAGATGTCGTCATACGTATAGCCCGCGGCGTCGGGGTAGAAGTCGATGTAGTTGTCATGAAGTCCCCAGGGAATGTCCGCCGGCGTGCAGACCTCGCCGATGGCGCGCATGTCCTGAACCGTCCCCAGGCTCGGATTGGGCGGCCAGATGTCGGGCAGGCGATAGTCGTAGCCCCAGCGCTGCCATGCGTGGACGGTGAGGAAACAGTCCGTGAGCCCGTAGCGGATCATCTGCCTCATGTGGTCGGCGATGTCGGCGTAGCGGCCGCCCCAGATGTCGAAGCAGAACCTCCCGGCCAGGCGCTCCACGCCGCCGGCGGGCTGTTTGTCATGTAGCGGCCGGTAACGGATGGCGCAATCCAGCGCCCCGCTTTCGCCCGGCACGAGCGTGAACGTGCCCCGCTGATAGTGGGAGTGTAAGCGGTACAGTGCCCCTTCGGGTGAGACCTCCAGATAGTCCGGGGGCACGTCGAAGGCCTGCAGCAGGGACATGCCGCCCTCGAAGTCGAAGCCTACATGGCTGGTGGAGAGGTTGTGGCCGCCGAAACCGGCCCGGAAGGCCTGCGGCCGCACGATGCGGTAGCCGTGGCCGTAGTATATGGTGGGCGCCTGTCTGTCGGCGCGCCCCAGTGCGAAATCCGTCAGGCGCTCGGAGGACTCGTAGGCGATCCTCAGCCCGTCGCCCTCGGCGTAGACGGTGATGGTCAGCGTCACCGGCCTGCCGTTGAGCGACAGCTCGTGGATGTGCTGCTGTCGGCCGTCCCGCTCGCGTACCCTGTAGTCCACCAGCATCACGGCCGAGGGCCGCCGGGCGGCCTGCTGCCCCAGGATGGAGATCTCGAGGCCCTCGAAGCTCACCACGGAGTTGGGCCCGACGAGGGTGAGCACGGCATCGAGAAGTCCCCTGCCACGGGGCCGGAAGACCGCCACGGTGCGGGTGACTCCGCGGCCGAGGACGACGCTGAAGCGCCGGTCACGCGTGACGGTGCCGGCCAGGATTCGGCGGCCGTTGGCCTCGTTCTCGGCGGCCGCCTGGGAGAAGGAGATCTCCGGCCCGGGGGCCTCGGCGCCGACGATGACCGTGGGCTCGGCCCAGTACGACTGGTCGCAGCTCGTATTGCGGGCCGGCCCCGGATGGCTCTCCAGGCGCAGCAGCACCGTCTTGCCGGCATAGGCCGACAGGTCGGCCTCTCCGGGCTCCCAGGTCTTGGCCGCGGTGAACCGGTCGTAGAGCAGCTCGGAGGCCTCGCCGCCGATACCTTCGGCGACCCACACCCGGAACTGCACCCCGTCGCTCTGGGGCTCACCGGCCGCCGAGTCGCGGATGGCGTTGGAGAACTGCAGGCGCAGCGGAGTGACGTCGGGGAGCTTGAGCAGGTAGTCGCAGAAGATACCGCCCCCCCCCGGCTGCCACGGCGGGTGCATCTGGATGCAGGCGCGGCCGGCACCCCGCACCACGGTGGCGACGCCCATCGACGCCCGACTGACACCGTCGACACCCATCCAGCCGGCGTCCTTGTACTGCATGGGGCCGTCGTAGTATTGCCAGGCCACGCGGTGGGTACCCAACGTCCACAGGGGCAAGATGCCCTCTGCCGGAACCACGGTGGCCTCCATCTCCGTCGGCGTCTGGGATCGCGTATCGGCGGCGGTGAAGCCGGTCTCGACGATACGCACCGCATGGGCCGTCATCTGCCGCCCCGCCAGCCGGAAGTCCACATAGGCGTGCACCGGGTAGAGAGCCGAGTAGGTCCCTTCCCCGAAGACAATACCGAAGTCCAGCGCGGTCTCGCCGCCGGCGGCGACGCGGAAGTCCCGGCTCGCGGGCCCGTCCGGCCGAGTGGCGTCCACCAGATCGCGGATCTCCACCGTTCCCGACAGGTCCTGCTCGCCGGAGTTGGTGAGGACGACGCGCACCGGCACGCGGGTTCCCAGGGCGGTGACCGTCGCGATCTCGTCGATCAGCACGGTCAGTGGCCCCTCGGTGACCTCATGGCCGCTCCAGGCCAGACAGGCCGGGGCGCTGAGCGCGACAAGGCCGACGCACAGTAGCGTGAGAACGGGCCTGTTCATGGTAGTGCTCCTCCGTGGGCTGCCACGATGGCGGCGAAGATGGGGGCAGGTTCGCGCAAGAGGACGGGGAGACCTTGCGGGAACGGCCGTGGCGGCCCGTCCGCCGTCGCCGGGAACGCAGGCATCTGGCTTCGTGCCGTCGCCGCTACCCCTCCCCCACCTCCTCCTCCAGCCAGCTCAGATAGGCCTCGCTCCCGGCGACGATGGGCAGGGCGATGATCTCGGGGGTATCGTATGGGTGCAGCGCCAGGATCGTCTGTGTCAGCTCCTCGAGCTTACCCCTCGTCGTCTTGATCTGACACCGCCACTCCTCGGCGGTCTGCACCTCACCATCCCACCAGTAGGTGCTGGTGATGGGCCCGGCGACCTGCGCGCACGCGGCCAGGCGCCCCTGAACCACGGCGGTGGCGATCCGCCGGGCGTCCTGCTCGGTCTCTGTGGTCGTGGTAACCTCGACGTACCTGTCCATGCGTGGGGCACCTCCGGCGGCGGTCGGCTGCGGGAGGTGTGTTCGAGTGCCCGCCGTCCGGGACCTGCGGCCGCAGGCTCGCGGGCAAGCGAGTGGCGAGGCCGGGGGAGTGTTCGGGAGGTCCCGCGCTTCCGGTCCGGGCGGATAGGGCCGGAAGAGGGGCCAGCTTCACAGGACAGACCGGCCCCTGCAGCCAGGCGGTTACCGAGATGCCTTCTGCCGACATCGCCGGTACCGCCCGGAGAGACCGCCGGTCACCGCCCCGTGACCACCTCATACAGCACCGCCAGGTTCTCCGCCGGCACCCTCGGGGCCACCGAGCACGCCGAGCTGAGGATGTAGCCGCCGTCCAAGCCCGCGACCGCCACCTTCTCCATGGCGCTTCGGCGCACGGCCTCCGCGCCGCCCCGCAACAGAACGTTGACCGAGTCGATGTTGCCCTTGAGAAAGAGGCGCGAGCCCACCCGGGCCTTGGCGTCCGCCAGGTCTGTATCGCCCAGGGGCGGCGGGTCCATGGTGTCGATGCCGTCGATGCCGGTTTGCTCCATCAGCTCGAGGCGGTCGCCGATGGCGCCACAGGTATGGGTGTAGGCCTGGACGCCCGCGGCTTTGATGGCCTTCACGACGATGGCCTCGTACGGGAGCACGAACTCCTCGTACATCGCCCGCGAGATGAACCCTCCGCCGGCGAAGGCCGAGGAGATCAGAACGGCGTCCACGCCACGCGCCGCCTGCCTTGTGGCCAGGTCGGCGGCCCCCGCCGCGAACCGCGCCAGCATCGCCTTGCACTTGCCGGGGTCCTCCAGCAGGCCCATCAAGCCCGCCTCGTAGCCCAGGCGCTCCATGAGCTGAGTGAAGGGCGAGAAGACCTCGCCGTGCACACTCAGCTCGTCTCCCACCCGTGCCAGGACGGTGTCGATGATGGTGAAGATGAACTCCGGGAACGCCTCACCCGTGGGCTGCAGGTCGTAGTAGAACGGGTACTTGAGCCCACCCAGGCAGTGGGGGTCTTCGTAGTACAGCTTGTCCGGATCGATCTCGGCTAAGGAGAGCTTGGGGCCCTCGACGTGCATGGGCAGATCATCGGGCGGGCAATTGCAGCGTCCGCCGTCCCTGTAGTGGATGACGCGACCGCCGTCGGCGTTACACTCGATGCTCTCCATATGATCCCGGGCGTCCGGGGAGCGTCCGGGAAGGTTGATGAGAATGCCGTCGAAGTGGTACCTGCGGGCCATCTCGATGAAGGCCTCGGAGATGACCTCGCTTTCGATCCAGTATTCGGCGGGGTCGAGGCCGAGCTGGACCAGATAATGGCCGATGCTGAGCTGGCACATGACGGGCACCCGATCCGGGATGCCGAGGCCCATCGCCGTGAGGACGCGCTCTTTGGAGGTCATGAGAGTAGCTCCATTTGCTCGCGGTATTCGTGTCCCAGCGGGGTCGCGGAATGCAGGCGCGCGGCCCCCACTGCGTCCCCCTCCGCCGTTGCCGTTGCCGTTGCCGTTGCCGTTGCCGTTGCCGTTGCCGTTGCCGTTGCCGTTGCCGTTGCCGTTGCCGTTGCCGTGTCCGTGTCCGTGTCCGTGTCCGTGTCCGTGTCCGTGTCCGTGTCCGTGTCCGTGTCCGTGTCCGTGTCCGTGTCCGTGTCCGTGTCCGTTCCTGGGACCGCGGGCGTCTCGCCCGCATTGCCGTTGACCGTCGTCCCGCCATCCGGCATCGGCCTTCCGGCCCCGCCCGATAGCTCTCTTGCCTACCTCGTGAGCAGGTCGTACAGCGCCGGGATGCTGTCGAGGAAGTTGCCCTCCACCATGTGCCCCTCGCCGCCGAAGGCCTGTGGGATGCGGGTGACGACACTCTTGATATCCCTGTAGTAGTACCCCGGCCGGGACGGGTCCCCTACGTCCTCGGGGCGCCCGAAGCGAAGGTCGAAGTTGGCCGTCACCAGACCGTTGGGGGGCCTGCCGATGTTCCCGGCCATGCTCACGGTCTTGAGCAGCACCTCCGGGCCCGTGATGGCCGACCCTACATTGAGCACCACGCCGCCGCCGGCGAGCCCGCACACCTCATTGGCGAAGATACCGAAGTCGCGGCCACTGCAGCCGCCCTTGTTGCGGCCGTCGAAGTCCGGGTGCTGGTCGATGATGTCGGTGCCCATGGTGGCGTGGACCGTGGCCGGGACGCCCAGCTCGTAGGCCTGCCCGAGGAGGCTGATGTCCCTGTGGGGGAACTGGGCGTCCACCGGTGCGCCGGTGGCGATCATGCGGCCCATGGCCTCCCCGTAGCCCAGCAGCTCCTCATTGCCGGCGGCAAGGGCGCGGTTCATGTAGCTGCCGGTCTCGTAGGCCATGCCGAACAGGCCCTCGGGCAGGGCGTTGGGGACGCTCTCGGAGGTCTCGCCGATCAGGGCCAGCTCGAAGTCGTGGATCGACCCGGCGCCGTTGGTGGCCAGCAGGGTGATGAGCCCGCGCTCCATCAGGTCGATGTAGTACGGCGACTGGCCGAGCTTGATGGGGTGGGCGCCGGTGAACAGGATGACCGGCAGGTTGCGGGCTCGGGCTTTGAGGACGCAGTCGGCAACGCGGCGGAGGCCCTCATGGGGCCACCTGTCCGCAGCGTCCTTCGCATCGGCGAGGCTCACGATGCCATCGCGCTTCAGGACGTTTGGTCTCTGGGCCAGTGGATAGGTCTTGACCTTCGCGAAGTCGAAGATGCTGTAGCGACCGGCGTATTGCATGGCTGCTTGCTCACCTGCTCCTGTGGGTTGGCCTCATCTGCGGGCCCGTTTGCGCATGAGTGCCAGGCGTTTGCGCCGTCGGCGGTCCCGCTCCCTGCGGCGCATCTGGATCACGGCCCGGCGCATGGCCCTGCGGGTGCGACGGGCGCGTCGTGCCGTGGCGTCGGATACCACGTGGAAGTAATACTGCAGGCCCAGCACGGGGTTGACGCTGCGGATGTGGCTGAGCACCCGCACCATGTGCAGCACTCGTCGGGACTTGGGCTCCTGCACCGCGCGGAACAGCGGGATCGAGGCGAAGCGGAGAAGCCCGGAGGCCAGGAAGACCCAGTGGTAGTTGGTGAAGTCGAAACCACCGGCCTCGAATGACACGGTCGCGGTGTGCTGCAAGAAGGCGCCCGCGATCAGCGGAGCAAACAGCGCCGGCAGGGCGTCGAGGGCCGAGGACAGCCCGATGTAGACCGACTTGTGCTCCTCCGGAGAGATCTTGAACACCAGGTTCATCCTTGCCAGCGTCACCCCGGCCCATGACAGGCCACCGATGAAGTGTGCCGGCAACAGCGGCCACCACAGCCCCGGCGTGCTGGCCATCCACATCAGGGGCGCCGCCGAGGCGCCCAGCAGACAGAAGAGCATGACGGGACGGTTGCCGAAATGGTCGGTAAGCCGCCCCCAGAACTGCACCGTGAGAAGGGTTCCCAGTGATGTGACGGCGGAGAAGATGCCCATCAGCCAGTAGGGCAGCTCCAACACCTTGATCATGTACACCGACAGGAACGGACTGGCCACCCACACGCCGAAAGTGAGGGCGAAGGAGTGGATCAGAAAGATGCGGAAGTTCGGATCGGTCCAGGCCGCCCGCAGCAAGAGCAGATAGTTGGGGGTCTGGCGGGTGCTGCGACCCGGCTCGATGGGCGGTTCCGGGCAGCGCACCAGGGTGTACCAACTGCCCATGCCACAGATCAGCGCCACCGCGAAGACGATCAGGAAACCCTGGGCATTCTGATCGCCGTAACGGGCCTCCCACAGGTCGACGAACTTCCCGGCCAGGAAACCCACGAGGGCGGAGATGCCACCGGCGAGCATGGTGCGACGGCCGAAGAACACCCCCCTGACCCTCTCGGGGATCAGGTCCGCCATCCAGGCCAACCAGCTCACCGCGGCGAAGCCCGCCATCAGCGAGGACAGGGTCACGACCACCGACAGGATCACGAAGCCCAGCCGCGAGGGGCCACCGTGATAGCCCAGCAGGGGCAGAATCAGGACCAGCAGCCACAGCGCCCGGGCGGGGCCGAAGACCCATACGCTGATGGTCTTGCGCATGCGCAGCCTCTCGACGAAGTACGCGCCGACAGGCTGCATGAGCGCCGAGAAGCGGGGCAGGCCAGCGAGCAGCCCAATGGCCGTCTCTCCGACGCCGAGCAGGAGCGCGAAACCGGTGAGGAAGATCCCCCCGGTGAGCACCCCCATGTTGGTGGCCAGGATTCCATCCCACACCATCCAGCGCATCCCGGCCTGGCGTTCTTCATCCGTTATGTCGCGCACAGCCCCCCCGGGGGGGGCAACAAGGTCGTCCTCCCGGTCTGCCACGATGCGCGGCTTCATCTCCTTGTGACGGACACCCTCGGGCGGCAGGAGGACCTGACGACGCCCCTGACGGGAGTGTGGCGTCCATAGTCGCGTATCATGGCTCAGCGGCGCAGGAATTGCAAGACTCCGCGGCCGATTCCTGACCGGCCGGCCACAGCAAGCAAACGGAGGCCCGCTACGGGGACACCAGGAGCCGCCCCGGGTGGGTGGCCAGCCTCGGCTCGCACGTCTCCCCCAGCTCGATGTCGATGTCTTCCACGGCCTTGGTCAGTTCGAGGCGCCAGGCCGCCACCTGTCCCCCTGTCTCCCCCGACAGCTTGGCCTCACCCGTCTGCTCGGTGTTGCCGGAGAACACCTCGGTCCCATCCGGCGCGCGGAACACGATCTGCACGTGTTCGGCCGGGGCGAAAGTGCGGATGGTCAGATCAAGGCTCTCGGCACCCGCCTTCGGGGCGACGTACGCCGGCACCTGATCGCCCACCAGCGACATTCCCGGCCCCACCAGACATACGAAGCGGTTTGTCAGCTTCAGCCGTCCCTTGGCCCGCCCGCTCTGGATCGCGATGCCGTACACACCGGTCTCCGGGGCGAGCATGTCGATCGGAGCGACCTCGCCAACGTCGGCGTGGACGGTGCCCAGCAGCTTCCCGGAGGGCGTCACCACAACGGCCACGCTGCCGTGGGTCAGATGCGCGTGTTGCAGGGCGATGAGCTCGCCCCGCAGATACTCGCCCTCCTGCAACAGTACCTGGTACATGGCCCCGGGTCGGTGTGTGAACACGCGCTGGAGTTCCTCGTCCGGCAGCGGGTCCTCGTTCAGGGGTTTGAGGTCGGCGCCGGCCAGAGCCCGGGCATCCTCGGCAATCTCCTCGTCCAGCGGGTTGGGCGTCTCCGCGGGCTCGCGCCACAGGGAGTAATCGCCCCTGAGGATCGCCTCATTGGCCCGCTTGTACCAGGCGAAGTAGTCCTTGTGTGTGGTGCCGTAGTCGGGGCCCTCGTAGAACACCCAGTAGCCGTGGCCCAACTCAGCGCCGAGGACGGCACTCTTGCCCTCGAACTCCGGGTTGGCGCCCCTGACGATGGGGTCAAGACCCGCCATGTAGCGGATCTCCGGGTTCACCTTGTCCAATTCGGCACGGGTGGTCCGCATCACATCGCCCACACGCTTCAGCGCGGCTTCCAGCTCGTACTCGGTGCGCCAGTAGGTGTCCACCTCGGCCATGATGAGTGGAGCCTGATCGGTGTGCCAGTGTCGCCACACGACCTCCTTGATGAATAGCGACCTGGCGGCCGGGTAGACCACGAACTGGAACCGCGGGTTGACCGCATCCACGGCCTGGCGCAGCTTCTGTGCCCGCTCCTGCCACCTGCCCACCTGGAAGTCGCTGAAGGCCCGGGTCTGGCCCTGCTCCTCCAGCCAGGCCGCGCGGTCCTCGGGCAAGGGCTCGGGGAGCTGCAGGCCCACGGATTCGCAAAACAGGCGCAGGATCGGCTCGTCGTAGGAAAGCTCGTAGCACATGCCGCCGCCGACCTTGATACTGTCGTAGTTCTCGAAATCCAGGAACACGCCCATCATCGAGGGCACCCGGCGAGAGAGCTCGGCGTAGAACAGGATGCGGTCGGACCAGTAGTCCCACAGAGCGTCGCCATTGGGGCTGGCCAGCTCGCCGTAGCGTCCCAGCTTGTCGGTGGCCCGCAGCTCCGGGTCGCCCTTCTCCACCCGTGTGCCGCGAATCCAGGGCATGGTGAACATCCCCTGCTCCGCGGCCATCGTGGCCACCCGCTCCACGCGCTCATTGTCATCGGCCCCGGTACGGGGCACCACCACGTTGAACCCCGCGGCCTTGATCTCCGCCACATGCTGCGGCTCCATGACCCAGTCATTGCTGGCCATGAGGACCTTGTCCACCAGGATGCGGTAGGGGTCCTCGCGGGAGCCCAGCTTCTCGCGTCGGGCCTCCCAGGTGTCCTGGGCACAGGCACCGACGGTGATGAGCAGCAAGAGGGCCGGCAGTGTGATGCGCATGGAATGCCTCCTTCGTGTCGGCACGGGGCCGACGGTCTCGCCGGGCGCCGCCGTCCGGCACCGTGTCCGCCACCGTAGTCGCCCTTCGCCGTCCGCGGCCCGGGGACCTTGAGGGCAACTCGGCGTGCCCCTCGGGCCCGGTCGCTCCAGGGCAGGAGAGCACTAAGCCCGGCCGGGAGTTGTACTTCCCGGCCGGGCTCTGGGGGATCGGCGCGGATGAGCCTGGTTGGCCTCTATTCGCTGAAGGGGTACCAATGGGGGGCGAACAGGGCGATAGCCTCTTCGGTCACGAGCTTCACATGACCGTCCACGAAGGAAGCGTTCATCCTCCCAAAGTGGTGGAACGGGACCTCAGGGAATGGGAACACGGCACATGTCACCGGCAGCACACGGGCTTTGGAGTACTCGTTGGAGGGGCACGCCTCGACTATCAGAAATGTGTCCGCCGGGGTTGTGACGGCGCCCAGGAAGCTGTACTTGGGATCCCCGAGGAACTGGTTCATGAGGTAGTCCGGCACCGGGTGCTTCATCGCCGGACAGAACAGGAGCCGGGTGGAGCCGCTCAGGTACGGGATGATCACATCCCACCAACTGATGTCGATGACCTCGTCCCAGGGCGCGGAGAACCGGCTGGCCGGGCGGTAGTAGGTGGCCTGCGGCAGGCAGTCGTCCTCGTCGGCGGCATAGATCAGCAGCGCGGTGGTGACCTGCCGGATGTTGGACAGACAGTGGGCCTGCCGGGCCTTGGCCCGGGCCTTCGCGAACACGGGGAAGAGGATGGCCGCGAGCACCGCGATGATGGCGATGACCACCAGCAGCTCCACGAGGGTGAAGCCGCCGGGGCCGCGCGCTGTGGGCAGAGGGGTGGTCTTCATATGTCTCTCCACACCCCGCTATTGCCCACTACGACGGCGCTGACCGACAAGTGCCAACCGACCACGCGATACAAGCCATCCACCGGGCTTTGCCGGATATCCTCGCAATAGAGGGCCATCGTGAAGAAGTCCTCGGGCCGGGACCAGTCCGGGCCGTAGTCCGCACCCGGAGGCGCCGCTTGGGCCCAGGACTCCTCGCCGGCCCGGGCGGTGAGCACCCACAGCTCCGCCACCTCCACGGGAAGCTCGCGGAACCGAATGACGGCCTGGCCTCCGAGTTCCATCAGTCGCCACTGCTGGGGGGTGATGAGCGCCCGGAGACTGTCCTGCAGCGGGTGGGTCCGACCCATGCCTTCCAGGCTGATGCCCCGGGCCATCAGCTCCGCCGCCCGGGCCTCGGCGCCGCGCATGGCCCGATCCAGCCACATGTGGGCTCCCATGCACACCGCGCCCTCGGTGGGATCGCCCTCGATCACGGCGGTGAGGGCCGCGGCCACCTGGCGGATTCCACGTCTGGCATCATCGCCCGCGATGCGCCCCACCAGCTTCCAGTCACGCAGACGGGCGTCCAGCGCGACGCGCCAATCCAGGGCACCGGTGGTGGGGTGGAAACGGGCAAGGACCTCCTCGGCCCAGGTGGGCTCAGCGAGGTCCAGCGGCGAGGTCGAGGGCGTGATCGCCGCCTCCTCCTGCGGCACCGTCTCCGGGGGTACGGGACGCTCCCTTGCCGGGATCAGGGCGGGCCGGCAGACGATGGCGCCGTGCGCCAGGCCCCAGTCGTAGCCGTAGGTCTCCAGCAGCAGGTCCAGCGCCTGCCACAGCGGCAGGTCCTTGGCGGTGAACGGGGCGACCTCGTCGGCACTGTCGTCGCGGATACCGACCAGCCATTCCCCGTCCCAGTCGGCCACGAGCGCCTTCACGGCATCCACCACGGTCCCATTGACCTCGGCCGAGACCACGTCTTCCAGCAGGTAACGGGGCGCAGGTGGGGTCTCATTCGGCGCATGCGGGTGCGGCCCCAGCTTCGGCAGGTCGGTACGGCGGCGGCAGGCATTCAGCTCTGCCTGGGTCATAGGGCGGTCGGGAAACCTCGAGGGCCGCGGCATCCAGAGGGGCACCGTCATCTGCGGCGCCACGTCCCGGGCGTGCTGGGCATGGGTGACACCGCACAACAGAGGGATGAGAGCAAGACACAACGCAGAGCTTCGGGCGAGCAGTACGAGTGACTGGGAGCATCGCGATCCCATGGGGACCTCCACACGAGGCACCCGCGGAAGGCACGCCGACCGAGCGACCATCTTCGTCGAGCGTGACATGACTCTCCGTCCTTTCTCGCGACCTGATGATTGTCGGGAGACAGAGGCGTCATCGCACGAAACGAGAACAGTCACAGTGGGAGGCGGAGAGCGGATCGGTGGCGGCCCGGCGGAAGGCGGAACTTGGGGGGGGGGCGGCAGAACGGGTCGGTCCACCACGGTCGTGGGCCGCCCACGAAGAGGTCTGTGCGAGACGCACAGGTGTGAAGCTTCCGGCGTCCATCCCGCGCCCCCATTGACAGCCAGGCCATATACCAGATGGTATCTATGTGATACCTTGCGTATTCTATAGCCTGTTGCGATCCGAGTCAATGGCAGCGCCTGTTTGGCCGCCGCGCTCTTGGGGACGTGGCTTCGCCTGCCGTGACCAGGGCCTATGGCGCGATGGTACTGGGGCGTCGCCCTGAAGGTGCGGCCGGCAACCCTGCCTTCGCCGGGGGTGTCATTCTGAGAGCGTCCGCTCCCGGAGGGAGCAGCTCGAAGAATCTCCTGTGATGTGGCAAGATCCTTCGCTATCTCGCTGCGCGAGATTGACGCTGAGGATGACATGAACCGAGCTGGCCGGGCTTCTCGGCCGGACCTCTATCCCTTGGTGTAGTCGTCTTCCCGCAGCCTCATCCGCAGGTCGCCCTGCATCGTCGTCAGCCAGATCACGCCGGGGCTTGCCTCGAAGGCGTAGGGGTACGAGATCCACCCCTTCTCGGGGTCTCGGGCCAACACCACCGGGGCAGACCACGACTCACACTCGTCCTCGGAGAAGGTCAAGCTCAACTCCGAACGATGGTTGCGAACGGGTACGGAAGACCACAGCCCGTCGCCGCCCACCAGCGGCCACTCACGCTCCTGTTCCGGGTACAGCCGATTGTAAAATAGCGCGATACGGCCGCTGGACAGGCGCAGCAGCAGGCCCGGCGACGGAGCCGCCTCGATGCCGGCGGGACCCATGGGGTGCCAGGTATCTCCCGCGTCCCGGGAGATGGCAAACCAGAACTGACTCCAATTGGTGCGCAGAAGCATGTACAACCGGCCGTCCTGTAGCTCGCAGATGGTGGACTCCGTCACCCCGCCGTGATGCCCGACGCCGCCCAGGTCCAGGACGTTGCTGGCATGCCAGGAGACCCCTTCATCGTCGGAGGCATAGGTCAGCACCGAATGGCGTCCGGGATTGTGCAGGAGCTTCATCGAGGTGAAGACCACCCGCCCGCTCCGGGTCTGGATGATGTCGCGGATCGCCCCGGTCCAGTCGTCATGCAGCTTCTGGATATCGGTCCACGTCTCCCCGCCATCGACACTGCGCATGGCGTAGGTGGGCAGCCGCGCGCCCGGGGCGTCGTGCTGCTCGTCGCTCCACGTCCACTCCTTCTCCCCCATATTGAGCCACGCGGCGATCAGCGTCCCCTCACGGGTGCAGAGGAGGGCGCATTCGGTGCCGGCCATATCCTTGGGCGAGCTGAATACCGGGCGGCGCTCCCATGTCACGCCTTCGTCCTGGCTGCGCAGGCATTCGCCCTGCTCGATGGCGACGATGGTGCCCTCCTTGGTCCGCGCGAAGGGCCCCATGGGCAGACCGGGCATGTCGTCGGCCAGATCGTGGATCAAAAGGCCGCATGCGGCCTGCTTGCTGACCCTCGACGGATGCAGCGCCGGCCCTACTCTCGTGTACATGGTGTGTTCACTCCCTGATGTAAGGTTTGGTACCTAGCGACGCACGGCAACGGCATAGCGACGCAGGGGCTCTGCCCGTGGCCCCCGGACCCCAGATCTATTCGCCGGCCTCCCGACGCGCACGGGCCCCGGCTAGGGGATGTCTCGCACGGTCACGAACTCTGTGGTGATGCCGTCCTCGGTGCAATGAAACAGCCGGTAGCCCCGCTGGGTCGTCCCGTCATGATTGCCACGTGTTGTGGCCAGACAGGCGGTAGTGGTGTACAGGACACCGTCGACGACCTCTTCCTGGTTGGCGTGGTAGTGTCCCGAGAGGGCCGCCTTGAGGTTGTGCCCGGAGAACAGCGCGATCACCTCCGCGGCTCCGGGGGCCAGATAAGCGGCGGTATTGGGATAGAGCGGATGGTGAGTGCACAGCACCAGGGGCTGCGCCGGATCGGTGGCCTCCAGGACCTCGCGCACCCAAAGCAGGCGGTCCTCGCTGAACGGGAGGTGCTCGGGGTTGGAGTCCAGCAGGATGAACTTCCAGCAGCCGAACTCAAAGGTGCGGTTGAGGGGTCCAAACTCCCGTTCGAAGTGCCCGCCGGCTACATCGTGATTCCCTCGCAGGGCATAGCAGGGGCGGGTCAGACGGCTCAGGCCCATGCGGGCCAGGGCCATGGCGTCGGCGTCGGAGTTCTGCGTGAGGTCACCCAGCCACAGGCTGAAGGCCACGCGCGGATCGGCGTTGATCCTGTCCACACCGTCATTGAGGATCTCGACGCTCCTGGTGTCGGTGACGTGCACGTCATTGCCCTGGGCGAAGGAGAACTCGGCGGCGGCCGGATGCTCGGCCTGCCACGTCTCCCAGGCGGCGGCCACCTCCTCGCCGGTCAAGGCCCGATCGTGCAGCCGGACGGCGGCCACACCTCCGGAGTACCAGCCGTTGAGGTTCGAGTAGCCGCCGATGGCAAGAGGAGTCTCCGGCGCGGAGACGAGCTTCCCGGTGATCGCGGCCTGCGCGGCTTCGCGACCGTCCACATACAGCCGCAGCAGTGAACCGTCGTAGGTCAGGGCCAGGTGATGCCAGCCCGCCTGTGCCGGCGTGGCTGCCGTCTGCTGCCCGCCGACCGTAGTCACCCGCGCGATCCAGTTTCCATCCGGGTCTGTGAGCAGGCCGAAGACGTCCCCTTCGGCCCCGCCGTAGGCATCGCGACAGGCGATTCCCGCGTAGGCCTTTTCCGGCTGCTCATGGAAGACCACGGCCAGCAGGGACAGGGCGGGCCAGTCATCCCCCAGAGCCGGGCCGAGTGCACACTTGCCCGGTCCTGTGCGCAGGAAGCTGCGACCCATGAACTCCTGGCCCGCCGCCTGGACGACCTTCAGATCATGCCCATTGCCGGTGGCATCCGCCAAGACGGCGTCGACCAGGTCCTCGATGGCCCATGAGGCCACCGGCCCTTCGGCTCCGAGGGCAGGCGGGACCCGGGTGAGCGCCCCCAGGGCGCACAGCAGCAAGAGGTGGAGGGGTGATGAGCGCATGATGGCGAAGGCTCCTTTGGCGAGAACGGCCGGAGCAGAAACGGCCCCCCCGGCCTACCCGCCTACCATTCCCCGACGGCGCCGCACGGGCCTCCCCTCGAGCACAGCGACGCGGGCACAGCAAGCGCAGCGGCACGGAAAGGAGGACCCGGCGGACGGACGGGGAAGCCTTCATGTACTTTGCCAAGCCGGCGTCCCGCGGCCTCCGGTCTCCATCCGGACGTCGCGGGGACCGCAGACAAAACGGAGGTTGCCCATGCTCCGCCTTGCGTCACTACTGGCCCTCACGTGCCTTTGCCCCATGTCTCACGCTGCCGACCCGTCCGTCACCAGCGGCGATTACACCGCTTCCTTCAGCGCCGACGGGCTGCAGGTGTCCTTCGGCGGAGTGCCTATGGTCTCCGGCTCGAGGCTGACGATCCACAAGCCGGGCTATACGGGAGCCGTCGGCTCGGGGCTGGACTTCTCGCCCGAGCAGCGGGCCTCGGGACGCGTGGAAGGGTCGCGGCTGAGGCTTGAAGGTGCCCTGCCCGAGCTGGAGGGGCATGTGGTCCATGAGGTGCTGGTCGAGGAGACCGGGGTCACGATCACGCTGCGCCTGAGCATGGCAGCGCAGGCCGAGGCCTACCCCATCGAGTACACCGGCGCGGTGTTCCCTGCGGAGCTTCTGGCGGGCGGCGGATTCGCTCCCCACGGCTTCCTTGGCGAGCGGGAGCCGCAGGCCATCAGTGTCGCTCCCCCGGAGGAAACCGGCCCAGGGACGAAGCTGCTCTCCGGCAGCGTCCGGGGCCTGCGGCTGGTAGGCGAGGGGCTGCAGATCACGGCCGAATGCCTCGGAGCTTCCGCGGCGAACTTCTACGATATGCGCTCGAGGGACTACGCCGCCGGGCACAAGGCCTTCTGGCTCCTGTACCAGTGGAGCATGTCCCGGGGTGAGACCACCATTCAGACGCGGCTGTCGGCACAGGCGCTCGCCCCGGCTGCGGAAGGCTCGGGCGAGCCACAGGGAGGGAGGAGCAAGATGCTCCTGGAGCAGGGCACCGAGGTGCAAGAGCTCACGACCATCTGTCTCCCGGCCGGGGCGCACCCCATCGAGGCCGCCGCCGCCGGGGAGCTGCAGACCTATCTGACGAGAATGACCGGCGGCCCACTGGAACTGGTCACCGCCGGCGAGCAGGAGCTGCCGGAGCGTGGCGTGATCTACGTCGGAGCCGTCCGGGAGGCGCGCCGGCACCGGCTCTATCGGACGCGCGAGGTCAAGGCGATGGGTCCCGACGACCTCCTCGTCCGGGCCAGGGACGGGAACGCCCTGCTCGTGGGTGGGGGCTACCGGGGGACGACCTACGCGGTGTATCGCTTCCTGCAGCACCTGGGGTGCCGGTTCTACGCCACCGATCTGGAGGTCGTTCCGCCGCCGGGCGAGGTGCGTCTACAGGCGCCGCTGGAGATCACCGATAGCCCGGCTTTCGAGTGGCGGGCCATGTGGGGCACCGTGGCGCCGATGAAGGTGGGCCTGTCGCCCGGGGAGTGGACGGCCAGGGTGGGCGAGGTGGATGTCCCCAAGATGATGGCCATTCCCCCGGGGGGCTTTTGGCACCACACCATGGGCTTCCTGGTCCGGGCCGAGGACCATTTCGACAGCCATCCGGAGTACTTCGCGGAGCTGGGCGGGGAACGCAAGAGGGTCGATCCGGCGGTGCAGCAGCACTGCCTGTCCAACCCCGAGCTGCGCTGGCTCATGACCGACAAGGTCCTGGAGTGGATCGCCGCCCATCCCGACCAGGACTACTACCCCGTGCACTTCGGGGATGTGGCCCACTTCTGCGAATGCAGCGAGTGTCGGAAGCTGTACGAGCAGCAGGGGAGCATCTCCGATACGGTGATCTGGTTTCTGAACGAGATCGCCGCCGAGGTGGCCGAGAAGCACCCCGACAAGTTCCTCACCATCCTGTCGTACCACGCCACCCGCAAGGCGCCGGTGAAGGTCCGGCCATTGCCCAATCTGCTCATCGTGTTCTGCGCCATCGTCGAGTGCCAGGGCCGCCCGTGGAGCCATCCGGTCAACCTCAGGTTCAACGTGTTGCGTGACCTGGAGGACTGGGTGAGGATTCACCCGCTGGGCGGCCGCGGGATCATGACCTTCGACTACCCCATGAGTTACCACTACACGGGGTTCCCCTATCCGGCCCTGTACGCCTATGTGGAGAACCTGCGAGCCTACAGCCGCCTGGACCTGCGGGGGACGTATGTGTGTGGCCTCAGCGAGCGCAGCCATCTGGTGCACCTGTACTCGTACGTCATCCCCCGGATCATGTGGAACCCGGACCGCGACCTGGGCGCGCTGATCGAGGAGTTCTGCCGGGCGTGGTACGGTCCGGCCTGGGAGCCGATGCGTGACTACGTGGACCTGATCCACGGCGGGGCCATGGCCTCCCAGTCGCCGGGGGTCATGGACTGCCACGCCGGACCGGGCCAGGCGTATTTCAAAGACCTCTTCTCAGCCGACTTGTGCGAGCGGGCCTATGCCCTGTTCTCGCGGGCCGAGAGCCTGGCGGATGATGACCTGATAAGGCGGCGCATCGCCCACGAGAAGTGGGGCCTGCTGTTCATCGACCAGTACCTCCACGGCTCGCCCTCCCGCGAACTGGTCCCCGACGAATCGGCGGAGGGCTACCGGCTCGTAGCGCCGTCGGAGGAGGCAGTGGAGCGTCTGGGCGAGTTCCTGCGCACAACCAAGCTCGTGGGCCGGGCGTGGGAGATGGAGCCGCGGTTTGGCTTCTCGCTCTCCAACGTCGTCGGGATGGAACCCAGCGTCTCGCCCTGGTGGGACTGTCCGCAGATGAAGGCACTGATGGACGATCCCCGCGGGGCCCTGGGCGACGAGCAGACCGATGCGGAGGCCGCGGCGCGGCTGCTTCCATCCCTGAGCAACGAGCACCTCAGGATCACGCTCGTGCCGACGCTGGGGGGCCGGATCTGGCGCCTGTACTCCCGGGACTGGGAGCAGGAGGTTCTGTGGCGAGCGGCGCTGCCGTGGACGGCGGTGCAGTCCGGAGTGGGACGGGCCGCCTATCGGAACTTCGGTGGCTATGAGGAGTACGGAGGCCCCAAGTGGCCGGACCCGGGCTGGTCGGAGCGCTACGACTGCACGGTGGCCCCGGACGGACTGAGCGCGACGCTGACCGCCGACCTTCCGGGTGATCTGAGGCTGCAAAGGCGAGTGACCCTGGCCCCCGACCGCCCCGCCGTGGAGATCGTCTCGCGCCTGGAGAACACCGGACAGGAGACCCGGAACGGTGCGGTGCTCCGCGGTCACCCGCAGTTTGCCTTCGCCTCCGGCTCGCCGAGGCTCTCCCTGCGGCTCAGGCAGGCCGACGGCACCTGGGAGACCGCGCCGCTGGCGTCGGAGACCGAGTACGCCGGGGAGCGGCTGCCGGCGGGGGCCTGGGGCGTGGTGGACGAGGACACCGGCCGCAGCGTGACTTTGGAGTTCGACCCGGCGCAGGTCAGGGCGTGCTATCTGTTTGTGGACTCCAGAAGCGGCTTCTACAACCTGGAGCTGTTCTCGAGGCCCACGGACCTGGCTCCCGGAGAGGCCCTGGAGCTGAGGCAAACGCTGATCCTGGGGGACCGCTGAGGAGACGGTGGCATGCAGGCCCGCGGCGCTTCCGCAGTCACCGACTGGGGGCCGGCGCGGTGCCGAATGGCCCTCAGAGCGCGGCCGAGAAGTCCGGCCGGTCCGTCTCATGTCATTCTGGAGCGTCGGCGGCGCAAGCTCAGGCTTGCGCCGCTTGGGCGAAGGAGCTCGCGGAATGCCAGGGGATTCTTCGAGCTGCTCTTACCGGGAGCGGACGCTCTCAGGATGACATCCGCGGCGAGGGCGGGGTTCCCGGCCGCACCCCTAGATCGCCTCGATGGTGGAGGGGGGCTTGGTGCCGATGTTGTACGTGACGCTGACGACGCCGGGTATCTCCGCCACCAGACGCGCGCTGAGCCTCTGCAGGAGGTCCCAGGGCAATTGCGTCGGCGTTGCGGTGCGCGCGTCCACGCTGTCCCAGCAGCGGACCTCGATCTGGTAGCCGAACTCGCGGCGGTTCTGACGCATGCCCGTCACGCGGTCCTCGTGGAGGATCGCCAGGCACTGGAAGGCCCCGCTGTCGACCAACTCGGCCTCCACGATGGCGGTGGCTTCACGGACCAGGGCGATGCGCTCGGCTGTGGCCTCCCCGATCACCCGGGCGGCCAGGGCCGGTCCCGGGAAGGGCATGCGGTTGTAGACACTCCGCGGCAGTCCGAGGGCCTGGGCCACTTTGCGCACGCCGTCCTTGCGGAGCTGGATCAGGGGCTCGATGATCTGGTACCCGAAGGCCTCCTGTGGGTCGATGCCGAGCTGGGCGAACACGTTGTGCTGACGCTTGATACCGGCCACCGTCTCATCGACGTCGGTGAGGATCGTGCCCTGCAGGAGGAACCGTGCCCCGCTGTCTCGCACCAACTCCCCGAACACATCGCGGTAGAAGGTCTGGGTGACGGCTTCGCGCTTCTCCTCCGGGTCCGTGACGCCTTTCAGGGCGCTGAGGAAGCGGTCCCTGGCGTCGATCAGCTCCACACGCACCCCCATGTCGGCGAGCAGCTCCACCACCCACTCGGGCTCTCCCTTGCGCATGATGCCGTTGTCGATGAGACAGGTCTTGAGGCGATCGCCCAGGGCCCTATGGCCCAGCATCGTGACCGCAGCCGAGTCGACCCCTCCAGAGAGCGCGTTGATGGCCAGTCCTTCGCCGACCGTGGCGCGGATCTGAGTCACCTGGGTGTCGATGAAGGCCTGAGGGACCAGCGCCTCGGCAGAGATCTCCTTGCTCGTCATCGCGGATGCGCCCTCCTTGGAATGTGGCGTCTCACTTCGGCACGGGGCTCCGGACCACCTTCCCGGCGGCGCCGCTGCGCGCGTCCGGTCGCCGTGCGGGCTCAACGGCAAACGACCTCGCCCGGCGACCGCCTGATCTGGCCCCCCGCCGCAGGTGCCGGCGACCGCCACGAGGAAGCCTCAACCAATATGGCCGAATACGCACGGAGGTGCCAACGGTGAAACCCCTGCTCTGCCAATGCGCGCTGGTGCTGTGCTGCCTCACGTGTTCCCTCGCCCAGCCGACCGTGACCGTGGAGGGGCTGCTTCAGGAGATGGTAGACATGGAGCGGCTCTCTGTCCCACCGGTTCCGGGGCTGGAGTGCGACCAACAGTCCAGCTACGACCGCGCCAGCACGGCTCCCGATCGCCCCGATTGGTTCGCCAATGGCGATGCCGGTCAGTTCATCCGTCAGGAGCAGCACGGCGAGCGGACCGAGTACGTCATGGCCGAGATGGAGGGCCCCGGCGCCATCCTGCGGCTGTGGTCGGCCAACCCCGACGGGGGCGGCAATGTCCGCATCTACATCGACGACCTGGAGACTCCGGCGCTGGAAGAGGACTTCCTCGCCCTCACCTCCGCGGCGCTGCCCCAGTTCCCCGAGCCCTACAGCGGCCGCCGCAGCCTCGGCGCCAATCTCTACTTCCCCTTCCCTTATCAGAACCGCTGCAAGGTGACGGTGGATAGGCCGAACTTGTACTACCATGTGGGCTACCGCACGTACCCACAGGGCACGCAGGTGCAACCCTACAGCATGGAGCTACTGCCGGAGCTGAGAAGCACCATGGATCGTGTGGGCGCGATTCTGCTTGAGCCGGCGGAGCCGTTCACCATCAGCGGCGCCCGGCGCTATGACAACGAGGTGGTCATCCGGCCGGGGCAGACCTCGGCACTACGCAGGCTCTCGGGCCCGTCGGCCATTGTGCGCATGGAGCTGCGAGTCGATGTGCCCCCCGAGCAGCTCTTCGCGGCCCTGCGCGAGTGCGTCCTCACCATCAGCCATGCGGGGGAGGCCACCCCGGCGGTCTGGGCGCCGTTGGGGGATTTCTTCGGCTCGACCCCGGGCCTCAATGTCCACGAGAGCCTTCCGGTGGGGATGCTGCAAGACGGGCTTTGCTACTGCAACTGGTTCATCCCCGTTCCCGGGCCGGCGACGGTAGCGATCGTCAACGACTCCGAGGACCCCGTCAAGCTCAGGCTGTCGTGCTGGCTTAGGCCGATGCACAGGTCGGCAGAGGAATGGAGCCCGCTGCTGTTCCGCGCCAAGTGGCGCAGCGAATGGCTGCCTGAGGACCCGCAATTCGTGGACTGGCCGATGCTGGAGGCCACGGGCCCGGGGCGCTTTGTGGGAGTCATGCAGGGGGTCGTCAACTCCCAGCAGGTCTGGTGGGGCGAGGGCGATGAGAAGGTGTGGGTGGATGACGACACGTTCCCCAGCTACTTCGGCACCGGCTCGGAGGACTACTACGGCTATGCATGGTGCAGCCCGCTGCTGTTCACCCACGCCTACCACAATCAGAGCATCGTGACGGGTCCCGGCAACTTCGGCTACACGGCGGTGGCCCGCTACCACATCCTGGACGACATCCCCTACCAAGGCCGGATGAGATTCGATATCGAGAAATGGGCGGCGGCGCCTCGCGAGTATTGCTGCACGGCGTTCTGGTACTCGGCGCCCGGAGCTACCGACTTCTTCGAGCCGGTGCCCGTGGACGAGCGCCGCGTCCGGCCTTTGCCCGAGAGGTTCCGGGTCAAGGGCGCCCTCGAGGGAGAGAAGCTCGAGATCGCGCGCTGCACCGGCGGAACCACGCAGATCCAGGGGCTGTGGGGGGATGGCTTCAGCGACGCCACCCATCTGTGGTGGCTCAATCCCGGGGAGGGGGACATCCTCGAGACGAAGGTGCCGGTGGAACGGGCGGGCAGGTACAGGCTCGTCCTGGGACTGACGAAGTCGTGGGACTACGGCATCCACCAGCCGCTGGTGAACGGTGCCGACGTCGGCGAGCCCGTGGACCTTCTGGCGGCGGCGATCACACCGCTGCGGCTTGACCTGGGCGTGCACGAGCTGCAGGCAGGCGAGAACCTCGTCGGCCTGCGCTGCGTGGGAACCAATCCCGAGGCGAAACCGAAGAACTACATGGCCGGGATCGACTACATACTGCTGGAGGCCGAGTAGGCCGCGGAGCCCTGCATCGGAGCCACAGGCGTGGCGGCTTGTGCAGGGCGTACTGCCCGGCCGCCGATCCAGGGCGCTCCGTCGTGCGTTGGCCGCTGGAAACCGTCCGGCGAGGAGTTGGTTTCATGGCGACGACGCTTTCAGCTATCGCCGCAGTCATGCTTCTGGCTCAGCCGCTTCCCCGCGCCTCCGCGAACGTGCTCCAAAACGGTAGCTTCGAGGTCGGTCTCTACGGCTGGGGCTTCCACACACGGGGCACCGGCGGCTACCCGTACGACGTGAAGGTGGTCGGCCAAGACCCGGCGCCGACCGTGGTCGAGGCCCCGGATGCCCCCGACGGCAGGCGCGTGCTCGCCTACAGCCTTCCCGCCCACGGCAGCTTCAAGCTGTTCAGCCGGGCCTATGAGGCGACCGCGGGACGCTACAGGCTGAACGCTTCCTTTCGCGGGGCCCAGCCGGTGACGGTGCAACTGGTGGACGCGGGCAGGGCGAAGGACAATGTGCTGGGCTCGATGGAGGCCCCCGCCGGGGAGCAGTGGGCTGATGTGTCGGTGGCTGTGGACGTGCCCGCGGAGACCACAGCGCTCGCGGTCAACATCAGCGGCCAGGGAGAGGGCACCTACGCCCTGGATGGCGTGGCGTTGCTCAAAGAGGGCGAGGCCCCCGGCCCGGAGCAGGTCGCCCTGGGCCTCAGCGCACCGCGCCGGGGTGTGTTCCACGTTTCCGAGGACAGGCCGCTCACCGCCTCCCTGTTCAGCCCCGTCCCGCTGTGGGTAGTCTTGCGCTACCGCGTCGAGGACGCGAGGGGCGAGGAGGTCGGCTCCGGCGGGGCTGAACTGGACTTGCCGGCCGGCGGCACGCTGGACCACGCCATCGACCTGTACCTCCCCTATTGCGGCCACTACCGTGTGCTGGCGCAAGTCACCGTGGAGGGCAAGGCCGTCGGTCCCATCGCGGAGGCCCTGGTGGCGGTGATCCCCGACCGGGAGCTACCCTCTGACAGCGCCGGCGCCGCTGCCAGCCGCTACGGCTGCAATATGGAGCATCGCCCGTTCCTGCTGGACCTGGCCCGCCGCATCGGCATCCGCTGGGTGTTCTGTGCCCCGCCCGTGTTCACCAAGTGGTTCAGCGTCGAGCCCCGACCGGGCGAGTGGCTGTTCTACGATGATGAACTGGCCGCGTTCGAGGCCGCCGGCATTGCCGTCGTGGCCAACCTCGCCGATGCCCCGAGCTGGGCCACGCGTCCGGGGCACCAGGGGTACGGCGGCCCCTGGCCGAATGCCTACTTCCCCGCCGACTGGGCGGACTGGGAGACCTACGTGCGGCGGTCCGTGGAGCACTACTCGCCCCGCATCCGCCACTGGGGTGTGTGGAACGAACCCAACCATCAGGGGTTTCTGAAGCTGGCGGAGGGCGAGACGTGGCCCGAGAAGTACCGGGTGATCTTGGAGCACACCTACCCGGTTGTGAAGCAGGCCGATCCCCAGGCCGTGGTGATCGGCGGGACGGTGACCAATCCCGGAGCATTGCCGGCGTTGGTCTCCGGCCCTGCGTCAGCCCTGATGGACGTGGCGGCCTTCCACTGGTCCTCCTGGTCGCCCCAGGGCTACGTGCGCGGCACGGGCGAGGAGCTGGGCTATCTGGGGCCAAAGGACAAGTGGGTCAACTGCATCCAGCGCATCACCGACGCCATGGCCCAGTCGGGGCGGAAGCTGCCCTTGTGGAACACGGAGTGCCACATCACGGAGGCCGACATCGCCCGGGAATTCACCACCCAGCCGGACCCGCCCCGGGCCTACGGCACCCCGCGCATGAGCGCACTGGACGCGGCGGCCGCGGTCCCCAGACAGTACATCACCGAGTGGGCCGCCGGAGTGGGGAAAACCTTCTACTGGCTCTTGGGCTCCTACGGTTCCTCGTGGCAGCCGCGGACGGCAATCACGCTCACCGAATGGGACCGCAGCCCAACGGCGGCGCTGGCGACCTATGCGGTGATGACCGACTTGCTCGCGGATGCGGCGCTGCAGAGCTGGGAGACGGAGACGGACCAGGAGAGCCTGGAGCGGCCGACGTTTTGGACCTTCGAGTTCCGCTGCCCCACGGGCCGACTGCGGGTGATCTGGGGCAACCGCGACGCGGAGCACGAGCGGCTCATGGAGGTAACGGGAGAGCAGGTCCGGGTGCTGGACATGTTCGGCGTCGAGCTGCCCGGAGTGAGTTCCATGAGCGCGGTGGAGCTGCAGGGCAAGGTGCTGCTGCCGGTGGGGCGTTGTCCGCTGTATGTGTTTGACGGAGGGTAGGCCACCGAGCCGAGCCCGGTCCGGCCGCTCGCGCGACTCCGGGCGGCGTGTGCCAAGATGGACTACCCCCCGTAGCGACAGGAGTGGTGCTCGCAGTGACAGCCGCCCCGAGCCGTCGCCGCGCCGCCTGGGTCGTCTCTGCATCGCTGGCGGCCGTCGCGATTGCCGGGCTCACCCTCCGCACCGGGCTGGCAGCCTACCGGCCGATCGGCTCCGGCCCGGCGGGGCCGGCGGTGCCCGATGCGCCTTTCTCCCGGCCGTGGTCTGTGCGCCCGGTGCTGGTCCTGGGCCTGGGAGACAGCGTCACCGCCGGCCTCGGCGCCGACCCGGGCTACGCCTACTTCGCCCGCCTATTGGACAACCCGGCCGACGAGTACCCGGACATGCGCGGCAAGTGCCTGCGCCGCGTGTTCCCGCACCTGCGGCCGCTCAATCTGGCGGTCTCGGGCACGACGAGTCTGCAGCACGAGGCCGACCAGATCCCCCGCATCCCCCGGCAGGAGCCGGAGGTCCTGGGCTGGGTGGTGATGACCAGCGGCGGCAATGACTTGATCCATCACTACGGGCGCGGGCCCATCGAGGAGGGCGGGATGTACGGGGCCGCCTGGCCGCAGGCTCAGCCGTGGATTGCCCGCTACGAGGAGCGTCTGGGGGCCATGCTGGATGCCGTCGATGGCCGGTTCCCCGGCGGTTGCCACGTCTTCCTTGCCAACATCTACGACCCCACCGACGGCGTGGGCGATCTTCAGCACGCCGGGGCCATGCTCCCAAGGTGGCCGGAGTGTCTGCGCATCCTGGAGGCGTACAATGCGCCCATCCGGCGCTGTGCCGCGGCGCGCGACAACGTCCATCTGGTGGACATGCGCGGCCTGTTCATGGGTCACGGTATCCACTGCAGCGAGCCGTGGCGTCCCACCTACCGCCGCGAGGACCCCACCTACTGGTACTTCGACAACCTCGAGGATCCCAACCACCGCGGATACGACGCCCTGCGACGCGCGTTTCTGCTGGAGATGATCGGAGTCGCGCAGACTCTGGACGGATAGCGCCGCCCTGGATGTCCCGGGGCGGCCCCCTGCGCCGCCGCTGGGGCGCGCCGTCCGGCCTCTGACCACCGACTGTCGGAGCCGTCCCTGAGCAGACACGATTGCGCCGGCAGGGCGGCGCGTTGTGCCGGCCGCCACGGCCGACAGGGCCCGCGTGGTGCCGCAAGCAGACAGGGGACCGCCGGGCGCGGGACACCTCTCCCGCGCCCGGCGGCCTACCTCTACTTCACCTCGTACACGTGCACGCCCCAGCCCTCAAACGCATCGCTGAGCTGGCCGTCCTCAAGCGGCACCGCGCGGTCCTCGAAAAGGACAGTGGCCTGCGTCTTGCCCGCGAAGGCCGGGGAGGTGAAGCTCAGCTCGCAGGGGGTCTTCTCGCGGTTGACCGCGATGATGACGGTGCGATCGGGGAGGCGCTTCTCCCACAGGTGCACTTCCTGCTCCGGGGCCGTCTCCTCCACCCACATCCGGGGCTGCACCTGTGCTTCCAGAGCCGGCCGCAGGTCGCGGATCTGCCTGACCGTCTCCTTCAGCGCATCCCAGGCCTCGGGGGCGTGGGCCACGGTCATGAACAGGTCGCTGCCCTGTCCCCACCACCACCAGGCCAGACCGCTGCTGTCATGGGCGATGGACATGAAGGCACAGGCCCGCAGTTGCTGCGGCCCCGGCTGGAACTTGTCCACATCCCCACCCTGCGCCGGTCCCTTCTGCTTGCCGTCGTAGCAGTGGACGATGGACATCAGCGGCGTGCCGGGCGGCAGCACGTCACGATGGGAGTCGAAGTTCCGGGCGTTCTCCCCCGGCGTGCGGTAATCCATGCTCCAGTAGACATCGTAGCTGCCCTCATACAGGGGCATGAGATTACGCTGCGCCACGGTGACGATCACCGGGTGCATGGGGTCGAGGGTGCTGATGAGATTGTACAGGGCCCGCAACTGATCGGGAGGGACGTACTGGTGGGGCAGGTCGGGCTCATCGAAGAGATACCAGGCCAACAGCGCCGGGTGGCGACTGAGAGCGCCGACGCGCTCGGCCACGAACGCCTCGTCCCAGCCCCGCAGCTTCGAGCGGTCGAAGCCGATGAAGGCCTGCAGCCCCAGCTCGGCGCAGGCGTCCAGATACTCCAAAGCACTGTCGTTGGTGCCGGCACCGTCCCAGGTGTAGTTGTGCACGAAGTCGTAGCCGGCCTGCGCCATCTCCGTGAGGTCCTGGGTGCGGACGCCGTACATCCCCAGCAGGTACTGCGGCTTGCCGTCGATGGCGATGCCACCCGTGGGCAGCCAGCGCTTCTCCACCGCGCCGGGGGCGTAGTTGAGGAAGATGGCCCTGCCCCCCACATTGCCGGCGGCGTCGGAGGCGGAGACCTGCAGCTTGTGCAGCCCGGGCGTCCAGTCCGTATCGGGCGTGTACTCCACCGCCGTCGCCGTCAGCCTGCCTTCTACCGTCCGCCCGTCCAGCTCCAGCTCCACCGCCGCCACACCCACGTTGTCGCTCAATCCCACGGAGACCGCCTGGCGCGCGGCGGTGAGGTAGTGGTGGTCGGCAGCGACCACCGGGTCGGTGCAGTCCTGGGTCAGCGGTGCCGTCTGGTTGAAGCTCCAGACGGCCGAGGTCGAGCCGTGGTCGGGTACCGTGACCCGCCAGTACCATGTCCCCGGGGCCAGAGGCCGCTCCGGGCTGAAGGGAGACCTGAGGCCATCGTACCTCGTGGTCTCGGCGGCGGGGAACTGGGGATCGGGAGACAGCTCCACCGTCGCCGTCCCCGCCTCACCCAGTTGCCAGGCCAACCTGGGCGTGTTATCCGCCACCGGCTTGCCGAACAGCGGCTCGGTCAGGACCACGTGCCGCGTAACCTCGGTCATCTTGATGTCATCAAACCACCCGGTGCCCGTGGCACGCATGGACAGGAAGATGGTGGCGAAGCCCGCCTCCTTCGGGGCCCGGATCAGGTTGGTGCTCACCTTCTGCCAGTCGTTGGTACCGTATAGCCCGGTGGCGTAGTGGCCCGGCGCCAGCCACTTTTGGTCCTTGTCGGCCCACTCCAGGATGATGGTGACGCCCGTGGGTGACATCTCGCCCAGCGAGACGGCCTTGACGTCCTGACTCCTGAGGAAGCCCTCCACCGAGTACAGGCGCCCGCCGATGATGGGGACGTGTTGGGTGAGGTAGATGCCGGTCCGGTCCGTCTGGTCCTCGGGGATGGTGATCCGGGCGGACTGCTCGCCGGAGTGCTTGACCTCTGTGTCCACGGCGGCCCGCGGGTTGTCACTCCAGTCGCTCAGCCCGGCCTCGAAGCCGGCGTTGCTCACCGGGATGTCCCGCCGGTCCAGCGGCACCTGCGAGAGGATGGCCCGTCGGGACTCGAGGTCCCCGGGAGCCGTCGGCTCGATCTCGAGTTCTACCCTGCGGGTCTCGGTGATCGGCTCGCCCTCGCGTCGGAGCGAGAGCACAATGAAGAACCCCTGGTCGCGGTCGCGTCGGTCCTGCACCGTCGTGGGATCGCTCCGGACGACGACCGAGCGTTCCATCTGCTCGAACCGCAGTTCGGTCACCCCGGTCATCTGCTCGAGCCTCTCCACAAGGTCCAGCAGACGCGACTTCCCGTTCACGCTCATCTGAGCATACCCGTCGGCGGTACAGACCGCCTCCGGGACCAACTGGACGGCGACCTCGACGGGTCCCTCCGCGTAGATGGTGGTCTCCAGGTCGAGGGTGATCTTGTTGCCCTCGGCGGTGATCGCGAGCGTGGCGTCCTGATTGCCTGCGTCCTGCTTGCTCCACGTGATGCCGTTAGCGGTCGTGCTCACCTGCCCGCCGGCGAGGCTGAAGCGAGTGCCCGTCCAGTCCGGCAGGTAGCCGGAGACCGCGCCGCTGCGCAGGATGACCTCACCTTCGTAGGCGATGGTCTGGGGGCCGGCGGCCCCGGCGGTGATGGTCCAGGGGCCGCTGGTGACAGTCTGCTGGGCCAGGGCAACCCCACACCCAAGCAACGATAGCGTCAGAGCCGCGATTCTTCTCATGGCGATAGTCTCCTTGTCAAGTCGTCTGTGGCACTGCGGCGCTGGATCCACAGACGGTGGGTGCCGAACGCTTCGGGGGCCGCCCTAGCACTCACTTGCCGAAGTGAGCGCAGTGATCGGGCTCACATCTCCCGGCCTTGGTGAGGCCAG